>ENA-ORSA01000148-ORSA01000148.1-human-gut-metagenome-genome-assembly--contig:-NODE-148-length-85471-cov-4.616594_pt1 | contig 85471 bp, 90 predicted proteins | sample MGYA00242179_ERZ509142 | MGnify/ENA primary metagenome ERZ509142 (study PRJEB26280, sample SAMEA2338659) | human gut metagenome | biome: human gut; feature: human-associated habitat; material: faeces... | reverse complement strand
CAAGCAGAGGGTCACAGGTTCGAGCCCTGTAGGTCCCATTGTCCAAAGGACATGCCGGCGTGGCGGAACTGGCAGACGCACAGGACTTAAAATCCTGCGGGACTAACCTCCCGTACCGGTTCGATTCCGGTCGCCGGCATTAAAGTTAAAGCCTGAAACCCAAGAGAAATCAAGGGTTTCAGGCTTTTTTGTTGCCCTAAAAAATGGGTTTAGGGGCAAAAAAGGGGCAGAATTATAAAATCATGAAATGAGGGTAATAGAATCAATAGTGTTGTTGTCGGTCTGAATAACCTGCTGAGTGACATGAATATATATATCCTTAGTCACATCACTTCTACTATGTCCGAGTCTTCTTGCAATCTGTTCTGGAGTCATTCCGTTCGCAGCGAGCAATGATGCGTGCGTATGACGGAGCTTATGCGGTGAAATCTGATGATTGAGCACAAGCTTAGATTTTCTTTTTAGATAATTATCATACGCAGCATATGATATATATGATCCAGTAGAGATGTCTGGAATAAATAGAGTGGTTGACAGATTCCACTCTAACATCTTTTCTTTCCTCCATAATCGTATCTTTTGGATTACGGTAATCAATTCCGGCTGAATGTGAATATCCCTGATAGAATTATCCGTTTTAGGAGTAGTAACCACATCGTTATTTGAATCATAAGTTTTATCTATGTGAATAGTAAGGTCCTGCAAGCTTACATCAGAATCTTTGAGTGCTGCAAGCTCTCCAAAACGCAGTCCAGTCAGGACAAGAAATTCAGTGACATAATACCAGTGCCACATATTTTGCTTTTGCATATATTCAAGTAGTTTGGCGATTTCTGCTGGTTCAAGATATTTACTTTGTATATTTTCTTCCTGTGTCTGATCTGTGAATAATTCAAGTTTACTGATAAGCCGGTAATTATCGTGGTAGTCATTTTTATATCCCCAATTAAGCATGGCTTTAAATCTCGTAATATATGTATTGAGCGTTGATATAGGCTTGCAACTGTCAAGGAATCTACTGTTTACATACTGAGCCGATAGATTGTTGACAATAGCATCTTCATCTAAGATATCAAGAACAGAATTGATTATTATATTATTTCTTTTAGTCGTAGATAACTTATATGTCACACATTGAGCTGCGGAATATGCGTCATGCAATTCTCTTAAAGTAGTCTTTTTGTCTGCATATACTGAATCCAATGCAACATCGATTTTGGCATTGAGGATTCTCGCCGCCTTGTTCTTATTCTGCGGTGATGCCTTTTGCATCGTCACAGTGACCTTCTTAACCTTCTCCGTGAGCGGATCCGTGTACCGCTCACAATACTTCACAGTACCGTTCTTTTGTGTCTCACACCACATAATAATTCACTCCTATCTAAATAGGCATAAAAAATAAGCCTATCAAAATGAGAAGGCTTGTGATATAATGTAGTTTGCTGATACGTTATTCATAAGCCTTCGGTTTGTGGGTAACTTCCCTCAGATGTTGGTAGCATCTGGGGGATTTTTATATACTTTTTTCTTTGAAAATAGAACATTTAATATTCTAATAGTTGTTAACAGTGATAATATATGTGTTCCCTGACTTTATTCTGTTTATCTTTTTTTCTTTTTCCCATTGATAAAGTATGTCAGCAATATTATTTTTTATCTCTGGTTCAAAATGAGAATATATATCTTTTTGCAGGATGCCATTATTACTATTAATAAAAACGTACAGGTTTTCTTCTAAATTTTGCAGTAAATATTGTTCTTTTTCATATTCTTTTTGTAACTCAAGTAAATTTTCTGATAAGTCATTATAAGTACTTTCAAGCTTAGCTGTGAGAGTATCTGTAAGCAAACAGTTATTGCACCAATATGCAAAACATTCACCTAGAGAATTACATAGTGTTTGAATATCGTTAATATATGATAATAAAGATTTTAATGCAGAATATTTATTTTTTGGAGACTTATTTATACTGTCGTTCCATTCATTTAAAAAATATTTATATTCTGATTGGGTTTTATCAATGAATTCTTTATTTGCGGATATCCAACCCCAAGGGAGTTCACCATCTATGAGGTGGTTTAATGGTTCTCCAAATGAATTCAGTTTTTCATTTTTATTTGTATCTCTTTTGGTGTTGTTTTTCTTTTTAAACATATTTGGTATTATCATATGTATCTTTATTCCCCCTTTTTACAAAACCCATGCGCATAAGCCTCAATGGTATCTACAGAGCTAGTGTGTTTATCGAAGTCCGCTCTGATAATATGGTTGAGTGCATGGATATAAGCATCGTTAAGCTGCTCCTGTGTGAATCGTGTATTAAGAAAGATAGTATATGAACCATCTTCATTGCAGGTAACAGTTTCTTTAACTTTTGTAGTCTTCAGATCAATCATCTGTACATTTATATCATACAATTAACTCATCCCCCTTGTAACATAGTCGTAGATACAATAACAAATACCGTGGGATGTTTTTTGTACATTATCGTTTCTCTTTATTCTTGAGAGCCAAGAGCATACGCTGTGCTATCTCTAAATCTTCTGGTTTGGCATCCCTTGCGGCATCGAAGAGAAGAGAGAGCTGTTTGTTCTCGAATATCTCTTGTGCTTTCTGAGCTGTTTCATCGTCGAAGTAATATGTAGGTTTGTTTTCCGATTCGACTATTAAATCTCCCGGTTCAACATGCAGGTATTTAGCAATATCTATAATTGTATCAATTTTTGGAACTCTTGCACCCGAGCACCAATTTGATACTGTTGATTTTTCATATCCAAGATCGTTGACTAAATCACTTTGAGCTTTGTCGTTTAGCATAAGATAATATTTTAATAATCTAGCAAATTGGTTTGTACCCATCTGATCACGTCCTTTCTTATGTCTTGATTATACACAAAATGAATACTTATAGCAAGCAAAAAGCAAAAAAAGTTTTCATTCTGCTTGACAGTTCACAAAAAGAATACTATAATGCAATTACAAGATGAAAGAGAGGAGGCGAAATATTGAATAGTTTAAAGATAAGATTATCAGCTGTTAGAGTAAATGCTGGACTTTCACAGCAGGATATAGCTGATAAAATGGGCGTTTCTCGTATTACTGTTGGTAATTGGGAAAGCGGTAAGGTAAAGATGAAAGAGGCAGAATTAAGAATGTATGCAGATATTTGTAGTTTTCCTAGGGAAAATATTTTTTTGCCTTACTAGTTCACAAAATGAATACTAAAAATAGAAAGGAGAGACATGACAACAGAGGAGTTAAACAAAACATTGAAAGCAAATGACCTGAAAGCCATCAAAAAAGAGATGAAGAACGAAAAAATCCTAGAAGAACGAAAAGCCTTCCAGGAGATTTTTCCAGTTTCAGATGATGAAGTGAAGTTCTTTGAACATCTTTACAAGAAGGAACGCAGATACAGAACCGCAATTCTTATCCTAAGCCTAATATGCGTAGGACTATTACTGTTAGTACTGATGTAATTATGGAAACAACTATAGGAGTTACAAACGATGAAAGCATTCCATAAAAAGCTTTATTCCTTTTCCATATAAGATAACGGCCATAATACCAGGTTACAGAATATGTACCATCAGGTATTTGTTCACCTATTTCATTTCGCTGACCAGAGTAGTTGGCTTTAATGAAACGAATTCCAAGTAAATAGTTTTTAGAATCACCTAAGAACTTTTCGGTTGTTTTCTTTTTGCGTTTGGTAATAAAGAGTTTATATTTTTCTTCCAAATTTAGGGTGACTTTATCGTAATCGTATTCATACATAGAGCGAACCTCCTTAGTTTTTTACCATTGTAACACATAACAAGAAAGGAGATCATAGATGTTCAAAAAGATTAAGAAGAAACTCAAGGAGCCGTACTTCATGGAAGATCTTTGGTGCGATTACATCAGACCTGCAGTGATGGGACTGATAGGAGCAGCTATAGGCATAGCTACAGTAATCGTAATAAGACTGTTGTGATGACGGCACTTGCAACACCAACCAGTATAGGGACGATTATCTGCGTAAGCAGATATTGGGTATCAAACCACTGATTCTGTTCAACCACATATATACCATCTTTGGTAAGGAATATTGCAGATTCGGCGGAAAGCTTTTCCGATGGGATTCCTTGATAATCAACGATTACAGGAACGTAGGACAAGAGTTCACCTTTAATAAGATTGTCTACTTCATGCTTGCTAAATTTACCAGAAAGAGACATATAGGTGACAGGTCGGAAATGACGATGGTGGACATAATTCAGTATTTTGATATCAGATTTGGTTATTTGCATGATAAAGACTCCCTTTGATTTTTCTTTAGTATAGCACATGGCAAGGAGAAAGGAGAGGTAAGAAATGGATATAACAGGAATTAGATATGTAAAAGCCGGTCCATATATGACAAAAGCCGAGATTGCCGAGGAATTTGGAATATCGATAAGAACGGTATGTAACAGATTATCGGAGCTGGCGATATACATTGCAAAAGGAAGATACAGTGAATACACCATATTGGATGGTTTTGGTGTGACATATGTCAACTATCTTGCGCTTGTAGACTTTATGCGATACCGCAAAGAATTGAAAGCCGGCAGAAGAGTACCACCGTTCAATCCTAAGAAAGTTGCAGAAGGTGGGACGGTGTTGCAGGATGCACAGTGAGAAAGGATAGTGAAGCAAATGAAGAAAAAGAAGATATGCAGATATGCGGTTTATACCATGTGTGCTATTGGTTTATTCCTGATCTTCGGAGCAGCAAACTCAGTTGCGTTCGCCATGGATATGCAGATCATTGAACCATGGTATGCACACCTTGGACAGGCTCTGATCGGTGTACTGCTGACACTCCCTTATCTGGTAGGCAGGAGAAGAAAAGCATGGTTGAGATGAAAGTGTTATCCAGTCATGAAGAATGGCTCAAGGCAAGAACAAAGATAGGTGGTTCGGATGCTTCGGCTATTATGGGAATGAACCCATATAAAAGCAATGTGGAGCTTTGGAAAGAAAAAGCATATGGAATTGAACCGGTGGATATATCGGATAAGCCATATGTGAAATATGGAACAGAAGCTGAGCCGCTTCTCAGAGAATTGTTCAAATTGGACTATCCGGAATACCAGGTGTGTTATGAAGAAAATAATATCTGGTTCAATGACAAGTATCCGTGGGCACATGCAAGCCTTGATGGATGGCTTATAGATCAGGATGGTCGTAAAGGCATATGGGAATGTAAGACCACGAATATCTTACAGTCCATGCAAAAAGAGAAGTGGGATCACAGGATACCGGATAACTATTACATACAGGTGCTGCATTACCTGATGGTTACAGAGTTTGACTTCGTAATACTTAAGGCACAGCTTAAATCTGTATATGGAGAGAATGTGTACTTACAGACAAGACATTATCCGATAGAACGGTCGGAGGTTGAAGAAGATATCAAGTATCTGATCGAGGAAGAATCAAAGTTCTGGGAGCATGTACAGATGAAAAAAGCACCGGCACTGAAATTACCGGAAATATAGTAAAGGGGTGAGAGAAAAATGTATTACAGAATTTGCAGTAACTGTGGAGCGAATCTTGATCCGGGAGAGCGATGCGACTGTGAAGAGGAGAGACAGAAACAGACAGACCGGATCATTAGCATGATGAAAATAAACAAAGATGGTCAGTATGAACTGGCTATGGTGGGAGGATGTACATGGAATTAAGAGTGAATGAGGTAGCAATACCGGAGGAGATTAAAGTTTTAAACTTTGAAGAACTTAAGGCTGAACTTAAGGATAAGGCTGAATACTATGGATCTCTTTTATATACAGATGAGCAGATCAAGGATGCTAAGGCAGATAGAGCAATGCTGAACAAATTTAAGAATACAGCGAACTCTGAACGTATCAGAAAAGAGAAGGAATATATGAATCCGTTCAATCAGTTTAAGTCTCAGATTGATGAGCTCATAGCAATCGTTGATAAGCCTATTGCAGTGATAGATGAGAGAATTGCTGCTTACAATGATGAACAGAAAGCACAGAAGAAGAAAGCTATTGAAGAACTGTTTGCCGGCATGGGCTTTCAGAGTTTCGTTACACTTGAAAAGATTTTTGATCCTAAATGGCTCAATGCATCTGTATCAATGAAGAGCATAGAGGAACAGATGCGGTCAAGAATGTACCAGATTGGTGATGATGTGCTGACACTTCATAATCTGCCGGAATTTGGCTTTGAGGCGACAGAGGTATACAAGCAGACACTTGATATAAATAAAGCCATCAAAGAGGCGCAGAGAATGGCAGAGATCGCAAAGGCAAAGGCTGAAGCCGAGGCTAAAAAGAAAGCAGCAGAAGAAGCACGAAAGGCAGAGGAAGAACGCAAGGCAAAGGAGATTAAGGAAGAACAGACGGTAATTGCACCGGCAGAACCGAATGAGCAGGCTGTGACACCGTCTGAACCGGTGCAGAGTGCTGACAGCACACAGGAGAGAATGGTAGTCAGATTTGAGGTATTACTCACAACGGAAGATGCTTATGCATTGAAAGAGTTCTTTAAGAGTAGAAGCATAGAATTTAAAGCTATTTAGGAGGTATACAAGATGATTAAAGCAGTAAGCGGATTAGTATCAATAAACGGATCAGCACCGATGATTATATCGGAGTTGGCACTCACAGTGAAGGCAATAAGAGAATCACTTGCTAAAGAGTATGGAGAGCCAGCTACAGAGCAGTTGATAAACAGAGCTATGGAAGTATCAAAAGCCGAAGAAGATCTTGACGAGAGCATGAAAGGTCTCATACAGGATGTGTGCACCATATTGGCGAAAGCCGATAGTAACAAGGACAGTACAGAGGATCCGGCATCAATTTTCGAAGATGCGTTTCTCAAGGCATTAAAAGACATGATCATGCATTAGGAGGAAAAGTAAATGGCAGTTAATAATAGTTTAGTGAAAAAAAACAAGGCACAGCAGAATTTGGGAATCACAGCATACCTTACACAGGATGCTATAAAAAATCAGATTAATCAGGTAGTTGGTGGTAAGAATGGACAGCGTTTCATTTCTGCAATCGTATCAGCATATAACACCAACCCTACACTTCAGGAGTGCACAAATCAGTCGATTCTTTCAGCAGCACTTCTTGGTGAGAGTTTACAGCTTTCACCATCTCCACAGCTCGGACACTATTACATGGTTCCGTTCAATAACACCAAGGCAGGCACGAAGGAGGCACAGTTCCAGATGGGATACAAGGGATATATCCAGCTTGCAATCCGATCCGGTCAGTATAAGAGATTGAACGTAGTAGCCATCAAAGAAGGTGAGCTTGAGTATTTTGATCCGCTCAATGAGGACATCAAAGTCAATCTCATGGTTGATGACTGGGACAAGCGTGAAGAAGCTGAGACAATCGGCTACTATGCCATGTTTGAGCTGACAAATGGATTCAGAAAAACATTGTATTGGAGCAAGGCACAGATGCTTGCTCATGCGGACAAGTATTCACAGGCATTCTACAAGGACGCAGGAAAGGTCAAGACAAAGTACGGAGAGAAGCAGAGAGTATCATTTGCTGACTATGAAGCCGGTAATTATGATCCGAGAGATTCATGGATGTATTCATCATTCTGGTACAAGAATTTTGATGGAATGGCATATAAAACAATGCTCCGTCAGTTAATTTCCAAGTGGGGTGTTATGAGTATTGATCTTCAGAGCGCATTTGAGCGTGATATGACCACTATGGATGGAGATGGAAATGTGACCTATGTGGAAAACGATACAGAGGAATATGTTGATTCAACTGCATCAGAACCGGAAGCAGAACCGGAACAGGGCAAGGAAGCACCTGTTATTGAACAGCCGCAGACTACACAGCAGAATCCTGCCGCCGCTGCACTGTTTTCATAAAAAATACTTGTTCATGGCAGATACACACATCACACAGTATAAGCCATTGTATATAGCCCTGCCGCTGATCTGGTGGCAGGGAGAAAGGAGCATTGATTGATGAATCCACAGTGGATAAAGAAAGCATCATTGGACAGAAAGTACAGGAATAAAAAGGTTGAGGTCGATGGGATTCTATTTGATTCCAAGAAAGAAGCAAACCGGTACATGGAGCTTAAGCTACTTGAGAAAGCAGGAGAGATCACAGACCTCAAGAGACAGGTCAGATACGAGCTTATACCGAGACAGAGAGAACAATCGACTGAAATGTACAAGGCTGGGCCTCATAAGGGCGAATATAAGCCTGGTAAGGTCATAGAACAGAGCTGCTACTATGTTGCCGATTTTGTCTACAAAGAGGGTGATTACATAGTTGTAGAGGACACCAAGGGCATGAAAACGAAAGATTATGTGATTAAGCGGAAATTGATGCTCCACCGTTATGGAATACGAATAAAGGAGGTATAGAGGGTATGATGACAGATCTTATCGAAGCAAAGAAAAAGGAACTGATTTCAATACAGGATGTCGTTTATGAAGTCCTTGAAAAAGATATAGCAGCAAGAAGTAGTGATAACCGGTTGTACTATCTCGTATGTAAGCAGATTGGAGAAAAGCATGGATACAATATTGATCATGTTTCTGTGTCAAAGTTCTTCCTGCATCTGTCAGAGTTCGGCTTACCAACAACCGAGACAGTGAGACGCACAAGACAGAAGATACAGGCGGCAAATCCGTGGCTTGCCGGTAACAGATGTGTGCGATCGATGCGGCAGAAGAATGAGCAGGCTTTCAGGGAGTATGCAAGAAAATGAAAGGAGCACAGTGGCTATGAGTGATAAAAAGAGCTTCGTCTTTTATACCGAATATAGAGAGCATTTAGAAATGCTTCCACCAGAGCAGATCGGTGAGTTGATGTTAGCTCTGATTGATTATCAGGAGACCGGTGAAGTCCCTGATTTGCCAAAGGGTAGTGCTCTCGCTATGTGCTTTTCATTCATTAAGAAACGGATGGATAAAGATAATACCAAGTATGAGGAGAAATGTGAGCGCAACAGATCCAATGGTAAGAAAGGCGGCAGACCAACAAACCAAATGGTTATTTCAGAAACCGAAGAAAACCCAAATAAACCGAATGGTTTTTCAGACAACCAAACGGTTATTTCAGAAACCGAGAAAAACCCAACTGAACCCAGAAAAGCCGATAATGATAATGAATATGATAATGATTGTGATAATGAGGAGTATATACATACTCCAGAAAAAATATGTGCTAACGCACATACAAAAAAGGCGGTCAAGTCACACAAGAAGCCAGATCCGGTCGTGTATAGTGATGTGCCGGAATTGGATGAGGCTATTCATGAGTTCATTAAATTTCGCAAGGGTATGAAAAAACCGATGAGTGACAGGGCAGTTACCTTGATGATGAACAAGCTTGAGACATTATCCCATGACAAGTATGAGCAGGTACAGATACTGAATCAATCGATCATGCAGGGATGGACAGGGGTATATGAGCTTAAGGGTGAGAATAAGCAGTATTCCCATTCGCCAAGAGCAAGTAACAACCGTGTAGCGGATCAGTTGGATGAATCATACAAGATGATGGCTGAATGGGCGCAGGAACGAGCAGAAAAGGGAGGCTTCACAGATGAAAGAGATGGATAATTCAGCGACAAGAAAAATTAAGTTGATCGCAAGACATTATGGCAAGGGTCGTCTGGTCAGACAGTGTATCTCATGTTTTGCATTATTGATCAATGTATTCACTTGGTGGTGGAACAATGAGACGACTAGGAGAGAAGCCAGAAGTGAAGTGGCAGAAATGAACGATACACTTGCAGAGCAGATCGCATGGGCTCAGATCACAACTACTGCATTGGCAGAGCTATTCGGCATAGTAGATCAGGTCGATGAGCAGAGAGAGGCAGTTTTGAATGAGCTTATCGAGAAGGCAAAACAGGAGATCATTTATGAGCATGAAACAAAATAAACGATGTAACACCTGCAGACACAACCAGACCTGTACGCTTTCAGATACAGGCAGAGTATTACATGTCTGTGATCTTGATAATTTGTACATAGACAATGCAAGACTGGCATATGGCAGGTGTGAAAAGTGGAGAGGAGCAAAGCGGAATGACGGAACAGGAGTTTGCGAAGTTCGCCATGGGGCTGAAAACTTATTACCCCAGAGAGAATCTACTGCCGAACAGACCGGCAATGGAACTCTGGTACAGACAGCTTCAGGATCTGCCGTATGAAGTGGCAGAGACAGCACTCAACAAATGGGTATCAACAAACAAATGGTCCCCAAGTATCGCAGAGATACGTCAGATGTGCTGTGAGGTAAGACAGGGAGAGATACCGGCATGGAGTGAGGCATGGGAGACCGTTTTACATGCAATCAGAATGTATGGATCATACAGACCGCAGGATGCAATGATGACACTTGATGATCTGACCGCAAGGACAGTGACACAGATCGGCGGATTTGTGAATATTTGCAGGAGTGAGAATATCGACATTGACCGGGCGAATTTCCGCATGGTCTATGAGGAGCTTGCAAAACGGAAGCAAAAGGATGCGTTGATGCCGGCAAGGCTTAGAAGTGCGATACAGAAGATACAGAGCAACAGCATGATGATGTTGGAAGGGAGAGACAGAGATGTATAAATGCATTGACTGTCAGGAAGAGTTCGAAGAGCCGGACATGGAAAGAGAGTGCATGGGTGAATATCATGGACAGCCGGCATATGAGTACCGGGCTATATGCCCCTTATGCGGATCCTGTGATTTTGAGGAGGTAGTGGATGATGGAGATTGACGAAGCTATAAAGCATGAGAGATGGGAAGCAAAACATGCCGGATTGGAGAAAGATGCAGATGATACAACTATTGAACTGAACAGACAGTATCATACAGAGATCGCAGATATGCTTGAGGAGTTGAAAGAACTCCGGAGCAGATAAAAATAAATCAAAGAAAGGAGCCGAACCTCCGGCCGGGGTAACGATATATCGGGTTCCTTTTAAACATGAATTACAAAGAGTTTTTAGAAAGCAAGATAGAACTTGCAGTTGATAGTGGTTTTTCGGTTGACAAGAACCGTATTAACAAAGCATTAAAGCCACACCAGAGAGATGCAGTGGCATGGGCACTGAAAGGTGGACGTAGAGCCTTGTTTGAGTCTTTCGGACTTGGTAAGACTGCACAGGAAATAGAATTTTGTCACCTTGCAGCAGAACATACAGGTGGTAGAGCATTGATCGTATTACCACTTGGAGTTAAGCAGGAGTTTACAAGGGATGCCGTGGAACTCCTGGGCTATGAGAAACCAGAGTATTGCCGAACCATGGAAGAGGTTGAGGCAAGCACAAGTCAGATCGTTCTGACGAACTATGAGAGGGTGAGGGACGGAGACATCCGACCGGATTACTTCCAGGCAACCTCACTTGATGAAGCATCCGTCCTTAGATCATTCGGATCTAAAACATATCAGACGTTCCTTGATAAGTTCAAAAATGTACCTTACAAGCTCGTAGCGACTGCTACACCATCACCGAACAAGTACAAGGAGCTTATACACTATGCTGGATATCTTGAAGTCATGGATACAGGACAGGCACTTACAAGATTCTTTCAGAGGGATTCAACAAAGGCAAATAACCTGACACTGTACCCAAACATGGAAGATGAGTTCTGGCTGTGGGTGAGTAGTTGGGCACTTTTCATTACAAAGCCATCGGATCTCAATCCAGATTATTCTGATAATGGTTATGACTTACCACCTCTGGATGTTAGATGGCATGAGATACCGGTTCACTATGGAGATACAGTTGATAAAGATGGGCAAATGGAGTTGTTTACACAGGCATCTGCAGGTTTGAAAGAAGCTGCAAAGGTGAAGCGGGAGAGTATCAATGAGCGAGTAGAAAAGATGCGTGAGATTGTAGACAGTTCGCCGGATGATCATTTTATATTGTGGCATGATCAGGAAGCAGAGAGACATGCGATCAAGAAAGCTCTGCCGGAGACAGTGGATATATACGGATCTATGGACTATGACCTTAGAGAACAGAGAGTTATAGATTTCTCAGAAGGTAAAACGAGACTATTTGCAACAAAGAAGTCAATCAGTGGTTCAGGATGTAACTTTCAGCGATTCTGTCACAGGGAGATATTTGTTGGTATTGATTATGAGTTCAATGACTTCATACAGGCTATTCACAGATGCTATAGATTCTTGCAAAAAGAAACTGTGGTTATAGACATAATCTATATGGAGAATGAGCGAGAGATTAAAAATGCTTTAATTGAGAAATGGAAGAATCATGATCATATGGTGCAGAAGATGATCGAGATCGTGAAAAAGTATGGACTTGATTCAGCGAATAAAACAGAGCGGTTAGAAAGGAAGATGGGTGTGGAAGGTACAAGAGAAGAAAGAACAGTAAGAGGAAATCATTATGAAGCCGTATATGGTGACTGTGTGGAAGAAACAAGAGCGATGGAAAGCAACAGCATTGATCTGATCCATACGTCAATACCATTCGGTAATCATTATGAATATTCAGCAAATTATAACGATTTTGGACACAATCAGGATACAGAGAGGTTCTTTGAACAGATGGATTTCTTGACACCGGAGCTTTTAAGGGTGTTGAAGCCGGGAAGAGTTGCAGCTATTCATGTTAAAGACAGAGTGCTGTTCGGAAATGCTACCGGAACAGGAATGCCAACTATTGAACCATTTCATGCTGACTGTATAGAACATTATATGAGCCATGGATTTCAGTATTTTGGCATGATCACAGTTGTGACGGATGTTGTCAGAGAGAACAACCAGACCTACCGCCTTGGATGGACGGAACAGTGTAAGGATGGTACCAAGATGGGAGTTGGATGCCCTGAATATATTTTACTGTTCCGCAAACTGCCAACGGATCACAGCAAGGCATACGCTGATGAGCCGGTTACTAAGTCCAAGGATGAATACACAAGGGCACAGTGGCAGATAGATGCTCACGGATATTGGAGAAGTTCAGGAGACAGGCTTGTGAGTAAAGAAGAACTTGAGAACGTATCTGTGGACAACTTACAGAGAGTATACAGACAGTACAGCAGAGAGCATGTATATAACTATGAGGATCATGTGGCACTTGCAAAGGAGCTTGATATGGATGGAAGATTACCAGCTACATTCATGGTAGTAGCTCCGGGATCATGGAACCAGCTTGAGGTATGGGATGATATTAACAGAATGAGAACTCTTAATACGACACAGAGCCAGAGAAGGGCAACCATGCATGTATGTCCTTTACAGCTTGATATCGTTGAGAGGATTATCAACAGGTACAGCAATCCGGGCGATGCGGTATATGATCCGTTCGGCGGTCTTATGACTGTACCGATGATGGCGGTCAAGATGCACAGATTTGGCAAGGGGTGTGAGCTCAATCCGGATTACTTCAGAGATGGTGTTGGATATTTACAGGCAGAGGAGAATGAGGTTGATTCACCGACGTTGTTTGACTTCCTGGAGGTGGGCGACGATGGAAAATGATTTGGTTACTCGTATATTTGGCGAGGATGGAGAGCTTGACATTGATAAGCCAGATGAGGGGCTTGCTGAGTACAAGCAGCGAAAGAAAGAAGCGAGAGATCGCATGATTGCGTTACAGAGACAACCGTATGAGGTCAAAGTTGCACGATCAAAATTAAGAGCCTATGAGTTCATAGAGCAGATGGACAAGCGAGATAAAAATGCTCATGTGAGTGTGGGTGGACTTGATAGTATCACATTACACGTATTCCTGAAGTCGATAGGAATCAATGTTCCAGCGGTATCGGTATCATCTCTGGAAGATAAGAGCATACAGCGAGTACATAAAGCTCTTGGAGTAACGATTTTGAAGCCGCTTAAGACAAAAGTAGAAGTGCTCAATGAAGTTGGATTCCCGGTTATCAGTAAGAGAATAGCTGGCAAGATTGCCCTACTTCAGAACCCTACAGAGAACAATAAGACAGTCAGACATGCAATAATCACAGGTGAATGCGGAGAGCTTGGACACTTCCAGAAAAACAGTCGCATGAAGCTTCCACAGAAGTGGCTTAATCTGTTTGGTGGATATGAGAACGAGACTGAAGGGGTTATGTACTACAAACCGAATTTCAAGGTATCAAATGATTGTTGCTATTATTTGAAAGAAAAGCCATGTGACGACTGGGCAAGAGAACATTCAAGTTATCCGTTCCTGGGAATGATGGCATCCGAAGGTGGTCAGAGAGAAGAAGCTCTCACAGATCATGGGTGTAATTATTACGGCAAGACAGTAATGAGATCAGCGCCATTTGCACCATACCTCAGATATGACATATTAAGACTTGCGCAGGAGATGGATGCCTGGTATCACGATCACACAGATGTGTTTGCAAAGCTTTATTATGAGCAGCCATACAGCAAGGACAAGGATGGAAATGTAATACCGTATGAACCGGTTGATACGATCATACCGGCTATATATGGTCAGATTGTGAATGATAACGGAGAACTTAGGACAACAGGAGCACAGAGAACCGGATGCAGTATGTGTGGTTTTGGAATTCACATGGAAGAACGACCGCACAGGTTTGACAGGCTCAGAGAACGGAACCCAAAGGAATGGGAGTTTTACATGTACCGGTGCTGCACGGATCCGAAGACTGGTGAGAAGTTCGGTTGGGGAAGAGTGTTAGATTACATAGGTGTCGCATGGGAAGATTACCCGGCAATTCAGATGGAGTTGCCATTAGATCAGATGATGTAGCGTCGAAATTTGAACTTTGAAAATTGAATAGTGATGGTTGGAGTGGTATAATTTTTATATCAAACTATAGGAGGAATATAGATGTTTACAGAACAAGATATTCTAAATGTTATAGAGGTATACGAATCAAGGGGCATTGTAACGAGGGATGACTTTGGTAATTTAGATTCAAGATCGTTATCTGATGAGGTATTGGTTGAGTTACATCGAAGAGGTTACAGAAGTGCTAAGATGACAGAAGCTCATTTACCTCAATTTGTAGATTATTCTAGGGCAATTTATGATCCTGATCAATTTGATCCAGATGAAGCAGACGATTTTTTAATTAAGTATGTGCTTCATGAATATTAAGATTATAATATTGATACCAACCATCACTATTCGATGGTTGGTATTTTTTTGCGCAAAAATAGAAAAGGAGAAACAACATGACGAATTTTGAGATAGAAATTACATACAACATGATCTGCCGACCGGGGCAGGTCGTGCGAATCCATACAAAAGAAACCACCAGTGGGCGGAATTTTATCATGACATGGAAGAAATGGACAGTGATAAAAAGATACAAGCATCATGTACTGATGCGCTGTAGAGGGTATCGTGAAAGCTTCACGAATACGGATATCAAAGAGATGATCCGGAAAGAAGATATAAAGTAAAGGAGAAAAGAATGAAATTATTTAAAACAGTAGATGATAAATTAGCAAAAATTGGATTTATTAAAGTAAAAGAAGATCAGTATGGAGTAAGGTATAAAAGAAAAGATGATAAGTATGGTTTTGTCCAGACAGTAGCTATCTGTCATAAGGGTTCTGGGAGACACATTTTACAATCTTACGATGCCGAACTGATGGATCAGAAAAATATTGGCAATACTTGCGTTGGTTTGACCGGATATGAGATGAAGCTATTCGTTAAAAAAATGAAACAGATTAGATTATATGGCAAATAAATCATTGTTTCGAATGGATCTTAGGAGGTAGATGGACGGAATGAAAATGACGATAGAAGAAAAGGCACAAAGGATCAAGGACTATTGTTTAAGCATAGAATCGGGATGCGACGGATGCGAACTGCAGGGAGCATTACAGAAAACATGCTACGAACGATGTGATATATATCCGGAGGAAATTGAAAGAAATTATCAAATTTTGTTCGGAGAAGGAAAAAATGATAATGTAAATCACCCTGCACACTATCAGGGAAAGAACGAATGCATCGATGTAATGATAGCAATGTTCGGCGTGCAAGCTGTAAAGCATTTCTGCATGTGCAACGCTTACAAGTATCGTTTCCGGGCAGACAAGAAAAATGGAGCGGAGGATATAGAAAAAGCTGAGTGGTACGAGAGTAAGCTGATAGAATTGAGAGGTGGAGAAAATGAATGATAAGCAGAGCAATCTAACAGTCAAAGAAGAGGAAGATTTACAGAGTGTGAGAACAATAAATATAAATAAGGCTAAGGTAAATAGCTTAGGAATAATTGTACGAACGATAGATGATAAGCCTTATTATGAATTGAAGTACAGACTGGTTGGTGAAAAAGACTATTCTATTGGATATAGTTCTTACAATTTAAAAATTGTATTAGGTTACATTAATGAATATTTTGAAATTGTGAAAAGCGATAAGCAGACCAATGCCGACAGAATAAGGAATATGTCGGACGAAGAGTTGGCTGAATGGCTTACCAATATGTGCGATTTTGAAAAGAGTGAAGAGCCTTATAAGTCAATTTACAATCTTGACACAGAGAAAGAAGAGGAAATACATGATAGTTACGGAGATTTACTTGAATGGCTTCAATCAGAAGCGGAATAGGAGAAAACATGGCTAAGTCGGATAGAAAGTTACATGAGGCAAGAATGGCTGGTGCAATATGGATCATGAAGCTGATCGAGGATAAGGGCATGGAAGAGGCTAAGAAAGAGCTTGCAGTAAGGAGAGCTATGTTCATTCCGTTAGAGATCAATCAAGCACAACTGGAAGAATCAGTTGAGAAGATCAAGATGAATACGATCGATACTGTGCTGATCATGTCCTGTATGGTGTTGAGAGATGAGTTTGGATTTGGACAGAAAAGGATTAAACAGTTCTTTGATCGATTCAATTTGAAGACAGAGTGTATATGTGATGGAGATGTGATCTGGGATGATTTCATAGATGCACTGAGGGAAGAAACCGGAATAGAGTTCTCCATCAGGGAAAATAAGTAAGTGAGGTGATAAGGTAGTGAATATAGCGAAAGAGTACCTGAAGCAGGTAGAAACGCTTGATACGAAAATACAGCAGAAGAAGATAGAATTAGATAGCCTTAAAGATAATGCCATAGGATTGGGAGCATTTGACTATTCAAAGGAAAAGGTACAGACAAGTGCATCTGAATCATTGAGCGTGAAAGTAGCGAAGTATGTTGATTTTGAGAGAGAGCTGCAGGAGGATACTACCAGGTTTGCGGAACTCAAGCATAGAGTGATCAATCAGATCCACAGTTTGAACAATCCTATCTACATGAAGATTCTGTTTAAGAAGTATATAGAGTACAAGTCATTAAAGGATATAGCATCTGAAATAAAGTATTCATATGACAGGACAAAACATATTCATGGAGTTGCTCTTGAGGCATTTCGAATAAAGATTTTAGAAAAGTCGACACCAAATAGCACCATTTAGCACCGAATAGCACCTAGCAACTGTGATATACTGTAGTGGTAAAATTATATAGTATTGATTCATAAGGGGCATAGCCGTTGCCATAAGGTTGTGTCCCTTTTCTTATGCCCAGTGGTTATACAAACCCTCTCCCACCCCTTTAATGTGAATGATAATCTCTTGCCACTGGGCTATTTTGTTTGAGGTGAGAATGTAACAGAAAGAAGGTGTGACATTATGGCTAAACTGACAGCTAAACAGCAGAGATTCTGTGATGAATACCTGATTGACCTTAATGCCACACAGGCAGCTATAAGGGCTGGGTACTCAAAGAAAACAGCCGCACAAGCAGCAGCAAGGTTGTTAACAAATGTTAAGGTGCAGGAATATATAGAAAAGCGGATGGCCGAGAAAGAAAAAGCCTTAATTGCCGATCAGGATGAGGTTCTAAAGTACCTCACAGCAACCATGAGACGAGAAAAGAAAGAATGCATTGTTGTAACGACCAGTGAAGAACGTTCGATGTATGCTCCTGATGATAACGGCACAATGAGAAAACAGACAGTCAAGAAAGAGACACCACAGATCGTGGAGATACCAGCAAGGCTGTCAGATGCCAATAAGGCAGCGGAGCTCCTTGGGAAAGCATATGGCTTATATACCGAGAAGGTGGAGGCTGATGTTGATATGGATTTGAACATCAATATTGATTATGGGGATGAAGAATGAAAACAGTAAATATTTTAGGAACTGAATACAAAATCATTTTTGATGTTCCGGATGAAGAAATGCCTGAAGATGCTGATGGTTGCATGGATCAGAGCATTCAGACAATCAAAATAGCAGAATTTGAATCGGACAGAAATACAATTCAGGATATGGATTCATACAGAAAAAAAGTATTAAGGCATGAAATTGTTCATGCTTTTTTATATGAATCAGGAATGTGGAACAATAGCGGAAGCACAAACTGTTGGGGAATGGATGAAACAATTACTGATTGGATCGCTATTCAATCACCAAAGCTGTTCCAGGCATTCAAAGAAGCTGATTGCTTATGAATATAAATGTCCAAATGAATTCCGGTTTCAAGGAAGTTGACAGGAGCCGGAAGCGTTACATTGTCATGAAAGGAAGTGCAGGATCCGGAAAATCTGTTGACACTGCACAGAATTACATACTGAGGCTGATGCAGGACAAGGGCCGTAACCTTGTTGCAATGCGAAAATCCGATATTACTAACCGAGACAGTACATTCGCTGAACTGACTGGATCTCTTTATAAGATATTTGGAGATAAGGTCGATAATTATTGGAAAATCAACAGAAGTCCGTTGAGCCTTACATGTAAACATAACGGAAACCAGATTATATTCCGTGGTATGAACGACGATAGACAGCGTGAAAAGTTGAAGTCAATCACATTTCCACGGGGTAAACTTACGGATGTATGGCTTGAAGAAGCCACTGAATTTACGCAGGCAGACCTAGAGATAATAGATGACAGATTGCGTGGAGAATTGCCACAAGGGCAGTTCTACCAGATAAGAATGACCTTCAATCCAGTGAACAAAAACCACTGGATAAAGAAGGTCTTTTTTGATAGATACGATCCTGATGTGTTGACACATCACAGCACATATTTGGGGAATCGCTTCATAGATGCGGCATATCACCGCCGTATGGAGCGTAGGAAAGAAGTTGATCCTGAGGGATATCAGATATATGGGCTTGGAGAATGGGGTGAGATAGGCGGTCTCATTCTGCACAACTGGGAAGTTGCAGAGGTATCTCAGAATCTTAATGATTACGATGATATAGCAATAGGTCAAGACTTTGGATTTAACCATGCCAATGCCATCCTTCTTCTTGGCATTAAGGATGACAACATATATATCATAGATGAGATATATGAGCATGAGAAAGAAACAGCGGAGATCATACCGCTGGCAATTAAGCATGCTATCCCAACTAATAAGAATATGTGGTGTGATAGTGCAGAACCGGACAGAATAAAGACCTGGAAGGGTGCTGGATATAGAGCCAAGGGGGTTAACAAAGGTGGTTCAAACGGATCTGTAAAAGCACAGATAGACTGGTTGAAAGGTGTGACAGATAAAAGTCATACAGTACGCAGAAGGATATATGTAGCCCCTCATTGTGTAAACACGATCAAGGAGCTGCAACAGTGGAAATGGAAAAAAGATGAAAAGACAGGCGAATATCTTGATGAGCCTGTACCAGTAATGGACGATGCAATGGCAGCTCTTAGGTACGGCATTGAGGGATGGCGCAAGTCTCGTTCATGGCTGATATAGATTAACATGAAGGAGATGGAAAAGGTGTTAACCACTGATGAAATAAAGGTATTGATTGATAATGACAAAACATCAGACAAGAAGCAGTTTGCCAGAACAGGCGAACGCTACTATGACGGAGATCACGACATAAAGAAGTATAGATTGTTTTACTACAATGCTGACGGCAAGTTAGTAGAGGATCTAACACGGAGCAATGTGAGGATATCGCATCCGTTCTTTACTGAGCTTGTAGATCAGTGTACTCAGTATGTGATGTCTGGTGATCGTTTTGTTGTAGCAGATGATCAGAAGTTACAGACCTATATGGATAACTATTTTAATAACAATGATAGTTTTATATCTGAACTATCAGACTGTATAACAGATAGTCAGGTAAAGGGCTGGGCATATATGTATGCATACAAAAATGCAAAAGATAAGATGGCATTTGCGGCGGCTGATGCGCTAGATGTAATAGAAGTCAGAGAAAAAGATGCGGACGATGGATGCAAATATACGATATACCATTACATTGAACGCATCGACAAGGGTAGGAAGATAATAAAACGCATACAGGTATGGGATGAAAAAGAAACATGGTTCTATACTCAGGTTGATGGTGGAGATATACAGCTTGATGAATCAAAGCAGGTAAATCCAAGACCACATGTATTATATACACAAGGAAAGAAAGCTACTACTTACTTTGATGGATTTGGGTATATCCCATTTATCCGGCTGGACAACAATAAGAAACAGTTTTCAAGTCTTAAACCGGTGAAACCACTTATAGATGACTATGACTTGATGGCTTCAAGCCTGTCAAACAATCTCATTGACTTTGATTCCCCAATCTATGCAATAAAAGGATTTGAGGGAGATAATCTTGATGAGCTTCAGACAAACCTTAAGACAAAGAAGATAGTTGGTTTGGGGGAAGAGGGCGGAATTGATATTAAAACTGTTGATGTCCCATATGAGGCACGACAGACGAAGCTTGAACTTGACGAGAAGAACATATACCGGTTTGGAATGGGGCTAAACACTGCTGGGCTTAAGGACACAAGTGCAACTACAAACATTGCAATTAAGGCAGCATATTCATTGCTTGATCTGAAAGCAAAAAAAATAGAGAAAAATCTCAAGAAGATGCTGCGTAAACTGGTTGAGATAGTCGTAGATGAGATTAACAATGCGGATGGAACCGCATATCAGGTTGAGGATGTCCGGTTTGAGTTTACTCATGAGATTATGAGTAATGCGCAGGAAAATGCACAGATCAAACTGACCGAAGCACAAACCAAGCAGGCAGAGATTAATACGATCTTGAGCGTTGCGAATGTGCTTGATGATGAGACTGTAGTTAAGTCTATTTGCGATTGGTTAGATATTGACTATGAGGAGATAAAAGACAAGTTACCGGCAAAGGAAGAAGACGATACGAAAAAAGCGCAGGATCTGTTGAAAGAGGTAAATGTAGAGACTGGTGGTGAAGAATAAAGATGGAGAATGTAACATATTGCAAAATAGATAGCAATTTGAGAAAGATTACACTTCCGGGAAATGAGAAGATACTCGGAGTATATCATGATAAAAATGTGACAAGAAAGCATTTTAAAATGCCGAGATATTATCAGAATAATGATATGTCTGAGTTTAGCATAAAGGTCAATTATGTGAATGAGGATAATGAGACGGATTGTTATGCTGTCGATGACTTAGCTGTGACCGATGAAGATTATATCACATTCTCATGGCTTGTAGGTGCTACAGCTTGCAGAGTGCCTGGCATGGTTGGATTTGTGATCTGTTTTACTAAGGTAGATCACGAATCAAATATAACACAGGAATACAATACAGAACTTGCGGTTGGAAAGGTTCTCGATGGCTGTGAATTCGGAGAAGTGACTAATGATAAGACGGAAAAAGATATAATTGCACAGTTCCGTCTGTCATTGCAGCAATTAAAAGATGAGCAGGACAAAGCTGTAAAGGAAATAGGAACAAGCATTGATGCTCTTAACAGAAAATTTGAAGATAAATGCACAGAAGTTGATGGTTTGCTTGATACAAAGGCAAGCACAAAAGATGTGATTGTGAATCTTTTTCCAAAGAAGGCTGCCAGTACATTTACAAATATGGGAGTTACTATAAAAAATGATAACGAAGGAGTATATACAGTAAGTGGAACTGCTGAACAAAATGTATCTTTTGGTCTTTATAGTTGGATTGGTTCTAAAAAATTTAAAACAAAGCTGTTGGGTGCTCCGGCTGGAAGTAGTATTGATACATACTATATAGACGCTACATATGTAGAAAATGCCTATAAAGAAGGAGTTATTATTGAACCCAATAAAATGATTGGAGTTCCACATATCGTTATAAAAGAAGGTGTAACACTGAACAATGTGAAGTTCAAACCAATGCTTACGGCATGTTTGGAAGCTACATATGACGACTATGTACCTAATGTTGCATCTCAATCTGCTACAACTCTCAGCAAGGTATTTTCAGAATTTGTTAATGCAACACAGAAAACAGAAAATGATTTAAAAAAATCTGTCAGTGATGGCAAGACATTGCTTGCGGAGGCTATCACTGAAAAAGGAATTGATACCGCAAGCACAGCATCGTTTAGCACGATGGCTAAGAATATTCAGCAGATTCCAACAGCCGGATATGGAGTGAGCGGATATGTCGATACAACGATACAGGCAGACGGTTCACTGACAGCCATATATGGCTTGTATGAAGAACAGGAGGCATAATGAGTATATTAGGGTATAAGACTATAAAACTGTATAAAACGAAGGTTACATTGGGCAGCAGCTCGGAAGAATATGAGGCAGATATAACAGATGAGAAGATGCAGGAGATTGCTACAGCATTAGGTTGTAATGTGCAGGTCATGGTAAGTGGTAGTAAGTGGTTGTTATACAAAGACACCAATACAGATAACGGTTGGTTGTGCCAGATCGTGTCAAATTATTTCGAGGTAAGAAGATACTTGAATGGTCAAGCAACGACAGGTACAACCGTAGGCGCTAATTTACAGTGCCGTGTACAATCTACGGTATCGATACAAGTTAAAAAATTGGTGTTGCGTTACTCAAAAGGTAAAAACGGAGCTGCAATTTTTGAGTTTACAAATTATGAAAATGTAAATCTGGCATATTTCATCGCCGATGCATCTGTTATTGGCACAGATGAAAAAATTGCTGTGTATGGATATATTTCAAATAACAATTATTATTTAAGTACATCAGACAGTACAACAGTTAATTTTGTTTTATCAAATGTATTTGGATATTCTGACAATATCGTTCTTATGAGTGTGATTGCATTAAAAGATAAAAATGCTATTATTGACGGATTGTATAAGTGTGAAATTAACAAAGAACAAGATGAACATTATTTATTTGATTTGAATGGTAAAAAATATATGACAAGTGATAATGGAACTATTTGCAAATTGGCAATCGAGCTTGATGATTCAATGTTAGAGTAATATGAACAAGAGACAGAAAGAAGTAATCGAGGAACAACTGCATAACGAGAAAAAAACTATAGCCAGTCTGAAGAATACATATAAGCAGGCACTGAAAGATTGTGAGCAGAAGATCAGAGAGTTGTCTGCAAGAACTGACATGGAGAATTTGCAGAGCATCATATACCAGAAACAATATCAGGAGGCTTTGAAAGCACAACTTGAAGGTGCTCTAAGCAACTTGCAGTCTAACTCATATGCAACTGTGTCTGACTACCTGACCAAGTGCTATAGAGACGGATACACAGGTGTCATGTATGACCTGCAGCAGACAGGTATTCCGATCATCATGCCGATAGATCAGGCGGCAGTTGTGAGAGCTATTCAGACGGACAGCAAGCTCAGTAAGTCACTCTACGACAAAATGGGCGAGGATGTGACATACCTCAAGAAAGCAGTTAGGGCAGAGGTATCAAGAGGTATAGCCAATGGATCAACATGGAATGAAGTAGCTGGTAAGCTTTCACGGCATATGGCAAATACACCATTCCAGAGGGCTTACAACAATTCAATCCGTATAGCAAGAACGGAAGGACACCGCATACAAGTACAGTCGGCTATGGATGCTCAAAAGATAGCTAAGAGTAAAGGAGCGGACATAGTAAAGCAGTGGGACTCTACGCTTGACGGCAATACAAGAGATCTGCATAGACTGCTTGATGGACAGATTCGTGAAATAGATGAACCTTTTGAGGTCGGTGGTCGTAAGGTCGAGGCTCCTGGGATGTTTGGAGATCCGGCAGAGGATTGTAATTGCCGGTGCTGCTTATTACAGAGAGCAAGATGGGCATTGGATGATGATGAGCTTCAGCGACTGAAAGATCGAGCGGAATACTTTGGTCTGGATAAGACTTCTGACTTTGAGGAATACAAAGAGAAGTATTTGAAAGTGATTGATGAAATAAATCCTACAAATGTAAATGGAGAAATAATACAGTTTGACTGGAAGGATAGAAATCAATTACGTGAAAAACAGCAGGAAATTATATCAGACCTGTCAAATGAGTACAGGACAAGGCTTCAGAAAGTTACGACAGGGGCAAAACAGTCAGCTGGTAATGTTGATATGTCAGGTGCAGTGATGAGATTATCGGATTCACATGTTAACACTGCTGTTCATGAATTTGCACATACGCTTGCAAATAGTACAGCAGATAAGTACGGCCTTACTAATGATGCAGATTTTTGGAAAGAAATAAAAAAAATACAAAGAGAATATCACAGAGATGTTGATAAAACATCAGATACATCAAGATGGATCAGTTCATATGAACATAGTAGTAGAAGTGTTGACGAATTTTTTGCCGAGGCATTTACACAGGCAAAAATGTCTAAACTTAAATTGGAATTACCTCCAAAATATGGTGCTGATTTGACATATTCAAACAAGGTATTGGAAGTCGTTGATAAGTATTTCAATAAAAAATCTGTTGCAAATGTGGATACAAGTGCTAAAATGATAACAGGTGCAAGAATATTGGACCCTGATAGTAAAGAGGCTACGGCATTTGCTAAAATGTACTATCGTGAAATAAAATCATTTAGTACAGATTGCAAACATATAGCAAATAATATAGGAAAAACGGAAACGGAAATACAGAGCATAAAAGATTATTTATTTAATAATGATTCTTTTGAACCTGATTGCGCTATTGCACAATCATGGCAAAGACTTATGAGTGGTAAGGATATTAAGGATCATGATAAAGTATTAATCGAGCATGAATTGTATGAGATGAAGTTGAAGAAAGAAAATAAAAATATGAGCCATACTGAGGCTCATGCTATTGCTACCAGAAAATACGATTATCAAAAGGGAGTTGATGAATATTATGGTAACCTTGGAAAAAATAAAAAAGACGAATAATATAATATCAGCGGAGTATTTCCCGGAAGATAGTAAGCAGGATGTTGGAACATTTATTTATGATATAGAAAAACATGAAGTTATCGAGCATAAATACTGTCAAAAAGATAGCAAAGCTAATTTGAAGACATATTTTAATAAAGCTATAAAGGCTATTGAAAAATGTATTGAGAATGATAGTTATCCTGAAACAGTAGAATATATGTGGTATTAAAAGCACTCCGCATTAGCAGAGTGCTTTTTTCATGCAATTAAATAATTAGTAATTTAGACCATGATAAAAACATGGTCTTTTTTTATGCCCAAAAATCGGCTTAAGGCGGTAAAACTGTGACGATAAAATAACTCCGGCAAGAGTGATAACTGCCATGTGTGGCTACGATTAAAGCCAAGAAAGGATGGAACAATGGAATTAAAGGAACTGTTAGGAGAAGAATTGTACAAACAGGTACAGGCGAAGATTGACGAGAAGAACAGCGCAGAGACGGATAAACTCAAGCATGTAAGATACACAGATCTGTCCGAGGGCAAGTACGTCAGTAAAGAGAAGTATGATTCAGAGCTTGAAAAACTCAATGGACTGATCACCGGCAAAGACACGGAGATTGGCAATGCAAATAAGCTTATTGAGGAGCTCAAGAAAGCTTCCAAGGGTGATGAGGGCATGCAGCAGAAGATATCAACTTACGAGACTGAGAATGCAAGGCTTCAGAAAGAGCTTGAGGAGACTAAGGTCAATTCAGCTATCAAGGTGGCTCTGCTTGAGGCTCATGCGGTTGATACTGATTACATGACCTATAAGATCAAGACAGCCCTCAAGGAGAAGAATGAGGAGCTTAAGCTCGATGATGAAGGTCATATCAAAGGTTGGGACAATATGCTCACAGACTTAAAGACACAGTTCCCGGCTCAGTTCACAGCTTCATCCGGCTCAGATGGTGGCAAGAGGATCATCATTGAGAATAAGCTGCCAGATGGGAATCCGGGCAATACGAATGCAGAACCTAAGGACCTGGCAGAGGCATTGAGACAGAAATACGAAGGAAATAACAACCAATAAGTAGAAAGGAATGGTGAAAACTATGGCAATGACATTAGAAGAACTTAAGAAAGGTATGAGTGACAAGGTATTCTCACAGATCGTGGATATCTTTCTCAGACAGTCAACAATACTTCAGATGCTCACATTTGATGACTGTGTATCAGCATCAGGTGGTGGCTCAACAATGAAGTATAAGTATCTCAGAAAGGTACTTCCAGCAACAGCAGAGTTCAGAAAGATAGGTGGCTCTTACACTGCATCAGCGGCTACTAAGCAGGAGTGCGAGGCTAATCTTGCAATCATGGGCGGAGCTGTTCAGATGGACAGAGTGCTCAATAGAGTAGCAGGCAACTTTGACAATATGGCATATCAGATAGAGGAACATATCAAGGCAGTGGTAAACCTCTTCCACTATACACTGATCAATGGTGATGCAACTACAACAGCATCAACTGATCACCCTGAGTTCCAGGGACTTGATTCCATGCTCGCAGGAACAACGACAGAATACGGCACAGACAAGGCTATTGATCTGTCATCTATCACAGCGATCAAGTCTAATGCTGATGAGTTCTATGAGGCACTGAGCCTTCTTGTCAAGACTACAGATGCTGATGCAGTGCTTACAAACACAGAGATGATCACAAAGATTCAGACTGTAGCCCGTATCCTTGGATACAAGACTGAGAGTGAGGAAGCATTCGGAAAGCGTATCACTACTATTGATGGTGTCAAGCTTGTTGATATGCAGGACTATTACACTGTAAGCAGTGGTGCTGCAACTGCTGGCCATGTTGTCAAGAAGGGACTTTCAAGAACCATCGCAAAGGAGAGTTCGGCAACAACAGGTCTTACAGACGTCTATGCAGTCAAGTTTGACGTAAACGATGGATTTCACGGAATCAGCCTGAATGGTGGTTCTGTAATCGATCAGTATCTTCCAAACTTCAACGAGCCTGGCACTGTCAAGGACGCAGAGGTTGAGATGATCGCAGCTACAGTCCTGAAGAATACACAGCATGCAGGTGTACTCAGAAATATCAAGATTGCATAAGGAAGGATGGGTGATTGAATATGGCAACAAAGGAAACAAAGACCGTAGAACAGACAAGTGAAGTTATTGAGCCTGTAGTGGCAGAGCCAAAGACAGAGAGTGAGCCTACAGGCTGGACAGTATCGGTTAATAATAACGATACTTACTGTGGAATTGGCGCTGGTGGTGTCCAGTTCGCAAACGGAAAGGCAGAGATCACATCTAAGCGTATGGCAGATTGGTTCACGGAGCATGACGGATATACTGTTATCCCTAAGAAGTAAGGTGGTGATCGTATGATCATGACTGTTGATGAACTGAAAGAGTATGTTGATACTGGTGCAGTAAAGGATAAGGTGCTTGAAGTAAAGCTTCAGGCACTGGAACTCCTGATCAGAAAATATACAAATAATAATTTTCAGGACAGGAACAGGCGGCTTGTGGCTCCTGTGGACGCTGTGACAGGCTTTCAGTATGCATCTGAGCTGTTCAAGGTTGGCGACACTATACAGGTGTCAGAGTCACGCTACAACGATGGCTTGTACACCATCAAAGCTGTGGATATGGACAATGGACATATAGAGGTGAATGAGGAGCTTGTAAGCGAACCGGTCGCCATGGTGACAAAGATAGTATATCCGATGGATATCAAGCTGGGAGTAGCCAACATGCTCTCATGGGACCTGAACAACCGGGATAAGGTCGGTGTACAGTCTGAGACCATCAGTAGGCATTCTGTGACCTATTTCAACATGGATGGCGACAATTCCATCATGGGATATCCAAAGTCACTTCTTGGTTTCTTAAAACCGTACATGAAAGCGAGGTTTTGAGATGCGAGGAATAGGCGGAAATGCAGTTGCAGATATACAGGCTAAAAGCATAACCAGAAATGAGATAGGCGAACAGGAAGTCACATGGATATCTGAAGATACCTTGACCGGATGGCTTGACCTCTCAGGCGGTGACAGCAAGTACACAACATACAATGCCAAGGTGCAGGAATCCACGCATATGTTCGTGGCTGATTATAAGCAGCTCAGTGACATGATCAAGGCTGAGAACAGCCGTATGGTGATTAATGGTCAGGTATATGACATTATGCTGATAGATGACCCCATGGGCATGCATGAGCAGCTTGAGATATATCTGAAGTATACAGGAGGGCAGTAATGGGAAATGTGGAGTTCACAGACAACAGAATAAAGGTTGAGGCGGCTCTGGATGATGCTGTTATTGTATTCTTGTACGAGGCCGCCGGAGAGGTAGAGGCACAGACTAAGAGAGCACAGGCGAGAGTAGACACAGGACAGACCAAAGGAGCATGGACTCATCATGTTGATGAAGATAAGGGCGAGGCTGTTATCGGTAATCCTCTTGAGAATGCTATCTGGGAAGAGTATGGAACAGGTGAATACGCACTGAAAGGTAATGGACGCAAAAAACCATGGGTCTATAAGGATGAGCGTGGCAACTGGCACACAACTCATGGTAAAAAGCCTCTCAGACCTTTACAGAAAGCCTTTGACAAGACCAAGAGCAAGATCATCAAGCGACTTGGCTCTATCCTCAATCAGACGTTCAGTGAGTAAGGCGGTGGTGACGATTGACGACAGAAACATTATCATATATCAACAATGTACTCACAGATGAACTTGAGATACCATATGCATTTATGGAGTGGCAGGATGACCCGCCGGAGGCATATTTTGTTGGTGAATACTCCGAGGGTGATACTCCTGAAGAGGATGGATGTCAGGAAATAACATTCATCATAGATGGGTTCACAAGAGGCTCATGGTTCAGCTTGGAGAAGTACAAGCAGAAGATAGAACAGAATATTGAACGGACGGCAATCCTTGCAAGTGGTGCGGGGGTTGCCGTTTTTTATGGGAATGCGTCACCGGTGCCAACAGGGGATGCAGACCTCAAACGGATACAGATCAATTTGACGATTAAAGAATATAAAAATGGAAGGTGATTATAACATGGCAGATACATTAACATTTGAAGAGTTCAAGTCATCCGGTATCACAGACAAGACGCCGAAGAACATTGTGTTTGGTGCCGGAACGATTCACAAAGGGCTCAAGTACGACGCATCAAAAAAGACATGGAACTTTGCTGAATCTCTGATCGGTGCTACATCCGGCGGAACGAAGCTGTCTATTAAGCCGGAACTTAAGGATATTGAAGTAGATGGAGCAGTGGTTAAGGTTAAGGATTTGACGGTTAAAACTGGCGAGACAGCACAGATGGATACTAACATGGTGGAGCTGTCGCCTGAGACGATCAAGATGGCTATTATCGGGCAGAATGGCACATCAACAGCGGAAGGATACGATGTGATCGAATCCAAGGCAAGAATTGAAAAGGATGATTATATCGAAAACTTTGGATATATTGGAAGATTCTTAGATGGTCGTCCTGTTATCGTTATATTTGACAATGCTCTCTGTACATCAGGCCTTGAGATAGAGGGCAAGAACAAGGAGAATGGCACATTTGCGCTGACAATGGAGTGCTATGCAGGTCTGTCGCCAGCGGCTGATACACTGCCATACCACATCTATCTGCCTACTGGTACGACAACAGAGCAGGTTCAGCAGTCTATAGATTCCAGTACAAAAGTAACAGACTAATTGACATAGAAAAGGAGAGACAATTATGGGAACAACCGAGATAAAAGAGAACAAAGATATAGAAGTAGTAGAAAATGCAGAAGTAGTTGAAGATGCCGAGGCAGTAGAAGCTGTGCAGGAGATCAGGCCATATACACTTAGAAATCCAAAGGCATCCGATATTGCTTCATTTTTGAAGCTGTTTAGTAAGGTTGGCATCAGGGACCTTAAGGGTGCGTTCAACAGTGATGAGACAAAGAATATCATCAAGAAATCAATGGAAGACGGTGGAGACGTATCAAAAGCAGTTGAGGATATTGGTATTGGTTTTATGTTTGAGATTGCAGATACAATTCTTGTAAAACTTTCAGAATGTCAGACAGAGGTATTCAAATGTCTTTCTTGCCTTTCAGGAATGAAAGTAGAGCAGATTGCGGATCTTGATCTTCCGGTATTTACAGAAATGTTATTTGATGCAGTCACGCTTCCGGGCTTTGCGGATTTTATCAAGGTTGTTTCAAGATTGTACAAGAAGATGCAGTAGGATATCTCAAGTTCATGGATCTGATATTTCACAGATATGCAGATCCATATACTCTGCTTGATACAATGATAGAGAACCGGAGCTTTGATGAGTTTGTATGCACATTCGTGCGAATAGACGATGATGATAAGCTCTGGGATATGTATATCCATAAGTGCTGGGAGAATATATCATTTAATGCTTTCAAAGCAAAGATATATGGAGTTACATTAGGTGATGGATCACAGCAGAATAGATCAGGAGCATTTGAAAGCAGAGACGAGCTTGAAGCAACCATAAAGGATTCTATGTCAATTATAGAGAATTTCAAACCATAGGGGCACATAGAACATGTGCCTCTATTTTTATTATTAAGGAAAGGGGGTAAACCCTTTTGGAAGTATTTAGAATTCTTGGTAGAATTCTTGTACAGAATAATGATGCCAATAAAGCTATAGATGAGACAGCATCTAAAGCGGAAAAATCCGAAAGCAAGATATCTGGTGCATTTAAAAAGATTGGTGAAGCTGTAGTGAGAAACTTCAAAAATCAGCCAATCGATGGCACTAATAAATCACTTGAAAGTGTCAGTAAAACGGTTGAATCACAAGAAAAAAAGCTCAAGAAGCTGAAAGATAAATATGTTGATTTATATACAGCTCAGGGTGAAGATTCAGAAGAGGCTAAGAAATGCGCAGAGGAAATACAGAAACTTTCTAAAGAACTGGCTGAAAATAAGAAAAAAGTTAAAGAAGCACAGGATGCAGCCGATAAGCTTGATAATAGCTTAAGTGACACGGCAGAAACTGCAGAAAAAACAGGTAATAAAATCGGTAGCGTATTCGGCAAAATTGGAAAAGCTGGTCTAAGAATGGCAAAAATAAGTGCCGTAGCAGTGACAGCATTAGCAACTGGAATAGCTGGGCTTACTACTAAAGCTGTAAGCGAGTATGCAGACTACGAGCAGCTTGTTGGTGGTGTTGAGACACTGTTCAAGGACAGTTCAGATAAGGTAGTTGAGTATGCAAATAATGCATATAAGACGGCGGGGCTGTCGGCGAACGAGTATATGGACACTGTAACGAGCTTTTCAGCGTCATTGCTCCAAGGCTTGGGTGGTGACACAGAAAAGGCGGCTGAAACTGCAAACACAGCTATTGTAGATATGGCTGATAATGCCAACAAGATGGGAACTGATATGGCATCTATACAGAATGCATATCAGGGTTTTGCTAAGCAAAACTACACGATGTTAGATAATCTCAAGCTTGGCTATGGTGGTACTGCATCCGAGATGGCTAGGCTTATCAATGATTCTGGTGTACTCGGTGACACCATGACTGTGACAGCAGATAATGTCAATAGTGTATCGTTTGATAAGATGATAGAGGCTATTCATGTTGTACAGACTGATATGGGGATAACAGGCACAACCGCAAAAGAGGCAGCCACTACAATACAGGGATCTATCGGCATGATGAAGTCTGCATGGACGAATCTGCTCACAGGAATGGCCGACCCATCACAGGACATGGGAGTGCTGATCAATAACCTTGTTGATTCTGTGATGGCTGTAGCTGATAACCTTGTACCACGAATAGCAGACACACTGCCAAGGATAGTTACAGGTATATCAAGTCTTGCACAGAAATTGGCACCATATATACCGCCACTTATAGAACAGATACTGCCATCACTGATACAGGGCGCAACATCGTTGCTGTCCGAATTGGTGAATAACCTTCCTGGCATACTTGAAACCTTGTTGCCGGGTATAGGTGGAGAACTGGGGCAGACACTTACATCTGCATTACAGTCTATATTCGGAACTTTGCAAGCTATTTTGCCTACTATATTATCCCTTGTTAATACACTGTTACCACCATTATTGCAGATAGTTCAGACGATTTTGCCGCCACTTACGAATTTGATCAATATGCTTTTGCCGCCTATTGTGCAGATAGTGTCGCAGATTCTTCCTATTTTGATTTCAATTTGGCAGTCGGAACTGGAATTATTGCAGCCAATACTTGATCTGCTCAATCCAATTATAAATCTGATCTTAATGATATTGGATCCATTGATGGAACTTATCAATATGATCCTGCCTCCGCTCGTTGAGGTGATAAGTCTGATATCAGAAGAGATACTCGGAGTGCTGAAACCGATACTTGAATGGTTTTGCGAGATGCTTGAGATCACATTGGAAGCGGCGATTATTGCAATTATGGCAGTTATCAACAACTGTCGTAAATCGTTTTCAATGGCTTGGAAAGGCATTAAGAAAGTCTGGAATGCAGCACCTGCCTTTTTTAAAGGTATATGGAATGGTATAAAATCAGCATTTGCAGCAGTAGGAAAGTTTTTTAAAGGCATCTTTACAACAGCGTGGAATGGAATTAAGAGTGTTTGGTCGGCTGTTACTGGATTTTTCAGTGGAATCTGGAATGGAATAAAAGGTGCATATGCATCAGTAGGTACATGGTTTAGTGACATTTTTGGCAAGGCTTGGGCTGGTATCAAGAATGCATTTTCACCGATGGTTAAGTTCTTTTCAGATACATGGCAGAAGATTAAGGATATCTTTTCCAAGGTTGGAACAGCTATCGCAGATGGCATCAAGGGAGCCGTTACAGCAGCTATCAATGGCATATTAGGTACAGCGACAAAGATCATTAATGGTTTTATATCTGCAATCAATGCTTGTATATCCGTTATTAATGCGATTCCGGGAGTATCAATTAATAAGCTTGATAAATTGAATGCACCACAGCTTGCAGAAGGTGGTGTACTTAAGAAAGGTCAGGTCGGTATACTTGAAGGTAATGGAGCTGAGGCTGTTGTGCCGCTTGAGAAGAATACAGAATGGATCAGTAAGGTAGCAGATCAGATGGCAGCAGCAACAGGAAGAACAGTAGACAATGAATCAGAGTTATCAAAGGTTCTGTATTTGATTCTTGATGTGGTAAGACATATTGATGAAAATATGTATGAATACATGGTAAGAGCACTTACAGAAGGTACGAAGCTTAAGATTGATGGTAGAGAATTTGGAAGGATGGTGAGAACATGCTTGAGAATATAAAATATGTAAATAGTCAGGGAAATGTTCTTGAGTTTGGAAAGAAATATATCTTTGCAAATGAAAATGACCTCCGGAATTATCAGTGGATCTATGATAGTGATCGGAAGTGTGTTGAGAATTTTCAAAAGAAAATTACAGAAAAGACACTTCCGGTCACTATATGCTGTCCAACTCCAAGAATATGCAGAAATGTAAAGAATGATATGTTTGAACTGTTTGAACAGGATATCATCAATGAAGTTCCCGGAAAACTGTATATTGGCGATTATTATCTTGAATGTTTCATCTATGCAAGTGATAAGTCAGATTATCTGATAGGGCAACATACAAAACTGTCGTTAAAGATAGTGACAGCGGCAGATGCGTGGGTGAAAGAGGAATTGTTTCAGTATCGATATGAAACGATAGAATCAGACGATAGTGGACGTGGATATTCATATGGTTATGAATATGATTATTCCGCTTCACCAGGGAATGCTACACAGTTTGCAAATAGTAATTTTAATGAGGCAGAATTTATTATGACCATCTATGGATATGCGCAGAATCCGGCTATATCAATAGGTGGTCATATATATGCGTTAAACTATACTATTCAGGCTGGTGAAAGAGTAGAGATTGATTCAAAACGGCAGACTATAAGGCTATATAAAATGAATGGAGCAACTGTAAATATATTCCGATTCAGAGACAGAAAGAATGATATATTTCACAAAATTAAATCCGGAGAACAGGCTATATATTGGAATGCGGATTTTAATTTTGATTTGCTTTTGAAAGCTGAAAGGAGTGAACCGATTTGGATGTGATCTATACAGACCGAAATCTTAATGATGAAGGTTGCCTGCATCATTATAATATTGATCTTGATATTGCAAATGAGAAGAATTTTGAGATCACAGTTGGTATTAAGAATAATGTCATGCGTGGAGGCTATTGGTGGTATGTCAATGATACGGAGTATGGTGGTGTTGTAGATTCCGTAAAAGTGATAACGGAGAATAATGAGATCAGATATTCAGGCAGAAGTTTCAGGGGAGTACTTATGAGTAAGATCATAGAGCCTCCGTCTGGGGCAGCCTATCGGATTGTATCAGGAGATGCTGGAAACATTATTCAGGATCTTATAAATTTATGTGGACTGTCAGCGGTATTTGCTGCCGAACGTATTGGATACACAGTAAAAACATTTCGGTTTGACCGATACATAGATCTATATACCGGGTTAGTTAAGCTTGGTAAAGCTATAGGTATGAATTTGTACTTAATCGTTAAAAATGGAATAGTTCATGTATCATATGTGCCGTTAGTTGATTATTCCGACCGGATAGAATACAACCAGAACGATATTAATTTCACTATTGAGAAGACATATAGAGGTGTAAATCATCTTATATGTCTTGGTAAAGGAGAACTTCAGGATAGAACTGTAGTGCATTTATATGCTGATGCAAATGGGAATATAAGCACATCTCAACGTCTATATGGAATTGAGGAATATGTGAGTACTTATGAGAACACATCTGCAGAATCTGATGAGGACCTTGTCTCTGGTGGAACAGAGAGATTGCAGGAATTAATAGGAGCTGATGCATTTGCAGTTACAAGCAGTGATACTGAGCAACATATAGGTGATATAATTGGCGGGCATGAAAGCGTGACAGATTCCTATGTAATAAGCAGTATCACAAATATAATAGTCAAGTTAGATGATGATACAGTTGATATATCATATAGTGTAGGTGATGCTACACGGAAAGGATAAGTAATGAAAATAGTAACAGGAAAAACCGGAGTAAATCATGTAACGGCAGATGATGACCGAGCGTTGAATCTTGGAATCATTGGAAAAGATAACTATGTGCTGCCAGTTGGAGATATGTTCAAGTTGACTATGGTCGATGTCAATACTGCAAGAGTATCCTGTGGGGATCTGGTTATGAAAGGGTGTCATGCTCGGATCCCTGCAGGAGATTATGACGATCTTATGATTGACAGCGGCAGTCAAGGATACAACCGGAAAGATCTTATTGTAGCAAAGTACAAAAAAGACACTGGCATTGAAAATGTAACACTTGAAGTAATTAAAGGTACACCATCTGTAGGGACAGCAGCAACACCAGAATATCCGACAGGAAGTATATATTGGGGAGCAGCAGAAGATACCTTCCCACTGTATGAGATTAATATCAATGGTATTAATATAGGAACAGTAAAACCTCTTTTTGAGATATTATATCCAAGGCTGTCATCGGTTTACACAAAGGCAGAGACGGATGATCATATAAAAAATGCTGTTGATAAGGAGACACAGGCAAGAACATCTGCTATTAATGGAGTAAAAAGTGACATATCATCATTGTCAAAAAAAGATACTGAACTTTCACAAGGTATAGATGATAATAAAAATAAACTGAATGCTGTAAACGCAGATATAGAATCCGTAAAGGCTTCTGTAAAGAACTTATCTGACAAACATACTAATGACATTAATAATGTTAAGGAAAGCATCAACACAGTGGTTGCAGATGTATTAAAGTTACAGAATGTTGATAACAAATACAGTGCAGAGTTCACAAATATAGCAGGTGTAATGTCATTGCCGTTACTGCCGGATGAAACAAAAGTGTCAACAATAGCGGATGTAAGAAAGGTACTTGATCCGCTTGTAGCATCTCTGCATGACGGATTTATTAATCTTGCAAAAATCAAGATAGAATCTGGTGGAAGTATTATAAATCCCGGTGGCGGAATGATCGGATCATAGAAAGGAGAATGAAAACATGAAACAGTTTATATGTACAATGATCGGAGCGGTTGGCTCCGGAATAGCAGCATTGTTTGGAGGATGGGACACCGGACTGGTGTCTCTTTTGATTTTCATGGGGCTTGATTATGTATCAGGTCTTGTGGTCGCAGGAGTTTTTCATAAGAGTAAAAAAACGGACACCGGCAGTCTTGAAAGCAAGACGTGTTGGAAAGGGTTATGCCGTAAGTGTATGACGCTTGTATTTGTTCTTGTGTCGTACCGGCTTGATTTGATAATCGGAACAAACTATATCCGTGATGCGGTGATCATAGCATTTTTGGCGAACGAATTAATATCTCTTGTAGAAAATGCCGGTCTCATGGGAATAAAATTACCACCAGCAATCACGAAAGCTATTGACATTCTACAGAAAAAATCAGAAAGTGAGGAGTAGAATATGAGTATTGTTGACAAGATTATAAACACGGCAAAAAGTCAGATCGGCACATGTGAGCCGGACGGTGACGACAAATATATTAAAGTATACAACGAAGCGACAGGATCAACATTTGGAATGGATGTTGCGTGGTGCGCCATTTTTGTAACATGGGTTATGATCATATGCAATGTTGCAAAAGAGGTTGTCTTAAGATTCGCAAGTTGCACAGCTGGGATGAAGTGGTTCATCAAGCAGGGCAGATGGAAGAATGCAAAGGCTTATTGTGGTACATACACACCAGTTCCGGGCATTTTGATTTTCTTCTCAAAGGGACATAAGCTGACAGATCCGTCGCACGTTGGAATTGTGACGAAAGTAACATCTACATATGTATATACAGTAGAGGGAAATACTTCAGATGCTGTTCACGAGCGCAAATACTTATTAAATGATCCGTACATCATCGGATATGGTGTGCCGTCATATGCCGACAATGTTAAAGCAAATATAAAAGATAATGATACCGGATACAAGACTGTAGAGGTAAAGAAAGGCGACACACTCTGGGGTATTGCAGAGAAGTACCTCGGATCAGGATCACGATATAGAGAGATCATGAGTTTAAACTCACTTACAAGTGCAACGATCCATCCGGGCTTAGTTCTCAGCATTCCAGGCACGAACGCATCAGCGAATGAGGCAGCAAAGAAGACAAAGACATACACCGTCAAGAAAGGTGATACCTTATGGGATATTGCTGCAAAGTATCTGAAGAATGGTAGCCGATATGTCGAGATCATGAGCTTGTCGAAGATCACCAGCACCACGATTCATGTTGGACAGATATTGACATTACCAGCTGTTTGATTTTAGGGGCAATTTAGGGGCAAAAATATTTCATTTACTTTCATATTTGATACAATAAGAAGTGCTAGAAAATGGCTTAAAACCTAGATTTTTCAATTATTTTCATAGTTGGGAAAAATTAAGAAAGTGCCGGTCGCCGGCATTATTCAAAAAGCTTGAAACTGAAAGGTTTTAGGCTTTTTTTCGTTTGTTTAAAAATGGACAAAAATTCTAGATGGACACAGTGGAAGAATCCAACGATCACATTTACATTGGAGGAAGAAAGATTGCAAAGAAGGTTACAGGCACTGTAAAACTGGGCAATAAAAAATATAAGGTTGTAAAGGGTGTTGTAAAAGGAACCATCAAAAAATAAAAGTATTTCATAAGGGTAAATCGAAATAAACTATCTTTCTGCGGAATGGCATGATAAAATAGAAACAGTATTTTTTAGGGAGGTTATGCTATGAAGCAGACAAGAAGTAAACAATTATGGCTGATGCTTGCTGCAGTAATGTGTATTTGCATACTGGCACTGATGGGTGCGGGCTCTTTATCAAAAGCTGATAATGTAGGACAGATGTATACATATAGTGCAGCAGCATCATTTGTATGTGATGCAAATGGTACGATCACCGCATACAAAGGAAACAAGAATGCGGAACAGATCATTGTACCGGCAACGATCAACGGCAGGACAGTAACAGGAATTGGCAATAATGTATTTAAGGGATGTGAAAGAGTTACTCTGATTGTAATTCCGGACACAGTTGTAACAATCGGCGATAAGGCATTTGAAAATTGTCAGAGCCTTAGTACACTGTACAACTACAAGAAAGCAGATGCAAATGATACAGCTACGGCAACGGATGCAGCAGGAACTGCAACGGCACAGGGTGTTGTTGTTCCATATGCTGAGATGGGAGTTATCGCTATTCCTTCCAATCTGAAAAAGCTTGGTACAGGGGCATTTGCCGGCTGCCGGTCAATCGGCAGATTTGCAGCAGCAGATACAAATGCTTATTTTAAGACATATACATGGAATACAAATAATCCAAACCAGGTACAGATACAGAATAAGAATCAAGGCGAACTGCTTCTCAGTAAGGATGGAAAGCAGGCGTATCGTTTAGCTCCGGCATTTCATTATACAGGAAAGGGATTGTATAAGATCCCTGTTCCGGTAACGACGATCGCACCATATGCATTTGAAACCGCTGCTTTAAATGGAGGTTTTCAGATACCGACAACAACAAAGGTGATTAGTGATTATGCATTTTATCAGTGCGGCAATCTGAACCAGATCGAGTTTGCAAAGACATCTAATATAGCGATTATTGGAGCATATGCATTTGCAAGAAATTCTAATCTGCAGATCACACTTCCTGCAAGTGTAACATCGATCGGAAAATATTCCTTTGCATATTGTGTCAATATTAAGATTGATATTTCAAAGACAAAGATCCGTGTAATTCCGGATTATGCATTTTATGAATGTGATAATCTTCATGAACTGACAACGCCAAAGACTCTGGAGAAGGTAGGAGCATATGTATTTTATGGTTGCAACAATCTGAATGAAGTAAAATTCCTTGGCAAGACATTAAAGGAAATTGGTACAGGAGCATTTAAGACCTGTGATAATCTTCATGTGATTGATGTTCCGGAAGGAGTGTCGAAGATTGCCAACGGAACATTTGACGGATGCCATAATCTGAATACGATAAAACTGCCGGACAGTCTTAAGAATATCGGAGATAATGCATTTAAGAATTGCAATAATATCCAAGAGATGGTGATTCCAAAGAATGTATCCCATATTTCAAACAACAGTTTTGCAGGAGCAAAGCAGGATGGTATTGATACTTCAAAGAATCAGTATTCCCAGAAATTTATCAAGGCAGAAAAGCCTGCGGCAGTTGGAACAAAGTTCACAGTTGGAAAATTGCGTTATAAGATTACAAAATCAGATGCCAAGAAGGGTACTGTGACGCTGTATAGAGCAAAGAAATCCGTAACAAAGGCAACAATACCTGCAACAGTTATGTATCAGGGCTATAAGTTCAAGGTTACTGCTATTGGCAACAATGCATTTAAGGGCTGTAAGAAGCTGAAAACAGTAAAACTTGGAAAGAATGTGAAGTCAGTTGGAAAAAGTGCATTCTATGGCTGCAAGAAGCTGAGCAGTGTTTCACTGGATGCGAAGTTGACAAAGATTGGAGATAAAGCATTTGCCAAGTGTACAGCGATCAAGAAACTCACAATACCAAAAAAGGTAAGCCGGATCGGGAGCAAAGCATTCTATGGTTGTAAGAAACTGAAGACGATCACTGTGAAAAGCAGTAAGTTGAAAAAGAAAACAGTTGGAAAGTCTGCATTTACACAGATCAATAAAAAGGCAACGATCAAAGTGCCAAAGAAGAAAGTAAAGGCTTACAAGACTATCTTTAAAAGCGCTGGAGCAGCAAAAAGCGTAAAGATTAAAAAATAAGTTCTCTTTCCTGGATGACAGATGAAAGCTATATGAATACATTATGTCAGTATAACAAAAGCCCCGCAGCAGGTATTGCTACGGGGCGAAGGAAGGGAATCTATGAAAAATGAAAGTAAGCAATAATTATAAAGTGTGTATCTGATATTCAGGTATGCACTTTTTTAGATCTGAGGACATTCAGTCGGAAACGCTTGCTCTGACCGCATTTCCGGTGATGTCCTCTTGGTTTTGTTTTCCTTTGATGGTATTTATATTACTGGATAAATGTGTTTATTCTATGTTCAGGATGTCAATGAATTGTGAAAAGAAAACATAAAAAATGCATGTTTTAATGATGCTAACGTGTAGTATAAAGTGATTTACAGGTCGCGTTCATTCGTGGTATGATAAAGAAGCCTGCAGGGAGCAGGAGAAACAAAAGGTTATGGAAAACGCAGGAGGAAAAGAAAATGGTAGTAGTAAATACAGAGAATATACCAGGAAGAGAGTATCAGGTACTCTCATTAGTAACAGGCTGTTGTGTTATGTGTAAGAATATCGGAAAAGATATCGGAGCATCCTTCCGTAATATGGTAGGAGGAGAAATGCAGGCATATACACAGATGATGGCAGAAGCAAAGGATAAAGCAATTTCATATATGATCAACCAGGCTATGAGCATGGGCGCAGATGCGGTCGTAAATGTCAGATTTGCTTCAACAACAATTGTTGCCGGTGGTGCGGAGATCCTTGTTTCCGGAACGGCAGTGAAGTTTACAGCATAACAGATTGATTCACATACAGTGGTAGAAATGGAGGAGTATATGAAGAAGCCAAAACATGAGCTGATGACATTTGTTGCCGGGATCGTGATGCTGGTGGCAGGGTTATTTATCTTATCACAGAAAGTAATCGTATCGTCCAGTTTCTTTTCTTCATTTGGAGGGATGTCCATCTGGGGAGCAAGAATCAGTTCAGGAATGGTAGTGATTCCTTTGATCATCGGAATTGTCTGGATGTTTATGACAGATTCCTTTGCATCAAAGGTTTTTTCGGCACTTGCAGGACTGTTGATCGTCATCATGGTCATTCTGACAACGAATATACATTTGACGACCATGACTTTATTTGACTGGCTGGTTATTCTGGTGCTGATCTTTGGAGGACTTGGATTTATCGGAAGGATTCTTTTGGCAGACAGAAAAAATGAAGAGGTCGATCCGAGAGAAGAAATGTACAAAGAAATGTATGGGGAACAGACTGATAAAAAGTCAAAGAGAAGAAAAAAATAATCCTTTGGTGTATTCCGTTTGAAATGGGAGAATATAAAGGGAAAGACTATTACAGATATTATATATATTAAGAAAGAGATGAGTGATATGCCTTATTTTTATTTTGACCCAACGTATATATTAGTTCTGATCGGAGTTGTTCTGTCACTGATCGCATCTGCTCAGGTGAAATCAGCATATAAGAAGTATGAGAAGGTATCGACCAGATCAGGATTTACTGCAGAACAGGTAGCAGCGATGATTCTCAGAAATGCCGGAATCACAGATGTAACGATCCGCCCGATTGCCGGAGAATTAACGGATAACTATAATCCAAAGGATCATACCTTGAATCTGTCACAGAATGTATATGGTTCCAGATCGATAGCAGCAATTGGTGTAGCAGCACATGAGTGTGGTCATGCGATCCAGCATGCGGAAGGATATGCGCCGCTTGGTTTTCGTTCAGCGATCGTGCCGGTTGTAAGCATTGGTTCTACATTATCATGGCCATTGATCCTGATCGGTTTACTGATCCCAAGACTGGATGTATGTATCACACTGGGAATTCTGTTATTTTCATTGGTCGTTGTATTCCAGTTTGTAACCCTGCCGGTTGAGTTTAATGCATCAGGCAGAGCAATTGCTATTTTAAGAAATGGCGGATTTATGACAGAAGAAGAACTTGGTGGGGCCAAGAGAGTGTTAACTGCTGCAGCTCTTACTTATGTAGCCGCAATGGTAACTGCAATCCTTCAGCTTGTTCGTTTGCTGTTACTTACAAACAGAAGAAGATGATTAAAAAGTAAATATCTAATATTTCGGAGTGTACATTTATGGCATGCCGGGATATGATATGAATGTAACCGGAAGGTGAAAAAATGTGGTATTAAATGATACCGGTTTTCAGTTTTCCGGTTATTTTTTTGTTTTATGACAGGATGAATATGGAGAAATGGATGCACATATATGAGAATAATTTTCGGGTTGCAGAAGCGTATAGTACAAAATATACAAATAATTTGTTAAAATTGGTAAAAATAGCTAAAAATATGTTGCAAAATTGTGAATAGTATTTATAAAACTAATGTGCTACAATATACATGGTGTGATAAATTTGGATAGTTTCTCACAAAAATAATACGGATTTGTGCAATAATTTAGAAGATTACACAAAAAATGCCCAAGGTATCACAACCGGAAACATAATGACATTGCCAGTTATCCCAAGGGGTTGGATAACTGGCAATTTATAGTATATCAATGTATATATAGGAATTGGCGGGATGCGGTTCCAGACAGCGGTGAATGGAGGACAGAATGAGAAAACGAAACATGAGAGGATATGTAGCGGCACTGGCGATGATGGCAGGACTCTGTATGACGCAGGGGCTTTCTGTACAGGCAGCGACAGATGTGCAGGGCGACAGCGGATCGGATCAGGAATATGAGGCAGCAGATCCGTCAAAGGGAGTTACCTATGTAAAAAATGATGCAGGAAGTACAATGGGAATTGATCTGAATGGTAATTCTGTTATTATTCGCAAATCTGACAAATCGACATCACAGAGTACATATATCAATATTTATAATGATAAAAACAGGAATGGAGAGTTGGATGAAGGCGAATCAGCATTTGAACTGGATGGAAGTGCTGATATTCTGTATCCGGGGATGCCTGTTTACGGATTATATGAACAGAAGTCAGATCGGCCACTTGCGATCACATTAGATGGTGTAGAGCTTGGATCGGTGTATGGCGTATACGGAGGCTGTATTGAGACAGAATCTGACAGTGCTGCATTAATTGTGCGGGCTTTGAATGAGGCTGATCTGAAAGTATTAACCGCAGCAGAGAAATCAGAGGTAAAAGGAGATGTGGAACTTCAATTTGTAGATACATCGGTAAGCAGTGGGCCGTTATATATAGGAAAAACTGCTCAGATCAGTGGAAATGTGTCCTTATCCCTGAATGGCGGATCTTATTATATGATCAATGCACTTGCATCAGGAAGTACTGTGCAGAAGAATGTGGATGTGAAATTACGGAATGTTAGTTTTACGGGGACTGATACATCCGGAATTGTGCTTTCCGGCAGTACAGTAAATGGTGATGTGAATTTTGATGCTGATGGGATCAATGTAAGCAGTCAAAGTGAATTTCATGTATTAAATTCAGGTAGTGCAAATAATCTGACTGTGTCATTAAAGAATTATATCGGAAAAGGCTGGACATTTTATGGCACGAATAACAGTGCCGTAAAGGGAGATTTGGATCTAAAGATCCTGGGCGGAAGCGGAACCTTTGCAAATATATATGGCACCTATTCGTCAGGCATTTATGGACATGCATCTATACAGATTGAGGGTTGTATCTGTTCCGGGGCGATCATGGGAAGTAGTTCCGAATGTTCATTTATCAGTCGGGGAAGCGAAAATGATGGGTATACCGTTGATGTTGCAATAAAGAATTGTAAAGTAAACGGTATCGTGTATGGCCTGAGCGGTGTAAAGCAGATTTATTCTTTGAAACTTACCATGCAGGATATTGATGGTGGAAGTGCAAGTATATATGGTTATCAATCCGGTTCCGCGAATGTGACCGGTCCGGCTGATATCAGTCTGGATAACTGTAAGGGATACAGTATCTATGGTTATTCAGGATATACTTCTGAAAACTATAAGACCTCGGCAGCACAGAAGATCTCAGTGACCAATTGTACAGCAAGCTGGTCGATCTATATAGTATATAGTGGTTATTTCGGAGATGACTGTATTATTAACAGTTCAAAAAATATCTGGTCTACATATACTGGCTTTTATTATGCGAAAGCAGATAAGAATGTAATGTTTACATCTGCACATGAAAATGACAGTACAATCCTGGATGAGAATGGTCAACCGGTGATCGATTCAAATTCGTCTGCAGGTTCGAGTACATATTATATGTTGCAGGGAGCAACAATAAATGGAGATTTTACAGCAGATGTAACAAGTATTCGTTGTAAGGCAATGCAGCCGTTAAGTTCATCTACGATTTATGGAAACTCTGACTTTACTATAAGAGACAGTGAAGTATTTGGAAGCTCTAATGATACAGTCCAATTTGCTTCTTATGCGACATCGTCGGACGAACATCATGTAAATGTACAGATTGAAAATACGGACTTCAGTGCCATGAGTTCACTTCGGTTCAGTAATACTCTGGCAGATAATACAAAACTTACAATGACAGTAAAAGATGATTGTAAACTGCCATCCACATGTTATGTTATTCCGAATACAAATGAAACCGGTTCTGCAATCATAACGATCGGAAACGATATCTACTATGGTGGAACGGTTGTATTGAATGAGGATGTTTCTGCTGACAATGTATATTTTGGTAATTATGCAAATTATTCAACTGCACTTGCGATCATTCAGGTTTCAGAAAATGTCACAGTAACAGCAAAAGAGCATTTGTATATAACATCGTCTACCAAGCTATTAAATAAGGGAACGATAAAGGCAAATGCAATAAAGAGCCTTACGTCTTCAAATCCAAAGATCTATCTGAATGGCGGACAGATCGATGCAGAAGAGAATGCAGCGGAGATCTATTATCCAATAAAACTGGCGTACAATAAAAATGCGGGTGCTGTTTCTACCGGATCGGGGGAAACAATCTCATTAGATCCCGGTGTGTATTATGGAAAAAATGAACAAAGCATCAGTGTTTATATTTCAACTTCCATCGGATACCAGATGAAATCGGCAATTGTAAAGAAAGATTCGGAAACAACGGGTTCCGAACTTGCAGTATCGGGTTATAATTACAGTTTCGATATGCCGGATGAATCGGTAACGATCGTTGTAACATTCGAAGGCCTGCCTATTACGATAAAAAAAGCGGCAGCAGATCCTTGTGCTGTTATAAATAAAGAATATACATCCGAGGCACCATTATACGATCTGACCAGACTTGTGATCATCAATGATGCAAAAGAAGGTACGGTACAATATAAAGAAGATACTATATATGATCTTCCGCAGGGATTGAAGATCGAAGATGGAAAGATTATTGGAACACCTACGGTATTATATGAAAATGGAAAACGGACTGATATTCATGTAACAGGTAAGAACGGAACGGAAGCAGTATTAAAACTGAATGTGATTGTTTCAACCAAACAGCAGGTACAGGAAAGTACCAGTGAGAGGCTGACGATTGACGAAGAGAAGAAAGAGATCAATTTAAATGGTACTTCAGCAGTTATTCAGGAGATGAAGCTGGCAGATAGTGCTACAGTTACCGGAATCTATGCGGATGATAATCAGGATGGTAAACCAGATGGAAAGAGTGCTATGTACAGTGCAGATCTGTCTGATTATGTGATCAAGGGGGTTGACAGACAGAATAGTGACCGATCTGTCAGAATCACCATGTTAAGTGGTTCTGTGGGTACGATATATGGCGCGTATAATTCTCAGATGTCATATACAGACAGCGATGCGGTTGTCGTTGATGTTCAGGGAGGTACCGTAAATAATGTATATGGACTGGGATCCGGAGCTTCATTAGATGGATGTGTAGCTGTTAAAACAGGGAAAAATGCAACAGTTGGAACTGCAGCTATCAAGGATGCGTCATATGCATTCTTCGCAGGCTCTCTACTTGATAAAGCAGGAGCAATCACGTTGGATAAGAAATATGTGATTAATGAGTTATTGAGTGGAGATTCTCTGGTAGTAAAAGAATTTGCAACGATCATAGCGAATGCACAAGTTGAGCTTACAGGAACATTCACATTGGAACGTGGAACAGAATGTACGATCAATAAAGGCGTAAAAGCAGATAAGTTTACAACAAATGGCAATTTATCAAAGATCTGGTTCCATGATAACTGCGAATTTGGATCATTTGAACCAAATTACTGTTGGGTAACGATAGAGGAAGATGCAAAGCTTACTGCTGATGACATCAAGGCACAGAATACATCCGGCAAGATCATTCATAAGGGCGTTGTATCCGGTAAGACATTCAACAGTACCGCGAAATGGCTGGTGATCGGTTCTTTTGCGGAAGATACAGATATCAGTGACTGGTCGAAACTGTATTTTAAAGTAACGGCAACATCGAATATGGAAGGTATCACCGGATATTCATCTGCTGAGGATTTTGGATGGAGCGACAGCGAAGATGGAGATGGACTTGACTATTATCTGCCGGGTAATACGACTCAGAATATTACTTATGTAGATGTTCCGGGATATACAGCAGTACTTTCGGTAAATGGCGGAGAGGCTGTTGAGGGAGATGCAAACGGAAGATGCGCGTTGACGTTTCCACAGGAGAAGTCAGAGATATATGTGGAATATATAGCAAAGCAGATCACATGTACAAAACAGTATTCGGATCCGGTCGTTGTAAAAGATACCGAGTATACAGCAGAAGATCCGGCATATGATCTGAATCAGTTAAAACTTGAGAACGATACATCTCTTCGGTACGGATCATCGAAGAAGTATAGGATCAAAGCCGGTTCCAAGCTTCCGGACGGATTGATTCTGCAGGATGGAAAGGTAGTTGGTACACCTGCTGATACAGCAGAAACGACAGAAACGGTTTTCCGCATTACAGGAAGAAACGGTTCTGAGGCAGAGTGTAAGGTAGTATTTACAGTAGAGGAAGCAGGATATAAGGTAACGGATCTGACGAAGGAACTGGATGTAAAAGAGTATAGTGATATTGATCTGAAAGGACATTCCGTTGTTATCATGTCGGATGCATCCGATGGCTCCGGTAAAAAAGTATCGATCTATCCGGATGATGATCATGATGGTGTTGCCGATAGCGGACGGGCATTAAAAATTGGTGGAAAGACATCTTATGATCTGAGCAGCCGGTCAATCTATGGATATAAAGATAATACACCTTATGAGGGGGATATCTCTATTTATATGTATGGTGGATCCATCGGTGGCTTGTTTGGCGCGGGTACATCAAGTAAGGGAACTGCTCAGGCGAAGGTAGACGGTACAGTCAGTCTGTATGTGAAAGGCGGAACAATTTCTTATCGGACTGCAGGAGCATATAATGCAGATGTAAAGAAAGTGGAACTTTATGCAACCGGCGGATCTTTCTATCAGTATGTTTACGGTTTGCAGGAGGCAAGTGCAGATGATCTTGTATTCCATTTTACAGATAAGGCTCATATGGCGCAGACACCATTCGGAGAGACCTATAGCATGTATTTTGCAAAAAGCGGAACTGTAAGAAAGAATGCAGATATCAGGATTGGTGCAAGCGGCAGTCAGGTAGCATTTGCAGATTATAAAAACAGTATGATATCAAATAAGAGCAATTCATATGGATTTTATGAAAGTACGATCCAGGGAAATGCAACCTTTGATGTTGTTGGTAACTGGAGTCTTGGCAGTAAGAGCAAGAGCTGGTTCTTAAATGATTCGACTGTTAAGGGGGATGTGGATATAACACTGGATACCACATCATTTGGAATCAGTAATTCAACCGGTACAGATCTGGGAGGAAGCGTTCTGGTATACAAAGGATCTGTAGGAAATATAACAATTACAGATAAGACAGGATGCAGTAACTATGTTGTAGCGGCTCAGTGTACCGTTAATAATATAGTTGGAAAACGTACAGTGACCGGAACATCCAGAGGTATTGTGACATACCTGTATCAGGATAGTAGCTATACATTAAATGGCGGATTGTATGCTGAGGATTATCAGGATGTATATGTTGGCGGAACTTATACGATCAATAAAGATGTAGCAACAAGAGATCTGCATGTACTGAACAAGTCGGATATTACCATCGCGGATGGTACTACAGTTACATATACAGGTGATGCAGAGCTGAATGGATCGATCACCAACCATGGTTCATTCTACTGCAAAGGAGACAAGTATTCTGATACAACAGTATCTGGAACATTTACCAACACAGGTGATGTGACATTGTTAACTGCAACGACATTAACAATGGATACAACAGCCAGATTTATAAATAAGGCGGATGCATCATTGTGCTTTGGTAAACTGAAAAATGAAGGAACTATTATCAATGAAGGTATTCTGGATCAGACTGTAAATGCAGCTTCCATAGGTGGCGGAGATATCCTCACATCTACTAAACCGGATATGTATAGAACGTATTCAAATATTTACTATAAAGCAGAACTGGAATATCCGGAATTCTGTTTTGCAGAAAGCACAGATGCACCTGTTTCATTAGCTGCATCCACGGGATCAAATATGAAGACTACGGGTATAGAGGGAGATGGTTCTGTTTATATCAGAGGCGGAGCAGCAGTAAGTGTAACTGTAACAGGTACACCGATCGATGACCTGACAGTGGATGCAATCAAATATGGTTCTTCTGACAGATCGATGACAAAGAGTGATGATGCAAGCTGGACAGCAAATATGCCATATGAACCAACTGTATTTACCGTAAGTATGGCAAGCGATACAGCAACAGCGATCACACTGGATAAAGAAGAGGATTCTGTAGATACAGCTGTTGTAGGCGTTACGACAACAGCGGATCAGCCGTTATATGATCTGACAGCTTTAAAAATCTCAAATGATATTGACAGTGCGACAGCAAAGGTGACATATTCATTGGCAAAAGGATCGGTTCTTCCTTCCGGTCTGGAATTAAAGAATGGAAAGATCTATGGAACACCAAAGCAGGCTTCTGATTCATCACAGATCGTGACCGTTAAAGTATGTGGAAAGAATCAGACAGTTGCAGCATTTAAACTGACATTTACCAAGGTTGCTAAAGGAACTCCTGTTATGGAAACACCGGACACATGTGTTGGTGTGGCAGGTAATACATTGGAGAGTGTGACTCTTCCGAAAGCAAAGAAAGGTAATTATCAGTGGGTTGATAAGACAACTGTAATTAAAAAGGCAGGAACAGCGGAATATGATGCATATTTTATTCCGACAGATATTACAAATTATGACTGGAGCAAGGCAGATATAGCAGAAGATGCTTATGAAGTGCTGGCAAATGGATCTGTAAGGATCAAAGTAAAGATTACGGTGAAAGCAGACAAACAGATTCCGGAATATAAGGTTCCGACAGATCTGAAGGGAATCTATGGACAGACACTTGCAGATGTAACAATTCCGGAGACAGAAGATGGAACATTTGCATGGGTGGATGACCGTATGTCTCTTGGAGAGGCAGGAAGTCATTCATTTAAGGCAATATATATTCCGAAAAATGAAGATGTCTATGAGGCAGTACAGGATGTTGCAATTACTGTAACAGTCGAACCGGCAAAAGCGGGATTCACATCTGCGCTTGATACATTAACTGTGAAAAAGGGGACTGTGTTAGGTGATGTGGAACTTCCGGATGTTGACGGTGGTTATTATTACTGGTATACGGCGAAGACAACCGTTATAAATGAATCCGGAGATTATAAGGTGTGTTATAAGCCGAATGATATTACAAATTATGATTGGACAGAGAATCCTGGATGGAGTAATGCTCATAAGGGTATTATCGTGACAGTGAAGATAACGGTGCAGAGTGAACATGCACATACACTTGCATGGAAATCAGATGCTGCACAGCATTGGCAGGAATGTGAATGTGGTGAGAAGACAGAGAAAGCTGCTCATACATTTAATGCAGGTGAGATCACAAAGGAACCGACAACGACTGCAACAGGTATTAAGACATACGAATGTGAGGTGTGTGGATATCAGAAGCAGGAAGTCCTGCCGAAGAAGGAAGATACCACACCAGGTAAGCCAACACCGACACCGGATAAACCAACACCGACACCGGATAAACCAACACCGACACCGGATAAACCGGTGGTAACAGATATCAGTAAGGCGGCAAGTAAGACAGTTATTTCCGGAATTAAGTCAACGGTGACCTATACAGGAAAGACGTTAAAACAGAGTAAACTTACAGTTACGGTCAACGGCAAGAAACTGTCAGCTAAGACGGATTATACAGTTAAGTATAAGAATAATAAGAATATTGGTAAGGCAACGATCACTATTACCGGTAAGGGTAATTATAAGGGAACCGTAAAGAAGACATTCCAGATTAAAGTTTCCAAGAAGAAGGCGTATGTTGTCAAAGACATTAAGTACAAAGTAACCAAGGATGCAAAGAATGGAAAAGGTACTGTAAAGGTAGTTGGAAGTACAAAGAAGACGAACAAGAAATATAAGAAATTGAAAATTGCAAATACTGTTCAGATCGGTGGTGTGACGTATAAGATTACTGCTATTGAAAAGAAGGCATTTGCAAATTATAAGTACCTGACCAGCGTTCAGATCGGTGATAAAGTTACAAAGATTAGCGATCAGGCATTCTACGGATGCAAGGCACTTACAAATATTGAGATTGGTAAGAGTGTGACTACGATTGGTAAGAGTTCATTTGCAAAATGTACAAAACTGAAACAAATTACATTTAAAACAAAGAAACTGAATAAGGTCGGAAAGAAGGCATTTAAGGGAATCGATAAAAAAGTAGTTGTAAATGTGCCGAAAAAGCAGTATAAGAAATATGTAAGTCTTATGAAGAAAGGAAATGTTCCATCAAAAGTAACTTACAAAAAAGTAAAGTAGAGTATCCAAATACATGTGACTATGTATATGGAAGGCGATAATTACATAACATAAGGTGAAAGGCCACCGGATCATCGGATGCCAGTTCATAGAATCTCTGAGTGACGGAGTTGTATGGAATGCAGAAGATATCGGTGGTCTTTTCTTTTAACAGGAAGGTGGCAGAATGAGTATTTTTGATATTGTAGGTCCGGTCATGGTCGGACCGTCCAGCTCGCATACGGCGGGAGCAGTAAGAATCGGATATATCTGTTATAAGCTGATGGATGAACCAATCTACAAGGTAGAGATCGGGTTATACGGATCGTTTCTGGCGACAGGAAAAGGTCATGGAACGGATAAGGCACTGGTCGCCGGGCTTCTCGGAATGAAGCCGGATGATATCCGAGTGCCGCAGAGCTTTGAACTGGCTAAAGAGGCAGGTATGGAATTCTCCTTTTATGAAGCAAAGCTTGCACATGCAAATCCGAATACAGTCGCACTTCATATGACAGGTGAAAGTGGCAGGGAGCTTGATATCGTAGCGGAATCGGTTGGTGGCGGACGAATCCGCATTTGTAAGATCGATGGACTGGATGCGAATTTCAGTGGAGATTATCCGACACTGATCGTACACAACTTAGATCAGCCGGGACATGTGACGGAGGTTACATCTATGCTCGGTCACAAATACATCAATATTGCGACCATGCAGCTCTATCGTGCCTGTCCGGGCGGACATGCGGTCATGGTTTTAGAGTGTGATCAGGAGGTTCCGAAAGAATCATTAAAATGGTTGGAGCATCTGGAAGGAATCCTTAAGGTAACATATCTGAGTTTGAAGGAATAGAAAGGAAGAGAAAGAATGGCATTTTCATCTTTGGCAGAAATAGATAATTATATGAAGGAGAATACATGTGAGTTCTGGGAAGCGGTGATCCGCGAAGAAGCAAGGGATTCGCAACAGCCGGAAATGGATATCGTAAACCGGATGACACAGATGTACCGCGCGATGAAGGAGGCGGATGAAACTTATGACGATACACTGACGTCACATAGTGGTCTGTCCGGAAAAAATGGTAAGAGGATGGCAGATTATGCTGCAACACACAAATGCATGTGTGGTGAATTTGGCGGGGCAGTCATGGCAAGGGCAATCAAGATGGCGGAGAGCAATGCCTGTATGAAGCGGATCGTTGCAGCACCGACGGCAGGCTCCTGTGGTGTTGTGCCTGCGATATTAATCACATATGAAAGAATGACGAATACTTCGGAAAATGATATGGTGAAGGCTTTATTTGTGGCAGCAGGAATCGGTGATGTGATCGCAAGACGGGCAAGCATATCAGGTGCAAGAGGAGGCTGCCAGGCAGAGATCGGAGCATCATCGGCTATGGCGGCGGGCGCACTTGCATGGTTAAAAAGCGGCAGCAGTCATCTGATCACACAGGCAGCAGCAATGGCATTAAAGAGTCTGCTTGGACTGGTATGTGATCCGGTAGCGGGCTTAGTAGAAGTGCCATGCGTGAAGCGGAATGCTTCCGGTGCAATGAATGCATTATGTGCAGTAGATATGGCACTTGCAGGAATAGAGAGTGCCATTCCTGCGGATGAGGTTATTGATGCAATGCGGGAGATCGGTGACCTGATGCACAAGGATCTCCGGGAGACAGGAAAAGGAGGCCTTGCAGCTACCGCTACCGGAATTGCGATTGCTGAGCAATTGTAGATGGTGTTATAATAGATAAAAAAATAAGGAGACAACATGGGAAAAGTATTTTTTACAAGACACGGACAGACGATCTGGAACGTGGAGAATAAGATATGCGGTGCAACTGATATTGAACTTACAGAGCTTGGACATCAACAGGCAGAGGAGCTTGGAAGAAAGCTGGCGGAGAAACAGCCGGGAATCGATGAGATATTATATTCACCGCTTGTTCGTGCAGCCGAGACTGCCAGACATATATCGGAGATGACAGGAATTCCGATGCGGATGGAGCCGAGATTAAAGGAGCAGAACTTTGGACGGTTTGAATCAACACCCAGAAATGGAGAAGAATTCATGGAAGCAAAATCCCATTTCCTCGATCATTATGATGGTGGAGAGACGATGATGCATCTGTGCCAGCGTGTCTATAATCTGTTAGATGATGTAAAGGCGGAGTCGGATTATAGGACATATCTGCTGGTTGCGCATAATGGAATTTCAAGAATCGTGCAATCATATTTCTATGATATGACAAATGAAGAGTTCGCGCATTTCGGGATTAAGAACTGTGAGATCCGGGAATATTACTTTTAAATGAGTCATCCGGTAAAAAGCCGGTGCTTGTTGATATTTTTTATCAATAAGTACCGGCTTTTTGTATACAAAAACAGAAATTTGACAGTATAATGTTAGAAGAAACTAACTAAAAACAGATAAAGGGTTGACAACAATCTATACATGTGCTATTAATCATATGAACAAATAATCAGATGTTCAAAGAAAAGAATAAATAATTACACAGCGTTTGGAAGAATATTGTTAGACGAGTTAAAAAGGAGGAACAGTTAAATGGAAAATCAGAATTTTTTACAGATCAGTGGTTTGAAAAAGAGCTTCGGATCAGGGGAGAACCGGACAGAGGTATTAAGAGGACTGGATTTTACAGTAACAAAGGGAGAAATCTGTGTCTTGCTTGGACCATCCGGCTCCGGTAAGTCCACGTTACTGAATATCATAGGCGGAATCGATAATGCGGACAGCGGTTATATAGCGATCAATGGGGAAAAAACAGTTGATATGGATGAGAAGACACTGACACAGTACAGGAGAAAGCATCTTGGCTATGTATTCCAGATGTATAATCTGATCCCTAATCTGAACGTAAAGGAAAATGTAGAGGTTGGTGCATATTTAAGTGATTCACCGCTCGATGTCGATGATATCTTAAAGACGCTTGGTTTATATGAGCACAGACATAAGCTTCCGAATCAGTTGTCCGGTGGACAGCAGCAGAGAACATCGATCGGAAGGGCTATCGTTAAGAATCCGGATATCCTGCTCTGTGATGAACCGACAGGTGCACTGGATTATAAGACCTCGAAGGAGATACTGAAGCTGATCGAGGATGTAAATCAGAAATATGGAAATACCGTTATCATGGTTACACATAATGATGCGATCAAGAATATGGCAGACCGTGTGATCAAACTGCGTGATGGAATGCTCCGTAAGAATATAGTAAATGATGTAAAGGTTCCTGCAATGGAGCTTGACTGGTAATACAGAAGTGGCAGAGAGAAAAGGAGAATTTATAATATGAAGAATCCATTATGGAAACGGCTGCCGAAGGAGCTGGCTGCCGATCTTGGAAAGTATCTGGTTATTTTCCTGTTTATGATCTTGAGTATTGGTTTTGTGTCCGGCTTTCTGGTAGCCGGTAAGAGTATGGTCGCTACATATGATGAGAGCTTTGATAAGTATAATATCGAGAATGGTAATTTTGAGTACAAGGATGAAGCATCATCCGAGGCGGTTAAAGCGATTGAAGATGAGGGGGTAAAGCTGTATGAGAATTATTACTATGAGAAAATCGTAGAAAAAGATGGGGATGAAAGCACACTCCGTATTTTTAAGAATCGTACAGATGTGGATAAGATCTGTCTGATGGAGGGAGCGTTCCCTGCGGCAGAAGATGAGATTGCAATTGACCGTATGTATGCGGAAAATAATGGGATCAAGGTAGGAGATGATCTGTCGGTTGATGGACAGACATATAAGGTATCGGGCTTTGTAGCATTAGCTGATTACAGTGCTTTGTTCCAGAATAATAATGATACGATGTTTGATTCCGTGTTGTTCGGTGTTGCGATCGTAACGGATGAACGGTTTGAAAGCTTTGACAAAGGGCTGATGCATTATTCTTATGCCTGGATCTATGACGATGAACCTGAAGATGAGAAAGCGGAGAAGGAGGTATCCGATGATCTTGCAAAGGTGATCAGTCAGTATGGAGAAGTGGAGAAGTTTATTCCAAGATATACGAATCAGGCAATTAATTTTACCGGAGAGGATATGGGTAGTGATTCGATAATGGTGGAAACACTGCTTTATATTATAATCGTGATCATGGCATTTATCTTTGCGATTACGATCAACAATACGATCGTAAAGGAAGCCGGCACGATTGGTACTCTTCGGGCCTCCGGTTACACAAGAGGAGAATTACTGGCACATTATATTTCTCTTCCGATCCTGGTTACATTTGTAGCAGCTGTAATCGGAAATGTTCTGGGATATACAGTGTTTAAAAATGTCTGTGTGGCGATGTATTATGGAAGTTACAGTCTGACAAAATATGTGACAAAATGGAATGCGGAAGCATTTGTAAAAACGACGGTTATTCCGATCGTGCTGATGCTTGTAATAACAGCATGGATGATCTATTCGAAGCTCCGTATGTCACCGCTTCGGTTTATCAGACGGGATCTTTCAAAGTCAAGGAGAAAGAAAGCGGTCAAGCTGCCACATTTCCGTTTCTTTACCAGATTCCGTATACGTGTGATCCTGCAGAATCTGCCAAGCTATATCGTATTGTTTATTGGAGTAACATTTGCGATCGTTTTGCTGATGTTCGGAATGATGATGTCGCCACTTTTAAAACACTATCAGGATGAAACACTGGACAACATGCTTGCGGATTATCAGTACGTTTTGAAAATGCCTGTGGAAACAGAGAACAAGGATGCAGAGAAATACTTGGTAACTTCCCTGATCTATAAAACAGATATAAGAGATGAAGAAGTCATGGTCTATGGTATCTCGGATGACAGCAAGTATTCCAAGGTACAGCCTGCGGATGGAGAAATGCTGATCTCTGACGGACTTCGTGACAAATATAAACTGAAAAACGGGGATACGATCACGCTGGATAAGGAATATTCATCTGATTCTTATAAGATAAAGGTTTCCGGTGTGTGCACATATCCTGCGGCATTGGCAGTATTTATGAATGAGAAGACATATCGGGAAATGTTCGATGTCGAGGATGAATATTTCTCAGGATATTTCTCAAATGAGAAGCTGACTGATATTGATGAGAAGCTGATCGCGACAGTCGTCACAGAGGAAGATCTGACAAAGGTATCAAGACAGCTTGATCGTTCCATGGGCCAGATGTTTTATATGTTTGAGGTATTTGCACTGGCGATGTTCATGCTAATGGTTTATCTGCTTACAAAGCTGATCATTGAGAGAAATACCGTATCAATATCCATGGTAAAGATCCTTGGATATGAGAACAAAGAGATCAACAAGCTGTACCTGTCTGCAACAACCTGGGTGATGGCAGTGTGTGTCATCCTCGGAATCATTCTCTCACAGGTGGCGATCTCCGGCATCTATTATGTGATGATGAAGGAAGCAATCAGTGGATGGATGCCAATCTATATTGCTCCGTATATTTATCCTGCGATCTTTATCCTGTCGATGGCAGCCTATGGCATCATTGCTGTCTTCCAGGTAAGAAGGATCAAACGGATCCCGATGGATGAGGCGCTGAAAAATGTTGAATAAGTCATTTGATCGTAATGTTCAAAATTGAATGATCTGAAATAAAAAACGACCTAAAAACTTTTAATATCGAAAGTTTTTACAAATATAACAAATTTATAAAAAACAGGGAGATTTGCAGTTCACAAATCTCCCTTCTTATGTTATCATCGTAAAGATGGTGTGCTGGAGGTTTTGTCGAAAGAAAGCGTGCATTTCAATCGATAGGATCACAGTAAAACAGGTACAATAGAAGAAGGGAGATTATTATGAATCAGAAAAAAGAAGCGATTTATGATGCAAGGGAACTAGGTGTTCCGAAAATGTTGCTGTTAGGTTTGCAGCACATGTTTGCCATGTTTGGTGCAACTATTTTAGTACCGATTCTGGTAAATACTTATTTTAATGGAGAGGGCTTATCCATTCAGGTTACACTGATCTGTGCCGGAATCGGAACATTATTCTTCCATTTATGTACAAAATTAAAGGTGCCTGCATTTTTGGGTTCCTCATTTGCTTTCTTAGGAGGCTTTAATACAGTCGCAAATCTTGATACCGGAATCTTCAAAGATATGTCTATGGGTGAGAAATTACCTTATGCATGTGGCGGTATCGTAGTAGCAGGTGCATTGTATCTGGTCCTTGCGCTGGTTGTAAAACTGGTTGGCGTAAAACGTGTTATGCGTTTCCTCCCACCTGTTGTTACCGGTCCGATCATTATCTGTATCGGCCTGAGCCTTGCGCCATCAGCCGTAAATAATGCAAAGACAAACTGGATTCTTGCAATTATCGCATTTGCGGTTATTGTAATCTTTAATATCTGGGGCAAAGGAATGTTCAAGATCATTCCGATTCTTATGGGTGTTGTGATCTCATATGTAGTTGCATTTATTCTTTTCAAATGTGGTGTTCACAATCCGGACGGATCTGCGATCTTCACATTTAAGGCAGTAAAGGATGCCGGATGGGTGGATCTTCCTCCATTCCAGCTTTGTAAATTCAATATTACTTCCATCCTTGTAATGGCACCTATCGCTCTTGCAACTATGATGGAGCATATCGGAGATATCTCAGCAATCTCAGCTACAACAGGAAATAATTTCATTAAGGATCCGGGACTTCACAGAACTCTGATCGGTGATGGTCTTGCTACAGCATTTGCTGCTGCATTCGGTGGCCCTGCAAATACAACATACGGTGAGAATACCGGTGTTCTTGAGCTTAGCCGTGTATACGATCCAAGAGTCGTACGTCTGGCTGCTGTATATGCGATCCTTCTCAGCTTTTCACCAAAGGTTGCTGAGTGTATCGGTTCACTTCCTGCATCGATCATTGGTGGTGTCAGCTTCATGCTGTACGGAATGATCTCAGCAATTGGTGTTCGTAATGTTGTTGAGAACAAGGTGGATTTCACAAAGTCGCGTAACCTGATCGTTGCTGCTGTTATCCTTGTCAGCGCACTTGGATTCGGTAATGGTATTACCTTCACAGTTGCAGGAACATCTATCACATTAACATCACTTGCTATCGCAGCTATCCTTGGAATTGCTTTAAACGCAATCCTTCCGGGCAAAGACTACGAATTCGACGAGTAATTACAACTACACAAGACTGAAACAAACATATAAATAAAGCCGTTACACTAAGACACGCTGCGGTTTCGATGAACTGCATATACCTGATTTGCAAATGTTCCTGTGCCAACTCGCCCTTTGGGCTCAGACAGGCACCCACATTTGCTGGTATATGCATTCCATAACGAAATCCTCACTTGAGGTCTTAGTGTAACGGCTTTTTATATGTTTGTTGTTGCCTTGTGTAGATTGACATACCTGCTAATTGTGTAGCTGTGGGAAATCCATGTCGTGTATTTCGGCAAATAAATGTAAGATGAAGCATTGATGCTTGAATTGTATGATTAAGAAATAAAGAGTGCCTATTAATAACATGAAAAATTGTATTTTAAATAGGAAGGTATAAAGAAAATTATGTACACTTGGTATAAAAAATCTCCCAGACGTTCCGGATATGATAGATACGAGAATTTTGTTGCGAGAAACACGCTATCAGCGAATGCGGGTGCCTGTTTGAGCCTGAAAGGCGAGTTGGCACAGGAGCATGAGCGAATAGATGCGCGTGACGAGTAGAAATTCGTAGTATATCATATCCGGAACGTCTGGGAGATTTTATATCAGGTGTACATAATTTTTTTCTGCTTATTCTACATCCAGAAGTTCAATCTTGAAGTTCAGTTCTTTGCCTGCCATCTCATGGTTTGCGTCAAAGGTGATCGTAGTATCATCCTTGGCGGTTACTTTAACAGGGAAAGACTGTCCGGCTGGATTTGACAGGAATACCTTCTGGTCAATTTCCAGATCCTCAGCACCGGGAAGTTGGCTGATTTCAACGGTCAAGATATTTTCAGGATCCGGCATGCCGTATGCTTCTTCCGGCATAAGGTGTACATCGATGATATCACCGATCGCCATGCCCTTAACAGCTTCGTCAAAGCCCTTGATCATCATGCCTGCACCGCATACAAAGTCGATCGGTTCCCCACGGTCATAAGATGAATCAAATTTTGTTCCATCGTTAAATGTTCCTGTATAGTGAACCGTACATTTCTTGCCTTCGTTACTCATAAAAAATTCCTCCGATTTCATTGAATGTCTTATTCTAACATGAAATCAGAGGAATGACTATAAAATGTTCATGAAAACGATATCCTAAAGATCTTAGTAGTAACCAAATTCATCAATGGCATCGTCTACACCGTCCCGATAATCGTCATCTTCATCATATCGATCTTCATCGTAATCTCCCATATTGTCATATACGTCATCATATCCATCATCGTAGGAGTCGTAAACATCCTGAGAATGAGCAGCTTCAGTTGCCGTAGAATAACGGGATGAAGAACCGGAATGTTTATTATAACCGGATGCTGTTGGTTTTTCGGTTGTATTTGGTTCCGGTTTATATGTGGCTTTTTTCTTTGTTTTATATGAAGAGGACTGTTTATGATAATTGGATTCAGTCGTTGCCTGCGTTGTAACATTATAGGACTTACGGTGACCGTAATCTTTGTGGTACCAGCAGTAGGTTTCGTTTTTATCCACTTCCCGGTCGCATCCGATATAATAGCAGGTATGCTTTCCGCTGTCACTGACAGCACCGATGATGTAACAGATAATAAGAAAAATAATGATGCCTGGGAGGCATCCTCCCGAATTAGAATTTGAATGTGACATATGAATCCCTCCGATCGAAAATGTGGTCAACCTACCGTTTGTCTATAGAGAAAAATAAGAAAAACGGAATTGTGGTTAATGTATACAGGTTTTTGTTATATAGAGAATACAAAAAACGATGTACAAAAAAAGACACATAAATATATTTGCGGTAAATATATTAGCAGAACCTGAAAATTAACTATAGAAGTTATCAGCAAGATGGTTTAAAATAAAAAGGGAAATTGGATTTAAACATAAGTGATATGATGAAAAGAGAAAAGAAATGAACAATAGACAGAAACGAGAAAAGCTGTTTTATAGGAAAAAGAAGAATTATAAAAAAGCCGGCATCTGCATAGGGATGGCGGCTATATTAGCGAGCACGGTTTTTTCCTGGGACAGCCTGCACGATGCCAATAGAACCAGTACAGGACAGACAGATACAACGATTCATACATATGATATGAGTGAGCTTGCTTCGAAAGAACAGCAGGATCATACAGTACAGATCAATGGGAAAGATTATACGGTTGCCGGGCTGAGTGATACGACAGAGCAGACGGACGAAGCGATGGAGATCTGTGATCAGGATATACAGGATGAGAGTGCGGAGAATCGGGATCCGGTAGAATATATTGCCGGGATTCCGGTGAAGGAAGCGAAAGATGCTTCTGATGTGGTAGAACTGATCAATGATAACTGGGATCAGGACTACACAGTACCGGATACAGAAACAACAGAACCAGGATCCGATGGAAGTACAGACTCCAATGACAAATATCAGTTAAAGCGTCTGATGGTATTGACGGATGGAGCGCAGCTTACAGACAGCTATGGTGCATCCGAGATCCTTCATTATGGAGATTATAATGAATATGTGCTGCAGTTTGATACAACTGCGGATACGGAATATGCTTATTATGAGTTAGCGGATGCTTATGGTACGGATCATTGTTTTATCGATCAGGTGGTAGACAGTGATATTCTTGCAGATGTTCCGGACATTGAAGACCATAATTCCCTGTCCTGGGGCGGCAGCGTGATGGGATTTGGCTATCTGAAAGCAGAATATGATTATTATGTGATCGATCAGGAAGTGACAGTTGCCATTATTGATACAGGTTTGGATGCAACGAATAAGATTTTTAAGGGCAGAATAGATACCAAGCATAGTTATTGTTTTCAGGGAAAAGATAAAGTAAGCAAAAACAAGGCATATACGGATGGAAATGGACACGGAACCCATGTAGCCGGTATCATTGCAGATAATACACCGGAAAATGTAAAACTGATGATCCTTAAAACCTTTGATGATGCAGGTAAATCGTCAAATCTTGCAATTCGGAGCGCATTACAATATGCGGTATCCCAAAAGGCAGATGTAGTAAATATGAGCCTTGGATGGACAGGATTATTCTGGAAATATTCTACGTTATTAAAGGATGTATTAAAGAAGGCAGAGGCATCTGGAACGGTTGTCTGCTGTGCAGCCGGTAATTATGCAACGGATGTCAGCACAACTTACCCTGCAAACAGAGGAAATGTAATAACTGTAACTGCGATGAACAGCAATGAGAATTTTGCAGCCAGCTATTCCAACTATGGAGATACTGTTGATTTCTGCGCACCGGGAACCAGTGTTGTATCAACATATCTGAAGGGTAAGTATCAGAAGATGTCCGGTACCTCTATGGCAACGCCACATATAACAGCGGCGGTGGCATATGTGAAGATGATCCAGCCATCACTGAACTACAAGGGTGTGAAGAAGGTACTTAAGAAATATGCCGTTGATAAGGGAACCTATGGCTGGGATCCACAATATGGCTGGGGTTATGTTAATCTTCATGATTATTTTGATCAGTCGGGTCTGAAGGTCCAGTATACAGATTATGATGAAAATGGAAATGAAAAGCCGGAATCGCAGACTGCATTTTCCAAGCAGACAGTTACCAGAGAATATGGAAGTAAGGCATATCGGTATAAAGTTACGACCAATTCAGAGGGAAAAGTGACGTACCAGTCATCTAATACCAGAATTGCGGAAGCAGATGAAAAAGGCTATATTTCGATAAAGGGTGTAGGAAGCTGCACGATCACTGCAACGGTCGGAGCAGATGCAGCATATAAAACGACATTGGCAAGTTATACGCTGACTGTAACGCCGAAGGATATATCCGGTCTTATAGCAACACTGTCAAAGAAAGTATATCAGTATGCAGGTAAGAGCTGTAAGCCGTCCGTGGCAGTTGCCGGATTGAATAAAGAAGATTATACGGTAACATACAGAAATGCCAAAAAGGTAGGAAGTGCAACCTGTGTTGTGACCGGAACCGGAAATTATACCGGAAAGATCGAATGTCCATATACGATCCGGCTTGCAGCAGCAGAACTGAAAACGGTAGCAAACCAGAAGAGTGGCTTGTCTTTGACCTGGGACAGCGTACCGGGAGCAGAGGGCTATCGGATCTATCGCAGAACATATAAAGGAAAATGGCAGAGAATCGGAGATGTCAATTCCGGAGACACATTGACTTATGTAGACACATCTGCAAAATCAGGCACATGGTATGCATATAGAATCCGGGCTAGGAAGGGCGCATCTTTTGGTGCTTATAGCGATGCGGTAGTAACCCGGAGACTGACCAGACCGGCAATATCGGTAAAAGAACGCAGCTACGGTGTTGCAGTAAAATGGAAATCGATCAAAGGAGCAAAGAAGTATAAGATATACAGACAGGAAGAAAAAGGCTCCATGAAACAGATTGGAACAACAACGGATCCTTACTGGAAAGATAAGACGGCAAGATCCGGTTATCGCTATGTATATACGGTAAAGGCAGTAAGCGGCAGTGCGCAGAGCTGTGCAGCGAAAAGAGTCACAATTATAAAGAAGTAAAATGTACAGGCATCATTTGAAGTCAGGTGGATTTGATTTTAGATGATGTCTGTTTTGAAAGGAAAGAAAATGGACAAGAAACAGGTTCAGGAAACATATAGAGAGACAACGCTAGAAGAAGAACAGGAATATTTTGAAGAAGTAGAAAATGAGCTGCAGTGTGATCTTCAGACCACACAGGAGAGCATCGACTATCGGAATCAGGCGATCAAAGCGCAGAAGAAATATATGCGTGACAGCCATGGAGATATGGACGACGAGGAATTCCTGCAGAACATGAACAATGTAAATAACGATACATTTTTTATCGAACATGCGGCAAAGCAGGTAGATGTACTGGCGCACCAGATCGAGAGTCCGTATTTTGGAAAGATCGCATTTGAGTATCAGGAGGATGGACAGGTTCTTCCGGTCTATATCGGAACAAACGGCTACTGGTCGATGGATGAACAGGATCAGAAGGTCTATGACTGGCGTGCTCCGATCGCATCGATGTATTATGATTATGAGAAGGGCGAGGCATCCTATCAGGCACCCGATAAAGAATATTTTGGAAAGATCGTAGAGAAGAAGCAATTTGATATCAGTAATGGAAGACTGCATAATGCAGTCGATACCGATGAGAAGATCAATGATATGATCCTGCTTGATGCACTGGGAAAGAACAGCGGCACGAAGATGAAATCCGTAGTTGCAACGATCCAGAAAGAACAGAATGCATTGATCCGTAATAAGACAGCTTATAATCTTATTGTGGATGGACGGGCAGGAAGTGGTAAGACAGTAGTTGCGATGCACAGACTGGCGTGGCTGTTATTCAACAATCGTAAGACGATGTCGGCAGACAATGTTATGATCCTGTCGCCAAATGGAATCTTTGGCGATTATATTGCCGGTGTGCTGCCGGAGGTCGGCGAGGATAATGTACCGGAGAAGGAATTTGATTCTCTGATGGAGGAAATCCTGTTTGTGGACTGTGATTATGAGACAAAGCTGGAACAGGCAGATCGGATCACGACACATCCTGATATGGAAAGTCCGGAGATGAAGAATATTGCATGGAAATCATCGATAGCGTTCTATCAGGCATTTAACAAATATCTGGAAGAGTATACGGCAAATATTAAGTTTAAAGATTTCCATTTTGAGAAAATAGTATTTACAAAGGACCAGATCGAGAAGATGTTCTATAATCGTTTTGCCAGATATCCGGTCTATGAACGTTTTGAGAAGATCGCATATTTTATAGCAGACCGGGTAGAGGATGAACAGGATCAGGCATTTACGGATGAGAAGCATCAGAAGATGGAGAACCAGATCACAAAAGAGATGATCTATCAGTATGCGGAGCGCAACCTGATCGAATTATATCAGGACTTTCTTAACAGTCAGGCTGAACAGCATCCGGGCATCGAACAATACCGGAATGAATATGGCAAGGTATGCTATGAAGATATTCTGGCGGTATTTTATCTGCAGATTTATTTCTATGGATGCAAGTCCTATGACAATATCAAGCATCTCGTGATCGATGAGATGCAGGATTACAACATATTCCAGTATGCAGTACTGGATCGTATCTTTAAATGTAAAAAGACGATACTGGGAGACAGCCTGCAGGTGCTTTATTATAATCCGGAGGAAACGGTGCTGGATGTACTGCAGACGGTATTTGTGCCGCATGGAGGAACAGGCGGTTGCCAGATCAAGACTCTGGATACTGCCTACCGTTCAACCTGTGAGATCACAGAATTCTGTAACGGGATTCTGGAAGCAGATCGGGCGTCAGACGAGGCGGAAGCCCATCCACTCAACCGCCATGGCATGGAGCCGGTAACAGAGCAGGCGGAGAGTATAGAAGATGCTGCCGGATTTATCGCAGAGAAGCTTGATTATGGAGAACTGGATGATTTTGATAATGTGGCAATTCTCTGTGATGATGAAGAACGTGCATTTGCCATGTATAAAGAACTGGAAGAATATGAGCAGGTGACATATCTTACGAACCAGTCGACCGTCTATAATGGCGGTGTGGTTGTTCTTCCGAAGTTTCTTGCAAAGGGTATGGAATTCGATGCAGTATTTGTTATCAATGAACAGGATGTGATGGAAAACCGGATCAGCCGGCACGCATTTTACATTTCCTGTACAAGAGCACTGCACCAGTTATATGTGATCAATGTTACAAATCAAACTTGATTATTTCAAGTTTGATTTGCTATAAATATACATTGTTAAGACAAAATACTTGAAAATATCATTTTGAATGGTATTTGACTTGAGATATTGACGTATAAATGCAGGAGGATTAGAATGCCTCTTGTCAAAAGGTTTATCCCTTACAGGTAACACCGGATAACTCGTGACAATAAAATATTTGTTAAACGAGGAGATACGAAGATGAGCAGACAGTACGACCCGTATGAGAATGTGGTAGCAGTGATGGAAGAAGCCATGAACATTGGTGGAATTGACAAGAGGATGTTTGAGATCATCAAAAATCCACAGCGAGAGACTAAGGTTTACCTTCCTGTGGAGATGGATGACGGAAGTGTTAAGGTATTTGAAGGATACAGAGTCCAGCATTCAAATATCAGAGGACCGTTCAAAGGAGGTATACGTTATCACAAGGACGTATCGCTGAATGAAGTCAAAGCACTTGCAACATGGATGTCATTAAAATGTGCAGTGGCAAATATACCATTTGGAGGAGCAAAGGGTGGTATCAAAGTAGATCCGGCTACACTTTCCAGACGGGAATTGTGTGCATTGACGAGAAGATATACCTATGCGATCGAGCCGATCATCGGAGCAGATACCGATATACCTGCTCCTGATGTAAATACAAATGCACAGATTATGACATGGGTGTTAGATACATACAGCCAGTTAAAGGGAAAACCTTGTCCCGGAGTTGTGACAGGAAAACCGCTGGAACTTGGCGGTTCCAAGGGAAGACCATCGGCAACCGGACGTGGAGTTGTGATCAGCACCAAGCTCCTTCTTGCAGAAGATGGCAAGGCGTTAGAGGGTACTAAGGTTGCAATTCAGGGATGCGGTAATGTTGGCGGCAATACAGCCAGAATATTTGGACATAGAGGTGCGGTTGTCGTAGCGATCAGTGATGTGTCGGGTGGAATCTATAAGGAGACCGGATTGGATGCAGATAAGGTAACAGCTTATGTAGAAGCCGGTGGTCTGCTTGCAGACTATCAGGAAGATGGTGTTACCCATATTTCGAATACAGATATTCTTACCTGTGATTGTGATGTGCTGGTTCCCGCAGCGCTTGAAAATCAGATCACAAAAGAGGTTGCGGAGAAATTAAAATGTTCTTATATTGTTGAGGGTGCAAATGGACCGACGGCAGCAGATGCAGATCCGATCCTTGCAGAAAGAGGAATCAAGCTTGTGCCGGATATTTTTGCAAACAGCGGCGGTGTTATTGTTTCTTATTTTGAATGGGTACAGAACATTCAGGAAATGACATGGGAAAAACCGCAGGTAAATGAGATGCTTGAAACGATCATGACGAAAGCATTTGGAGAAATCGTGGAGGAGAGCAAAAAGAGTCATTGTACTTTGCGGATGGCAGCCTATATCATTGCTTTAAAACGATTGATCCATACGGAAGAGATCAAGGGTATATTCCCGTAAAATATACAGATGCAATACTACATGGTATTTTTAGTGCTGGATTTATCCTGTTATTAGTAGTAAAATACAGACAGGATAGATAGAAGTACATTGATATCAGAAATATGAAAGGGATGTCCTTCTCAGATGAAGGATGTCCTTTTTCTATACCAAAGTTTCTATATAAATAAAGGTATTTGGCAGATGAGATGTATAAGAAAATGGAGAGTAAAACTATGCATGAAGTAAAAGAGACAGCTTACTGTCTGGATGAGGTAGATCAGAAGATTCTGGAACTGTTAGAGAAGGATGCTCGTATGTCTTTAAAGGATATTGCGGAATGTGTTTTTCTGTCATCAACAGCAGTATCTACAAGAATAGAGCGGTTAAAGGAAGCAGGGGTGATCGAGGGCTTTCAGGTACAGATCAATCCGATCGCACTGGGATATTATACAAAAGCATTTATTAATTTAGAGGTAGAGCCGAACGACAAACAGGATTTTTATCCATTTATCAAGAACTGCAAAAATGTTGTGGAATGTAATTGTGTGACCGGTGACTATTCCATGCTGATCGAGGTTATCTTTGAGACAACGATGGCACTGGATCTGTTTATCGGTGAATTGCAGAGATTTGGAAAAACAAAGACTTTGATCGCATTCTCGACCTCTGTAGAACACAGAAATATCTACTGGAAGGAAGAAAATCAGGAGCCGAATGCATAAATTTTTTTTCGAAAGCGGATACTAACAATGGGAGGTTGCTTATGAAACAGAACGTAAAGAAAAAAGAGACATATATTCCATCATCCAACGGAAGAGATAAATTACATGTCATCGTCTGGATTCCACAGGGTGAGATCAAGGCGGTGCTTCAGATCTCTCATGGTATGATAGAGGACATGGAGCGTTATGATCATTTTGCAAGATTTATGGCTGCCAGAGGAATTCTGGTATGTGGAAATGATCATCTGGGGCATGGCCTAACAGCCAGAAATAAATCCGAGATGGGTTATATGTATGCTTATGATGCAAGTAAGACGATGGCAGCAGATGTTCATCGTGTGACCAGATGCATAAAACGGGCATATCCGGATCTTCCGTATTTTCTTATGGGACACAGCATGGGATCATTTATTGCAAGAAGATATATGTGCGAATATGCAAAAGATCCAAAGTACCCTGCAAAGCTGCAGAAAAATGCCAGCATAGATGGTTTTATCTGTATGGGAACGGGCGGACATCCGAAGTGTATGCTGAAGATCGGAGAGGCGGTAGCCGGAGTGGAGAGTATGCTCCGTGGCGAGAAGCATAGAAGCAAATTGTTGCAGGTGCTTGCATTTGGTACTTACCTTTTCGGTATTCCCAGAATGACGATCATGAACGGTGAGAAGCGGAAGCGTACCGTGAAAGACTGGCTGAGCAGAGACTATGTTCAGGTTGACAAATATATGGCAGATCCGATGTATGACTATACTTTTACGGTAAAGGGCTACAAGACGTTATTCAAAACACTGGAATTTATTCAGGATGAGGATAATCTGGCAAATGTGCCAAAGAATATGCCGGTATTGTTCATATCAGGAAGCAAAGATCCGGTCGGACACTATGGCCTGGACGTGAAGCTTTTATACAACAAATACAGCAGATATATCACAGATGATGTCAAATGCATCCTGTACAAGGATGCGCGTCACGAAGTCATAAACGAGATCAACAACATTCAGGCATATTACGATATCTATAACTGGATCGACTTGCACACCATAGGGGTGTAGGGATGGAAACACATTTGATTATAAACAAGGGCATATCTGTAAAATACGCATGACTACACAAATATGGGTATGAAGTATATGGATTTCATAAATTAATGTAGAAAATATATTGAAAAAATTTAATATAATTTGGATTGTATATCTTTATACTATGTAAAAACAGAACAGGCGGTAACCCTCAACCGGGGCATTTTCAAACCATAGCATGAACGACTGAGTTTCAACGATTCGATGCTGCTGCAAAGGACACAACGAATGTATCGTGTCCGGCGCAGCATGCAGATCGAATCGAAGTTGAAATGAAGGTAGTCATGCGTGTTTGAGAATGCCCCGGTTGAGGGTTGCTGCCTGTTCGTTCGTTTTACAAGCTGATCTTCTTTTCGAGGAGCACGGAGCTTCCGATATAGCTTGCCACCATTACTACGAAGTAGAGTGCAATCTGTGGGATCATGGCATACATGGCTTCCATAAATGTCGCATTCGGTCCGGGATTGGACAGATGGGGAATCTTAGAAGCAATTACAGACAGGATCACATAGAAGACGATGAACAGTACGAAACTGATAAAACCTTTAATCTTCTTTGTCTGAAGAATGGTGGAGCATACCGATACCGCAAGGTAGGCAAGTGTGATCGTCATAAAGAACTGGATCAGAAATACAAGGATAAATGCCAGTAATCTTAAGATAACGCCGCCCAGGGAATATCCCCCCATTTCAAGAATATTGCTTAGAAAATCATAAAAAGTATCAATGGAGTCATATGTGGAGTATGCCAGGCTGAGATCTAAGGTCAGTAATCCGAATATAACAGCAACGATTATTGCACCTGTCAGCAGGATGGATAACAGTTTGGCGCCGATTACTTTATAGCTGGATATAGGAGCCATAAAGACCAGATATCCCGATTTGTTTTTCAGATCCTGGCTGTAACTGATTATGCCGTAGATCAATACAAACAGGTAACAGCAGAAAGCCGCGAGAATAAGCAGGGAAACAGCAATAATAGAGTGATCTGCATGTTCGGTTAACGTACTAATGAGAAAGTAAAGCTCAATGGCAGCTATGACGATCCCTACGATCAGAAGTGGAAAGATTCCACGGCGAAATTCATATTTTAACATTTTTAACATAATTGAATACCTCCCAGTTTATGCGTAGATTTCTTTATACATATCAACAATGGATTTGCCCTGTGCGATACGAAGTTCTTCTGCATTACCCTGCAATACACAGGTTCCGTTTTTGATGAAGATGGCATGATCAATGATCTTTTCCAGTTCATCCACCAGATGGCTTGACATGATAACGGCAGTGTCATCTGAGATATTAGACACGATTGTATGAATGATTTTCTCGCGGGCAATGATATCGATGCCGTTTAACGGTTCGTCTAACATAATAACTTCCGAATTCCTTGAAAGTGTTGCAACGATCTTCAGCTTTGCCATCATACCGGATGACATCTCACGCACTTTTTGCTTTGGCGACAGATCCATTTCCTGTAACAGTCGCATGTATTTGTCATAATCAAAATCAGCGAAGAAATCACGGTAATATTTTCCGACATCGATGCAGTTCATATAACCGAAGAAATAGGCTTCTGTAGGCATATATGCGATATGCGCTTTGGCTTTGTAATCTAATGGCCGGTTATCCATCGTGATCGTACCGGAGGTCGGTTTTGAAAGCCCGGCGATCATTTTCATAAGGGTGGATTTACCGCTTCCGTTCGGACCGAGTAGCGCATAAATGTTACCGGATATGATATCCAGTGACAGGTCCGAAACAGCGGTCGTACTCATATACTTTTTTACTAAGTGTTCACATTTAATCATAGTATTCATTCCTTTCAATACTTGTTTTTACAGGGAATAGTAGTCCTGCAATAATCGGATGATCTCTTCCGGCGTATATCCCATGCCGGTGAGCTGTTCATCCAGAACTGTAAGGATCTGCTTTAACTGTTCCTGTTTCAGCCGATCAATTACCTGAGGATCTTCTGTTACAAATGTACCAATTCCACGTTTCGTATATGACAGTCCGAGAGATTCCATCTCGTTATAAACCCGGGCCGCGGTGTTTGGGTTGATGTCATATTGGATGGCAAGCTCTCTGGATGATGGGAGCTTGGTACCAAGTGGCAGGGCACCTGTAATAATTTTCTTTTTTATATCATCGATGACCTGAAGGTAGATCGGCAGGTTTGATTTAAATTCCAAATGCTTCCCTCCTGACTACTGTACTAGTTGAATAGTACACCAATACACTTGGGATGTCAAGCACAAAAATTAAATTTATAACTATTAATTTGGCAGCAAAACTTCCATTTATAGGTGAATTGCCGGATAAAGGCTGAAATTAATGAGAATAATTCTTAAAAAGGTATTCAAACTTGACAAAATATGTGTTAGTATAGACTTATCAAAAGTAAGATCGGAATAAATCATTGGAGTGAACAGGTATGGCAGAGAAAAGAAATACAAAACAAAAACAGGTTATATATTCGGTTATAAAAGAATTAAAATGTCATCCGACTGCCCAGCAGCTTCATCAGATTCTTGTGGAGAGGGGATATAATATAGGTGCATCGACTGTATACAGAGTATTGGCGGATGCGGTTGATGACGGCATTATCATGAATGTATTCTCATTTGATAAGAATGAACATTTTGACGGTAATCCGGTTCCACATTATCATATTATCTGTACCAAATGTGGAAGAATCTTCGACAGCCATGTGCCATATGATCCTGAGATCGATGAGCGAGGCAGACTGGCGGATGAGGACTTTCTGATAACATCCCACAATCTTGAATATGTCGGCATCTGCCCTGAATGTCAGAACGAGCAGGAATAACACCATGCTTTATAACACTATCAGGATTTATATAAGATTGCATAAAATATAGCACACACATACAGCAACACCCATATGGTTGTTCCATTATAACATGACATATACGAGGATTTCGTTGTGAGCTGCACATTGTCAGTAAATACGAGTGCCTGTTTGAGCCGAAGGCGAGTTGGCACAGGAGTATTTACGAATCAGACATGTGCTGCGAACAGAAACCGCAGTAAGTCATTTATAGTGGAATAACCATATGGGTGTTGCTGTATGTGTGTGCTATATTGCAATCTTATATAAAACTTGAACAACCTGTCAAAGCATGGTGTTATTCCTGCTCATTGTTATCTTCATTGTCTTTCTTGTCAAAGACTTCGAATTCGGCGTCATTATTCTGGATGGTGGAGATCACCTTGGCAGATTTTACAGGACGCATCGGATCGGTCATTGGATTCTGGATGAAAGTCTGGTTTGATGATGGCAGGACAACATTCTGACCAAGAATGGATCTGCGGTCACGGATCGCACGGCGTCTGGCACGTTCTTCTGTCGAGAGCTGTTCCTCATCTTCCATATCCTCATCTGCTTCGGGACCCTCGTCGATGTCTTCCGGTTCATCCATGTCATTATGATCTGTGACAGGCTTATGCTCGGAATTTAACCGGGCTTTTTTGCCGCGCATGTTCAAAAGACTGCTTATAAAGTCGGAACTTTCAAAGCTGTTCTTTTGACCGGACGATTTATCGGTTTCGTTGGTATCTTCATCATCTTCAAGTTCTTCCATGTCTTCGTTTTCGATTGAAGAATCAATATTGGAATCTTCGGAATCGGCGCTTTCGTCTGCAGTGCCTGCATCAGATTCATCCGAATCGTCTTCTTCCGGTTCTGCATTTCCGAATAATTCATCGAAATAGGACTGTTCGATATGGATATCAAAATCTGCTTCGGCATGTCCGACTTCATCCTTGCAGTCGTTATAAATCTTTGTGTTATATGTTTTCTTAAGCTGTTCGATCAGTTCTTTATCATCATACTGAAGCTGCTCCAAGATACGGGCAACAATGATTCCCTGATATTCGTCGCTCCAGCCATCTTCGAGCTTGATTACGATACCGAGCTTCCGGCTTCGGATCGCCATACAGATCACACCTCTGGAACCGTCCTTCATAAGAAGATCCGGGTTCTTATTTACATAGTAAGATGGTGTAAAGTAATCGTTGATCTTTTCAGGATTCTTGTTAATACAGTCGAAGTTATAGGTGATTGCTTCCCGTATATCATCCGGCAGGTTGAACGGATCTGCAAGTTTTGCATAAGCAAGTGCGATATTACGCATTGGAAGTGCAAATACCGGAACACCACAGCCGTCGATTCCCAGACTGATCCGGTAAGTCGGAGTCTGGCTTAGCATGGATAAGAATGAAATGATCTGCTTCTGGACAGGAGAGTCCGGAAGCTGGTAGCCGGTGACTTTTCCTGTCAGTTCACGCTGCAGCATCATAAGGCTTAAGTGCTTGCCGGAGCAGCAGTGCTGCAAACGGCTCTTGCCCTCTACAGGATTCAACTTGGAACCAAGTGCAAGCTTGTCCGCAAGCGGTGTTGCAGATGTGGAGATCGTTGGATTCATGATCATATCTTCTTCTTTTAAGCCCGTTTTTTCCATGATGCTCTGAAGTACATAGATATGATGATTACTGCCCCAGTGAGAGGAATTACAGATCGTTACTTCTTCCTCGCTCAGGTTATATTTTTTATGAAGACCTGCGAGCAGGGTAGGAAGCACCTGAATCGGTTTGCTTGCGGAACGCATATAAGTCTGGCGCTCGATATCACCGGTATAAGCAATCGTTTCGCCGGTTGATGAAACAATAGCAATAGATCCATAATGTACATTTTCAACAACATCGCCACGGTATTCTTTTACTAAAATTTCAGCCATAAGTTCTTCTTCCTTTCATCTTCGTATACTCAGGCATTTGTGGGATTATGACAGGTCAAAATCTGTGTAACAGCCTGAAAGTATATCGGTAAAATAATTAATTAGAGTTTATCACAAGTAGAAAACCATTTCTACCCGGAGAATACAGGAAAGAAAATTTTTTAATCAAAAATGCACAGTGAAAATTGTTAAAAGATACATGGAAAATTCATGCAAAATATGTGTTTGTTTTGTAAAAATGTTTAAAATTTCTATATTCTTTTAACTTTTATTGTGGAAATGCAATAAAAAACTTTGCTTATTACAAAAACAGTGGTATAATGCATTTATATTAATACGCACGAAGGGGTGACATTATGATTAAAAAAGAAATGATAGCCATGCTTCTTGCAGGAGGACAGGGAAGCCGTTTGGGCGTTCTGACCTCTAATCTGGCTAAGCCGGCTGTAGCTTTTGGCGGCAAATACAAGATTATCGATTTCCCATTGAGCAACTGTATTAATTCAGGTGTTGATACAGTAGGTGTTCTTACACAGTACAGACCACTGAGGCTTAACCAGCATATCGGAATCGGTATTCCTTGGGATCTGGATCGTAACATAGGAGGCGTGACAGTTCTTCCACCATACGAGAAAAGTGATAACAGCGAATGGTATACAGGTACTGCAAATGCTATTTATCAGAACCTGGAGTTTATAGACTATTATAATCCTGAATATGTTCTGATATTATCTGGTGATCATATCTACAAGATGGACTATGAAAACATGCTGGAATATCACAAATCCTGTGATGCTGATATTACACTTGCTACATATCAGGTACCATGGGAAGAGGCTAGCAGATTTGGCGTTGTAATTACAGATGAGAACAATGTTATTTCAGAATTTGAGGAGAAACCTGCAAATCCTAGAAGTAACAAAGCATCTATGGGTATATATATATTCAGTTGGAAGGTGCTTCGTGAGGCACTTGTAAAGATGAAGGATCAGCCGGAATGTGACTTTGGTAAGCACATCATTCCATACTGCCATTCAAATGGCAAGAAGATCTGTGCATACGACTTCAAGGGTTACTGGAAGGATGTAGGAACACTTGGTTCTTACTGGGAAGCAAATATGGAGTTAGTAGATATTGTTCCTGAATTCAATCTGTATGAGGAGTTCTGGAAGATCTACACCAAGACAGATGCGATCCCACCACAGTACATAGATGCAAGCGGCAGAGTAAGCAGATGTATCATCGGTGAAGGAACAGAGGTATACGGCGATGTTGAGAATTCCGTTATCGGTTCCGGTGTTACGATTGAAAAGGGTGCAGTTATCCGTAATTCGATCATTATGAATAACGCAACGATTGGTGAGAATGCATATATGGACAAGGCTATCATCGCAGAGAATGTTAAGATTGGTAAGGATGCTAAGCTTGGAATCGGAGAAGAAGCTGTCAATGAATTCAAGCCACAGATTTATTCATTTGGACTTGTTACGATCGGAGAAAACTCAGTTATTCCTGATGGTGTAACAATCGGTAAGAATACTGCTATATCTGGTGTGACTACTCCGGAAGATTATCCGGATGGTAACTTAAAGAGTGGCGGAAGTATTATAAAGGCAGGTGAATAGAGATGAGAGCATTAGGTATAATTTTAGCAGGTGGTAATAGCAACAAGATGGGCGAATTATCAGCAAAGAGAGCTGTTGCAGCTATGCCTATTACTGGCGGTTACAGAGCTATTGATTTTGCCCTTTCGAATATGACAAATTCCCATATCCAGAAGGTAGCGGTATTTACACAGTACAATACCAGATCTCTGAATGAACATCTGAATTCCAGCAAATGGTGGGATTTCGGAAGAAAACAGGGTGGTCTCTATATATTCACACCAACCATTACATCAGAGAACAGCTATTGGTATAAGGGTACAGCAGATGCCCTTTATCAGAACATTAATTTCCTGAAGGAAAGTCATGAGCCATATGTAGTTATTGCATCCGGTGATGGTATCTACAAGCTGGATTATGGTAAGGTTCTGGAAGAACACATCAGCAAAGGTGCAGATATTACAGTTGTATGTAAGGATCTCGAACCTGGAGAAGATGATGTGAACCGTTTCGGTGTAGTACAGATGGATGCGGACAACCGTATCGTAGATTTCGAGGAGAAGCCATTGGTTGCAGGCAATAATACGATCTCAACCGGTATCTATGTGATCAGAAGAAGACAGCTCATCGAATTACTGGAAACCTGTGCAAATGAAGGCAGAACTGATTTTGTAAGAGATATTCTTGTAAGATATAAGAATGTAAAGAAGATTTATGGATATAAGATGGATACTTACTGGAGAAACATCGGAACCAAGGAGTCTTACTATAAGACAAACATGGATTTCCTGAACAGAGATGTAAGAAACTATTTCTTCAAGCAGCATCCTGACATCTACTCCAAGGTGGAGGATCTTCCACCAGCAAAGTATAATGGGGAAGCGGTTGTGAATAACAGCCTGGTAGCAAGTGGATGTATCATAAATGGTACTGTAGAAAATTCAGTATTATTTAAGAAGGTATACATTGGCAACAACTGTGTGATCAGAAATTCTATCATTCTGAACGATGTACACATTGGGGATAATTGTGTAATTGAAAACTGTATTGTAGAAAGTAGAGATACGATCCGTGCAAATACAGTTCATCAGGGTAGCCCGGATGACATCAAGGTTATCGTGGAGAAGAATTTCAGATACGCATTGTAGCAGATAAGAAAGACAAGGGGGTACACACGATGCAGGTGACCGATATCAGAGTCAGGGGTGTTGAAAAAGAAGGTAAGATGAAAGCCGTCGTTTCGATCACGATTGATAATGAATTTGTAGTTCATGATATCAAAGTGATCCAGGGTGATAAGGGATTGTTTATTGCGATGCCTAGCCGGAAAGCAGCAGATGGTGAGTACAGAGATATCGCACATCCAATCAATACTGAGACAAGAGAACGTCTGCAGCGGATGATACTTGAGAAATATCAGGAATCACTGGAAGCTTAAGACGTGAAACGGAGCCAGCCACTGTAGATGCAGTGGCTGGCTTTAGTGTTAGTATAGGTATGCAAAAATTGCAAAATGGTTTATTTAAAACAGGATGAAGGCAAGGGTAAATAATAGAGAAAAGGCAACGCTTATGAATATACGAAATATTTCCACCATATGGTTGAAAATGAAATAGGGATAAAGTAAAATTAGCTGTAGGAATTTCATAGGTTGGAGGATATTAGGACAATGCTGAAAGCAATCATCCTTGCAGCAGGCAAGGGAACAAGAATGAAATCTGAAAAGCCAAAGGTTGTGCATGAGGTGCTTGGTAAGCCGATGGTATACTATTCGATAGAAGCGGCAAGAGCTGCTGGATGTGATAAAGTCTGCGTGATCGTTGGATACAAGGCAGAAGAAGTAGAAAAGAGTATTAAAGATACTTATGCGAAGCTTGGTAAGACAGAAGAAATGCAGGATGTAGTAAGTTACGCACTACAGACCGAGCAGCTTGGAACCGGTCATGCGGTCAAGTGTGCTTCTGATTTTATCGGCACAGAGGGCGATGTTGTTGTCCTTTGCGGGGATACACCACTTGTAACCGGTAAGACATTAGAGCAGGCGATCAAGAAGCATGTTGCAGCAGGAAATGGTGTTACGGTTATCTCAGCGATGCTTTCAGATCCATTTGGATATGGAAGAATTATCCGTGATGAGAAAGGCTTATCAAAGATCGTAGAACAGAAGGATGCAACCGAGGAAGAGCAGGCAGTTAAAGAAGTAAATTCCGGTATGTATATTTTCAAATGTGATGCATTACTGGCAGCGCTTTCACAGATTACAAATGATAATGCACAGGGTGAATATTATCTGCCGGATACCATTGAGATCATCAAGAAAATGGGACTTCCGGTTGATGCGGCAGCCATGGAGGATGCCGACCAGATTAAAGGTGTCAATACACTGGAACAGCTTGCAGAAGCAGAAGAGATAATGAGGTCAAGATAAGATGAAACTGATAGTAGGACTTGGAAATCCGGGAACCAAATATGCAGGAACCAGACATAATGTAGGATTTTCCGTAATCGTAGGGCTTGCAGATAAATATAATATAGAATTGAGTGAAAAGAAACATAAAGCGATCTATGGCAGGGGCATGATAGAAGGAGAGAAAGTGATCCTTGCAATGCCACAGACATTTATGAATCTGAGCGGAGAAAGTGTCCGGGAGCTGGTCGATTATTACAAATGCGATCCATCCGATGTGATTGTTGCTTATGATGATATCGATCTGGCAGTCGGTAAACTTCGAATCCGTGAAAAGGGGAGTGCCGGCGGACATAATGGAATGAAGAATATTATTTCACATCTGGGAACACAGGAATTTGTCCGGGTCCGTGTCGGAATCGGAAAGAAGCCGGATCGTATGGATCTTGCAGATTATGTATTATCCAGATTTGGAAAAGATGAACTTCCGGAGATCAAGGCAGGCTGTGATAATGCCGGTGATGCGATCGCATTGATCTTAAAAGACAGCGCGGCAGCAGCAATGAATAAATATAATTAACTGAAAGATAAAATGTGTTGATCGGAACAGGTCGTATACAGGGTAAAGCTGTGGATACGATCAGACAGGTATAAATAATCAGAAAATAAAAAAGAAAGGGAGCCAGGCTGTATCAGCCTGGCATTTGGCGTCGATATGAAGGCAATCAATGAGCCTGTAAAACATACCGAAAATTATATACAGATAAAGGACTGGTTAAAAGAGCAGGATGGCATCGTCAATATATCCGGAAATGACGGAACAGACCGGGTGTATCTGATGCATGCATTTTCATCCGATGCACATGTAAGGCTGGTCGTAACTTACAGTGAACAGAGAATGGAACAGCTATACGAGGACTTCCGTTTCTATGATAAAGCGGTGTATATGTATCCATCGAAGGATATTTTATTTTACAGCTCAGATATCCATGGAAATTCTATCACCAGGCGGCGGATGGATATTTTCAGACGACTGATCGAGGGAGAAGCCTGTACGATCATTCTGACGGTAGATGCGTTATTTGATAGGATGCCGGATCTGTCCTATATTAAGAAAAATGTGGTGACGATCCGCGAGGCAGAAGAACTGGACGTCGAGGCATTTAAGAAGCGTCTGGTGGAACTGGGGTATGAAAAGGCGGACAGCGTAGACGGTGTCGGACAGTTTGCTGTGCGTGGTGGTATCATTGATATTTTTCCTCTGACAGAGGAATGTCCATATCGTATCGATATGTGGGATACGGAGGTTGATACGATCCGAAGCTTTGATGTGGAAAGCCAGCGGTCGATCGAACAGGTGCAGGAGATTCAGATCTATCCGGCAAGTGAGATGGTGTTGTCGGATCGCAGGACGGCGCAGGGTATCCGTAAGCTGGAGCAGGAATTCAAGCCATATTATGAGAAGCTGCGGAAAGAGTTCAAGACAGAGGAAGCTGCCCGTCTGAAGAAGCAGATCGGGGAGATCAAAGAGCAGTTGACTGAGTTCCATGGAATGGCTGGAGTCGACAGCTATGTAGAGTATTTCTACAGTAAGACTGTATCACTTTTAGACTGCTTCCGCACAAAGAATACAGTTATTTTATTGGATGAGACTTCGCGGATATCAGATTATGCGGATAACTATATGGCGACCTTCCTTGAGAGCATGGAGAGCCGTCTGGAGGGTGGCTATATCCTTCCGGGTATGATGAATATTTTATTTACTTATCCGGCAATCGTGCAGAAAATGCAGGCATTTCAGACGCTCGCATTTTCTATTTTGTATCATGAGGATCGGTATTTTACGATCCGGCATGATGTAACATATGACAGCCGTGTAGTTAATTCTTACAGGAATAATTTTGAAGCGTTGATTGCGGATATCGGAAAATGGAGAGAAAAGAATTATCGGATCATATTTATCTCGCCATCGACGACCAGAGCCAAACGGATGGTTGAGAATCTGACCAGCCATGATGTGGCATGCTTCTATTCAGAGGATACCGACCGTGTCCTTTCTGAGAAAGAGGTAATGGTTACGACAGGAAGACTTCGGGCAGGATTTGAGTTCCCGGAGCTGAAGCTGGTTGTGATAAATGAAGGCGACGTCTTTACTGCACGGAGCAGTATGAAGAAAAAGAGGAACCAGAAGCCACGGTATTCCGGTGAAGTGATCAAGGATTTCTCTGATATCAGCGTGGGTGACTGTGTGATTCATGAACGCTATGGTGTTGGTATCTATGGCGGTATCGAGAAGGTTGAAGTGGACGGTGTCTTAAAAGATTATGTAACGATCAATTATGCAGAGGGTGGAAAGCTCTATGTGCTGGCTTCTGAGGTAGACTGTATCCAGAAATACAGTGATAAAGAGGGCAGACGACCGAAGATCAACAAGCTGGGCAGTAAGGACTGGGAGAAGACCAGAAGCCGGGTGAAAGGTCATGTTGCAACGATCGCGAAAGAGCTGGTGAACCTGTATGCGAAACGACAGGCATCACAGGGCTTCTGCTATTCGAAGGATACGATCTGGCAGCAGGAATTTGAGGAAATGTTCCCGTATGAGGAAACGGATGACCAGAAGAAAGCGATCGCAGAGACAAAGGCAGACATGGAGAGCAGCAAGATCATGGACCGTCTGATCTGTGGTGATGTGGGCTTTGGTAAGACAGAGGTTGCGATCCGTGCGGCATTTAAGGCAGTATACGATGGCAGACAGGTTGCTTATCTTGTGCCGACTACGATCCTTGCACAGCAGCATTATAATACATTCAAAGAACGTATGAAGGAATTTCCGGTCGAGATCCGGCTGTTGTGCCGTTTCTGTACACCGAAGGAGGTTCGGGAGACGATTGCTGATCTGAAAGCCGGCAAGGTGGATATCGTGATCGGAACACATCGTCTGTTGTCCAAGGATGTGGCATTTAAGCAGCTCGGTCTGCTGATCATAGATGAGGAACAGCGGTTTGGCGTCACACATAAGGAAAAGATCAAGCAGATGAAGACAAATGTAGATGTTCTGACCTTGACAGCGACTCCTATTCCTCGTACACTTCATATGAGCCTGATCGGTATCCGGGATATGAGTGTTTTGGAAGAAGCGCCGGTTGACAGACGGGCGATCCAGACCTATGTCATGGAGCTTGATCCCGAACTTGTCAAAGAAGCGATCAAGCGTGAGCTGGCGCGGGATGGTCAGGTATATTATGTATATAACCGGGTAAATAATATAGAGATGATCACATCGGAGATCGCATCCCTTGTACCGGATGCAGTCGTTGAGTATGCGCATGGCCAGATGCATGAGCGACAACTAGAGGACATCATGTACCGGTTTATCAATCATGAGATTGATGTGTTGGTTACTACGACGATCATCGAGACAGGCTTGGATATTCCGAATGCAAATACCATGATCATTCATGATGCGGATACATTTGGCTTATCCCAGTTGTATCAGCTCCGCGGCCGTGTCGGCCGTTCAGATCGGAATGCATATGCATTCCTGATGTACCGTCGGGATAAACTTATTAAGGAAACTGCGGAAAAGAGACTGAAAGCGATCCGGGAATTTACCGATCTTGGTTCCGGAATCAAGGTGTCCATGAAGGATCTGGAGATCCGCGGCGCGGGAAATATCTTAGGCGAGGATCAGTCCGGTCATATGGAAGCAGTTGGTTATGATCTGTACTGTAAGATGTTAAACGATGCGATCCGTCAGGAGATGGGCGAGAAGGTTGAAGAACGGTTTGAGACAACCGTACAGCTTCCGGTGGATGCTTATATACCGGCTGAATATGTCAAGAATGAATTCATTAAGCTGGATCTGTATAAGAGGATATCGCATATCGCATCGGATGATGATTACGACGATATCATTGACGAATTAAACGACAGATTTGGAGAGATGCCGACAGAGGTTCTGAACCTGCTTGATGTATCTTTATTAAAGGCAAAGGCAAATCGTGCCTATATAACCAGCATTATGCTGGCGGGGGCAGAGCTGCGGTTTTCGATGTTTAAACAGGCGAAGATCGACACAGCAAAGATTGATTCGTTATTAGATAAATATAGAGGAAGCATGAAATTTGTGATCGGCAACAGTCCATCTTTTGTGCTTAAGATGAAGACGATCACAGAGAAAGAAATCTGGAAGCAGGCGAGAGCAGTTGTAGCTGATATTGCGGAGCTTGCAGAAGAATAAAGGATGATCAGCATACCGAAATCTGTAATGTTTGCAGGATGATGCAGATGCCGGAATCGGTGAGCTGGAAGAACAGGAGGTTTGGTGGATGAAACGTAGAATTCTAAAGGCTATTTCTTTGATCTGCACATGTGTGATGTTACTTACACTTGCAGCGTGCGGAGAAGAAAGTCAGGATAATACAGGAAAATATATCGTATTCAAATTCGGAAATGACAACATTTATCTGGACGAGGTGTATATCTATGCACAGACAACCATTGATGAGTACGAAAAGGAATACGGCAACGATATCTGGGGAAAAACGATCGAGACGGATGGGGGCATCGAGATGAACGTCGAGGAAATGGCAAGACGTGAAGTGATCTCCAATATTGTCCAGATCAAGGCGCTGATCGCACAGGCGGATGAATATAAGATCAGTCTGACGGCGGAAGAACAGGCACAGGCAGAACAGGAAGCGGAAGATTTCTATAACAGTCTGACCGATGAGCAGTTGAAAGAAACCGGCATGGAGGCAGATACACCATCCCGTGTTCTTCAGGAGAATGCACTCGCAAAGAAGATCTACGATCATGTCATGAGCGATTCCTCTGCTGAGGTGTCCGATGAGCAGGCAAGAATGACGACATTTTACGATATGTTCTTTGAGTGTTATTATGAGGATGATTTTGGGAATATCGTAGTATACAGTAAGGATAAGATTGCAGAACAGAAACAAAAAGCGGACGAGGCTTATACTTCGATCAAACAGCAGTTATCGGACAATCCGAACCTGAATATCACTTTCCTTGGTCACACAAATAACCTGCAATATGCAGGAAGCCATACCATGAGTAAGGATCAGATCCTGGAAAGCTATGGACAGGAGGTGCTGGATACTTTATATGATATGCAGGATGGAGATATCTCACAGGTTATCGAGACTGAGAATGGCTATCATATCTTCCAGATGACATATCTGACGGATGAGAAGGCAACCGCTACGAATAAAGCGGAGCTGACAAAAGCGGCAAATGATGCCTATTTTAATAACCTTTTAACGAACTGGGTATCGAAGATTGATAAAGATTACACTTATTCCAAGAGCGTAAATACTGATGTGTATAGTATGATCACGTTTAATTAATGGGATAGAATAAAAATGTCCATGGTACATTTCGTGCCATGGACATTTTTTCGCCTGTTTATTTTCTTCCGGTTGAACCGAATCCGCCTTCACCACGTACGGTATCGGATAATTCATCTACAGTATGGAAATATCCGGTAATGTATGGGGTGATAACAAGCTGCGCAATACGTTCGCCGCTTTCAATCGTCTGATCGACATTAGAGTGGTTATGGAGTGCTACCATGATCTCTCCACGGTAATCTGCATCAATAACGCCTACTTTGTTGGCAGGTGCAAGACCACGCTTACAGGCGAGACCGCTTCTTGCATAGACCAGTCCGGCATAGCCGGCCGGAATCTCGATAGCCAGTCCGGTGTGGATGAACTGGGTTTCTCCGGCAGCAATCGTTACCGGCTCCTCCATGCAGGCATACAGATCTGCGCCGGCAGCAAATTCAGAACCATAAGAAGGAATTGTCGCATTTTTATTCAGTTTCTTAATGTTAATATCAAATGTGGTCATTAGAAGTACCTTCCTTTCTCGTCCCATAAGACTGCTTTTTTGGCAGCTAATGATTTTGGAACATCCAATATTCTCTGATTTGTAGAACCTCTGAATCGCAGATCCAGAACTTTCTTTTCTTCAACAAATTCTCCATCGACTAAAACATCCAGATAGGACAGGAATTTGTGAGTGAAATCCCACTGGAAATACATCTTGTCCAGAACGTCTTTTTCAAAATCATAGCCGGTATAGCACCAGATCGTTTTATCCGGATAAGCAGCCTTGAACTGTTCCAGAAGTGGAAGCAGTCCCTGCTGATTGACGAATTCCAATGGTTCGCCGCCAAGCAGGGTAAGCCCTACAATATGATCCGGCTTACAGAGTTCAATGATCGTATCAATTTCTTTTTGAGTAAAAGGCTTACCTGCGTTGAAATCCCAGGTATCCTGATTAAAACAACCCTTACAGTGGTGTGTGCAGCCGGATACGAACAGAGAGGTTCGGACTCCGGTTCCGTTTGCGATATCACACCGTTTGATATCCATATAATTCATAATTGTTATTTCTCCCATACAAAAAGTATGGCCCGCATTGCCCTCTACGACATGCAGACCATACAAATTGAAATTATTAATGCACTTAGTTAAAAATCGGATGTAAACTGTTCATACAAGTAAATACTTTATGCATAGCTTTAATATAAACCAATTTTTTCAATATAGCAAGTGTTTTTATAAAAATTCCGGTATATTCTGATCGTATGTGGTATATATTATTCTGTTTGTGGTATGGATGAACCACATGCATCAGACCTGAATCCTACAGGTGTAATACTCTGGAAGCCATTTCTTTGGTCTTACCTACGTTCCAGAAGTTTTCACCGAGATAACCACAGGTTCTTCTTGTAACGTTCATCTTTGCGTGGTCTTTGTTGCCACACTGAGGACATTCCCATTCGCCATCTGCATTGATGATGATCTCACCGTCATATCCACATACATGACAGTAGTCTGATTTTGTATTGAACTCAGCGTACTGGATATTCTCATAAATGTAGCGGACCACTTCTGCGAGAGCATCCAGATTGTTACGCATATTTGGTATCTCAACATAGGAGATCGCACCACCGGATGAGATCGTCTGGAACTGACTCTCAAATCTGAACTTGCTGAATGCATCGATCTTCTCACGGACATCAACATGGTAGGAGTTTGTGTAGTAGCCCTTATCAGTAACATCCTTGATCGTACCGAAACGTTCTTTATCAATGCGTGCAAATCTATAACATAAGCTTTCGGCTGGTGTTCCATATAAGCCGAAGCCAAGTCCGGTATCAGCCTTCCATTTATCACAGGCTGCACGCATTCTGTTCATAACCTTTAATGCAAATTCTTCACCAACCGGATCTGTATGGCTGACACCCTTCATCAGGATAGAAGTTTCATACAATCCGATGTATCCAAGCGACAGAGTAGAGTAGCCGTTGTGAAGCAATGGATCGATAACCTCACCCTTCTTTAATCGTGCGATCGCGCCATACTGCCAGTGAATTGGGCTGACATCTGAAGTTACGCCTTCCAGTGCTCTGTGACGGCACATCAGCGCATCGTAACATAACTGAAGCCGTTCATCTAGGAGTGACCAGAATTTATCTTCATCACCCTTTGCCAGAATACCGATCTGAGGAAGGTTCAGGCTGACAACACCCTGGTTGAAACGACCTTCCCACTTATAGTTGCCATTTTCATCCTTCCAAGGAGAGAGGAAAGAACGGCATCCCATACAGGAGAAGACATTACCTTCATAGTTCTCACGCATCTTCTTAGCGGAGATGTAATCCGGATACATTCTCTTTGCGGAGCACTTGATCGCAAGACGGGTGATGTAATCATATTTGCCGCCCTTTAAGCAGTTGTGCTCATCCAGAACGTAGATCAGCTTTGGAAATGCAGGTGTTACATAGACACCAACTTCGTTTTTAATACCCTCTAAACGCTGACGGAGGATTTCTTCTACGATCATGGCATTCTCTTCAATGTATTCATCATTTGGATCGAGATTCAGGAATAAGGTAACAAATGGAGACTGACCATTTGTAGTCATCAGAGTGTTGATCTGGTACTGGATTGTCTGAACACCGGAACGGAGCTCGTCGTTCAGTCTTTCTTTTACCAGCTCCTCTAATGTATCAGCATCTAATCGCTCGCCAAATTCTTCCTGATATAACGCTTTGTACTTATTGTAACTCTTACGCAGATATTTTCCAAGGTGACGGATATCAACGGACTGACCACCATACTGGCTGGAGGCAACGGCGGCAATGATCTGTGTAACAATCGTACACGCAACCTGAAAACTCTTAGGGCTCTCGATCAGTTTGCCGTTCATGACGGTGCCATTGTCAAGCATATCTCCGATGTTGATCAGACAACAGTTGAAGATCGGCTGTAAGAAATAATCAGCATCGTGGAAATGGATCGCACCTTCTTCATGTGCTTTTGAAATCTTTTCAGGCAGCAGAAGTCGTTTGGTGAGATCCTTTGAAACCTCACCGGCAATCAAATCTCGCTGAGTGGAAGCAACAGTTGCGTTTTTATTTGAATTCTCTTCCATAACATCTTTGTTTCTGTTCTGGATCAAGCTGAGAATGGAATCGTCAGTTGTATTTGCTTTACGGATCAGTTCACGGCTGTATCTATATATAATGTAAGTTTTGGCAAGGACGAATTTCCCTTCTGCCATAATCTTCTGCTCGATGATATCCTGGATGTCCTCGACCAGCATTCTTTTTCTGTTTTTTGCTTCGATACCGTCTATGATCTCTTCTATTTTTTCTTCAGAAATTTTTTCGCAGTCTTCGACTTCGGCATTTGCCTTCTGGATGGCAACGATAATCTTGCTGCGATCATAGGATACGGCTCGACCGTCT
>ENA-ORSA01000142-ORSA01000142.1-human-gut-metagenome-genome-assembly--contig:-NODE-142-length-86016-cov-6.301381_pt1 | contig 86016 bp, 76 predicted proteins | sample MGYA00242179_ERZ509142 | MGnify/ENA primary metagenome ERZ509142 (study PRJEB26280, sample SAMEA2338659) | human gut metagenome | biome: human gut; feature: human-associated habitat; material: faeces... | reverse complement strand
AAGGCCGTCTTTCATGTTGCGAAAGACGGCCTTTGGCGTTGTTAAAGACCGCCTTTTACCAACACATCAGCCGTATGTGTTCAATCCGCTGACTATCAATATGTTACAAAAATACGCGTAACAATGTCCTGACTGACAACATGTCAGCATCCTGTTTATGACGAAATGCCATGGGAAAATACACTTTTAAAACTGTACTTAACATGCTATTGATTACATACGGTTGTGCACTACATCAGGCATGGCATATTAAAAATGCCACCATGATGAAACTTTTAAAAACATAAATGAAACAAAATTTAATGCTATGTCAAAGCATTTGAACTTTTGGACGTTTTAAAGTGCCATTTCTTTTGTATTTAACACAAAATTCTTTATCTTTGTACCTGACAAGCAAATTCCGGCAGAATACCGGACAGATGATAACCTGTACACTAACGTTTAATACTATTTATATCAATGAACGACAAAACTTTAATGAACAAAGCAGCCGACAACATCCGCATACTGGCTGCGTCAATGGTTGAAAAAGCTAACTCGGGACACCCCGGCGGCGCCATGGGTGGTGCTGATTTCATCAATGTGCTTTTCTCTGAATTCTTAGTCTATGACCCCGAAAATCCGTCATGGACTGGCCGTGACCGCTTCTATCTCGACCCGGGACACATGTCGCCCATGCTTTACAGCGCGCTTTGCCTGCAAGGCAAGTTCACGCTTGACGAGCTGGCAGAGTTCCGCCAGTGGGGCTCGCCTACTCCGGGCCATCCCGAGCGCGATATAGAAAGAGGTATAGAGAACACGTCCGGTCCGCTGGGACAAGGCCATACGTTCGCAGCAGGAGCAGCCGTGGCAGAGAAATTCCTTGAAGCACGCCTCGGCAAGGAAGTAATGCAGCACAAAATCTATGCCTACATTTCAGACGGAGGCGTGGAGGAAGAGATTTCGCAAGGCACCGGGCGCATAGCCGGAATACTCGGACTTAACAACCTCATAATGTTCTATGACTCCAACGACATACAGCTCTCAACAGAGTGCAACGCCGTAATGGACGAGGACACAGAGGCAAAATACAAGGCTTGGGGATGGAACGTAATCAAGATAAACGGCAACGATGCTGACGAGATACGCGCCGCCCTGACCGCTGCGCAGAAGGAAGAGCACCGCCCCACCCTCATCATCGGCAAGACCGTAATGGGCAAAGGCGCGCTCAAGGATGACGGCACAAGCTATGAGCACAGCATCAAGACACACGGTGCTCCGCTTGGCGGCAACGCATACGTGAACACAATCAAGAATCTCGGAGGCGACCCTGAAAACCCGTTCCAGATATTCCCCGAAGTAAAAGAGCTTTATGCAAAGCGTGCCGAGGAATTGAAGAAGATTGTGGCTGAACGCCGCGCAGAGGAAGAGAAATGGGCAAAAGCCAATCCGGAAAAAGCCGCACAGATGAAGGAATGGTTTAGCGGCAACGCTCCCAAGGTAGACTGGAGCGTGCTTGTACAGAAAGAAGGCTCCGCCACACGCGCCGCTTCGGCTGCCTGCCTCGGTGTACTGGCAGAACAGGTGCCCAACATGATATGCGCATCGGCCGACCTTTCAAACAGCGACAAGACCGACGGCTTCCTGAAAAAGACAACTTCTTTGACGAAAGACGACTTCACCGGAGCATTCTTCCAGGCAGGAGTGAGCGAGCTTACAATGGCCTGCATGTGCATCGGAATGTACCTGCACGGCGGCGTCATCCCGGCTTGCGGCACGTTCTTCGTATTCTCCGACTATATGAAGCCAGCCGTACGCATGGCCGCGCTGATGGAAGTGCCTATCAAGTTCATATGGACTCATGACGCGTTCCGCGTGGGCGAAGACGGTCCTACACACGAGCCTGTGGAGCAAGAAGCACAAATCCGACTGATGGAAAAGCTCAAGAACCATCACGGAAAGGACAGCGTACGCGTGTTCCGTCCTGCCGATGCAGACGAGACTACTGTATGCTGGGCAATGGCTATGGAGAACACCGAGACGCCTACCGCCCTAGTATTCTCGCGCCAGAACATTGCCAAATTGCCGGCCGGAAACGATTACGAGCAGGCACGCAAGGGTGCTTACATCGTGGCAGGGTCTGACGAACAGTTTGACGTGATATTGCTTGCAGACGGTTCAGAGGTGTCAACTCTTGTTGCCGGAGCAGAGCTTTTGCGTAAGGACGGAATAAAAATACGCATTGTAAGTGTACCGAGCGAAGGCCTTTTCCGCAGCCAAAGCAAAGAGTATCAGGAAAGTATCCTGCCAACAGGCGCAAAGATTTTCGGCATGACCGCAGGTCTGCCCGTGACGCTTGAAGGACTTGTAGGCGCAAACGGAAAGGTATTCGGAATGCAGAGCTTCGGTTTCTCGGCACCTTACAAGGTTTTGGACGAGAAGCTCGGATATACCGCCGAGAATGTTTACAAACAAGTTAAAGCTTTTATGGAGGACTAAGCCATGGACATTAAAACCGTCGGAATAGCTTGCGACCACGCAGGCTTTCCGCTAAAGAAGTTTGTAGTGCAGTATCTTGAAGAGCACGGTTATCCGTATAAAGATTACGGCACGTACAGCGACATGAGTTGTGACTATCCCGACTTTGGGCACGCCTTAGCCGAAGGAATTGAGAGTGGAGAGGTCTATCCGGGTATAGGTATCTGCGGAAGCGGCGAAGGCATGGCCATAACACTTAACAAACATCAGGGTGTAAGGGCTGGTCTCGTATGGTGTCCTGAAATCAGCGAGCTAATCCGCCAGCACAATGATGCCAATGTCATAGTCCTGCCTGGACGCTTCATTGACAACAAGACAGCGGGGAAAATACTCGACATATTCTTCAAGACATCTTTTGAAGGCGGCCGACATCAACGCCGTGTTGAGAAGATACCTGTAAAATAAAGGCTGTGAAGATAAAAAATGCCGCATCGAATGATGCGGCATTTTTATTTAAAGACTTACCGTTTTATCTATAGGTATTCGGCAGATGAAATTCATATGTACGGTTGAATACATCGCACACCTTATTTATTTCAAGGAAAGTAGTACCTCCTCCCTTGCCGAAGCTTCCACTTAGATAAGCTATTTTGTCATCCATGCAGATGTAACCTTTCTGGCGTAACATACGCAATGCGGCAAGGAATTGTTGCTGCGGCCCTATTTGCTCGTGCTGTGCTACTGGTATGACACCATAACTCAAGGCAAGCCAACGTTGCACTTTCTCCTTATAACATATTGCAAGCACAGGGTTCGGACCACGGAACGCCGCCAAGTTTCTGGCCGTGCGTCCTGTCTTGCTGTCAGTAATGATACCTTTCACTCCAAGCAATTCGGTCGCTTCAATGGCGTTTCGCGCCAAAAACTCCGTTACATCGCAATTATCACTTATATGAAAGTCGAAGTCGTGCTCGTACATTTTGTCCTGTTCGGCTTGTTCTGCGATTGAAGCCATCGTCTTAACGGCTTCAACCGGATACTTGCCGCTTGCCGTTTCACCGCTCAACATAAGCGCATCCGTCCGGTAATATATCGCATTTGCAATGTCTGTAACCTCCGCACGTGTCGGCCTCGGGTTGCTTATCATAGTGTGAAGCATCTGTGTCGCCACGATGACCGGCTTCTTCGCAAGGCGGCATTTGCGTATAATCATACGCTGAATACCAGGAATTTTCTCTATCGGAACCTCTATTCCGAGGTCGCCTCGCGCTATCATGATGCCGTATGAAGCCTCTATGATTTCATCGATGTTGTCAACACCTTCCTGATTTTCAATCTTCGAGATTATCTTTATATCGCTCCCGTGTTCATCCAAAATCTTTTGGACGGCTAAAACGTCTTCCTTACTACGCACGAACGAATGGGCTATGAAGTCAATGTCTTCTTCGATTGCAAGCAGAATGTTGCTCTTGTCCTTCTCTGTCAATGCCGGCAGGTCTATATGTACACCAGGAACGTTGACACTTTTACGAGAGCCTAACACTCCGTCGTTTTGCACCTGCGCTACGACAGCCGGCCCATTGATGCCGATAACCTTCATGTCGATTGCTCCATCGTCAAACAGGATGTCGTCACCAACATGTACGTCGTTGGCAAAGTTTTCGTAAGACAGGTTAAGAATGTCATGTTCGGTTTTCATCTCCGGACGTCCGAAAATCTTTACCACATCACCAGTCTTGTACTCTATCGGAGCATCATTACCGGTAGTACGCACTTCCGGTCCTTTCGTATCTATCAGTATTCCAATGTGCTTACTTACTGCACGCGTATTCCTTATTATCATCCTGATGCCATCTGGAGAAGCATGTGCCGTGTTCATTCTCACAACGTTCACTCCTGCTTCAAACAACTGGCGGATGAAATCAACGCCACATCTCCTGTCACTTATCGAAGCTACAATCTTTGTCTGTTTCATCTTATAAGTTTACTCGATTTGTTTTAAATTTGTTGCAAAATTACTAAACATATTCTATAAATGCAAACCATCGTAATTAAAATAGCGCTAATCTTTAAAGTCAAGTTCACCTTCAACCCACTCTCTACGCTTTTGAATGTCAAGCGGATTTGAAACTGACAGTCCAATAAGCCTTATCGGTTTGGAATTGTAACCAACTTGCGACATAAGCCGTTTTGCCATAGGCAGTATATCGCATTTGTCCTTAAGCTGTTTTCCGCACGTAAGGCTTCTCGTTATTTGTGTAAAGTCATGAAACTTAACTTTCAACGTAAGCGTGCAGCCATAAAAGCGGCTCTTATCCAATCTGCGTACAAGTTCGTTCACCATATGATAAAGCTCAATGATTATGGCAGACTTCTTGTTGATATCTTCAAGAAAAGTCTGTTCGCAACCTACTGACTTCCGTTGCCTTACCGGCTCAACCACGCGGTTGTCTTTTCCGCGTGCGAAATTATAATATATTTCACCGGCTTTTCCAAATACTTCCGTCAAGTGCCCCAACGAGCATTGGCGTAACTGCATACCGTTGAATATTCCCATCCGATGCATCGTTTGAGCCGTTTTAGGGCCTACTCCCCAAAACTTTTCTATTGGTAATGCCGCAATAAAACTGTCAGCCTGCTCTTTCGAGATAGAAAACATACCATCAGGCTTGTTATAATCAGATGCTATTTTCGCCAAAAACTTATTATATGAAACACCTGCCGATGCCGTCAGACCAAGTTCTTCGCGTATGCTTTTACGTATTTCCCTGGCAATATCTTCAGCAGAAAGACCACTGTCGCAACATGTAACATCAAGGAAGGCTTCGTCTATTGAAAGAGGCTCTATCGTGTCTGTGTAACGCATAAATATCTCATGCACCTGCAACGATACTTCCTTGTAATGCCTGTGGTCTGACGATACGACTATCAACTGCGGACACAGCCGCTTGGCCTTAGACATCGCCATGGCAGAATGCACACCTAACTTTCGCGCCTCATAACTCGCCGTAGACACTACGCCACGAGGTCCGTCAAAGCCGACAGCCACAGGTTTGCCGCGCAGTTCCGGCTTGTCTCGCTGCTCAACTGACGCGAAAAAAGCATCCATGTCAATATGTATTATCTTGCGTTCAGGCATACATTAAAGACTTCATTTCCACCGCCAATGCTTCAACAGTACATGCCCGAAACGGCCTATTACCATCGTTATACGGTTGATTGAAACTGAATTGCCAAGTACGATTAAGATTACAGCGGAAAGGATAAGCATTATGCCTATGGCCAAACGTGAAGTAAACTCTTCACCAAACAGTGTAACACCCAATACAACAGCAGTTAACGGCTCAAGAGCACCTATCACGGCCGTTGGTGTTGAACCTATCTCGTGAACGGCAACTACCATAAGCAAGAGCGATACGACAGTGGGAAATACAGCCAGTATCGAAGCGTGTAACCACATGCTTGGAGTAGTCAGAATTTGTATTTCGGCTTCTTCGCCACAAAAAAACGAATATCCCAATATGAACAATACGCCGACCAAAAGCACATAAAACGTAAGTTTCACTGATGACATACGCAACGAAGACTTGTTGACTATAACTATGTACACAGCGTATGTAAGCGACGACAGCAGGACAAGCAACACGCCTGTGGTGTTCAGGACCTCTCCATCACCTCCGCGGTAAAGCAATACTATGCCTGTAAGAGAAAGCAATATGGAAAAAACCGTTACGGCCGTAATGCGTTCCTTGAAGAACAGAGCCATCATAACGGCAACCATGACCGGATAAACAAACAACAAGGTACTCGCAACACCGGCATCCATATAATGAAAACTGGCGAAAAGAGTCAGTGACGATAGGACAAACAATACTCCCAAGGGGACTAAGACAACCGTTTCCCTCAATGTTATGGTAAAAGACTTACGATTAACCAACATAAACAAGGCCAAGAATATAACCGCCAAACCGTAGCGGTAGAACAATACAGTGTTTGTATTTATACCATCAGCATATAGCGGCAATGCTCCAAGAGGATTCATGCCGTAACTGACAGCCGCCCCTATTCCACACAAAATGCCCTTCAGTCTTGAGTCCATAAATCCTTATTCTAATTCAAACGATTGAAACATCAAGCGTGCAAAAGTACGAATTTTAATTATAACATGAAACCTTTATGTCTGTAAAATGAATTTTACACTGTTCTGAAAGGCCGTCTTTCGCCCAGCAAATGACGGCTAATCACACGACAAAAGGCCGCATTTTGGAATGTAAAATGCGGCCTTTTGCCTATTGGTTGAAATCTGCATCTAAATTACCGGAATAAAAACAACCGTACTACCGATATGCGGCTATTGTTTCTTCCTGCGGTTCTTTCCCGCAGCCCGTTTGAATATCTGCCTGTGAAACCGGTCTTCGGCATTTAGCACATCATACACCTTTTTCGCAGGAAGTATCTGCATGAATTTGTTGTGATATGACTTTTGTATCTCCTTAATCTCGATTTCAAATTCGTCACGCATCTTGATATTCTTCTTACAGTCGGCATCTGTCACCGGCTTTATGCGTTTCAGGCTTTTCATCTCCTTGTGTACAGAGCGTTGCTTGCGCCGCATTTCCCGGTAAACAGGGAAAAAGCGTGAAGCTTCTTGCGGGGTAAGGCAGGCTTTGCGAGTTATATATTGTTCAAGCTCCGCTTGGAAACGTTCCGGCGTAAAGCCCTTGCCCCTGTTTTGTGCATTCATAACTGAAGCAACAAGCACTAATGATAAGATAAGGAAAAAACGTCTCATGTTCATATTATTCATCAGCGATAAAAGAATAATAGTCGTCGTTGTCAAGCATGGCATAATCGGACATTTCCTCTATGACATAGTCTGTACTTGGCGACGAAACGGCAATGCCAAAATCTGTATCAGCAGTTTCAATGCCTATACTGCCTATGCCACTGAAACAAAAAACGCCCAAAACTACAACAGCCACAGCACAAGCGACCCATGCAAATGGGCGGACACGACGCTTGACAGTGTGTTTGTTCATAACAGGCAGACAACGCAGCCTGCCATTCATATCACCCTCAAACCGGTCAAAATAGCCGTCGGGAACCTTGAATGGACACCGTTTGCCAAATTTTTGTTCAAGCAAAAGTTCTTCTATCATTGCTTTTTTCATTTTACACTTATGACGTTTGGCTTGACAGAAAGTTTAATTGATGTCTGCAAAATCACTCATGCAAATGGAAATATTCAGAAATTTTTTTAACGGCAATATGGTATGAGGCCTTCAATGCACCTTCTGACGTTTTAAGGATGGAGCTTATCTCGCTATACTTCATATTATCAAAATACCTCAGATTGAACACCGTACGCTGCACATCTGGCAACGTTGCGACAGCTTGCATCAACAAAGCTTGTGCTTCATCACCGTCAAAATATTCATCGGCCATAAGTTTCCCCGCAACTGAAACATTGTCAGGCGCACATACCTTCAATGAGTTTTTGCTTTTCCTCAAATTGTCAAGAGCCTCATTTATCGCTATGCTGTACAGCCATGTTGACAATTTTGATTTGCCATGAAAAGAGCCGATGTTGTTCCAAGCCTTCAGAAACGTATTCTGCAACACATCGTCTGCATCCTCATGCGTGAGCACAATATACCTTATTTTCCAGTACAAGCACTCACTATAAGACTTTACAATCATCTCGAAAGCCTTATGTTTGGTAGTGTCAGATGCAAGCAGCCTGCAGATATGTTCCTCGTTTTCAGTCATACTATTCTACATACGGTCCCAACTTTTCCGCTAAAGCCTCGTCATATCCGTAAACATCATTGTAATCGACAAGTCGGCCGTCATTTCCATAGTAAATCGTATAATATGTGATGAATAAGGGGACGGAAGGCTTGACATACAACGAATTGACAAGCCTCTTCTTATCAATTTTCCTTCTCGCCAATGAATCGTCGCCATTGACAAGTTGAACTGTCATTGAATATTTCAGTCTGTCCTCCGTTTTTTCATCCACTTCGTCAAGCAAGAACAATGCCAACTCATATGGCTTTTCCACCCTTACACAACCATGGCTGACGGTCCTTCTTTCACGTTGAAACACCCAAGGAGAAGACGTATCGTGCAGGAATACGGAGAAATTATTGTCAAACCTGAATATAATACGTCCCAAAGAATTTTTAGGGCCGCCGGCTTGGATGATATATTGCCCGCCATTCATTACCTTTTCATATGAAACCTGTTCGGGTGGAAGTTTGCCAAGTTTTTTATCATACACAAACATGCCCATCTTGTGCATGTACTCAAAATTGTGTATAAATCCTTTAGAAATGCTTTTAGGAACAATCCATTGAGGATTAACATCCATGCGCGTTATCATTCCTGTCAAAAGCGGAGTCTTGTTTTTCAAAGTTCCACATCCAACACGCATCGGCAACACCTTCCCCTTATTGACTGCACGCAATGAAAACGACGGAACATTTACTTCAACATACTTGTCAAATGACGACTTTCCTGATAAAATCTTCAAACGCCATCTGCAACGCTCTATATTACAAAGTATTTTCAACTTTTCATCCTTTGAAAGACAATTGCCGTTCAAACGTTCGAGCAGTTTGAGATACAAATCGTTACGAGGCTGTATTTCCGCAATAAAATTGCTTATGCTGTCATTAAATGCCTTATTGACGGCGTAAGCGTAAAAGTTGTCATGAGGACGTTCCGCACGTAGTTCGGAAAGTTGTCTGAACCTTGTCGTAACAGAGTCCACATCATATCTTTCATAGGTATTATATAAATGGTCAGGATTGACTATGCCGAAACGCAGACATGTTGAATAACGGAAATAAGCTCTTGTAAGATTGTATTCCAAACGAGCCATTACGGCGTTAATATTGTTTTCACCGTCATCAATATCCAAATCATGTATACGCCTGATATCATCCTCTATCATTGAGGTCCTAAGCATTTTGCTTCCCAACCCATACCGCCCGGCCAGTATCAATGATGATACAAGGGTGTCGGCACGGCTATATACCCCAAAACGGTTAATCCATATAAACGGATTACCTTCCAAATAATATCCACGGGTTTGCCTATCCACAGACCATGTGGTTTCGTCCTTCTCACACAAATCAGTTATGTATCTGCGTATTTTATGCGGGTCTACGTGATATTTGTCCTCGCTTAACCCTATAAAAGCGCTGATGGTGAGTTCTTTATTTGGATTACTTGCTTTTTCTTGGCAAGAACAACATATGAAAAAAGCAAGTAGCAGAATTACGATTACTCTTGACAAAATATGAAAAGAAAATTACTTTATTGATATTTTCCTCGTCACCCTACCCACTTTTACAATATAGCACCCTTTGGGTAAGTTCAAATCATAATGCCGGTCCATACCTTCCACCTTGATGCTCGCAACACGCACGCCTGCAACATTATAAACATGCATGGTCTCACCGTCAGCCCCAGTAACATGTATGGTGGAAGCCTTGACAGAAATAGTTATTTCCTGATTATCTATATCAATAATTTCTATCGCAGCAGTTGTGTGGCTATATGCAGGGATGGAAAACAATAAAGCCACAACAAATGGTATTATGAGTAACTTTCTTGCCATAAATGTACAATTTATCATGGCAAAGATACACTAATTTTATTACAAATCAAAATTTTACAAATGTTTTTCAACTTTACACATCAAAAACTTCCATTTCATTGGCCAAAAAAGAATTTGGGAACACGGAACGGGCTTCTTCAAGTAACACGTTTTCATCATCATAACGTGCAGAAAAATGCCCAAGAACAAGCTTCTTCACTTGTGCCTTCAAAGCAACCGTTGCCGCTTGGCGAGCCGTACTGTGATAATATAATGATGCTCTGTTTTCATCTTCATCACAGTAAGTGGCCTCATGATAAAGTAAGTCAACGGCATTTAACATCTGGTAAAGGTCCGGAATATATCTTGTATCTGAACAATATGCGTAAGAGCGCGGCTTGTCTGCTGGCAGCGTAAGATACGTATTAGGAATGACATTCCCATCGGGCGTTGTCCAATCTGCCCCTTGTTTTATATTGTTTCTATAACATTCCGGGATGCCATAAAATTCCATCATATCCCTACGGATATGTGGCAACGTGGGCTTTTCAGTAAACATATACCCACAGCAGGCAATACGATGGTTCAAAGGAATTGATGTTACAGCAATACTACCGTCCTCATAAACAATATATGGCAACGTTGTATCTACACCGTGGAAACACACTTCATATTCCAAGCCTTTGCAGAAAAAATCCATTTGCAGTTTCAATATTGACTCTAAATCTTCCGGAGCATATACATGTAACGGAGCTGTGCGTCCAAGCATTCCAAACGTCGAAATCAATCCTATCAATCCAAAACAATGGTCACCATGCAAGTGACTGATAAAAACTGCAACAACCTTATTAAAATGTATCCTCGCTTTCCTTAATTGGATTTGCGTACCTTCCCCACAGTCAACCATGAAAAACTTATCTCTTATTTCGATTATCTGAGAGGACGCACAATGCCTTAATGTTGGAAGAGCGCTGCCACATCCAAGAATGCGAATCTTAAATGGTTGCATAGAGACAGTTGTTATTGAACCGTTCTTGTATTCTTTGCCTTTGCACTTTGCTTTAGCATTCGCTTATACCCATAAATGCCATTATTGTTTTCCAAATATAAGGAATCAGGACCAAGTGCATATACATCAAACGTGTCAGGTGTAAGAATCAGTTTGCCGTTTAAGATTTTCCATTCTGTATAAGGCTTGGGCTCTCCGGTATTACTAATAACCGTTCCACCTTCAACTATTTCAAATTTTTTGTCAAGACTGCTCCAAACACCCTGCAATGACGTGAGATTAATTACTTTTTTAGCAAACATTTCTTCATTTAGCCCTTCAACACGCTCACCGATAACGGCAATACGGTCTCCAACAAAAAGTCCGCCCTGCACATTTGCACAAGTATCAAGTCCTTCAAGCGTATATACAATGGTATCACCTTTGTCTGTGACAAGTTCCAAAGTATGCATGGCTGTACCTTCTCCACACTTTCCATAAACAGTTGTATCGACAACGGTGCTGTCTCCTGCAATTTTTATTACAGGAACACTCTTTTTCTTATCGTTGCACCCCGCAATAATCATTGCGCACATGAATAAGATTAAACTTTTAAATGTTTTCATCTTCATATCCTTTTTATTTAATATTTTCATTTTGCTTCGCTTCATTCCATAATTCATCCATTTCTCCCAACGTCATCTCGGTCAAAGGCTTGCCTGCTTTTATAGAATGGTCTTCTATATAATTAAAACGATTTATGAATTTCTGATTTGTGCGTTCCAAAGCATTATCAGGATTCAGATGATAAAGACGCGCAGCATTAATTACACTAAACAAGAAATCGCCTAACTCTTCGGTCGATTTTTCTTTATCCTCTTTACGCAATTCCTCCTCAAGTTCGTCAAGTTCTTCTCTCACCTTCTTCCAGACATCTCCCCTATCTTCCCAGTCAAATCCTACATTCCTTGCCTTATCCTGTATTCTGTAAGCTTTTATCAATGACGGCAATGCGTCAGGCACACCGGAAAGCACCCTCTTATTTCCGTCTTTTTCTTTTAGCTTTATTTGTTCCCAATTCTCGGTCACTTGTGCCGCCGTGTCGGCTTTCACATTACCGTAAACATGAGGATGTCTGAATATCAGTTTATCTGCTTCTTTGTTACAAACATCAGCTATGTCAAAATCTCCGGTCTCGCTACCGATTAACGCATAAAAGCAAACATGAAGCAACACATCGCCCAATTCTTTACAAACATTCTTCGTATCGCCTTTCATTAACGCGTCACACAACTCAAATGTTTCTTCTATTGTATTGGGCCTAAGGCTTTCATTAGTCTGTTTCCTGTCCCATGGACATTTCACACGCAGATTGTCAAGTACATCTATAAGTCGGCCAAATGCCTCTAATTTCTCTTCCCTTGTATGCATAAACTACATTTTAACTATGCAAATGTAGATATTTTCCACGAATATTTAGTAAATTTGCATCGTTTTTTGTTGATTAAAATAAAACTCATATACAAAAATGGAATTAGCAAGCAAATACGACCCGAAAGAAGTCGAGTCGAAATGGTATCAATATTGGCTTGACAAAAAGCTGTTCAGTAGTAAGCCCGACGGACGTGCTCCATACACCATAGTCATACCTCCACCCAATGTAACAGGCGTGCTGCATATGGGACACATGCTGAATAACACAATCCAAGACATTTTGGTAAGACGTGCCCGAATGGAAGGCAAAAACGCTTGTTGGGTTCCAGGCACAGACCATGCGTCAATTGCCACAGAAGCAAAAGTCGTCAACAAATTAGCCCAACAAGGCATAAAGAAAACGGACCTTACGCGTGACGAGTTTCTCAAGCACGCATGGAATTGGACACATGAGCATGGTGGTATCATATTAAAACAGTTGAGAAGGCTCGGTGCAAGTTGCGATTGGGACAGAACCGCCTTTACGATGGACGAAAAGCGTTCCGAAGGTGTTATCAAAGTATTCTGCGACCTTTATAATAAGGGACTGATTTATCGGGGTGTGCGCATGGTGAATTGGGATCCAAAAGCCAAAACTGCACTAAGCGATGAAGAAGTAATTTATAAGGAAGAACACAGCAAGCTGTACTATCTCCGTTACATGGTGGTGGAAGAGCCGGGAAAATATGCGGTTGTAGCCACAACACGTCCGGAAACGATTATGGGTGATACGGCCATGTGCATTAATCCGGACGACAAAAAAAATACATGGCTCAAGGGCAAACATGTAATCGTACCGCTTGTAAACCGCCAGATACCGGTGATAGAAGACAGCTATGTTGACATTGAGTTCGGTACCGGTTGTCTGAAAGTCACACCGGCACATGACATCAACGACCATGCTCTCGGATTAAAACACAATCTTGAAACTATTGACATTTTCAACGACGACGGCACGATATCAGAAGCCGCAGGCTTGTATGTTGGCATGGACCGTATGGATGTGCGCAAAAAGATTGAGCAAGACTTAAAAGACGCAGGTCTGATGGAAAAGGTCGAAGACTATACAAATAAAGTGGGTTTCTCTGAAAGGACAAACGTCCCCATCGAGCCTAAGCTGTCTACACAATGGTTCTTGAAGATGCAACATTTTGCAGACCTTGCCCTTGCTCCAGTCATGAATGACGATATAAAGTTTTATCCGTCAAAGTACAAGAACACATACCGTCATTGGCTTGAAAACATAAAAGACTGGTGTATAAGCCGCCAGTTGTGGTGGGGACACCGTATTCCTGCATATTATCTGCCTGGTAACAGCGGCTATGTAGTCGCGGAAACACCAGAGAAAGCACTTGATTTGGCTAAAGAAAAAAGCGGCAACAATAATCTTACAATATCAGACTTACGCCAAGACGACGATTGTCTCGATACGTGGTTCTCATCATGGCTTTGGCCGATTTCCGTTTTTGATGGAATAAACAACCCGGAGAACGAGGACATCAAATATTACTATCCGACCTCGGACTTGGTTACAGGCCCTGACATCATCTTCTTCTGGGTGGCCCGCATGATTATGGCCGGTTATGAATATCGCGGTACTATGCCTTTCAAAAATGTTTATTTCACAGGTATTGTGCGCGACAAGCTCGGACGCAAGATGAGCAAGAGCCTCGGTAACAGCCCCGACCCAATAGAACTTATTGAGAAATTCGGTGCCGACGGTGTGCGCATGGGCATGATGTTGTCCGCACCGGCAGGCAACGACATCCTATTTGATGAAAGCCTGTGCGAACAAGGCCGCAATTTCAACAACAAGATATGGAACGCCTTTCGCCTTATTAAAGGTTGGGAAGTGGCAGATACTGAGCAGCCGAACGAGAATAAAACCGCAGTAAAATGGTTTGAGGCAAAACTCAAGATGACGAACGCCGAACTTGACGACTTGTTTAAGAAATACCGCATATCGGAGGCACTTATGGTTGTGTACCGTTTGTTTTGGGACGAGTTCTCAAGCTGGTATCTTGAAATGGTTAAGCCGGCTTACGGTTCACCTATCGACCGTAAGACATACGACATGACATTAAGTTTCTTCAACGACCTGCTGAAAATGCTGCATCCGTTCATGCCATTCATTACGGAAGAGCTGTGGCAACACATATACGACCGTAAAGACGGTGAAAGCATCATGCTCGACCAATTGTCCATCTCTTCTCCGACAGATGCTGATAAACAACTGGCTGATGACATAGAATGCGTAAAACTGATAATCGGCAATATCCGAACAATAAGAAGCCAAAAGAACATATCGCCGAAGGAGCAACTTGAATTGCAAGCAATAAACGGCAATAAATATTCTGCTTACAACGACATTACGCTTAAAATGGCTAATCTAAGCAGTATAAGCGTTGTTGACGGGAAAGCCGCCGACACGGTGCAGTTCATGGTAGGAACTGATGAATATGCCGTACCTGTGGGAAACCTAATTGATGTCGCCGCCGAAATTGAGAAGCAGGAGGCTCAATTGAAACACCTTGAAGGCTTCCTTGCAGGAATAAAGAAGAAGCTTGCCAACGAAAAGTTTGTTGTCAATGCACCTGAAGCCGTAGTCGCGTTGGAGAGGAAAAAGCAAAGCGATTCTGAAGAGAAAATTGCAGCTTTGCGGCTATCCTTAGCTGAATTGAAAAACAAGAAATAAGCATATTTAGAAGCCGCACCAAGACGCACACACGATTTTGGTGCGGCTTTTTGTTTTCACTTTTATAAATTTACCCATGAAACCGTTTAGATTTTCAATCCATGCCGCCTTTATTTTAATTGCATTTGTTATGGCTACGGCCTTCACGTCGTGTAGCGATGACGAAGAGTTGCCGCCTTATCCAGACCATGCAAAACAAACAGTCATAATGTATATGCCGTGGGCTGACAATACTATACATTACTATTGTGAAAAGAACATATCTGCATTTGAAGCTGCCATTGAGCGCAATCACGGACTTGACGGCAATCAGTTAATCGTTTTTATAGCAGAAAACGGGCAGCAGTCACAATTGGAACGCATTTATTATCAAGACGGAGAATGTCATCGGGAGACATTGAAAACGTATGATTTTGCATCATGCGACTATACAACTCCTGAAGGAATATCACAAATAATAAGCGATGCGATAGCCGCTGCACCGGCTTCCACTTACGCATTAGCCATAGGATGTCATGGCATGGGATGGGTACCGGCGGGGACAGATGTCGGGACTCGAACTTTTATTAACAACATAAAAGCGGCAAATGCTTACCCTACACGCTTCTTCGGTAGTAGTGACGACCCTACATATCAAACAGACATTCTGACGCTGGCAGAAGGAATTGCCAATACTGGCGTGAAGATGAAATACATCTTGTTCGATGACTGTTACATGTCGAACATTGAAACGGCATACGACCTTAGAAACGCCACAGACTACCTTATTGCGTCAACATGCGAAATAATGATTGACGGTATGCCGTACAACGAAATAGGCATCGACTTGTTGAACAATAATTTCAAAGGTGTTGTCGATGGATTTTACGACCATTATTCCAACTTCAGCACTCCGTGCGGAACTATCGGTGTGACCGACTGCCGGGAAGTGGAGAATATGGCATATATCATGAGGCAAATCAATGATAGATATTCCGATTTTCCTTACAATGTAACTGACATTCAAGACCTTGACGGGTTTGAGAATACTATATTTTTCGACTTTGAAGACTATGTGTCAAAACTTTGTTCAGGCCCTAACATGTTAAGTGCATTCAAAGAACAGCTTGGACGCCTTGTTCCCTATAAAGCGAACACCAAAACATATTACTCCATGTATACAGGCGAACAGCATTCCATAAACACATTTTCAGGCATCACCATTTCAGACCCGTCGATAAACCGGAGCATTGCTAATGTGAAAACACAAACAAACTGGTACAGGGACACACACTGATAAAATTAAGAGTTAAGAAAATATGTTTTGCAAATCAATAGCAAAGCTAATTTTCTTAACTCTTAATTCTTAACTCTTAATTTTATCAGTCTCTTTTAAAAATATCCCTGGTATATACCTTGTCTTTCACGTCATCAAGGCAGGCGTCATAACGGTTAGCGATTATGGCCTGGCTCTGCTGCTTGAAATCGTCAAGATTATTGACTACAACGCTGCCGAAGAACGTGCTGCCGTCTTCCAGCGTAGGCTCGTAAATGATTACTTCTGCACCCTTAGCCTTGATGCGCTTCATTACCCCTTGGATGCTCGACTGACGGAAGTTGTCGCTGTTCGACTTCATTGTGAGGCGGTAAACTCCTATGACGCACCGCCTCTCTTCCGAAGGATTGAAGTCGCCACGGTTGTAATAGTCGTAATATCCGGCCTTGTGCAATACGCGGTCGGCTATGAAATCCTTGCGCGTGCGGTTGCTTTCTACGATGGCTTGAATAAGGTTCTCCGGCACATCCGCATAATTTGCAAGGAGCTGCTTGGTGTCCTTTGGCAGGCAATAGCCACCATATCCGAACGAGGGGTTGTTATAATGTGTACCTATGCGCGGGTCAAGACATACGCCGTTGATTATGGCCTGCGTGTCAAGTCCCTTCATTTCAGCGTATGTATCAAGCTCATTGAAATAAGATACGCGCAAGGCAAGATACGTGTTGGCAAACAGCTTCACAGCTTCAGCTTCGGTCAACCCCATGAACAACGTGTCGATATTCTCCTTTATCGCGCCTTCCTGCAACAACGCGGCAAATTCACGTGCAGCCTTGTCAAGACGCATGTCGCCTTCAGGACGGCCAACGATTATGCGGCTCGGGTAAAGATTGTCGTAAAGAGCCTTGCTCTCACGCAGGAATTCAGGCGAGAATATCACGTTGTCCGTATTCATCTTCTTTCGTATCATTTCCGTGTAACCTACGGGAATGGTACTCTTAATCACCATTATGGCATCAGGATTTACGCTCTTTACGAGCTCTATCACCTCTTCCACATGGCTTGTGTCAAAATAATTCTTCACCGGGTCGTAATTCGTAGGCGCCGCTATTACCACGAAGTCGGCGTCGCTGTAAGCCTGCGCGCCGTCGAGCGTAGCGGTAAGGTCAAGCTGTTTTTCAGCCAGATACTTCTCGATGTAGTCGTCTTGTATCGGAGATTTGCGTTGGTTGATAAGTTCCACCTTTTCAGGTATCACGTCTACGGCCGTAACATGGTGGTGCTGGCTTAAAAGAGTGGCGATGCTCAGTCCCACGTAGCCCGTACCGGCTACGGCTATCTTGATGTTTTTTTCCATAATACAAACTATTAATGTAAATGCAAAATTACATGTTTTTCCTTATATTGGCAAGCTAACGACGCAATTTTTCATTCTCCCGTATAAGTAGCTGACAATCAAGGGCTTTATTAAAGACCGTCTTTGACATTCCCAAATGCCATCTTTAAGTTTGCCAAAGACGGCATTTGGGAGTGCGGTTTGCCGTATATTCAAATACTGGGCATAATTATTGATACTGCAGTTACGTATTAGTCTGTCGCCTGACCGGCATCGAGCTTACAGCACAACCTCCAGAACCGATGTATTCATAATGCCTACCTCCCGAGTAAAACCTTTCTCAAGGTGCGCCTCAAAGCATGGTATATCTTTTTGTAATACGGTTTTCCGGTCACTTTCGGCAAGACATCAAGAAAGCTCTTACCTGACGAAAGCATATCGAAAAACACCTTGCGCCGCTTAGTCTCGCGTATTTCCGAATTAAAGCCACCGTTGTATGGCGCTGCCAAAGACAGGTCAACCGGTCTCGTTTCCATATTCAAGGCAGCAAAAGCGGCGTCGCCCTTCTCCGTATTCACAAGCACAAGGCTTACGCCCTTGTTGTCTGCAAAGTCTGGCATCACCGTGCCTACGCCCCAAAAATCACCCAACGTCAAATCGCTTTTGCTCCGTCCTTGCTTGCACTTGCACCTATAACACGACGGACGGAGGTATATGTTTTTAAGGAAACCGCGCATGAAAGGATTTTCAATGAACGTATGGGACAACAAAACTGAATATTTGTCAGCCTCTGAGGCGGACTCTCCACGGACGACAAAACTGTATTTTTCCCAGCCGTACGGTTGCTTGTCTCTAAACTCTATATCCGTTATCACGGGCACAAATTTTAGAGACGAAGACAAAACTGTATTTTTCCCAGCCGCCCTTCGGGCGGAAGGCGACAATGCCTCACCAAGATACTTGCGCCAAACGCCCGGACTTGGCGCGCCGTGGCATAGCAACTCTACCGCCAGCAGTCCGTCATAATCTTTACGAAGATATCCGCGCAACCCCGCAATCTGGCATGGCGTACCGACAAACATCACTTCACGCCCGGCTTTCAAAAACTTTTCCGCGTCACGGAAACTGCTTTCTATACGGCTCTGCACGTACTTGCTGCCCATCATGCGCCTGACGCCTTCAAGCGTCTCGGCGTAAGTATGCTTCACTTCCCACCGTTCGTCAAACACAGCACCAAACACAACTCCACCCCGCCTAATAACATCATTTGCCAAAGCGATGAACACTCCGCCCGAAGAACTTGCCATGCGCTCGCCGTCGTCACGGTTCTTGGCGGCAAACACTTTATCCGGCTCCGCCGGTTCGCCGACGTTAAGCAACGGACATACCGCCTCACACAGTCCACACCCTATACATTCAGCCTCGTCAACATGCGGATATAAAAAGCCCTCGTCATCCTCTCGCATGGAAATGCACTGCTTCGGGCACCTTTGGACACATGCAGAGCATCCACAACAATCGTGTTTGTCTATGATATGTATCATTTCCTAAACTTGTTTTTCAAGACTTTCAATCTTTCACGAATAAATACACGTTCGTTGCTTGCAAGACCAAGGCAATATACCGTAACCACAACCGACACCAACGACACTGCGCATACAAGCAAAAAACGCAATAACGAAGGTTGCATTAAAAGATAAACGGTCAAAGGCACAACGGCTGATGCCACCGTAACACTTGCCATTGGCAACACCGCCTTACGGCAATAAGCCCTCAATGACAGGCCTATGAGCGAACGCAGCATCCATAGCCTTGCAAACAAGGCAACACAGAACACTATGAGTTGGACGACAAAAACACCCTCTGGTGAAGAGTTTAGTTTCAATGCCACGTATGATATTGGCAATATCATTATAAGCATTGTGCCAACTACCGATTGGTACTTGCGTATACGCCCGGTTGCCGAAGCGGCCTGTATGAGGGGATTTGCCAAACTGTCAACCATTGAAATCACGAGGATTAGGCGTACAAACGCAACCGTGTGTTCAGGCACTATGCCGAGCCACCACTGCAATACAACCTGCGTCTCTAAAATAACAGGCATTGACAAAAGCAATAATAGGTAATAAGAAAACTTTGAACTGGTAAATACCAAGCCGTACATATAATCCATATCGCCAGCCGCATACGACTTGGTTATCTGTGGGTTTAAGGCCGTCTGGAAATTAACACAAAAACCCTTGATGGCATTCTGCACCTGCACTGCTATTCCGCGTGCCGCATTTACGGCTGGACCGAAAAACATATTGAGCAGCACGTTCAGTCCTTGTGTAAACGCCACGGCTGCTATATTGCCGAACAAGCTCCACCCGGCAAAGCCGGTCATCTCCTTGAAAAGGCGGCTGTCCCATACCGCCCGGTATCGGGTTTCGGTAAAATGCTTGTATCCATACCTGCCGTAAATGAGGCAAATCAATACCTGTACAAGCAGCATCAACACGGCATAAAGCTTCAACTTGTCTATGTCATAGATGACGAGCAGATATACAATCAGCAGCTTGAGCACAACTTCCAAGACGGAGATATAAGCAAAAGCACCCATACGCTCATGTGCTATTATCGCCGCATTGTATGGTATGCTCATCACCATCACCACGGAAGACAGCACCGAGGCCTGATACACCCACAGCGCAGCAGAAAACCTGTCAACCGGTATATTAAGATAGGTATATACGAACCACAGGCCGACCGTCTCTGAAAGGAGCAGGACAAGGAAAGAAATGATGGCATGGATATTTACGCTTGTACAGAATACCTGATGCAAACGGGAGGCGTCGCCACGACCAAGCTCGAAGTTCAAGTAACGCTGCGTAGCCGCCGCCATGGCTCCGTTGAAAAACGAGAACATGGCGACGAAACCACCGACAACATTGTACAGTCCATAATCTTCAACGCCAAGGACATTCAACACAACACGGCTCGTATAAAGGCTCACCGCCATGGTGAACAGCATCCTGACATAAAGCAGGAATGTGTTTTTGGCTATACGCTTGTTTGCCTCGGCCGAAGTAGACATGTGCCTATCGTTTTCTTACATATTTACGCTATGTGTCAGATGAACGCAACGGTCAATCCAGCCATAACGATGCTTACCATCGACATCAGCTTTATCAATATATTAAGCGATGGACCTGACGTGTCCTTGAACGGGTCTCCTACAGTATCGCCAACAATAGCCGCTTTATGGCACAATGACCCCTTGCCACCGAAATTGCCTTCCTCTATCATCTTTTTCGCATTGTCCCATGCTCCGCCAGAATTAGCCATGAAAACCGCAAGAGTGAAACCTGTTGACATTCCGCCAACAAGCAGTCCCAAGACTCCAGCAACACCAAGCACCATGCCAACAACAACGGGTATCACTATCGCCAAAAGCGACGGCAGTATCATCTCACGTAGAGCCGAACGGGTGGAAATCTTTATGCAACGGTCATAGTCTGGCGTAGCCTTGCCTTCCAATATGCCCTTGATTTCGCGGAACTGCCGCCTCACCTCTTCTACCATAGAGCCTGCGGCACGGCCAACGGCACCCATTGTTATGCCACTGAACATGAATGCCGCCATCGCGCCGACAAACACACCGACAAGCACATTTGGATTCATCAGGTTTACCTGGAAGAAGTCAATCATGTCAAGCAGTCCGGCATTGTCCGGGTTAAAAGTGTTCCCTACATTATCAATGAACGTCTTTCCCTCGGCAACAGCTCTCGACATGTTGATTTTTATTTCCTCAATATATGAAGCAAGCAGTGCCAACGCCGTGAGTGCCGCACTGCCAATAGCAAACCCTTTGCCCGTGGCCGCAGTGGTGTTGCCCAGTGCGTCGAGCGCATCTGTACGCTTGCGCACTTCCGGGTCAAGGCCGCTCATCTCCGCATTACCACCTGCATTGTCGGCAATAGGCCCGTATGCGTCAGTGGCAAGCGTTATTCCCAGTGTTGAAAGCATACCGACGGCTGCTATACCAATGCCATAAAGTCCCTTTGATATACTCTCCGAACTCATTGACATGTCAAATCCGTTGGCGCAAAGATAACTTGCAATAATGGCTACGGATATTGTAACGACAGGCACCATGGTCGATATCATGCCTGTACCTATACCTTTAATTATTACGGTAGCCGACCCTGTCTCCGAAGATTTAGCAATACTCTTCGTCGGTTTGTAGCTCTGGCTGGTGTAATATTCCGTCGCAGCCCCGATTATGACACCAGCCGCAAGGCCGCTAATTACCGAGAACGAAACGCCAATCCAGTTTTCAATGTCAAGCAGATAAAGTATTACGAATGTAGCAACGGCGATGAGGCAAGCCGACACATTTGTGCCGAGGCTCAATGAATGGAGCAAATCCCTCATCGTTGCACCTTCCTTTGTACGCACCATGAATATTCCGGCTAATGAAAGGAATATGCCTACTGCTGCTATAAGCATCGGAGCTATGACGGCCTTAAGCTGCATGTCGCCGTTCAATGCGAAAGCAGTAGCACCAAGAGCTGCGGTACTAAGTATGCTACCACAATAGCTTTCATACAGGTCTGCACCCATACCGGCTACGTCACCGACATTGTCGCCCACGTTATCCGCAATGGTTGCAGGGTTGCGCGGGTCGTCTTCCGGGATGTTGGCTTCGACTTTGCCAACAAGGTCTGCCCCCACATCGGCGGCTTTTGTATATATACCACCGCCTACACGGGCGAACAAGGCCTGCGTTGACGCTCCCATTCCGAAAGTAAGCATTGTCGTTGTAATAGTTACAAGGGCTGCATTCTCACCTTCATAAAAGGCACTAAGCAAGACAAACCATACGGCAATGTCAAGCAGCCCGAGACCAACGACAACAAGTCCCATCACCGCCCCGCTCCTGAATGCTATCTTCAAACCGCGGTCAAGGCTCTTGCTTACGGCGTTAGCTGTGCGTGCAGAAGCATACGTTGCAGTCTTCATTCCGAAGAAGCCGCACAGTCCTGAGAATATTCCACCTGTAAGAAATGCGAAAGGCACCCACGGGTTCTGCACGTGTAGAACATACGACATGAACGCAAAAACAAGGCAAAGTATGATGAATATCAATGCCACAACCTTATATTGCTGCCTTAAATAAGCCATGGCACCGATACGCACATATCCGGCAATTTCCTTCATACGGTCTGTTCCTTCGTCTTCCCTCATCATATACTTGAAGAAATACCACGCCATTGCCAACGCGCAAACCGATGCGAACGGCACAAGCCAAAATACTAACGGAATATTCATAATATTTGATTTAATTAAAACCTGAACGATAACTGCGTGTCAATCATGCTGTAATTATGCTTTGCAAGAGAGCGGTCGTTTACAAATGCGTATTCAAGATTTATTTGAAGGTTCTTGACAAACATGTAATCCAAGCCCAACTCGTAATAAGTTTTGCTCGTACCCCACTCCGCCTGCGGACGATACATGTCGTAACGCGCCTTAACATGCAGTTTCTTTTTTATTATCGGGGCAATCGCCAAGGCGTAAAAGCCGTCAGCCTTGTTGCCTGACACATAGTTAACTTCGTCTTTCTTAGCGTCGGAACTTTGATTATACACCGTGCTGAAGCCGTAGCCCGTCGAGTGTATGTATTCGGAACGCAGCGTCCAGTCATCAAAAACATACTCCCCGCTTATTGCATAGCGATACTTTCCGAGGCTCTTCACTCCGTTTTCGCCTTTGCGTGCATACGAGCCTGCCCAACCGAACGCGCCTATACGCAACCCAGCAACCGGCATAACCCATGCACCACCGATTACGTCTTTCCTGTTGTCAACGTCCTTTGTATTGATGCCTTGGCCGTTGAATACGCCTATCTGGTAATGAAACAGATAGCGGCCAGACGCATTTTTCAACAAATCACCCTGCAACTGCACACCAATATCGCGGCCATTGGAAGCTTGTTCGCCAGTCCTGTCGTTGAAGCCAGCCAGCTTACTGACATTCTGTGAATACCCCATAAATCCCTGGTCAATGGGATTCATAGGGTTTTCAAACGTAAAAGGACGCTTGAACTGGCCTGCTTTTATTTTAAGGAAAGGCAACTTCTGCCACTCAATATACACGTCAACCATTCTTGGACTATCACCTAATGTCGAAGTGTTGCCGTTGATTTGTCCCTGCAACTTATAGGCGAAATCACCAAGTATGCGCCCGTCAAGCGACAAACGTATCATCCTTACATTAAACGAATTGCTTTCCGCACCATGCTGACCGCTGTATTGATACTGTCCTATAGCATAGCCACTGAACTTCGGCTTGTCAAAAAGCTTCGCCTTCTCCTGCGCTGACACGCAGATGAAAGTAAAAAGGTAAAAAAGTAAAACGGTAATTTTATAATTCATAGTTCACGCTTCATAATTCATTATTGAGCGTCAAAAGCTCACTTCCTATCATCTTATTTCAAGCAATACGACATTCTCCACATGCGGCGTATGCGGAAACATGTCTACCGGCTGCACAGCCTTCACCTTATAATATTGGTCTAACAAGGCGAGGTCACGCGCCTGAGTGGCCGGATTGCAACTGACATATACAATACGCTTTGCTCCTGTGCGTATTATGGTTTGCACCACATCAGGGTGCATTCCGGCGCGTGGAGGGTCGGTAATGATTACGTCCGGGCGGCCATTGGCTACAATGAAATCGTCTGTAAGGATGTCTTTCATGTCGCCTGCATAAAACCCGGTGTTGACGATACCGTTTATTTCAGAATTCACCTTGGCGTCCTCTATGGCCTCGGGCACATACTCTATACCGATTACCTTGCGTGCCTTGCGTGCTACGAAGTTGGCTATTGTGCCTGTACCCGTGTAAAGGTCATACACAAGTTCTTCGCCGGTAAGTCCGGCAAAGTCGCGCGCTACTGAATAAAGGCGCAACGCCTGGTCTGTGTTGGTCTGGTAAAAGCTCTTTGGCCCAACCTTGAACTTCAACCCGTCCATGGTTTCATAGATGTAGCCATTACCCTTAAACACCTGTATGTCAAGGTCGTTGAACGTATCGTTAAACTTTTGGTTGTCAACGTACAGCAACGAACTGATTTCAGGAAAGCCGTCGGCAATGTGCTGAAGCAAGGCTTTGGCACGCTGCTCGTCGCCCTCTTCATCGTAATGGAACTGTACAAGCACCATCCATTCGCCAGTGTCCGAATTACGGATAACGATGTCGCGCAGCAGTCCGTGCTTGCTCCTTTGGTTGAAGAATGTCATGCCCGTAACGTAAGCATAATCACGGATGGCGTTGCGTATGCGGTTGTGCAGGTCGTCCATAAGCCAACACTTCTCTATCGGAAGTATTTTGTCGAACGCCCCGGTTATGTGGAAACCTATGGCGTTCATCTGCGTATATTCCGTCTCGGCGGCGACTTCCTCCTTTGTAAGCCAACGCTTGTCGGAGCATCCGAACTCAAGTTTGTTGCGGTAGCCGAACGTTTTTTCAGAGCCAAGTATTGGCAGAATGTCAGGCAACTCTACCTTGCCTATGCGCGTAAGCTGGTCGTGCACCTGCCGTTGCTTCATCTTCAATTGCTCTGCATACGGCACACTCTGCCACTTACAACCACCACACAAACCGAAATGGGCGCACTGCGGCTTTACCCTTATGTCGCTTGGCTTCACTATTCTTATGATTTCCGCCTCGCAATAGCTATGCTTCTTACGGCGCACCTGCAAGTCAACCACATCGCCGGGAACGGCAAACGGCACGAATACGACAAGGTCGTCAACCCTCGCCAGAGCCTTACCCTCAGCCGCATAGTCTGTTATGGTTACGTTCTCCAATACTGGTAACGGTTTCTTTTTCCTACTCATATATAAGAAAGGTGTGAATTTTGGTACAAAAGTAATACAAAAAAATGAATATGGCAGGCTATCAACGGATTTAAATCTGAAATGTTTGTGAAAATGGATTTATGTATTATATTTGCAGAAAATTAGCCGTTAAAACAAACATTCGTATGCAAACACGCAAAAGACCGACAACCGACGATACGGAAATAAGGATATACGAGAATCTGCCCAAGAGTTTATTGATGTCGCTGCTATGCCTGATGTTCGCCGTTGGAGGCATATTCATCCTTGGAGACGATAGTGCAGGAATAGCCATAAAGATGATAGGCGGCTGGCTGAACATCCTGTTTTTCGGCCTCGGCGGCCTGTTTATGCTCGGTTCCACATTATATAAAAGGTTCAGGCGCATACCGTCCTTAATCATACGCGACGACTGCGTTTGCATTTACATACTGCTGAAAAACAAATATGACATCATCTTGTTCAAGAACGTAAACAGTTTCAGCTTGACTAAACTAAGTATGACGAAGCTGATTTCTGTAAACTACAAATCGGCCGAAATGATTAAAGAATTTGACAGAAGCAGCCACATAGAGCAACTGTTGACGACCTTCAATTACAGGACAATCAACACATTAAAAAGCATTCCGGCGGAAAACTTAACCTTAAGCGCAAAGAAAATCTGTGCTATATTGAACAGCAAGCTTGCAAAATAACACAAGTTCGGCATAATTATTGCCCATTATGCCGAACCCGTTAGCATATCCTTGGCTCTGTAACAATTGTCAGCAATGGAACGACGTGCGTACAAGCCGCTCCATAAGTTCAGCATCTTGCTCCGCCTTGGCACGCAAACTGGCATCGTCGAAGCCGCGTAGCTTGCTTATTATACCGTCGAGCATACGCGGCGAGAACACTCCGCCGGCCTCGTAAACGCCGCGATGACGCTCAAGCCAACCGGCTGATGCCGCGCAGCAATCGGGCAACTGCTCGAACTTATCGTTATTGCTGCCGCTTTCTCCTAATCCCACATACTTGTCTGCCGCTATGCCGAGAGCCTTGCCCTCGTCCATCTCCAAACCGTAACGGCACGCCACGCACAAGCCGGCCATAAGCTGATAAACGTCGGCCGAAGCGTCTGGCGAGCGCATCTCCACGGTCTGCTTCGAGCTGTCCGACGGCAATACGTGCCCGCAAAGCTCATCCGCCCTACCCCAATCAGCACTTTCAACGCTATCGGATTTTTCACTTTTCACTTTTACCTTTTCACTTTTGAAGTTCCACCCCAACGGCACGCGCACGAGCACGGAGCGGTTGCAGTCGCCCCAGCACACGCTCGTGGGTGCCTCCTGATGGGGCACGAGGCGGAAATAAGACACTGGAGTCTTGTTGCCGAAGGCCGTGATTGACGGTGCAAGCTCCATCATCCCGGCTATGGCGCAGCGCGCCTCGGCGGAGAGCTTGCCGCCGGAGGTCATGCAGTTGCGCCCGTCCTTCATCATGCGCATGTGTATGTGCAGGCCAGAACCGGCCTTGCCCACAGTGATTTTCGGGGCGAACGTAACGTCAAGACCGTACTCGTAAGCAAGGTTGCGGATTACCCACTTGGCCAGAACCAGCTGGTCTGCCGCGCTCTCGACGGGACACGGCAGGAACTCTATTTCGTTCTGCTCGTACACCTTGCCGTCTTCGGTAAAGTTGCCAACCTCCGAGTGGCCGTACTTGATTTGTCCGCCGGTCTGCGCTATATAGTCCATGCACTTCTTGCGGAACTCGCCCAACTTGGCGAACGACCCAGACTCGTGGTAGCCGCGCTGGTCTACGGCGGGGAACATGCCGTCGTCTTCGGCTATTACATAATACTCCAGCTCGCCCATCGCCTCGTAAGTCATGCCGGTAGAAGCAGTGAATGCCGCGGCGGCTCGGTGTAACGTCAGCTCAGGGGAGCAGGCAAAGGGTCGCCCGTCTTTGTCGAAAAACGAGCAGAGCAGGCATAATGTGGGTGTTTCGGAGAACGGACTGACAAACGCAGTGCTGAAACGTGGCAGCACGTAAAGGTCGCTGCTCTCGGCCTCTACGAACGACGGGAAGAGACTCGAGCCGTCAACCCGCTCGCCGTAAGTAAGTATTGTTTCAAGGTAAGCCAGATTGTTAAGCATGAAGTTGAGCGTCTTCACGCGGCCGTCCTCGGCCGGATACATGAAATCGACCATCCTTATGCCCTTTTCACGAATAAAAGCCACGATGTCGGCCTTAGTCAACTGTGAAGCCGGTTTGCCGAAATGCGCCACAAGGGCGTTGGCATTCATCTCTACAGTCTTGTCCATAGCAATGATGAGTTAAGGTAAATGTGTAATAAATAAGTTAACAATGGATAGGGAAAACGCCCGCCTGGCGCGCGCCTCCCACACTTCCGCAAGTGTTAAGTATTTTTGCTTCACGGCACAAATTTCAAGCCAAATATTTTCAGCGCAAATACATATGCGCAGCACCTTCGGCGCAGAGCCTTCGTTTTGACATAACGACACTGATACCGACATATTGCTTACATCATGATTTCAATTGAACACCTATAATCGCGATATTTTCAAATAAAAATACTTTTGGCGGAAATAACGCCTAAAAACGTGTGCAAACACAACTGCCTGTGTTACAGAGCGATACGGGTTGCGAGGGCTATTATGTGCAACAAAAACATCGTTTTAACATTTTTTGGACGGTATTTATCAGTGACAAAGACCGTATTTATCACCGGCAAAGACCGTTAATACGACATGCATAGACGGCATTTACACCTTCAAAACACGGCGTTTTGACATGTAATACGCCGTGTTTCGCGTCACAAAAGACGGTTTTCAGCGTCAAAAAGAGAGTTGCAGAGCACGATAAAATTCTATTTCGAGAGTTTTGACTGACATTTTCAGAATGACATTTTGATAGGTCTAAAACCATTAAAGATTATAATATGCAAAGAGGGCAAACAATATATAACGAACCTTTTTCCGCAAAAAGCGATGAAAAAATTTGGATTTTAATTTAATTTAAGTATCTTTGCATAAGACAAAAAAGAAACTAAAACCTAACGTGAAAACCATACATTAAATTTATGACAGAGAAAAGAGTTTACACCTTCGGCAATGGTAAGGCCGAAGGAAAAGCAGACATGCGAAACCTTTTGGGTGGCAAAGGTGCTAACCTGGCCGAAATGAATCTCATAGGAGTGCCTGTTCCACCGGGTTTCACAATCACCACCGACGTATGCAACGAATATTTCGAGAAGGGCAAGGAAGCCGTCGTGGCTTTGCTTAAAGACGACGTTGTAGCTTCTGTGCACCATGTGGAGGAGCTGATGAATTGCAAGTTCGGCGACGTGACAAACCCGCTGCTCGTCAGCGTCCGCTCGGGAGCGCGCGCATCAATGCCCGGCATGATGGACACCATCCTCAACCTCGGCCTTAACGACGAGGTGGTAGAAGGCTTGGCAAAGAAGACCGGCAACGAGCGTTTTGCATACGACAGCTACCGCCGCTTCGTACAGATGTACGGCGACGTGGTATTGGGAATGAAGCCTGTAAACAAGGAAGACATCGACCCGTTCGAGGCTATCATACAGAAAGTAAAGGCCGTGCGCGGCATCACGCTTGACAACGAGATGACCGTTGACGAGCTGAAACAACTCGTCAAGCTGTTCAAGGAAGCCATAAAGAGCCAGACGGGCAAGGACTTCCCCAACGACCCGATGGAGCAGTTGTGGGGTGCCATTTGCGCCGTGTTCGACAGCTGGATGAACGAGCGCGCCATACTCTACCGCAAGATGGAAGGCATACCTGCCGAATGGGGTACGGCCGTAACCGTCATGGCGATGGTATTCGGCAACATGGGACCGACATCGGCCACGGGCGTATGCTTCAGCCGTGACGCAGCTACGGGCGAAAACAGCTTCAACGGCGAATACCTTGTCAACGCGCAGGGCGAGGACGTTGTGGCCGGAATACGCACGCCGCAACAGATAACCAAGGAACGCTCTATCAAATGGGCGCAGCAGCAGGGCATATCTGAAGAGGTGCGCGCCGCAAAATACCCGTCAATGGAAGAGGCGATGCCCGAGATTTACGCCCAGCTCAACGCCTTGCAGGAAAAACTGGAGCACCACTACCACGACATGCAGGACATGGAGTTCACCGTACAAGAGGGCAAACTCTGGTTCTTGCAGACACGTAACGGCAAGCGCACGGGTACGGCAATGGTGAAAATAGCCATGGACTTGCTCCGCGAAGGCGAGATTGACGAGAAGACGGCATTGGAGCGTTGCGAGCCGAACAAGCTTGACGAACTGCTCCACCCGGTATTCGACAAGGACGCATTGAAGAGCGCAAAAGTGCTTACACGCGGTCTACCGGCATCGCCCGGAGCTGCCTGCGGACAAATAGTATTCTTCGCCGACGATGCGGCCAAGATGCACGCCGAAGGCCACCGCGTAGTAATGGTACGCATAGAGACAAGCCCTGAAGACCTTGCCGGAATGGCTGCGGCCGAGGGAATAGTGACTGCACGCGGCGGCATGACGTCGCACGCGGCGGTTGTAGCGCGCGGCATGGGCAAATGCTGCGTATCTGGTGCAGGCGCACTGAACGTAGACTACAAGGCCCGCACCGTTGAAATAGACGGAGTTGTGCTTAAAGAAGGCGACTATCTGTCAATCAACGGCTCTACCGGCGAGATTTATCTCGGCGAAGTGAAGACGAAACCTGCGGAAGTAACAGGCGACTTCGCCGACCTGATGAAACTGTGCGACAAGTACACGAAACTCGTTGTACGCACCAACGCCGACACTCCGCGTGACGCAAAGGTGGCACGCAACTTCGGCGCGGTAGGCATCGGCCTTTGCCGCACGGAGCACATGTTCTTCGAGAACGAGAAAATCAAGGCAATGCGCGAGATGATACTCGCCGACACCGTGGAAGGCCGCGAGAAGGCTCTCGACAAGCTTTTGCCTTACCAGAAGCAAGACTTCTACGGCATACTCAAGGCAATGGACGGCTATCCCGTCAACATCCGCCTGCTCGACCCGCCGTTGCACGAGTTTGTTCCGCAAGACCTTGCAGAGCAAGAGGTTATGGCTAAGGAGATGGGCATCACCGTACAGAAGATACAGCAGCGTGTGAACAGCCTGAGCGAGCACAACCCGATGCTCGGCCACCGTGGCTGCCGCCTTGGCAACACATATCCCGAAATCACGGCAATGCAGACACGCGCCATCCTCGGAGCAGCCATACAGCTGAAGAAGGAAGGCTTTGACCCGCGTCCTGAAATCATGGTTCCGCTCATCGGTATCGTAAACGAGTTCGACGTTCAGGAGAAAGTCATTCGCGAGACGGCAAAGCAACTGTTTGAAGAAGAAGGCGTTGAAATTCCGTTCCGTGTCGGTACGATGATAGAAATACCGCGCGCAGCATTGACGGCCGACCGTATTGCCGCAAAGGCAGAATACTTTAGCTTCGGTACCAACGACCTGACGCAGATGACCTTCGGCTACAGCCGCGACGACATTGCAAGCTTCCTGCCTGTATATCTGGAAAAGAAGATATTGAACGTAGACCCGTTCCAGGTGCTCGACCAGAACGGAGTAGGTCAGCTTATCAAGATGGCCGTAGACAAAGGACGCTCGACACGTCCCGAGCTTGTATGCGGCATCTGCGGCGAACACGGCGGCGAGCCTTCGTCAGTCAAGTTCTGCCACAAGGTAGGCCTTAACTACGTAAGCTGCTCACCGTTCCGTGTACCAATCGCACGCTTGGCTGCGGCGCAGGCTGCAGTAGAGGATACTCTCTAAAAATATCTTAGGCATTGATTTAGGCTGTAATGTCCTGTATGACAGGCATTACAGCCTAAACTGTTTTTATACGGTTCGTTCATTTGACCGCATAAATTGAGCCAAATAAACGGCTCTTGCATACAAATTACATACGAAATTCTGATGCTGCGCATACAAAAGGACATACAAAAGTAATTCATTACAAACCAACAATTTATGGCAACATTTAAAGCAATCGTAAGGTACAAGAGAGCCGATGGCTTCTACCAAGTCTATATCCGTGTCGTTCACCGCTCAAAAATGGGATATATAAAGACAGACAAGTTTATCACCGATAAGCAACTTACCAAAGCTGGTGAAATTAAGGATGCGGTAGTGAATGAATTTTGTTCGCGTGAAATATTACGCTACTCTGATATGATTAATCGTCATGAGGTATCAAACTATTCAGTCTCTGAGTTGATAGAATTTCTTCAGCACTCGGATGGTGATGTAAACTTTAGTGAGTTCGCAGCTAATTTCATTGCTCAAATGATAAATGGTGGTCATGCTCGAAATGCAAAAAATTATCAGCTTGCCGTTAATCATCTTGAGCGATATTTGGGAACGACACAAATTATGTTCAGCACACTTACCTCTGTTGTTTTGAAAAAATGGATAGACAGTCTGGCAAAAACAAACCGAGCCAAAGAAATGTATCCTACTTGTGTGAGACAGATTTTCAAGAAAGCCATTATCGAGTTAAACGATGAAGAACGTGGCATCATGCGTATAAAGTTCAACCCTTGGCTGAAAATAAAGATTCCAAAATCAGATAGCACAGTGCAAAGGGCAATCAGTGCGGAAGCTTGCCGTGAGTTCTTCAACCGTCCGCTTCCAAAAACAAAGATGCTGTCTCCCCTTCCGGAGCTTGGCCGGGATGTGGCTCTTCTTTCGTTGTGCATTGGTGGCATCAATACCGTTGACCTTTACGAACTCAAAAAGAAGGACTACAACAATGGCATTATCGGCTATAAAAGAGCCAAGACCCGCAACAGCCGGAAAGACGAGGCATACATGGAAATGCGTATCGAACCATTTATCCAGTCCACTTTTGAGAAGTATTTGTCCGGCGAAGATGATGAATACCTGTTCGTATTCCACAGCCGTTACAGCAACTCCGACAGTTTCAATGCCAACGTGAATATCGGAATACGCAAGATATGCGCCGACATGGGAATGAAAAAGGAGGACTACTACTGTTATTACACGTTCCGGCACACGTGGGCGACCATCGCCCAAAATGACTGTGATGCCAACCTTTATGAAGTGGCGTTCGGCATGAACCACAGCCACGGGCTGAATGTCACCCGTGGCTATGTCAAGATAGACTTCACCCCGGCATGGAGGCTGAACGCCAAGGTCATCGACTTCATCTTTTTCAGTGACGAGAAGAGCAAGCAAGGCAAAGCGCGTGACATTGAGGCTCCGGCAGACAAGCTGTTCCGCATATCCAAAAAGATGATGATTCTCGGACGGGCCTATTTCAAAGGAAAGGTGCTTTCCGAATTTACGGACATCGGTTTCAGCAATGTTGACCAAGTGATTGCCAAGCTGGCAAACAAGCTTCCGAGCGACATACCGACCGGATGCACCGTACAGTTCCGTATCACCAACTGCGACACCCAGAAGGAAGTGGTATATGAGAGAAGCAAGGGAAAAGGATTTTAGCCCGTTTGTCAGTAAGGGCTAACACCTGACATGAGGGAAAAACACCATTCCATCCGAATACAGCACGAAGCCGTACCTGCCCTTTCGAGACAGGTGCGGCTTTGCTGTTTCGCCATTATCTTGAATTCGGCGGACGGTTTGCGCCACATCGCCCCAAGAAGATGCCGACTAACAGCAACAACCCCTTCCATACAAGGCGCCACACCTTTGCAACCCGTTGCATAGAGAGCCAATGCGATTACAAGACGGTAAGCGCGATACTCGGTCATTCAAATGTGGCAACAACGCTTAACCTGTATGTTCATCCAAACATCCATCAAAAAAAGAAATGTATTGAGCGTATGAACAAGTTTTTTGGGATAGCAGAGCAATGAGTTGGAGTGTGCCCGCCGCCACTTTGCCACCATATCCAGCTCCACCGTTACCTGCGATGTGGAGGAGAGCTATGCCGATTTGCGGAATGTGATGACGAAGTGACAAGCCGTGGGAATGCGCGCGAGGCAAAAAACATGGCCGGGTGCATACGCTTCTCGGCTAATATTGCTAACTTTGCACCCGTTTTCTTAAAATCAAACGCCAATGATTATCACTATAGCCCGGCAATACGGGTGTGGCGCACTGGCCATCGGCAAGATGCTGGGCGCCGCCTACGGCATACCGTTCTACACGCGCAAGGGCCTGTTGGAGATGGCCCGCGCAGAGGGTGTGCTCGAAGAGATGGACGACTTCTTTGAGGAGCGACCCGTCGACGAACTGTTGTTTGCCATCTCGGCCCTCGGCCACAGCGAGGGCCCGGTGCACAGCAGGGCGCTCGACATACTGTCTGACATGATAGGGCAGCGCAACTGCATCATAATAGGCCGCTGCGGCAACTACATATTCCGCCGGAGGGCCGACCTCGTGTCTGTGTTCCTCAAGGGGCGCGAGGACGAGCGTGTAAGGGCTGTGGCCGCCGAGCAGGGCATAGGCATGGCCGAGGCGCGCGAGATAGTGCGCGACATGGACGACAGCCGGGTGCGCTACCACAGGTACTACACCCACCTGCAGTGGGGCAACTCGAGCGACTACGACCTGTGCTTCGACAGCGTGAGGCTCGGGGCCGAGCGTTCCGTGGCGCTTATAAGGCAATATATCGAAGGCATTGGCATAAAGTGAGGGCTTTGTCATGAAGTATATCACACAGTTTCTGATAATACTCGCCTTCTCGTTTGCGGGTGAGGCTCTGCACGCCATGCTGCCGCTGCCCATACCGGCCAGCATCTACGGCATCGTGATGCTGTTTGTGGCTTTGCAGATGAAATGGGTCAAGGTGAAGGATGTGCGCGAGGTGAGCACGTTTCTCATAGCTGTCATGCCGGTGATGTTCATCCCGGCGGCCGTCGGACTGGTTGACTCGTGGGCCGACATAGCCGGCCATCTGGTGGCCTATGTGGCCGTGACCGTGCTTACCACGTTTGTGGTAATGGCTGTTGCCGGGCTGGTCACGCAGCGGATGATACGCCGCGGAAAGGAGGGTCGCTGATGGAACGCCTGTTCTGCGATTCGGTCTACTTCGGCGTGTGCATAAGCCTGGTGTCTTATGCCGTTGGCGTGGCCCTGCGCCGCAAGACGGGCTGGGGCTTCATGAACCCGCTGCTCGTGTCGATAGTGCTTGTCATTGCAGCCCTGCTTGTGCTCGGTGTCGACTATGGGTCTTACAGCCGCGGGGCGGCATGGCTGAGCTACCTGCTCACCCCGGCCACGGTGTGCCTTGCCGTGCCGCTATACCAGCAGGTGGAGCTGCTCAAGAAAAACTACCGCGCCATAGTGTGCGGCATCGCGGCCGGTGCCCTTGCAAGCCTCGTCACGGTGTTGCTGCTTGCCCTGGCGTTTGGCTTCGGCCACGAGGCATACGTTACCTTCCTGCCGAAGTCCATAACCACGGCCATAGGCATGGGCGTGTCAGAGGAGCTGGGCGGCATAGTGTCGGTCACCGTGGTGTCGATCATTGTCACCGGCGTGCTCGGCAACATCTTCGCCGAGAAGTTCCTAAAGCTGCTGAGGATAGAGGAGCCCATAGCCAAGGGCATAGCCATAGGCAGCAGTTCACACGCCATAGGCACGGCCAAGGCCATGGAGATGGGTGTGGTCGAGGGAGCCACGAGCGGCCTGTCGATAGTGGTGAGCGGCATACTTACGGTGATAGGCGCCTCGGTGTTTGCCCTGTTCCTGTGATGCCGGCCGTGGCCTGGCTGACCGTGGCTGCCGCCGTGGGCTCACATCGAGCAGAAGAGCGTGACGAGGAACGGCACGCTGAAGTCGGTGGCCATGCCGCAGTATATCGACATGGGCACGAGCCTCGGGCCGCATGTGCGGCTTATCACGGGCAGCGTGGTGTCCATGGCCGTGGCCCCTGCAGCCGCTATGGGTGCCAGTGTGCCGAACAGCCTTACGAGCAGCGGTGCCCCGAGCAGTGCAATCATCTCGCGCACAATGTTTGAGAGCAGGGCTATGGTGCCCAGTTCCGTGCCCCGGTAGCCGGTGATGAGCACGCTCGATATGGAGTAGTAGCCCATGCCGCTGCCCACGGCGAGCCATTCGGCCGGGCTGTGGCCTCCGGCGAGCATGGCCACGGCCAGGCTTCCGGCCAGGCTGCCCAGTATCGACACGGCCGGCAGCAGTGCCAGTCCGGGGCTGAGGCTGCGGAACCGGGCCAGCATGGTGGTGTCGTTGCCTATGCCGTAGCCCACGAAGAATATCAGTGTGCAGAGCACCCCGAGGCTTATGGCGTCGAGGTCTGCCGTGGCGGGCACGGCGTGAAGCCGGCCCAGCACTATGCCTGCCACGAAGAAACCTATTATTCCGGCATTTGCCTTCATCGCCTGTCCCTCCCTGTCTTTTTCCACAGCAGCCACGATGCCGCCGCGCTGCCTATGGTGGCAGCCGTGCCGATGGCTGCCGACCGCAGCCCTATCGCCCCCAGCGAGTTGAATATGCCGTCGTTCGAGCCAATGCCCAGGCCCAGCATGAAGAGCAGCGCCCAGATGAGCGCCGTCACCGCGTGCTGCTGCCACCGTGACTTGTGGCGCCTCAGCGCGAAGCCCGCGGCCATGCCGGCGAGCATTGATGATATGACTGTGAACATTGTTTGTCTTAGTGTGGTTAATACCCTTTGTATATGAATCCGTCTTCCTGGTATATGTGTTCTTCCTCGATGAGCCGCCTAAGTGTGGCGTCAACGGTCTCGGGTGGCTGCTTTATGCCCAGCAGTTCGGTGATGTGGTGGCGCATGCCGTCGCCCAGCAGCCTTTCTATGGCGGCCCTCACCTCTTCGGCCCCGGCTGTGTCGGCAGGGTTGCCTTTGCTGTCGAGGCACACGTCGCAGTGGCCGCAGGGCTGTGCCGTGTCTTCGCCAAAGTAGCCCAGCAGTTGCAGGCTCCGGCATTTGTCGTCGTTGGTGGCGTAGCGCATCATTGCTCCGATGCGCTCGGCAAACTGCCTTCGCCTTTCTTCGTAGGCATCTTTGGGGAAGACGAGCCTTGCGGGGTCTTCGCGCCTTCGCCTGTACCTGACGACAGGTGTGGCCCTGCGCGGTATGAACTTCAATACCCGTTTGCGGCCGAGCGCCTTCAGCGCCTCGTGCACCTGTGGCTGCATCAGTCCGGCCCGCTGTGCCACGATGCCCTCGTCGATGAAGCGGAAGTCGCTGAACAGTCCACCGTAGCTGCGCAACAGCGTTATTATCACCTTGTCTTCGTTGGGCGTGTTGTTGGTAAGCCTGTACAGTTCGTCGCGCGTCACGGTCATCATCACCCTCGCAGCGTTGTCCTGCTCTTCGGCGTAATCAATGTATCCGGCGCGGTCGAGAATCTTCAGCGCCGAGTTCACCCTCAGCGGGAAGTGCTTGAACGTATGGCAGAATTTCTCGATGTTAAACTCAAACGTGATGTTCTCGCCATAGCCCTCGGCCACCTGGAAGAAATACGCCAAGTGCTCATACACCTTGCGTATGTATTCTTTTTCAGGGAAATTGTCGTCGATGCGCTTTGCCAGCTTCCGGCTGTCGGCCCCGTTGTACAGCAGCACTGCATAGGCTTTCGCTCCGTCGCGGCCCGCCCGGCCCGCCTCCTGGAAGTAGGCCTCCAGGCTGTCGGGGCAGTCGGTGTGTATCACCGTGCGCACGTCGGGCTTGTCGATGCCCATGCCGAAGGCGTTGGTGGCCACCATCACGCGTGCCTTGTCGCTTACCCATGCCTTCTGCCGGGCGTCTTTGTCGGCGTTGTCGAGTCCGGCGTGGTAGTAGGTGGCGCTTATGCCTTGCCCGGCCAGGTATTCGGCCACCTCCTTGGCCTTGGCCCTGCTGCGCACGTAAACGATGGCCGGCCCGTCGACGCGCTGCAGTATGTGCAGGGCCTCGGCTTCCTTGTCGGCAGAGCGCCTCACCACGTAGGCCAGGTTTTTGCGCTCGAAGCTCATCCTGAACACGTTGTGGCTGCCGAAGCCCAGCTTGTCTTGTATGTCGTCGACCACTGCCGGTGTGGCCGTGGCCGTGAGCGCCAGCACCGGCACCCCGGGCAGCATGGCCCTGATGTCGGCTATGCGCAGGTATGAGGGCCTGAAGTCGTAGCCCCACTGGCTGATGCAGTGGGCCTCGTCGACGGTCACGAAGCTCACCTTGATGTGCCGCAGCTTGGTGCAGAACAGTTCAGACGACAGCCGCTCGGGCGACACATACAAAATCTTCACCGCCCCGAAGACACAGTTCTCGAGCGTGGCCAGAATCTCGTCGTGGGTAAGTCCGGTGTGTATGGCCGCTGCCGCTATGTTGCGCCGCCTGAGGTTCATCACCTGGTCTTTCATGAGGGCAATGAGCGGTGTGATTACTATGCACACCCCCGTCATGGCCAGCGCCGGCACCTGAAACGTTATCGACTTGCCCCCGCCTGTGGGCATGAGTCCCAGCGTGTCGCGCCCGCTGCTTATGCTTTCTATTATCTCGCGCTGTATGCCACGGAAGCCGGCGTAGCCCCAGTATTTCTGAAGTATGTTGTCAAACTTGTCTTGCATGGCCCGTAGTTGTGGCTTGGCGTTGTCACTGCAGGGCTTCCTGGCTGTCGTCCGACGGCTTGATGTCTTCTATCTGCAGTTGCGCCTCGCCCCGCTTGTAAACATTTTCCTCTATGGTGTATACTATGTCGAAGCTGCGCTTGCTCTTGATGTACCTTGCTGCGGCGCTCTGGCCGAAGGCTATGCCGTTCATCACGTTGCTCGACTTGCTGTCTACAAGCTCGAGCTTGATGTGCTCCTGGTTGCGGCCCACCACCTTGCTTGTGCCATAGTCGTAGACGTTGCGGGTGCAGAACAGCGGCTTGGGGTTGTAGGGCCCGTGCGGAGCGAACTTCTTTAGGTCGGCGTGCATCTTCTTTGTGATGTCCTTGAAGTCTATCATCTCTTCGATGTCGAGTATGGCCTGCGTCTGCTCCGGCTGTATGTGGTCGTCGACATACTGCTGGAAGCGCCGCCTGAACTCAGGTATGTTCGACGTCTTCATCGACAGTCCGGCGGCGTAGGTGTGGCCCCCGAAGTTTTCGAGCAGGTCGCGGCAGCTCTTTATGGCCTCGTATATGTCGAACCCGGCCACGCTCCTGGCCGAGCCCGTGGCCATGCCGTTGCTCAGCGTCATCACCACCGTGGGCCTGAAGTACAGCTCGGTGAGCCTCGATGCCACTATGCCCACCACGCCTTTCTTCCAGTTTTCGCCGTAGAGCACTATCGACGACAGGTGCTGCTGGTTTTCGAGCTTGGCAACGATGAGGTTGGCCTCTTCGGTCATCTGCTTGTCAACGTCCTTGCGCTGCTCGTTGTATTCGTTGATGAGCCCGGCCTCCTTCATTGCCCTGTTCAGGTCTTTCTCCACGAGCAGCTCCACGGCCTCGCGCCCGTTCTGCATCCTGCCCGAGGCGTTGATGCGCGGCCCAATCTTGAACACTATGTCGCTCATGGTCAGTTCGCGCCCCGTCAGGGCGCACACCTCGATGATGGCCTTGAGGCCCACCGACGGGTTTTGGTTGAGCTGTTTCAGCCCATGGTACGCCAGTATGCGGTTTTCGCCCGTCACCGGCACTATGTCCGAGGCTATGCTCACGGCGCAGAAGTCGAGCAGGGGTATGAGCCTTGAGAAAGGTATGCCGTTGTTCTTGGCGAAGGCCTGCATGAGCTTGAACCCCACGCCGCATCCCGACAGGTGGCTGAAGGGGTAGGTGGAATCGGGGCGCTTGGGGTTGAGTATGGCCACGGCCGGGGGCATCTCCTCGTCAGGCACGTGGTGGTCGCAGATGATGAAGTCAATGCCCAGCGTCTTGGCGTAGGCAATCTCGTCGATGGCCTTGATGCCGCAGTCGAGCACGATGATGAGCTTCACCCCTGTTGCCTTGGCGTAGTCTATTCCCTTGCGGCTCACCCCGTAGCCTTCTTCGTAGCGGTCGGGTATGTAGTAGTCCATGTTTGAGTAGAACTGCTGCAGGAACTTGTAGACCAGCGCCACCGCCGTGCACCCGTCGACGTCGTAGTCGCCGTAGACCATGATGCGCTCCTTGCGCCCCATGGCGTCGTTGAGCCTGTCTACGGCCACGTCCATGTCGTTCATCAGGAACGGGTCGTTGAGCTCGTTGAGCATGGGCCTGAAGAAGCGCTTGGCAGCCGACTCGGTCCTGATGCCCCGGCGTATTAGCAAGTCGGCCAGTATGGGGCTCATGCCTATTTTCTCAGCCAGCTCCTTCGCGGCCTTTTCCTCCTCTGTTGTCTGTGGTTTGTAATTCCATTTAAAATGCATTATATATGTTTTTTCTTTTCTTCTTTGTCTGTGCGTTTGGCCTGTCATTGGCCGAATCGGCTTGTAAAGTTACAAAGAAAAAACTATATATGTGTGTATTTTCCAAAGTTTTTGCTTTTTTTGCCCAAAATGCGGTGGGGCCGTGCTGCCTCATTGACGCAGCGCGTGCGGGCATGGGGACATGTCCCCTTGTGCCCGCACGCCGTTGTGTGTGCCGGTTGCGCCTGTGCTCCGGGCTGGCTTTCGGTCAGCCTTTCCAGAGCCCGTGCAGGTTGCAGTATTCGCGTGCGCTGACGGCCTTGGCGTCGGTCTTGAATTCTGCCACCGGCTTGTCGCCCGGCTTGAGGTATTTCCTCATGGTCTCGGTCTCGGTGCAGAGCTCAATCCACTCTATGTAGTGTGCGTCGAGCATGGGGTGCTCGGTGCTGCCCACGGTCACCCTGTATCCGTCGGCTGTCTTCTCTATCACGGGCACGTGCTTCTCAACGGCTGCGTCGGTGGTGTTCTCGGCTATGAGGTCCATCGGCTGGCCGCAGCACGACAGTGTGCCGCCTGCCGGGTGAAGTACTTCTACGATGTTGCCGCATACGGCGCATTTATAAATTTGTCCTTGCTTTGTCATTGTTCTTGATTTTTTTGTTGTTTACATTGTTCTTGTTCTCGGTGGATGGCGGGGCGTCGCACTGTGGCCTGTGGGCCGTGGCTGCTGTTTCCGCCAAACATCAGCAAAGATACGAAATAAAGTTCGGGAATGCTAATTTTTTGCGGATAATGTTGCAGTGTGCTTGGTTAAAAAATGATAAAGCAGCATCGTGGCCTCTTTCCGTGCCTGTCGTTGCGGGCTGTGGGGCATGGGGGGAGTGCTTGAAGGCGTGTTGAAAGTTTTTGTTAAAAAATGTCGCCAACGTTTGCTTGTTTGCCAAAATTTGTGTAACTTTGCGGCCGATTTGGTTCCGTAGCTCAGTTGGATTAGAGCAACGCCCTTCTAAGGCGTGGGTCCAGGGTTCGAATCCCTGCGGAATCACGACAAGGAGCACCATAAGAGTGCTCTTTTTTATTGATATTAAATGAGTTATGATGAAGATACTAACGCATCAGGATAAAATCCGGTAGAAAAGCGGTAGTAATTATTTTCTTGTTTTTTCCTGAGTTTTCCCGTAGTGTTCTACTTTTTTCTACCTTTGCATTCTACCAAATACCAAGTTATGTCAGACTATCCAACTACTCGGTTCGTGTTCGACCGCAAACACACTGCAACAGAGCAGAAAAAGGCACTCATACAGATTGAGGTGCTGCTGAAAGGCCGTAAAAAGTACGTAAGTACAGGAGTGAAGGTCTTTAAAAATCAATTCAACAAAAAGTCGCTTGTGTGCAACACTTTCGAGATGAACGCCCTCAACGACCGGCTGAAAGCGGCCAAGGGGCGTATTGACAGCTTCATCACCGGGCTGATGCAGGTGGGCGATGCATTCACGTTCGAGAAGCTTGAGAAGTTCCTAATTGCGGAGAACGCCAAGGAGGCCAGCTTCATAGACTATGTGGCCAAGCGTATAGACGAGCGCACGGACATACGAGAGACGACGCGCAAGTCGCAGCGCAAGGTCGTTGGGTCGCTCGTGGACTTCGGCAAGATATGCGAGTTTTCCGACCTCACGCGCTCGAACATCCTGGACTATGATGAGTTCCTGCACGGGCGCGGGATAGCGCAGCCCACAGTCCACTCCTACCACAAGACGCTGAAGACATACATCAACGACGCGATACGACACGAGCTAATGACCTCCAACCCATATCTCGGTTTACAATTCAAGCGCGGTGAATCGAGGCATGGGATGTACCTCACTGAGGACGAATTCGCCAAGGTGCGCGATGTGGAACTCGGTAATGAGAGCCTGGCAAAGGTTCGCGACCTATTCGTTGTGCAGTGCCTCACGGGCCTTGCCTATTCTGACTTGATGTCGTTCGACTTCAACCGGGTGAGCAAGGTGGGCGACAGCTATGTGATAGAGGACAGACGTCACAAGACAGGCATAGAATACTGCGCGGTGCTGTTGCCGGAAGCCCTGGCGATAGTGAGGAAGTACCACGGACAGTTGCCGCGCTTCAGCAACCAACAATACAACATGAGGCTGAAAGTGGTCGCCGAGGCTGCGGGGATAGACAAGCCGGTCGCTTCTCATTGGGGCCGCCGTACATGCGGCATGCTGCTCCTCAACCATGGCGTGAGCATGGAGACTGTGGCAAAGGTGCTCGGGCATTCGAGCATCCGTACAACCGAGCAGGCTTACGCCAAACTGTAGAACACATCGGTGGTGAGGGAGATACGTGATAAGGTCGGAGACTTGGAGTGACATGCCCCAATGTTGTATTAACGTCATATTTATGTTATGGAATTTAGTGAAAATACTTGTTTGAAAGGGGAATAATGCGTATCTTTGTACCTGATACAAAGAAATAAAATGTATACAATATGAATTCTATAGAAATAATCTGCACGGTAATAGGCGCAGTAGGCGTGGTTCTCGGCGGTGTATGGTTCATCATAGACAAGATATTCAAGTTCGGCAGAGTGTCACAGCGCATAGACAATTTCGAAGTTGACGTGGCGGGCATGAAAAAGACACTTGATGGCCACCATGAGGATATAACGAAGATAAAAACCGTTCTTGTGGAGAAATACCCGAAATCGACCAATGTTTTCTCAATGAAAAGCAGCCCTCGAAAGCTCAATGATTTGGGCGAGAAACTTTATGCAAAAGTGAACGGTGATAAATTTATTGCAGACAACAAGGCTGCCTTGTTTGATTTTATCAAGAACTCCAAACCGCTCGTCGCGCTTGACGTGGAGCAGGCAGCGAATGCCGCTTGTATGTCGCTTGTGCCTACCCCGGCATTTAACGACTTGAAGGACTTTGTTTACAACGAGCCTTCATGGACCTTTGGATGACGGAAAAAAATACGACATAACCGTGAACGACTTATGCTTTGTCATTGGGCTGAGGTTGAGGGATAAGTACCTTGAAGAGGTCGGGATAACTAAATGACGTGGGAATAATCAATGTTAGTTTCGGCCATTTTCATAGCAGGCGTGGCCTTGTCGTCGGAAAGCAAGGAAAAAGACGCGCGGGGGAAAAGGGTAATTGACAAACAGCAACCTGCGGCAGTCTCAATGCGAGGACTGCCGCAGGTTGTGTTCCCCTAATCGTTCTCTTTCTCTATTTCGTCGAGGGCATAGTATTTATACCCTCCAAAAACATTCGCCGAGCAAAACAGTTTATTGTTGTATATAGACTGCACCTTCATCCTTTTTCCATCGGATTTTCTTATAACATAATCTCCTACGGATATTCCCATATGTTCAATGGGAGGTGCTTCCATCTCTTTTTGATGTGACGGGTTTGCCTGCGAAAAATTACCTATCACGGCATCCTTTAATTTTCTGACATCATTTGTCATCCCCCATAACTTGAAGAAGAGGATAATCTGTAGCACTGCTGCTACGATACTGATAATTGCAAAAACTACTTCCATAATTTATTATCTATTTTTTTACATTTATTTAGCTGCCAAGCACATCAATACCCTATACATCCCATATATCTCAGCCATTGGCACATCGAAGTCCGCAAACTTCGGGTCGGGGTTGATGGAATGTCAGACGTGATACGTTTTGCGCCTGTGCATGTTGCGAAGTTTCCAACTTGGTCGCAAATATAGCAATTCCGCCTTTTGCTACGCCGTCAATGGCTGTTGCCTCCATTGTTGTCAGGCACCATCGAATTCCATTTTCTGAATTGGCTGATTGCCTGAAACGACATCAACCGAACCATTGCTAATGGAATGTGGCAGGGCAGGATTTACTATCGCCCCATTGCCAAGTTCCGATTGCAGCTCGCTGACCGCTTCTGTTATGTCGGTGATTGCAGTCTTAACAAATTCTTTCAGCTCCATCTTGGTTTCTTGTTTAATCCTTGATACAATTGTATCCCTAAGTTTGTAGTTTGGGAGCACGAGAACCCAGGGGGCATGTGGAAAGTGTTACAGGAAGAGATCGTCAATGCTATTGTCCTCTAACCCCTAAACTCCCTGTACGCTTAAGCCCCCTATGTTTATCGGGTGGCCCGGGTTGTAGGGAGTTAGTGGACAATAGTGCCGCTGGGTAGGGAGTAAGAATTAGGGAGTAAGAATTAAGAGTTAAAGTTAAAAGTTAAGAGTTAGGAATTAAGTAGCAAGACTATTGTCTTAACTCCTTAACTTCCTAACTCCTTAACTCCTAACAAGTCTCCTTGACTCCTAACAAGTCTAATTAACTTCTTAAAAGTCTCCTAAACTCTTAATCCTTAACTTTTATCAGGTCGACCGAGCGCTTCAGGAATGCGTCGAGGGCGGCTCCCTTGAGCATGCCGTTCTGCAGCAGTGCCAGGTCGATGAGTTGGTGCACTATGCTGTTGCCCTTGGCATAGTCGGCCAGCACGGCCTTCTTCTTGTCGCGTTGTTCGCCCACGGCCTTCTCGGTGTTGGCCAGGTCGTCTTTCTCTTCCTGCGTTATCTCCTCGGGCTTCTTCTTGCCTTGGCTCTGGTGTATGGCGGCGAGCCTGGCCTGCTGTCCTTTCAGTTCGCTGACTATTGGCTTTAGCGCCTCGGCGGTGGCGTTGTCGCAGTCGGCCAGCACCTTCTTGATGAGCGGGTGGTCGCTGTTGAGCACCATGCTGTAGCTGTCGGGCATCTGTGCATAGAATCCCATGCCCGACTGGAAGCGGCTGATGTCCTTCATTCGCCGCATGTATTCGCTTTGGGTTATTACCACGGGCTGTGCCTGCTCACCCATGGCCTGCACCTCGACATAAATCTCGGCCTTGTCGAGCTTTGGCAGTTGGCTGCTGAACACAGATGACAGATTGTCAGCCTCGTCGGCCTCCAGCTCTGTCTTCTTGGCGTCGTCCTTGGCGATGAGCCTGTCGGTCACGTCGCCGTCCACCCTGGTGAAGCGGCTCTTTTCAAACTTCTGCTCGAGCATCGATATTGCCGGCACGTCGAGCTGTCCGTCGAGCAGCAGCACGCTGTAGCCCTTGGCGCGGGCAGCCTCGATGTAGCTGTACTGCTCTTCCTTGTTGGTGGCGTAGAGGTAGATGAGCTGTCCGTCCTTGTCGGTCTGGTTGTCTTTGATTAGCGTGCGGTATTCGTCGAAGGTGAAATGCTTGCCCTCGGTGTCCTTGAACAGGGCGAAGTCTTTGGCCCTGTCGTAGAAGCTTTCCTCGCTCAGCATGCCGTAGTTGATGAAGAGCTTCAGGTCGTCCCATTTCTCCTCGTAAGCCTTGCGGTCTTCCTTGAATATCCCCTGCAGCCTGTCGGCCACCTTCTTGGTGATGTAGGTGGATATCTTCTTCACGTCGCGGTCGCTCTGCAGGTACGAGCGGCTCACGTTGAGCGGTATGTCGGGCGAGTCGATCACACCGTGCAGCAGGGTTAGGAACTCGGGCACGATGCCCTCTACCTGGTCGGTGACGAACACCTGGTTGCAGTACAGCTGTATCTTGTTGCGCTGCAGGTCGATGTTCGACTTTATCCTCGGGAAGTAGAGTATGCCTGTGAGGTTGAATGGATAGTCTACGTTGAGGTGAATCCAGAACAGGGGCTCGTCCTGCATGGGGTAGAGCGTGCGGTAGAACTGCTTGTAGTCGTCGTCCTTGAGCGTGCTGGGGGCCTTGGTCCACAGCGGCTCCACGCTGTTTATGATGTTGTCTTCGTCGGTGTCCACCTGCTTGCCGTCTTTCCATTCGGTCTTCTTGCCGAAGGCTATTGGCACGGGCATGAACTTGCAGTACTTGTCGAGCAGGCCCTGCAGCTTGTGCTTGTCGAGAAACTCCTTGCAGTCGTCGTCTATGTGCAGCACGATGTCGCTGCCGCGGCCGTCGCGCTCGGCGTCGTCAATCTCGTATGCGGGGCTGCCGTCGCAGCTCCACTTCACGGCCTTGGCCCCCTCGCGGTAGCTGCGGGTGATTATCTCGACCTTCTTGCTCACCATGAACGACGAGTAGAAGCCCAGTCCGAAGTGGCCTATTATGTTGTTGGCGTTGTCCTTGTATTTCTCGAGGAAGTCGTTGACGCCCGAGAAGGCTATCTGGTTGATATACTTGTCAATCTCTTCCTCGGTCATGCCGATGCCCCTGTCGCTGATGGTTATGGTGCCGGCCTTCTCGTCTACCGATATGCGCACGGTCAGGTCGCCCAGCTCGCCCTTGAAGTCGCCGTTTTCGGCCAGTGTCTTCATCTTCTGCGTGGCGTCTACGGCGTTTGAAACCATTTCGCGCAAGAATATCTCATGGTCTGAGTAGAGGAACTTTTTGATGACGGGGAATATGTTCTCTGTGGTAACCCCGATGTTGCCTTTTTGCATGATATGTCTTAGTTGTTATGTTTATTGGTCATTGTGCCTTGGTGTGCCGCCCGCCCTTGCCGGGCTGCAGCAACCGATGGTTTGTTTGCAAATAGCGTGCCAAACTGCTTGGCGAGGCCCTGTCGCGGTAGTTGCCTGCCTTGCGGCTGGCTGTGGTGGCAGTGGCTGTGGCCGGTGGTCCGGGCGTTGGTGACAAGTGGTGACACCAAAGTTACGGTTTGTCTGTTTTACGGTATAGTGCCAAAATGTAATAGTATATATATATATATCTATTACATTTTGGCACTACTATACCTACCGTATTCCCGCCTGTCCCTGGTTGTCACCATGTATCTGCCTTGGCCATCCTGCCGCTGCCTGTCGTTGCCAGTGCGGTTGCCCGTCGGCAGGCTGCTTGCCGCTTGCTTGTCCACACGGTGTGCCAGGCCGGCATGAAGGCGGGCGCAGGTGGTTGTCGGGCCACGAGGCTGACGGCTGCCGCCGTGGCCCGAATCGGTTTCCGGGTGCCTCGGCCGGGGTGGGTCAGTGCCCGGGCAGCCGCCCCGCGGCGGCCGGTGCCGTATGGCCGGTCGATGGGGGCCGTCCGGCCTTCACGTATGGCCCTTGCCGCGTTGCGGTTCGGCCCGTGCCGTGGCGCGTGGTTGGCTTGGTTGTCGCCGGGGTGGTGTTTTTTCCGTCTGGAAAAGGGGAATTTTTGTTTTCTGCACAATTTTCCCCCGCCATTATTTGCATCTTGTCGTCTTTATGTGTTATCTTTGCAATAGATAATCAGCACCCGGGCAACCATGGGCCAGGCCTCCTTGGCGCCCGCTTGCGTTATCCACGCAAAAACAACGCCGGAAGCCTCGGCCGCCCGGCGCGTCCCGCTCCTGCGCGGCGGGGCATTACTGAAAAACTAAAACTATAACGAACCAATGACAGAAACCTCCAAGAACCTGATAGCCGAATACTACGCGCTCCATCTCGGCGAGTTAAGGGCCTTCGTGGCCAAGTGCACCGGCAGCCCCGCCGACAGCGAGGACATGGTGCAGACAATATTCCTGCGGCTGCTGCAGACCGACAAGATGATATCGGCCGTCACGCTGCCGTGCCTGGTCTACTCGGCGGCACGCAACATCGTGGCCGACTACTGGCGCCACCGCAAGTCGGTGGAGCGGCACGAGACTTACGTGAAGAGCCACTGCGACTGTGGCACCGACAGCGGGCCGGCATCGGTGTATGCGCCGGCCGAGATAATGCAACTGCTCGAGAGGGGCATGGCACGGCTGTCGCCCAAGTCGAGGCGCATCTACACAATGAGCGTGGTGGGCGGCATGCGGGTGTCTGAGATATCCGACACGCTCGGCGTGGCCTACAAGAGCGTTGAAAACAGGCTCGGGGCCGCCCGCAAGGAGATGAGGCGGTATATGAGCCGTATGCTTGCCTGAGGCATGCCCCCGGCGAGGGGCGCGGCCAGCACCGGCAGTCGCCCCAAGGCCGGAAATATTGACCGGCAGGCAAAGAAATGGGCGAATGATGCCGCGGTTTGGCGGAAAAGTTGTACTTTTGCATTGTTTTAACGCTTTAGGACAACACAGATTATGTTTTCAAAGAAAAAAAGATGGCACGCCCTGCCCGGACAGGAGCTCACCGAGCTTGACAAGCAGGTGATGTACTGGGAGAAGAAAGGCAAGCTCGTGCCAACGCGCGACCTGGTGAAGACGCCCGAGCAGATAGAGGGCATACGCCGCAGCGGCGTGGTCAACACGGGCGTGCTCGACGAGGTGGCCCGCCGTATTCACGCCGGCATGACCACGCTCGAGATAGACCGTATTTGCCACGACTATTGCGTGGGCCATGGCGGGGTGCCGGCATGCCTCGGCTACGAGGGATTCCCCAAGAGCGTTTGCGTGAGCATCAACGAGGTGGTGTGCCACGGCATACCCAAGGACACCGTGGTGCTCAAGGAGGGCGACATCGTCAACGTTGACTTCACAACCATACTCGACGGCTACTACGCCGACGCTTCACGCATGTATGTCATCGGAAAGACAACACCCGAGAAGGAGCAGCTCGTCAGGGTGGCCCGGGAGTGCCTCGAGATAGGGGCCGAGGCCGCCAAGCCTTACTGCTTCGTGGGCGACATAGGCCACGCCATACAGAAGCACGCCGAGAAATACCACTACGGGGTGGTGCGCGACCTGTGCGGCCACGGCGTGGGGCTTCAGTTCCACGAGGAGCCCGAGGTGGTGCACTTCGGCCACCGCGGCACGGGCATGCTGCTCGTGCCGGGCATGGTGTTCACCATAGAGCCCATGATCAACATGGGCACGTGGAAGGTGTTCATCGACGCCGACGACGAGTACGGCTGGGAGGTGATCACGGGCGACGAGAAGCCCAGCGCCCAGTGGGAGCACACTTTCCTCATGACCGAGCACGGGGTTGAGATACTGTCATACTGATTACGGATGCTATGGAAAAGAACAAAGACATATATATATTAGGCATAGAGAGCAGCTGCGACGACACCTCGGCTGCCGTGCTGCGCGACGGGGTGCTGCTGAGCAACGTCACCGCCAGCCAGGATGTGCACAAGGCCTACGGTGGCGTGGTGCCCGAGCTGGCCTCGAGGGCCCACCAGCAAAACGTGGTGCCGGTGGTCGACCAGGCCCTCAAGCGGGCGGGCATCACCAAAGACCGGCTGTCGGCCGTGGCCTTCACCCGCGGGCCGGGGCTCATGGGCTCACTGCTCGTGGGCGTGAGCTTCGCCAAGGGGTTCGCGCGCTCGCTGGGCATACCGCTCATCGATGTCAACCACCTGCAGGGCCATGTCATGGCGCATTTCATCAAAGAGAGCGACGACGACACTTCGGCGCCGCCGCTGCCATTCATCTGCCTGCTCGTGAGCGGGGGCAACTCGCAGATTGTCAGGGTCAACGCCTACAACGACATGGAGGTGCTGGGCCAGACCATCGACGACGCCGCAGGCGAGGCCATCGACAAGTGCTCGAAGGTGATGGGACTGGGATACCCCGGTGGGCCAATCATCGACAGGCTCGCAAGGCAGGGCAACCCGCTGGCTTACAAGTTTGCCGAACCGCAGATACCGGGCCTCGACTACAGCTTCAGCGGCCTCAAGACGTCGTTCCTCTACTCGCTGCGCGACTGGGTGGCGGCAGAGCCCGACTTCATAGAGCGCCACAAGGAAGACCTGGCCGCAAGCCTTGAGCACACCATAGTAGACATACTCATGAAGAAACTGCGCAAGGCTGTCAAGCAGACCGGGATAAAGCACGTGGCCGTGGCCGGAGGGGTGAGCGCCAACAACGGGCTCAGGGCCGCCTTCCGCGACCATGCCGAACGGTACGGCTGGACCATATACATACCAAAGTTTAGCTACACCACCGACAACGCCGCAATGATTGCCATCACGGGCTACTACAAGTACCTCGACGGGGTGCATTGCAGCATAGACGCACCGGCGTTCTCGAAGGTGACGTTCCAATAGACAAACAAACTTACTACACTCATACATACACAAAAGCACATCATGGAGTTTGAAAGCAAGATAATAAGCAGGGAGATAAGCCAGCTGCTTTGGGAGAGGGAGCAGACGCTCGGCACAGCCGAGAGCTGCACCGGCGGGCGCATAGCCGAGGCCATCATTTCGGTGCCCGGGGCGTCGAAGTATTTCAAGGGGGGCATCATTTCTTACGCCAACGAGATAAAGGAGCGCATGCTCGGGGTGCCCCACGAACTCATCGAAGAGAAGACGGCCGTTTGCGAAGAGGTGGCCGTGGCAATGGTCGAGGGGGCTTGCAGGGCCCTGTGCACCGACTTCGCCATAGCCGCAACCGGGCTGGCCGGGCCCACAGGTGGGTCGAAGGAGATACCCGTAGGCACCATCTGGGTGGCGTGCGGGTCGCCGGGCAGCGTCAGGACGCTCAAGGTCGAAGAGGACCACGGGCGTGACATCAACCTGGCCATAGCCACAAAGAAGTCCATGCAACTGTTCCTCGACTTCCTGCGGGAAGAAGATGCCGAGCAGACCGGCGACAACGGCGGAGGGGCAGGCGAGTGACCGCGCCGAGCCGCGGGCGGCACCGCAAGCTCTGGCTGCCGACACAACGCCAGCAAGGCCGGCACATGGTGACAGCGAAAGAAAAAAATCATTAAAACGCTGATTTTTAGGGCAAATATTTTGTTTTTAGAAAAAAATGCCGTACCTTTGCAACCTGTTTGGAATAAGTTACTAAAAAGAACAAAGAAAACTTAGATAGAAATGTCGAAGATTTGTCAGATTACGGGTAAGAAGGCACAGATAGGCAACCATGTGTCTCACTCAAAGCACCGCACAAAGCGCAGCTTTGACGTTAACCTTTTCAGAAAGAAGTTCTACTATGTTGAGGAGAACTGCTGGATAAGCTTGAAGATCAGCGCTGCAGGCCTCCGCTTGATTAACAAGGTAGGGCTCGACGCTGCATTGAAGCAAGCCGTCTCCAAAGGATACTGCGACTGGAAGGAAATAAAAGTGATAGGAGACTAATTCATTATGGCAAAGAAAGTTAAAGGCAACCGCGTACAGGTTATACTGGAGTGCACTGAGATGAAGAACAGTGGACTGCCCGGCACAAGCCGCTATGTCACCACGAAGAACCGCAAGAACACTCCCGACAGGATGGAGCTCATGAAGTACAACCCCATCCTCAAGAAGATGACTCTCCACAAAGAGATTAAATAATTTTTTAAAGGCACTTTACACATGGCAAAGAAAACCGTCGCAACCCTCCACGAAGGCTCAAAGGATGGTCGCGCTTACTCAAAAGTGATAAGGATGGTCAAGAGCCCGAAGACGGGTGCTTACATCTTTGATGAGCAGATGGTTCCCAACGAGGCCGTAAAGGACTTCTTCAAGAACTAAGATACTTTTATTCATAACATCCGGCAGGCCACCCCACGACAGGGTGGCCTGCTTGCTGTTTTGTATGGTGGCTGTCTCCCAGCTCTCCCAGTCCTCCCAGCTCTCCCAGCTCTCCCAGCTCTCCCAGCCCTCCCAGCCCTCTCAGCTCTCCCAGCTCTCCCAACTTCCGGTATACCCCTTGTTTTATCCCCATAATCTTTCCGACTCTCGGTTTTTATTCGTATCTTTGCAGATGATAAGTGCATACCGGCGCCCAAGGGCCCGTGCCCCGCGCCGGCCGGCATTGTCTCAGCACAAAATATCGCGATATGGGAATATTCGGCTTTTTCAACAAAAACAAGAAAGAAACGCTCGACAAAGGTCTTGAGAAGACCAAGACAAGCGTCTTCGACAAACTGGCCCGTGCAGTGGCCGGCAAGTCGAAGGTTGACGACGATGTGCTCGACAACCTCGAGGAGGTGCTCATCACGAGCGACGTCGGAGTGGACACCACCCTCAAGATCATCAAGCGCATCGAAGAGCGCGTGGCGCGTGACAAGTACATCAGCACATCAGAGCTCAACGGCATACTCCGCGACGAGATAGCGGCGCTGCTGGCCGAGAACAACTCCGACGACAACGACAACTGGGAACTGCCCGCCGACCATTCGCCATACGTGATACTCGTGGTAGGCGTCAACGGGGTGGGCAAGACCACCACCATAGGCAAGCTGGCTTACCAGTTCAAGAAAGCCGGCAAGAAAGTATACCTCGGCGCTGCCGACACCTTCCGTGCCGCAGCCGTAGAGCAACTGTGCATCTGGGGTGAGCGCGTCGGCGTGCCAGTCATCAAGCAGCAGATGGGCAGCGACCCCGCGTCGGTGGCATTCGACACGCTCAGCAGCGCCAAGGCCAACGGGGCCGACGTGGTGCTCATCGATACCGCCGGCCGACTGCACAACAAGGTTGGCCTGATGAACGAGCTTAAGAAAATCAAGGACGTCATGAAGAAGGTGCTGCCACAGGCACCCGACGAGGTGATGCTCGTGCTCGACGGTAGCACAGGGCAGAACGCCTTCGAGCAGGCCAAGCAATTCTCGGCCGTCACCCAGATCACATCGCTGGCCATCACCAAGCTCGACGGCACAGCCAAGGGCGGGGTGGTCATAGGCATCAGCGACCAGCTCAAGGTGCCTGTCAAGTACATCGGACTGGGCGAGGGCATGGAAGACCTCCAGCTCTTCAGCAAGCGCCAGTTTGTGGATTCATTATTCAAGAAAGACTGACAGTGAAGAAGCCAACGGTAGACATCATAACCATGGGGTGCTCCAAGAACCTCGTGGACAGCGAGACGCTCATGGGGCTCTTCGAGGCCAACGGATACAGCTGCACGCACGACAGCGACACGCCCGAAGGCGACATAGTGGTTATCAACACGTGCGGATTCATCGAAGACGCCAAGCAGGAAAGCATCGACACCATTCTCGAGTTCGCCCAGGCCAAGGAAGAGGGGCGCATCAGCCGCCTCTATGTGATGGGGTGCCTGTCGCAGCGTTACAAGGCGGAGCTCGAGGCAGAGATACCACAGGTAGACAAGTATTACGGCAAGTTTGACTACAAGCAGCTCATTGCCGACATGGGCAACCCGGGCACCGAGGTGTGCGGCGCCACGCGCCATGTCACCACGCCCCGCCATTACGCTTACCTGAAGATCAGCGAGGGCTGCGACCGCACATGCGCCTACTGCGCAATACCCATCATGACCGGAAGGCATGCCAGCCGCCCCGTCGACGAGATAGTGGCCGAGGTGGAACAGCTCGTGGCCGGGGGCACCACAGAGTTCCAGGTGATAGCCCAGGAACTGACATACTACGGCGTCGACATCGACGGCAGGCAGCACATTGCCGAGCTCGTCGACAGGATAGCGTCGGTGCCGGGCGTGCAATGGGTGAGGCTGCACTACGCCTACCCGGCGCATTTCCCTTGGGATTTGCTCAAGGTCATGGCCGAAAGGCCCAATGTGTGCCGTTACCTCGACATTGCCCTGCAGCACATCTCTGACAACATGCTGTCGAGAATGCGCCGCAACGTCACCAAGGACGAGACATACAGGCTCGTCGAGCGACTGCGCGCCGAGGTGCCGGGCATACACATCAGGACAACGCTCATGGTGGGATTCCCGGGCGAGACCGACGACGACTTCGACCAGCTGATGGACTTTGTGCGCTGGGCACGGTTCGAGCGCATGGGAGCCTTTGCTTATTCAGAGGAAGACGGCACTTACTCTACAGAACACTACGCCGACGACGTGCCGCCCGAGGTGAAGCAGCGGCGGCTCGACAGGCTCATGGCGCTGCAACAGGAAATCAGCGCCGAGGTGGAGGCTGCAAAGGTGGGCAGTGTCATGAAGGTGGTCATTGACCGCCGTGAGGGCGACTACTACGTGGGCCGCACGGAGTTCTGCTCGCCGGAGGTCGACCCCGAGGTGCTGCTGCCCGCAGCCGAGCGGAAACTGGCCGTGGGCCACTATTACGATGCCAAGATAACAGGTGCGGAGGAATTTGACCTCTATGCCACAACAATATTCGACTGACTCTGTTTCTCATGAACAACAAGGATTTTATAGCCGAACTGTCGCGGCGCACAGGATACACCGCAGCCGCAACTCAGAAGATGGTCAACACCATCGTCGACGCGCTCGGCGATGCTTTCCAGGACGGCACCGCGGTGGCCATCGACGACTTCGGAACCTTCGACGTGCGCAAGAAGATGGAGCGCATAATGGTCAACCCGAGCACGCAGCAGCGGATGCTCGTGCCCCCGAAGCTGGTGCTGGGCTTCAGGCCCGTAGACGACTGGAAAGACAAGGTTAAGACACAATTGCAATGACACTGCCGCCCATGAACATGATTACTGTGCAGGAGCTGGCCCGTGTGCTGGCCGAGAGAAAGAAGCTCGAGGAGAGCGTGGCACGCTCGTTCGTGTCAACGATGTTCGACGTGGTGCGTGTTGCCCTCGAACGTGACAAGCTGGTCAAGGTGAAGGGGCTGGGCACGTTCAAGCTCATCGAGGTGAGCGCAAGGGAAAGCGTCAACGTTAACAGTGGCGAGCGCATGCTCATTGGCAGTTACGGAAAGATTACATTCACGCCCGACTCCATAATGAAGGAGATTGTCAACAAGCCCTTCTCGCAGTTTGAGACCGTGGTGCTCAACGATGGGGTGGAGTTCGACGACATAGAGCAGCAGGGGGGGGAACCCGTGCCGGAACCGGCCGTAGAGACTGATGGCGACATTTCCGAAGGCTATGCCGACTCGGATGCCGAGCAAGAGGCTGAACCGGCGGCCGAAATCGATACCGAACCCGATGCCGGCGATGGCAGTGGCATGAACGGCAATGCTGCCAATGGCCATGGGCAGGAGGGCTTGTCTCGTGAGCCGGATGGTGGTCTTGCCGGGCCCGCCGCTGGCAACGGTGGCTCTTCCGGCCCAGACGCCGCAGATGCGGAGCCCGGGCCGGAAGCTACGGGCGCCACGTCCGTGGCCGGGCCTTCTGTCGGGGCTGTGACCGATGCCGGCGACAAACATGCCGCAGCTGTGTCTTTGGAAAACCACGCGCAACCTGCTGCCGTCAGCGTGGCTGGCCCCGATGCGGGGCAGTCTTCGGCTTCGGATGCCGAAGCCCAGGCAGAGGCAGACGCTGGCGAGACTGTCATTCCGGCCGTTGACCGTGTGGAAGAGAGCGCCGGCAGGACTGGCATTTCCCCTTCTTCGCCAACAGCTTGTGCGGAAAAGGCAGACGATGGCGAGGCAGTGCCCGAGCCGGAGGCCGGAGCCCGGGGGCGCGGCGTGCGCGCGGCTATGCTCAGCCTGCTGGTTGTGGTGCTCATGGCTGCATCGGCTTACGGCGGCTATCTGTTCGGGCTCTACAAAGCCTACGGCCCGGCCTTGGCCAAGGACGGCGGCCGCGGGCAGACCGCTACGCAGGCAAAGCCGGCGGTACAGCCGGTAAAGAGTGTGCAGCCTGCCGCAACAGCCGACTCGGCCGCGGCGAAGGCTGCACCTGCCGATACCGCCACGGCGGTGCCACCCGCTGGCAAGGCCGCTGCCCCCGCGGAGAAAGCAGCAGGCAATGATGAAGGTGGCAAGGCCCGACCTACCGAGGCCAAGGCGTTCGACCCGGCAAAGTATGACGCCATGGACAGCAGGGTGCGCACAGGTGCATACCGCATAGTGGGCACCGACCGCGTGGTAAGAGTGAAGCAGGGTGAGAGCCTGCAGCGCATCAGCGACCGCATGCTCGGCCCGGGCATGGAGTGCTACATAGAAGTTTACAACGGCCTGCCTGCCAATGCCGACCTCAAGGAGGGGCAGGCGCTGAAGATACCCAAGCTTGAACTGCGCAAGAAACGGCGTTAGGGCCGCGGCGGTTTCCGGCAGTACAACACGGTTGGGTGTTGGCGGAAACCGCGCTCTGGTCACAGGCGCCGTTGTTAACAGACACAGGGCGGAACCGGCCGACTTGGGCATAAAGCCCGCCTGCGGAGCCCACGGGCGCCGTTGGCGGGCCTGAGTTGTGCCGGGGCGGTGCTACCGTTGCCGCATGGCTGCCGGCCACAGCCTTATTGCCCGTGTCTGACGCGCATTTTGCCTATTCTGAAAAGTTTCTTAAAATGTAGTGTCTGAAAAACGTTTTTAATATAATTTAGATAGCTATATTCCGTTTTCACCCACTTATTGAGTATTTTTGCACCTACTTTTAAGCAGCATAGAACATAAACAACAAATAGACACATAATTATGGCAGAAGCTATTGATATCCGCGAACTTAACCTGCGGATAGAACAACAAAGCGCGTTTGTTACCAACCTCACCTCCGGCATGGATAGGGTGATAGTGGGCCAGAAGCACCTGGTGGACACCTTGCTCATTGGTTTGCTCAGCGATGGGCACATACTGCTCGAAGGCGTGCCCGGACTGGCCAAGACGTTGGCAATCAAAACATTGGCCCAACTTATTGATGCCGACTACAACCGAATCCAGTTTACACCCGATTTGTTGCCTGCCGACGTAATCGGAACGATGATATACTCTCAGAAAGAAGAGAAGTTCCAGGTGAAGAAAGGCCCTGTGTTTGCCAACTTCGTGCTTGCCGACGAAATAAACCGCGCCCCGGCCAAGGTGCAGAGCGCGCTGCTCGAGTCGATGCAGGAGAAGCAGGTGACCATAGGCAGCGAGACGTTCGGGCTGCCGGAGCTGTTCCTTGTCATGGCCACGCAGAACCCCATCGAGCAGGAAGGCACCTACCCGCTGCCCGAGGCCCAGGTTGACCGCTTCATGCTGAAGGTGGTGATAAGCTATCCCACGATAGACGAAGAAAAGAAAATCATACGCGAGAACATTGCCGGCAGCCTGCCAAAGGTGATGCCCGTGACCACGGCCGCCGAGATACTGCAGGCGCGCAGCGTGGTGCGCGAGGTGTACATCGACGAGAAGATAGAGCAGTACATTGCCGACATCGTGTTTGCCACGCGCTACCCCGACCGCTACGGGCTCAAGGAGCTCAAGGACATGATAGCCTTTGGCGGCAGCCCGCGTGCCAGCATCAGCCTTGCAAAGGCGTCGAGGGCATACGCGTTTATCAAGCGCCGCGGCTACGTGGTGCCCGAAGACGTGCGCGCCATAGCCCACGACGTGCTCCGCCACCGCATCGGCCTGACCTACGAGGCCGAGGCCAGCAGCGTGACAAGCGAGGAAATCATCAGCCGGATAATAAATAAGGTTGAAGTGCCTTGACGATGGAAGCCCAGGAGATTATAAAGAAAGTACGCAAAATCGAGATCAAGGCCCGCGGGCTGAGCTCGAACATCTTCGCCGGGCAGTACCACACGGCGTTCAAGGGCCGTGGCATGGCTTTCAGCGAGGTGCGCGACTACCAGTTTGGCGACGACGTGCGCGACATCGACTGGAATGTCACCGCCCGCTTCCACCGCCCCTATGTCAAGGTGTTCGAGGAGGAGCGTGAGCTTACGGTGATGCTTCTCATCGACGTGAGCGGCTCGCTCGACTTCGGCACGCGCCGCCAGATGAAGCGCGACATGGTGACGGAGATTGCCGCCACGCTGGCTTTCAGCGCCATACAGAACAATGACAAGACCGGGGTGATATTCTTCTCAGACAAGATAGAGAAGTACATACCGCCCAAAAAAGGGCGCAGGCACATACTCTACATCATCCGCGAGATGCTCGATTTCAAGGGCGAGAGCCGGCGTACCGACATCAACGTGGCGCTGCAGTTCCTCTCGAGCGTCATCAAGAGGCGTTGCACCGCCTTCGTGCTCAGCGATTTCTACGTGCGCGACAGTTTCTCGCAGTCGCTCACCATCTGCAACCGCAAGCACGACATCGCTGCCATACAGGTTTACGACCCCTTTGCCAAGGAGCTGCCCGATGTGGGCCTGCTCAAGGTGGTCGACGCCGAGACAGGCTTCGAGCAGTACATCGACACGGGCAGCAGGCGCCTGCGCCAGGCCCACCGCCAGTACTGGCTCAACCGCCAGGCCATGCTTCAGGATGCGTTCAACAAGAGCAACGTCGACAACATATCAATATCCACAGACGAAGATTTCGTCAAGTCGCTGCTGCTGCTCTTCAAGAAGCGCGGCTGACGGCTTTAGTCGTGGCGCCGCCATGGCTGCCATGAATGCAAACAAAGACACTCATTGATGAAGAAGATTATAGCTTTTATATTACTGATGGCCACTGTGTTGCCGCTCTCGGCACAAGTGTCGGTAGAGGCCCGCATAGACTCTATCGAGATGTTCATCGGCGAGCAGGTGCACGTCACGCTGACGGTGACGGCCGGCGACAAGGCCAACGTGGCCTTCCCCGTGTTCAAGCCGCAGCAGATGGTCACGCCCGGGGTCGAGGTGCTCAGCTCGACCGAGACAGGCAAGGAGCCGCTCGACAACGGCATGGCCTCATACAGCCGCATATACACGCTGACCTCGTTTGACGGAAAGCTGTATTACCTGCCACCGTTTGCCGTGACCGTCGACGGAAAGCAGTACAAGAGCAAGAGCCTTGCGCTGAAGGTAATCGAGGTGCCGGTAGACACTGCCAACGTCGACAAGTTCTTCGGGCCCAAGGGCGTGCAGGACAACCCGTTCTCATGGGGCGACTGGAGCCTGCCGTTCTGGCTCAGCGTGCTCATGCTCGTGCTCGGCGCGTTGGGCTATTACCTCTATGTTCGGCTGCGCACGGGCAAGCCTGTCATAGCCTCGATAAAGGTGGTGAAGCGCCTGCTGCCCCACCAGAAGGCCATGAAGGCCATCGAGCACATCAAGGAGGAGAAGATGGTGCAGTCGGAAAACCAGAAGGAATACTACACACGGCTCACCGACACGCTCCGCAAGTACATAGAGGAGCGCTATGGCTTCAGTGCCATGGAGATGACCAGCAGCGAGATTATAGATCGGCTGATGGCCGTGGCCGACGACAAGTCGCTCGACGAGTTGCGCGCGCTCTTCCGTACGGCCGACCTTGTGAAGTTTGCCAAGTACTCCACGCTCATCAACGAGAATGACATGAACCTTGTCAATGCCATTGAGTTCATCAACCAGACCAAGCTCGAGAACATGCCCGCCGAAGAGGTGGTGCGCCCCCAGCTCACCACAGAGCAGGTGCGCACGGTCAAGACGAGGCGAGTGCTGCGCGTGGTAGTGTGGCTGCTGGCCGCCGCCTGCGCCGCCATACTTGTCTACGTGGTCTACGCCATGTACAGGCTGATGGCTTGAACGCCCGCGGGCATAGGCTGACATAAAGATAAAGAGGATACCGAAAGATGGAATTTGCCAATAAAGAATACCTTTTCCTGCTGCTGCTCGTCATACCCTACCTGCTGTGGTACCTGATGTACAGGAAGAAGAGCGAGCCCACGATGCGCGTGGCCGACACGTTTGCCTACAGGTTTGCCCCGAAGAGCTGGAAGGTGCGGCTCATGCCGCTGCAGATGCTGCTTCGCGTGGTGGCTTTCGTAATGCTGGTCATTGTGTTGGCTCGCCCGCAGACGCAGAACTCGTGGAAGAACAAGACCGTCGAGGGCATCGACATCATGCTCGCCATCGACGTCTCCACCAGCATGCTGGCCGAAGACCTCAAGCCCAACCGCCTCGAGGCTGCCAAGCAGGTGGCCGCCGAGTTCATATCGGGACGGCCCGACGACAACATTGGCCTTACCATTTTCGCTGGCGAGGCCTTCACGCAGTGCCCCATGACCACCGACCACTCGTCGTTGCTCAACCTGCTGCAGAACGTGCGCACCGACATAGCCGCGCGCGGCCTCATACAAGACGGTACGGCCATAGGCATGGGCCTGGCCAGCGCCGTGAGCCGACTCAAGGACTCTAAGGCAAAGAGCAAGGTGGTAATACTGCTCACCGACGGAAGCAACAACATGGGCGACCTGTCGCCAATGACCTCGGCCGAGATAGCCAAGAGCCTCGGCATAAGGGTCTACACCATCGGCGTGGGCACCAACAAGGTGGCGCCTTACCCGATGCCGGTGGCCGGAGGGGTGCAGTATGTCAACGTGCCGGTCGAGATAGACACGCGTACGCTCAGCGACATCGCCGCCACCACCAACGCCGACTTCTACAGGGCAACCAACACGGGCGAGCTGCACGAGATATACAAGGAGATTGACAAGCTCGAGAAGTCGAAGCTCAGCGTAACGCAGTTCAGCAAGCGCTACGACGCCTACCAGCCGTTTGCGGCCGCTGCAGCCCTGGCGCTGCTGCTGGAGCTGTTGCTGCGCATCACCGTCTTCAGGAGAATACCGTAACCTAATCAAGGATAAAGAAAACAGTGAGTAATCATGTTCAGATTTGAAGATCCCGCATACCTGTATCTTTTGGCCGCCGTGCCGGTGCTGGCGCTCATACGCTTCGTGCTTGCCCGCAGGCAGCGCAGGCGCTTGCGCAGGTTTGGCGACCCGGCGCTGCTGCGCCAGCTCATGCCAGGCGTGTCGCGCTGGCGGCCCGATGCCAAGTTCTGGCTTCTCGAAGCCGTGCTGGCGCTGCTCGTGGTCATGCTCGCGCGGCCGCAGATGGGAACCAAGATAAGCCACGAGAAGCGCACCGGAATAGAAACCATCATTGCCATGGACATAAGCAACTCCATGTTTGCCGAAGACGTGGAGCCGAGCCGCCTTGACAGGAGCAAGATGATGGTCGAGAACCTTGTCGACAACTTCACCGACGACAAGGTTGGCCTGATAGTCTTCGCCGGCGACGCTTTCGTCCAGCTGCCCATCACCAGCGACTATGTGTCGGCAAAGATGTTTCTCAGCGACATATCGCCATCGATGATAGCCACACAGGGCACCGACGTGGCAAGGGCCATCGAGATGGCCACCCACAGCTTCACCCAGCAGCAAGGCATAGGCAAGGCCATCATCGTCATCACCGACGGCGAAGACCATGAGGGTGGGGCCGTCGAGGCTGCCGAGGCCGCCCGCAAGAAGGGCATGCGCGTCTATGTGCTAGGTGTGGGCTCGCCCAAGGGTTCGCCCATACGCATGCCCGACACCGGCGACTACATAAAGGACAATGCGGGCAACACTGTCATGTCGGCGCTCAATGAAGACATGTGCAAGCAGATAGCCGAAGCTGGAGGCGGGGCATACATCCACGTCGACAACAACAGCAACGCCCAGGAGCAGCTCAACTCTGAGCTCGACAAGCTGGCAAAGAAAGAGACATCGAGCACTATTTACAGCGACTACGACGAGCAGTTCCAGGCCTTCGGGCTCATAGCCCTGCTGCTGCTCATCATCGAGACATGCCTGCTCGACAGGAAGAACCCGCTGTTCCGCAACGTAAGGCTCTTTGCCCGCCGCAAGAAGGCCGTAGCCATGGCGGCGCTGCTCATCGCGTCAACGGCCACGGCCATGGCGCAGTCCGACCGCCAGTACATACGCGACGGCAACCGCCTCTTCCGTGCCGGCGACTATGCCGGGGCCGAGGTGGCCTACCGCAAGGCCATCGAGAAGAACCCGCGCAACCCGCAGGCTGAGTTCAACCTGGGCAACGCCCTGCTCGCACAGAAGAAAGACTCGGCGGCCATCACCTCGTTTGAGGCGGCCACGAAGCTCGAGTCAAACTCTTTGCGAAAGGCGCAGGCTTACCACAACATCGGAGTGGTGTGCCAGGGCCACAAGCTCTATGCCGAGGCCATCGAGGCCTACAAGGCTGCCCTGCGCCTAAACCCCAAGGACGACACCACCCGCTACAACCTCGAGCTGTGCAAGCGGCAGCAGCGCAAGCAGCAGCAACAGCAGCAGAACAAGCCCAAGGAAGACAAGGACAACAAGCAAGACGGGCAAGACAAGAACAAGAAAGACAAGGACAACAAGCAGCAGCAGCAAAAGCAAGACCCGGAGAAGATGAGCAAGGAGAACGCCGAGCAGCTGCTCAACGCTGCCGTGCAGCAGGAGAAGAGCACGCAGGAGCGGATGAAGAAAGCCATGCAGCAGCCGCGTTCGCGCAAGTTGCAGAAAAACTGGTGATAGAGTAACGTTATGAGAAGAGCATCTGTATTATTCGCATTTATCATGGCCGTGATTGCGGCAGCGGCACAGAGGCTGGTGGCCGACGCCCCGGCCGAGGTGGCCGTCGGCGAGCAGTTCCGCCTTACATATACCGTCAACACGCAAAACGTCAACGGCTTCCGCGTGGGCACCATACCGGCAGAGCTGGAGGTGCTCATGGGGCCGAGCACGTCGTCGCAGTCGAGCTTCCAGATGGTTAACGGGCACACCAGCTCATCGTCGTCAATCACTTACACATATATAATATGCGCCAACAAGGCCGGCACCTACTCGATACCTGCCGCCCACATCAGCGTAGGGGGCAAGACCATTGCCTCAAACCAGCTCCGCATCAAGGTTAGCGGAGCATCGAGGCAGGGGGCACAGGGCCAGCAGGGCCAGGGCCAGGGCGGCTTGCGGCCGGCAGGCTCGCGCATCAGCGGTTCCGACCTGTTCATAAAGGTCAGCGCCAACAAGCGCAGGGTGCACGAGCAAGAGCCCATACTGCTTACGTACAAGGTCTACACGCTCGTCGACCTGACGTCGCTCAAGGGCAACATGCCCGACCTCAAGGGCTTCCACACCCAGGAGGTGCAGCTGCCGCAGCAGAAGAGCTACAAGATAGAGACTGTCAACGGGCGCCCATACCGCACGGTGACATGGAGCCAGTATGTGATGTTCCCACAGATTACCGGCAAGCTCGAGATACCGAGCATCACCTTCGACGGCATAGTGATACAGCAAAACCGCGATGTCGACCCGTTCGAGGCGTTTTTCAACGGAGGCTCGGGCTATGTCGAGGTGAAGAAGAAGATAAAGGCTCCGGGCCTCACCATACAAGTCGACCCGCTGCCGGCGCGCCCCGCAGGGTTCTCCGGCGGAGTGGGCAGCTTCACCATCTCGGCCCAGCTCAACAAGACCGACATCAAGGCCAACAACCCCGTCACGCTGCGTGTCATAGTCAGCGGCAGGGGCAACCTCAAGCTGATAAAGAAGCCCGAGGTGAAGTTCCCCAAGGACTTCGACACCTACGACGCCAAGGTGACCGACAAGACCAAGCTCACGAGCAACGGCGTGGAGGGCAACATGGTTTACGACTTCCTTGCCGTGCCGCGCAACCAGGGTAAGTATGAGATACCGCCCATAGAGTTTGTTTATTACGACACTGAGGCCAACGCCTATAAGACTGTAAAGACGCAGGCCTTCACCCTGAACGTGGCCAAGGGCTCGGGCAGTGCCAGCGTGAGCGACTATACTGGCGATGCTGCCGACGACCAGCTCAACAAAGACATACGAGGCATCAAGACAGGCGATGCCGACGTTCACGACATCGGCGACTTCTTCTTCGGCTCTACAGCCTACTGGGTGGCCATGTGCGTGCTCGCTGCCATCTTCGTGTCGCTGTTCGTTGTCTTCCGCCACCGCGCCATAGCCAACGCCAACATCGACCGCATGCGTGGCAAGAAAGCCAACAAGGTGGCCACAAAGCGCCTGAAGAAGGCCAACCGCCTGATGTTGGATAGCAAGGCTTCGCTGTTCTACGACGAAGTGCTGCGCGCCCTGTGGGGATATGTGGGCGACAAGCTCAGCATACCCGTCGAGAAACTGTCGCGCGAAAACATCAGCCAGCGGCTCGCCGAGCGCAGCGTGGGCGACGAGACCATAGCCCTGTTCATCGGGGCGCTCGACGAGTGTGAGTTTGAGCGCTACGCCCCGGGCGACGTCAAGGGCAACATGAGCAAGACGTTCGAAGCTGCCATGACAGCAATAATGAGAATAGAGGAGACAATGAAGAAACGCAAGAAGAGCGCCGCAGCCACGGCCACGGTGCTGCTGCTCGCCCTCATGGCGTGGCTGCCGTCTGACGCCGGGGCCATAACCAAGGCCAACGCCGACAGCGCCTACGCCCGACAGCAGTACCAGCAGGCCATCAAAGACTACGAGGAACTGCTGCACGACGGCGTCAGCGCCGAGCTTTACTACAACCTGGGCAACGCCTACTACCGCACCGACAACATCACCCGGGCCGTGCTCAACTACGAGCGAGCCCTGTTGCTCTCGCCCGGCGACGGCGACATACGGTTCAACCTGCAGATGGCACGCAGCAAGACCATCGACAAGATAACTCCCGAGTCGGAGATGTTTTTCGTGACATGGTACCACGCGCTGGTCAACATCATGAGCGTCGACGGGTGGGCGCGGACGGCGCTCGTCTCGTTTGCGCTGGCCATAGTGCTCGCGCTGGCCTACCTTTTCTCGGCCCGAATATGGGTGCGCAAGGTGGGCTTCTTCGGCGGGCTGGCCTTCATAGCCGTGTTCATATTGGCCAACCTCTTCGCCTACCAGCAGCGACAGGAACTCGTCAACCGCACAGGCGCCATCATCATCTCGTCGGCCGTGCCAGTAAAGAGCACGCCCTCGAAGAGCGGCACCGACCTGTTCATACTGCACGAGGGCACCAAGGTCGAGATAACCGACGGCACCATGCGCGGCTGGAAGGAGATACGTGTGGCCGACGGCAAGGAAGGCTGGATTGAGACTTCAAAGATTGAAATAATATAAATGACATCCGCTGATGGATTTTGAGCCGATAATACAGTTCGACAAGCAGCTGCTGCTGGCGCTCAACGGCAGCGACTCTCTATTTCTCGACGGCTTGGCCATGGCCCTGACCACGGCATCCACGTGGGTGCCGCTATATGTGGCGCTGTTCTACCTTGTGCTCAAGAACAACGAGAACGTGCGCCAGATACTGCTTGTGGTGGCCTGCGCGGCAGCCTGCGTGCTCCTTGCCGGCACCGTCGACGACACCCTCGTCAAGCCGCTCGTTGCCCGCTGGCGGCCCACCCACGACCCGCAGATAGGCATCCTGGTCGATGTGGTCGACGGCTACCGTGGCGGCAAATACGGTTTCTTTTCGGCTCATGCGGCCAACACGTTCAGCGTGGCCGTGTTCTTCTGCCTGCTCGTGCGCAGCAGGGCTCTCTCGGTGGCCCTGGTGGCGTGGTCGCTCACCAACTGCTGGACCCGCGTATACCTCGGGGTTCACTATCCCGGCGACATACTCTGCGGACTGCTGTGGGGCGGCCTTGTGGGCTTTGCCGTCTATTGGGCCTACTGCCGCATCTACGTGCGCATGAAGGTGGGCAAGGGCTTCATCTCTTCGCAGTACACATCCACCGGCTATCAGCATTCCGACATCAACGTAGTGCTGTCGGTGCTGGCCTTCACGCTGGTCTACTGCATCTTCCGCGGCTGCCTCACCCTGGCTTAGCCTGCCTGCAGGCCGCCGGCGGGGCACATGGCCCGGGCCCCGGCAAGGCCCCGGCGACCGTCATGCCACAGGCATCCGCCGTATGTCGCGCCGTGCGGCGCGGTCATCATTAATTGACAAACAACATGGATACAAAACACATACGCATAAGCGATTACGACTATCCGCTGCCCGACGGGCGCATTGCAAAGTTCCCGTTGGCCGAGCGCGACCACTCTAAACTGCTCGTCTACGACCACGGGAGCATAGGCGACGACATTTTCTGCAACCTCCCCTCACATCTGCCCGCAGGGGCATTGATGGTTTTCAACAACACCAAGGTGATTCAGGCCCGCATACATTTCCGCAAGGACACGGGCGCGCTCATCGAGGTTTTCCTGCTCGAGCCAGCCGCCCCGGCCGACTATGAGCAGATGTTCCAGGCCACGGGCTGTTGCTCGTGGCTGTGCCTTGTGGGCAACCTCAAGAAATGGAAGGAGGGCCGGCTCAGCCGCAGCTTCACCGTCAGGGGGCACAACGTGACCCTGAGCGTGGAGCGTGGCCCCGAGCACCACACCAGCCACCGCATTGACTTCAGCTGGGATTGTCCCGAGGTGACCTTTGCCGACATTCTCGATGCCGTGGGCGAGCTGCCCATACCGCCATACCTCAACCGCAAGACCGAAGAGAGCGACAAGACCACCTACCAGACGGTGTACTCGAAGATAAAGGGCAGCGTGGCTGCGCCGACGGCGGGGCTGCACTTCACCGACAGGGTGCTCAAGGCCATCGACGAGCGCGGCATCGAGCGCGAGGAGCTCACGCTGCATGTGGGCGCCGGCACGTTCAAGCCGGTGAAGAGCGCCGAAATCGAGGGCCACGAGATGCACACCGAATATATATGCGTCCACCGCCACACCATAGAGCGGCTCATTGCCCACGGGGCGCAGGCCATTGCCGTGGGCACCACCAGCGTGCGCACGCTCGAGAGCCTCTACTACATGGGGCTGAAGCTGGCCGCAAACCCCGACCTGGGCGAGGAGCAGCTGCACGTGGGCCAGTGGGAGCCTTATGAGACCGACGCGGCCCTGACACCTGTCGAGGCGCTGGGCCACATACTCAGGTTTCTCGACCGCCACGGGCTGGGTTCGCTGCACTCGAGCACGCAGATAATAATTGCCCCGGGCTACAAATACAAGATAGTGAAGATGCTCGTCACCAATTTCCACCAGCCGCAGAGCACGCTGCTGTTGCTTGTCAGTGCATTTGTCAACGGCGACTGGAGGCGCATCTACGACTATGCTCTGGCCCACGACTTCAGGTTCCTGAGCTATGGCGACAGTTCACTGCTTATACCCTGACACGATAAAGAACTGATTTATGAAGATAGGAGACAAAGTACGCTTTTTGAGCGAAGTCGGCGGCGGGCGTGTCGCCGGTTTCCAAGGCAAGGACGTCGTCTTGGTTGAAGACGAAGACGGCTTCCAGATACCCACTGCCGCGGCCGACGTGGTTGTGGTCGACGACGATGACTACAGCACGCGCCGCATTGTTGAGAACAAGATGAAGCCGGCAGCCACCGTGGCCGACGACGACAGCGATTACGACCCGGCCGACAGGCCCGTCACCTTCAAGGCCCCCGCCGAGGAGCGCAAGGGTGGCGACATGCTCAGTGCCTACCTGGCCTTCGTGCCTGTCGACGTGAAGGCCATCACGTCGTCGCGTTTCGAGACATATTTCGTCAACGACAGCAATTACTACATGCACTACGTCTACTCTGTGGCCGAAGGCGCCGGGTGGCAGTTGCGCTCAACGGGCGAGGTGGAACCCAACACCAAGCTGTTCATAGAGGAGTTTGGCCGCGATGAGCTGGGCACCATGGAGCGCGTTTGCGTACAGCTGGTGGCCTACAAGCGCGACAAACCGTTTCTGATGAAGCCGGCGGTCGACGTGCAGCTGCGCATCGACCCGGTAAAGTTCTATAAGCTGCACACTTTCTGCGAGAACGATTTCTTCGAGCAGCCGGCGCTCGTGCTTGCCATCATTGAAAACGACAAGCCCGCGCGCCCGCTGGTGATTGACGCCAAGCGCCTCAAGCAGGAGATGATGGGCAAGGCGGCTGCCGACTCGCAGCCATCCCGTCCGCAGCCAAAGCATGCCGGGGCCGACGGCAAGGACGATCCGCTCGTGGTCGACCTGCATGCCGGCGAACTGCTTGAGACCACTGCTGGCATGTCGGCCGCCGACATACTGAACTATCAGCTGGAGACATTCCGCAACACCATCAGGCAGTATGAGAAGCAGAAGGGAAAGAAGATTGTGTTCATCCACGGCAAGGGCGAGGGCGTGTTGCGCCACGCCTTGGTCAACGAACTGCGCTACCGCTTCAAGAGCTGCCAGTATCAGGACGCCTCGTTTCAGGAGTATGGCTACGGGGCCACACAGGTTACAATAAAGTGATGGCATCATGAGACATGGTTTCGTTACAGTGGCCGCTGCCGTGCCATCGGTGCGCGTGGCCGACACCGACTTCAACCTGCGCGCCATAGAGTGCCAGATAGCCCGCGCCGAGGGCATGGGCGTCGAGGTGCTGTGCTTTCCCGAGCTCAGCCTCACGGGCTACACCTGCCAAGATTTGTTCCGCTCGCAGCTCCTCGTCGACAAGGCCGAGGAAGCCCTGCTGCAGTTGCTCGACTTCACCCGCAAGCTCGACGTCATATCCATTGTGGGCCTTCCGGTGGCCGTGGGCGGACTGCTGCTCAACTGCGCCGCCGTGGTGCAGAAGGGGTGCCTGCTCGGCATAGTGCCCAAGACATACCTGCCCAACTACAACGAGTTCTACGAGAAGCGCTGGTTTGCCTCGTCGCGCGACCTGCGCCCCACCGAGATTTACCTTGCCGGCAGTTCGGTTGTGCTGTCGCCCGACCCAAAAGTGTTTGTCACCGTCGACGGCACAAGGTTTGGCATCGAGATTTGCGAAGACGTGTGGGCACCCGTTCCGCCGAGCAACAACCTCGCACTGGCCGGAGCCGACATCGTGTTCAACCTCTCGGCCAGCAACGAGCTGATAGGCAAGCACGCCTACCTCAAGTCGCTGCTGGCACAGCAGAGCGCCCGCACCATCAGCGGCTATGTGTATGCAGGCAGCGGTTTCGGCGAGAGCACGCAAGACGTGGTCTACGGGGGCAATGCCCTTGTCTATGAAAACGGAGCCCTGCTATGCGAGGGCGACCGCTTCTCGCTCGAGCCCCAGTTGCTGGTGGCGCAGGTCGATGTAGACAGGCTGCGCTCCGAGCGCCGCTCCAACACCACGTTTGTCAACGCCTCGCGTACGGCCGGTGCCACGGTGGTGCAGGCCAAGCCCGTTGAGGCCCGCGACTTCATGCTGTTGCGCGACGTCGAACCGTGGCCCTTTGTGCCGCAGGGCAGCGACAGCGAGGCTGCCCTCAACGAGGTGCTCGACATACAGACGCTGGGCCTCGCCCAGCGACTGGCCCACACCAAGTGCCGCCAGGTGGTGGTGGGCATCAGCGGCGGGCTCGACTCCACGCTCGCCCTGCTCGTATGCGTTAGGGCCTTCGACAGGCTGAAGATAGACCGACGCGGCATCGTCGGCGTTACCATGCCCGGCTTCGGCACCACCGACCGCACCCACGACAATGCCGTGGCGCTCATGCAGTCGCTGGGCGTGTCGTCGCGCGAGATAAGCATCAAGGCCAGTGTGGAGCGGCATTTCATGGACATAGGCCACGACATGGGCGTTCACGACGTGACCTACGAGAACAGCCAGGCGCGCGAGCGCACACAGATACTGATGGACCTGGCCAACGAACTGGGCGGATTCGTCGTCGGCACGGGCGACCTCAGCGAGCTCGCCCTTGGGTGGGCCACATACAACGGCGACCACATATCTATGTACGGCGTCAATGCCGGGGTGCCGAAGACGCTCATACGCCACCTCGTGAAGCACATAGCCATGACGGAGGTCGACGGGACGTCGCGCGACACCTTGCTCGACATCATCGACACGCCCATCAGCCCGGAGCTGATACCGGCCGACGAGCAGGGCAACATAAGCCAGAAGACCGAGAGCCTGGTGGGCCCCTACGAGCTCCACGACTTCTTCCTCTACTATTTCGTGCGCTTCGGCTTCCGCCCGGCCAAGATTTACATGCTGGCCCGCCGCGCCTTCAACGGCTCGCACCCCGAGGCAGGCCACTTTGACGACGAGACCATACGCTACTGGCTCACTACTTTTTTCAGGAGGTTCTTCAGCCAGCAGTTCAAGCGCTCCTGCCTGCCCGACGGGCCAAAGGTGGGCAGCGTGAGCCTCAGTCCGCGCGGCGACTGGCGCATGGCCAGCGACGCTTCGGCCGACATCTGGCTCAAAGAGTGCTCCGAGCTGTAGGCCGGTAGGATGGTCACATGTTTTGCTTTTGCCGCCGTGCGGCCTGCACCACGTTTGTCGTGCAGGCCGTGCGGCGGCTTTTGTTATGCCCGTATGTGTTGCCTGCCTGCCCGGCAACAGGGTCAGGCGGGATATGGATATGATGGAATAATGGGTTAAAAAGACTTAAAGCAATGCCGTTTTTTACTCAGCATGGCTCCGTGTTACAGTAAAAACCATTAACTTTACTCCCGTGTTGCGGGCGCCCCCGGCGTTGCAAGGGTGGCACCCACAGGTAAACCAAGAAAAAACTATGCAAGATAACGACAGAAATTCACTCGACAGGTATATCGAGGAGATATGCCGCGAGCAGGTGCTCACGGCCGACGAGGAGCGCGAGCTGGCCGGGCGCATAGCCCGGGGCGACGGCAAGGCCGCCGAGAAGCTCGTCACGGCCAACCTGCGTTTCGTCATTTCAATGGCCAACAAGTACCGCGGGCGCGGGGTCGAGGTTGAAGACCTCGTGAGCGAGGGCAACATTGCCCTGATGAATGCGGCCGCCAGGTTTGACGCTTCGCGCAGCCGTTTCGTGTCGTATGCCGTGCCGATGGTGCGCCGTGCCATGGAGCAGGCCGTAGAGTCGCAGGGCGCGCTCTACCGTGTGCCGCGTGGCGAGGCCACCGCAGCCGAGAAGCGCCGCAGCCGTGCGCTGTCGGTCGACGCCCCGCTTGGCGGCAGGGAAAACATCAACCTGCTCAGCCTGCTGGTAAATCCCAACGCCCCGGAGGCCGACGCCATGTTTGACGACAGTCCGCACGGCAGCCTTTTGGCCGATGCCCTCGGCGTGCTCGACGAGCGCGAGCGCAGGGTGGTGGCCGCCGTCTTCGGCATAGGCTGCGAGCGGCTCACCATGGCCGAGGCCGCTGCCGAGATGGGGCTGAAGCGCGAGCGTGTGCGCCAGATACGCGACAAGGCCGTGAGAAAACTGTCGAAGCAACTGAAGGCCGCCCATGGACAGTAATTCACCCAAGCGCCGACAGGGCGCCATGGCCTCAGGAAGCGGGCGCGTGAGCGAGACCGACAGTTACAGGCGCGACCACCTGATACGTGTCATCGAGCGTTGCGTTGAGGGCATGACGCTCAAAGAGCTCGAAGCCATGAGCTACGATATGTTCACCAAGGGATATATCGAGGCCGAAGATTTATGACCTTTCAAATCATTATGTTATGAATAAATTGTTTGTATGCATTGTGGTGCTGGCCGTTGTTGCCTTTGCCGCAGTGCTTCACGGGCAGTCGTCGCGCGAGCCGTTCTCTACGGTGGGCGTCGACGGTTTTGCGGCCCTGGCCGACTCGTCGGGCGTTCAGCTTGTCGACGTGCGCACCGATGCCGAGTATTCAGAGGGCCATCTGCCCGGGGCGATGCTCATCGACGTAAAGTCTGCCGGCTTTGACAGCGTGGCCACTGCCAGGCTCGACCGCAGCCGCGTGGTGGCAGTGTATTGCCGCAGTGGCAGGCGCAGTGCCGACGCCGCGCGCAGGCTGGCTGCATCGGGCTACCGGGTGGTAAACCTCGACGGTGGCATCATGGCGTGGCAGAAGGCAGCGCGCCCCGTGGTGAAATGAGGCTCCAATCCGGTGGGCGCAGCCGCATAGAGCGCGACAAGGCCACCGTGCGCCGCATGATTGAGCTGTATTGCCGCCGCAAGCTGGGGTTGCCCGGCATAGTGGGCGAGTATGCCAAACTGGCCGACTACGCCATGCGCAGGCTCGAGCGCTGCCGCTTTGGCGAGGGCAAGCCGGCGTGCAAGAACTGCCCCGTACACTGTTACTCGCCGGCCAGGCGCACGCAGATACGCCGAATCATGCGGTGGGCCGGGCCGCGCATGCTCATCTACGCCCCGTTGGAGGCGTTGCGCCACCTGCTGTCGCGCTGAGGCGCAAGCGGGCACCCAATAAACATGGGGGCATTTTAGGAGTTCAGGAGTACAGGAGTTCAGGAGTACAGACAATAGTTTTTGTTTGTAATGGAGTTGGAGGGAGGTAGAAGGAGTTACAAGGAGTTAGAGGACGATAGCATAGACTATCATCGCGCAGCCCTTTCTTAATTCTTAATTCTTTGCTCGGAGTACAGACAATAGTTTTGTGAGCAAGGGAACCCTGGGGGCATGGGGAAGTGTTGCAGAAAGAGATAGTCAATGCTATTGTGTTGCAGGAAGAGATAGCCAATGCTATTGTGTTACGGGAAGAGATAGCCAATGCTATTGTCCTCTAACTCCTTGTAACTCCTTGTAACTCCTCTACCTCCCTTTCCATTATACACAAAAACGTGAGGTTGCATGTGTGCTGCCGTTTTGCAGCGCAGTACGGCCTGTTCCGCCCTGCCGCATGGCCCTTCCGGGCCTTTGTTTCGGCCCGTGCAGTGTTGGCGTGAGGCCCGGCGTTGCATTTAGGTGCGCCGAGCCATGCATTTTTTACGACAAATCCGTTTTCCGCCGCGTGCCGGGGCCATTGCCAAGGCAGTGTTTGCTTGGCAGCTGCCATGACGCAACAGGTGCGCCCTCCGCGGAACTGTCCACGGCAGGCGCACCTGTTGCGCATCGCGTCTGCTTGTTTGTCGTTGCAGGGCGTCAGAAGGGCAGGTCGTCGGCACTGGTGTCGCCGGCTGCCGAGTCGGATGCAAACGGGTCGTCGCCGACTGCGGCATTCTGTGCCGGCGGGAACGATGCCTGTGCCACACCTGCGGCGGCTGCGCCCATGGCTGCTGTCGGCTGCTGCTGTGCCACTCGGTTGACGGCCCATGCCCTGAAGCTGTTGAACCATCGGTCGCGCCACTGCCGTGCGTCGATGTCGAACGACACGGTGAGCTCTTCGCCCATCTGTATGTTGAACTGCGATATCTTGTCGGCCCCAAATACCTCGAAGCACATCTTGCGGGGGTATTGGTCATGGTTCTCGATTACGTATTCTTGTGCCTTCCACTCGTTGCCCGTGCTTTTCGACGTGCCCGTCTTCGGGTTGAGTATGGCTATTATCTTTCCTGTAAAATCCATTTGCGTGTGTTGAGTTTGTTGTTAAACGGTTGTAGAGCTGCACCGCCCGTTCAGCTGAACGGCAGGTCGTCGGTGTTTGAGCCGGCGGCAAACGGGTCGTCGGAGGCAGCACCGGGCTGTGCCGGCGGGAACGGGGCAGCAGTGGCAAAGTCGGTGGCGGCCGTTGCTGCCGGCTGCATGGCGTTGCGGTTGACGGCCCACACCCTGACACTGTTGAACCAGCGGTCTTGCCACTGGCGCGCGTCGATGTCGAACGACACGGTGAGCTCTTCGCCCATCTGTATGTTGAACTGTGCTATCTTGTCGGTGCCGAACACCTCGAAGCACATCTTCTTGGGATACTGGTCGTGGCTCTCGATGACATACTCCTGCACCTTCCACTCGTTGCCCGTGCTTTTGGATGTGCCGGTCCTTGGTGGCATGACGGCGATTATTTTTCCGGTGAATTCCATAAGTTGCTGTAGTTTTTATTGTACAATGCTTTTAAGCGATTGCGAAATTACAAAAATAGTTTTAAATTGGGCAACTTTTCGTGCGATAATTTTGCTTTTCACATTGTTATTTTGTATTTTTGTAGACATTTTAATCAAAGGATAGATAACTAATTAAAGAAATAAGCACACATGAGATTTACTTTGTCGAGCACTGCGCTAAGCAGCAAACTCATTGCCCTGTCGAGGGTTATCAACAGCAAGAACTCATTGCCCATACTGTCAGACTTCGTGTTCGAGGTGGAGGGCAACACGCTGAAGCTGACCGCATCAGACAGCGAGAACATGATAAAGACGTCGGTGGAGCTCAACGAGAGCGACGAGGACGGCAGCTTTGCCATTGGCAACCATGACCTGCTCGAGGCCGTGAAAGGCTTTTCGGAGCAACCTCTGACATTCGAGGTGGACCGCAGCAGCAACCTGGCCAAGATTGTCTACCAGAACGGGCAGTTCTCGCTGTCTATTGAGAGCGCCGACGAGTTTCCGCAGGCATTGCAGGTGGGCGAGGGCGCAAGCACGATAACCATAGGCAGCGACCTGCTCGGCGACTGCATCAACCGCTCCATCTTCGCCACGGCCCAGGGCGAGCTGCGCCCCGTGATGAACGGCCTTTACTTCGACCTCACGCCCGAGTGCCTGTCGATAGTGGCCACCGACAGCCAGCGGCTCGTGCGCAACAAGGTGTTCGCCGTGAGCAGCGATGTGCCCGCGTCGTTCATCCTGCCCAAGAAGCCGGCCACGCTGCTCAAGAACATGCTCGGCAAAGACGTGAGCGAAGTGACCATAAGGTTTGACGAGCGCAACGCCGAGATAACCTTCGACGACTGCATCATCATCTGCAGGCTCATCGAGGGCCGATACCCCAACTACAACGCCGTGATACCGCTCAACAACCCCAACCACCTGACCGTTGACAGGGTGGCGCTGCTGAGCGCCCTGCGCCGTGTGCAGCCTTTTGCCAGCTCGAGCAACCTTGTGCGGTTCCACATAGAGAACAGCGTGCTGCAGCTCGACGCCGAGGACTACGACTTCTCGAAGACAGCCACCGAGAGGATGGCGTGCGACTACAACGGGCTGCCCATGAGCATCGGGTTCAACGGCTCTTCGTTCATCGACATGCTCAGCAACTTTGAGTGCCAGGACATAGTGATACAGCTGGCCGACCCGAGCCGGTCGGGCGTCTTGGTGCCGTCGGAGCAGCCCGAAGGCCAGGATGTGCTCATGCTGCTTATGCCAATGCTCTTAAACGAATAACAACGCTGGCAGGATGAGACTAAACCTTAACAAGCCCCTCGTGGTGTTCGACCTCGAAACCACGGGTCTGGATTTGGTGAAAGACCGGATCATACAGCTGTCTTACATAAAGGTGAGCCCCGACGGGCAGGAGAAGCGCGTCAACCTGATAGTGAACCCCGGCAAGCCCATACCGGCCGAAGTGACTGCGCTAACGGGCATTAGCGATGCCGACGTGGCCGGAAAGCCGTTGTTCAAGGAGATTGCGGCCAGGCTCTGCGAGGAGTTCCGCGGGTGCGACTTCGCCGGGTTCAACTCAAACCACTTTGACATACCCATGCTCGCAGAGGAGTTCCTGCGCGCCGGCATCGACTTCGACTTCTCAAAGTGCCACCTCATAGACGCCCAGACCATATTCCACAAGATGGAGAGGCGCAACCTGGCAGCGGCATACAAGTTTTACTGCGGGCGAGCAATGGAAGACGACTTCGAGGCACACAGGGCCGACCAAGACACCGAGGCCACCTACAGGGTGCTGATGGGCGAGCTCGACAAGTACAGTCCAGAGACCGAGCCCGACCCGGAGCGGCAGTTGCAGAACGACGTTGCCTTCCTGGCCGACTTCTCGCGGCAGAACAACAACGTAGACTTTGCCGGGCGTGTGGTCTGGGCCGACATGAAGGACGCGCAAGGCAATGTGGTGACAGGGCCCGACGGCAAGCCCCGCCAGGTGGAGGTGTTCAACTTCGGCAAGCACAAGGGAGAGCCCGTGGCGCAGGTGTTGCGCTACGACCCCGGCTATTACAGCTGGATACTCTCGGGCGACTTCACTTACAACACTAAACAGGTGCTCACCCGCATACGTCTGCGCGAGAGCAAATTAGGCTGACAACGAAATATGCTGAAAGGTAAAAAGATAGTGCTGGGCATCACCGGCTCGATAGCGGCCTACAAGGCTTGCTACATCATACGCGCCCTGGTGAAGGCCGGGGCCGAGGTGCAGGTGGTGATAACACCTGCCGGCAAGGAGTTCATAACGCCGATCACGCTGTCGGCACTGACGCAGAAACCCGTCATCAGCGACTTTTTCTCACAGCGCGACGGCACATGGCACAGCCACGTGGCGCTCGGGCTGTGGGCCGACGCCATGGTCATCGCGCCGTGCACGGCATCGACCCTGGGCAAGATGGCGGGCGGGGTGGCCGACAATATGCTGGTAACCACGTATCTGTCGATGAAGGCCCCGGTGTTCATAGCCCCGGCCATGGACCTCGACATGTATGCCCACCCCTCAACACAGGCCAATCTCGAGAGGCTGCGCTCATACGGCAACCACATCATTGAGCCGCAGAGCGGATATCTCGCCAGCGGCCTTGAAGGCAAGGGGCGCATGGAAGAGCCCGAGGCAATTGTCAAGGCCGTCGACGACTATTTCCGCGGCAACACCGGGCAATTGGCCGGCAAGCGCATCATGATAACCGCCGGGCCTACCTTCGAGCGCATAGACCCGGTGAGGTTCGTGGGCAATTACTCCAGCGGCAAGATGGGGTTTGCCCTTGCAGGCGAGTGCGCCCGGCGCGGGGCCGACGTGACTCTCATTGCAGGGCCGGTGGCCCTGAAGGAGGGCAGGGGCATAAGGCGCATCGACGTTGAGAGCTGCGACCAGATGTACAGGGTCGCCGTGAGCGAGTTTGGGGGCTGCGACGCCGCCATACTCTGTGCCGCCGTGGCCGACTTCCGGCCCGACAGCGTGGCCGACAGCAAGATAAAGCGCGGCGACAGCGACCTGGTGCTGAGGCTCAAGCCCACCCACGACATTGCCTCGGAGCTCGGGCGGATGAAAAAGCCAGGCCAGAGGCTCGTGGGATTCGCGCTCGAGACCGACGACGAACAGGCCCACGCCATGGGCAAGCTGGAGCGCAAGAACCTCGATTTCATTGTGCTCAACTCGCTGCGCAACAAGGGAACGTGCTTCCGCTCCGACGAAAACCAGGTGTGCATACTGACACGCGAGGGGATGACCGAATACCCGAAGAAAAGCAAGGAGGGCGTGGCCGAGGACATCATAGGCAGGCTGGCCGAGATAATGTAAACCTACAAATACAATGGACGCCAAGAGATTGTTGCTTGCGGCTGTGGCCGCTTTCATCGTGACGGCCTCGCACGGGCAGGAGCTGCAGGCCAAGATAAACATCAACCACAGCAAGGTGGGAGTGACAGACGTCAGCGTTTTCGACAACCTGCAGCAGACGCTGGAGCAGTTTGTAAACGACAGGCAGTGGACAGACCTGCAGTTTCAGAAGAACGAGCGCATTGTCTGCAATTTCAATATCACGGTAAACAAGTACGACAAGACCAACAACACCTTTGAGTGTACGGCCACGATACAGGCCAACCGCCCCGTGTACAACTCGCAGTACAACTCGACGCTCTACAACAACCAGGACGCAAACTTCAACTTTCAGTTCGCTCAGTTCGACCAGCTCAACTTCAACGAGGATGTCATCGACAACCAGCTGACGGCCCTCTTCGCCTATTACGCATACCTGATAATAGGCATCAACCTCGACAGCTTTGCCCCCATGGGCGGCACCGACGTGTTGCAGAGGTGCCTCAACCTTGTAAACAACGCGCAGAACCTTGAGTTTACTGGCTGGAAATCGTTTGAGGACAGCAAGAACAGGTTTGCCATCATCAACGACTACCTCGACGAAGCCATGAAGCCTTTCCGCCAGCTGCAGTACGACTACTACCGCACGGGCCTCGACGAGATGGCCTCGAACGTGGAGCGCGGGCGCACCAACATAACAGCCGCGCTCGAAAACGACTTGAAGAAGGCTCACGAAGACAAGCCGTTGAGCATGCTGCCGCAGATATGGACCGACTATAAGCGCGACGAACTGGCCAACATTTACAAGGGCAAGGGCACGCAGAAGGAAAAGGAGAGCGTTTACAACATTCTCTTCGGCATCAATGCCTCGCAAAGCAATTCGTGGAACAAAATCAAGGAATGAACAATGCTTAAGCAACTAATCATAAAGAACTTCACCCTCATCGACACGCTCGACATAAGGTTCAACCCCGGCTTCTCGGTCATTACGGGCGAGACGGGCGCCGGAAAGAGCATCATACTCGGTGCCATTGGTCTGCTGCTCGGTCAGCGGGCCGACACCAAGGCCATCAAGGCAGGGGCGTCGAAGTGTGTCATCGAGGCCCATTTCGACCTCTCGCGCTACGACATGGAGGAGTTTTTCAGCCAAAACGACATAGAGTACGACCCCGACGACTGCATAGTGAGGCGCGAGCTGGCCGCATCGGGCAAGAGCCGGGCTTTCATCAACGACACCCCGGCGCCGCTGGCCTTGCTCAAGGAACTGGGCGAGAGGCTCATCGACGTGCACAGCCAGCACCAGAACCTGCTGCTCGGCAAGCAGGACTTCCAGCTCGAGGTGGTGGACATCATTGCCGACGACGCCGCTGAGCTGGCCCTTTACCGCGAGGCTTTCTCGGCATACTCCGACTCGGTGAAGGCCCTCGGCGAGCTTAATGAAAAGATAGAGCGCGACAGGGCCAACGCCGACTTCATAAGGTTCCAGTACGACGAACTCGACTCGGCCAGGCTCGCGGAAGGCGAGCAGCAGGAGCTCGAGCAGAAAGCGTCGACCATGAGCCATTCGGAGGAAATAAAAAGCGCGCTCTACGAGGCCGACAACATGCTGGCTGCCGAAGGCGCCGGGGCCGTGGGCAACCTGCGCTCGGCCGGCGGTGCCATGGAGGCCGTGGCAAGCATGCTGCCCCAGGCCGCCGAACTGGCAGAGCGGCTCAACAGCGCATACATAGAGCTCAAGGATGTGTCGCAGGAGATAAGCCGCCTGCTTGAAAGCATAGACTTCGACCCTGTCGAGCTCGACGCCATCAACGACCGCCTTGACACCATCTACAGCCTCGAGAAGAAATATCACTGCGAAAGCGTCGAGGGGCTCTTGGCGCGGCGCAACGAGCTGCGTGAACAGATAGACAACATAGACAACAGCGACGAGGCGCTGGCCGAACTGCAGGCCAAGGTTGACGCCGCACGGCAGCATTGCCTCGACTGTGGGGCGCGGCTCACTGCCTTGCGCACCGACGCCGCACGGCGCATTGAGGGCGAGATGCAGCAGAGGCTTGTGCCGCTGGGCATGCCGAGCGTGCGCTTCAGCGTGGCCGTCGACGCCGAGCAACCGTCGCGCAACGGGTGCGACCGTGTGGCCTTCCTGTTCAGCGCCAACCGCAGCACGCCCATGCAGCCTGTGTCGCAGGTGGCGTCGGGCGGCGAGATAGCCCGCGTAATGCTCTCGCTGAAGGCTATGATAAGCGGGGCCGTGAAGCTGCCCACCATCATCTTCGACGAGATTGACACCGGTGTCAGCGGCAAGATAGCCGAGAAGATGGCGCTGATAATGCAACAGATGGGGCGCAGCGACCGCCAGGTGATAAGCATAACCCACCTGCCGCAGATTGCAGCAGTGGGGCAGACGCACTATAAGGTATACAAGGAGGAGACCGACAGCGGTACGACAAGCCGCATGATACTGCTCGACGGCGATGCCCGGGTGAGGGAAATCGCACAGATGCTGAGCGGAAGCGACGTGTCGGAGGCCGCCATTAACAACGCAAAGGAACTACTTAGGAAATGAGACGTACACTTATTTGCATTATGGCCGCGCTCGCATTGTGTGCGGCACAGGCCCAGCCGGGCTGGGTGAAGAAGGCCGCAAAGGCTGTGTTCACCCTCAAGACATTCGATGCCGACGGCAATCTTATTGCCAGTTCCAACGGGTTTTTCGTTGGCGAGCAGGGAGAGGCCCTGAGCAGCTTCGCGCCTTTCAAGGGGGCCGCGAGGGCTGTAGTCATCGACACGAAGGGCAACGAGATGCCCGTGGCGAGCATCATCGGGGCAAACAGCACGTATGATGTGGCCAAGTTCAGGGTCGAGGCTAAGTCGACCGCCCCCTTGGCCATAGCTGCAGCCAATGCCGCAGAGGGCAGCGCAGTGTGGCTCTTGCCATACAGCACGAAGAAGTCGCCTGATTGCATCGAGGGCCGGGTGAGCAAGATTGAGACGTTCCAGGGCTCTTATGCTTACTACACCGTCGGCATGAAGGGCATAGAGAATTCCGTCAGCTGCCCGCTGTTCAACGCCAATGGCGAGGTGATTGGACTGATGCAGCAGCCGGTAGACGCCAAGGACACTACCAACTATGCCGTCAGCGCGGCCTTCGCCAACTCTCTGAAGACCAACGGGCTGAGCATAAACGACGCCACGCTCAACTCTACTTCCATAAAGAAGGAGTTGCCCGACGAGCTCAACCAGGCCGTGCTTACGCTCTATGTGGCCGGCTCGGTGCTCGACTCCGCGGCATACGCCGCCACCGTCAACGACTTCATTGCCAAGTTTCCGAACGCGGCCGACGGCTACATCTCGCGCGCGCAGCTGTCGGTGGGGGCGCAGGACTACGCCGCCGCCGATGCCGACATGCAGCAGGCGATAAAGGTGGCCGACAAGAAAGACGACGCTCACTTCAACTATGCCAAGCTGATGTACCAGAAGTTGATGTTTGCTGATGCCAAGCCTTACGACAAGTGGACATTCGACGCCGCTGCCGCCGAGGCCCGCGCAGCCTACGATATAAACAAGGTGAGCCTGTACCGGCAGTTGGAGGCGCAGATACGCTTTGCCCAGAAACGATACGACGAGGCATATTCCATATACTCCGAGCTGCTGGGCGGCGACATGCGCAATGCCGAAACGTACTTCGCTGCGGCGCGCTGCAAGGAGATGATGAGCGATACGACAGCCATGCTGGCATTGCTCGACAGCGCCGTCAACACCTTCAGCAAGCCTTACCTCAAGTCGGCGGCGCCTTACATCCTTGCCCGGGCGCAGGCACTGCTCAGCATGAAGGAGTACCGCAAGGCAGTGGTCGACTTCAACGAGTATGAGAAGCTGATGCCTACCGAGGTCAACGCCAACTTCTACTACATACGGGCGAGGGCCGAAATAGACGGGCACATATACCAGGCCGCCCTCAACGACTTGGCAACAGCCATTGGCAAAGACCCCAAGAACACGCTTTACTATTGCGAGAAAGCGTCGCTCGAGATACGTGTCAACCTGTTCGACGATGCCATAAAGACGGCCGGGCAGTGCATTGCCGTCGACCCTAAGCTCGGCGAGGGCTACATGTTTCTTGGTCTGGCGCAGTGCCTTAAGGGCGACAAGGCCACCGGAAGGCAGAACCTGCAGAAGGCAAAGGACTTGGGCGACACCCAGGCCCAGGAGTTGATAGACAAGTATGCCAATTGACGGCGCCCGCACGGCAATGGGCCGGCGGCGGGAGGGCATGCCCCGTAGGCTTGCGCCAATACGGCGCTTTGCCTGCGGGGCATGTCTGTCTTGCCTGTTCTATTTCGCTACATTTTCTCTGATAATGATGTTTCCCCTCATCCATACATTCTGGCCACAATTGTCCGTCGGGCTGCCCGATGCAGTAATGGCATCCATTCCATTCGCCACAAAACTCTTTCCCCGCTCCCGTCGGCGCCAACTCTGCCGCGTTGTTGCTGCATAGGGCGCTATGCCTGCTGCAAAGACTGCAGGCAATTTGCAGGGGATTGGATGATGCGGCTTGCACCCTGACTGCCTGTTGCGGACAAATGAAAAGGATACGTGATGCACATCCATCCCGTATCCTTATATGTCTTGAATATAGTTATAGGCTGTCTTTGTATTATCAGCGGCCGGTTTGAGCTGTTTTTCTTAGGCGGCTTGTGTGTTTGCCTTGTGGCATGGCTGCCTATGTGGCGAAACAAACGGGCAGGCACTATCGGAGAGACACTCAGGTCGGCTTGGTAGATAAGGCTGCTTCTATAGCGTCAATACACTTTCCTGGCACTGGTTGCATGCGCTTGGCGCGTCCGATTTGCCAAAGCGGATTCTCAGTTTCTCAATCATGTCTTTGGTCATCGCGTCCAAGTCGTACTCGGGTTTCCAGCCCCACTCCTGGCGTGCACAAGTGTCATCCAGTGAGTTTGGCCAAGATTCGGCTATGGCCTGGCGTAGCGGGTCAACCTCGTAAACCATTTTGAATTCAGGTATATACTCCTTTATTTTATTGTATATGGTATCTGGCTCGAAACTCATGGAGGCAATGTTGAACGAGTTGCGGTGGACAAATTTGTCGGGGTCGGCTTCCATTATCTCAATTGCGGCGCGCAGGGCGTCGGGCATGTACATCATGTCCATGTAGGTGCCTGCGGCAATGGGGCACTTGAACGTCTCACCCTTCACTGCCGAATAATATATGTCAACGGCGTAGTCGGTGGTGCCGCCACCCGGGGGCGTCACATACGAGATAAGTCCGGGGAAGCGAACCGAGCGAGTGTCTACCCCAAAGCGGTTGTGGTAATAGTCGCTCAGCAACTCTCCCGACACCTTGGTAACGCCATACATGGTGCGTGGGTTGCGGATGGTGTCTTGCGGGGTCTTGTCTTTTGGTGTATCGTCGCCAAACACGCCTATTGAACTGGGGGTGAAGACCGCACAGTGCATCGTGCGTGCCACCTCTAAAACGTTGAACAGCCCGCCCATGCCAATCTTCCAAGCCATCTGCGGCTTTGACTCGGCAACGGCAGACAGTAATGCCGCCAGGTTGTAGATAGTGTCGATTTTGTACTTGGAAACGGCTTCTGCAATCTGCTGCTCATTGGTGACATCTACGATGGCGCTCGGCCCCGACTCTTTCAGCTCACCTGTAGGTTCTGCACCCGGGATGTAGCCGGCAACGATGTTGCCGTTGTACAGCCCTCTCAATTTCATGGTCAACTCTGAACCAATCTGGCCGGTTGAACCGATAATCAATACATTTTTCATGCTTTGTCGTTTCTTTATATCTAAATTTTAAGATGTACAAAGATAGTACATTATTCTTAATTGTTTCAGAGAATATTCAAGAGATTTTATTTGTTATATCAAAAAAAAATTGAGACCTTTGCATAAGAATCCTAAAACTTACATGTATGTACGGTAAATTTCAAGACTTTTTGGCTAATGAACTCTCTGGCATAGAGGCTGCCGGCCTGTACAAAAGAGAGCGTGTGATAACAACTCCACAGAGTGCAGACATCAAGGTCAATGCCGGGGAGCGTGTGCTTAACTTTTGCGCAAACAACTATTTGGGCCTTTCTGACAACAAGAGGCTGATTGATGCAGCAAAGCAGGCCATGGACAGCCATGGCTACGGGATGTCGTCGGTGCGGTTCATTTGTGGCACACAGGATTTGCACAAACAACTCGAAGAGGCTGTCTCCGACTATTTCCACACGGAAGACACCATTCTTTATGCTGCCTGCTTCGATGCAAACGGCGGATTGTTCGAGCCTCTTTTTACTGAGGAAGACGCCATCATCTCCGACTCGCTGAACCATGCCTCAATAATCGACGGCGTGCGTCTGTGCAAGGCCAAGCGATATCGCTATGCCAATGCCGACATGGCCGACTTGGAGCGCTGCCTGCAGGAGGCCCAGGCCCAGCGCTTCCGCATCATTGCCACAGACGGTGTGTTCTCAATGGACGGCAACGTGGCGCCGATGGACAAGATATGCGACCTGGCCGAGAAATACGACGCGTTGGTAATGGTTGACGAGTCGCACTCTGCCGGCGTGGTAGGCCCGAGCGGCCGTGGCGTGGCTGAGCAGTTCAATGTCTACGGTCGGATAGACATCTTTACAGGTACCCTTGGCAAGGCTTTCGGTGGTGCCATGGGAGGATTCACAACAGGAAGGAAGGAAATAATTGACATGCTGCGCCAGCGCTCGCGCCCCTACCTGTTCTCTAACTCGGTGGCCCCGGCCATAGTGGGGGCGAGCATAGAGATGTTCAAGATGCTCAAGGAAAGCAATGCGCTGCACGACAAGTTGGTGGAGAACGTAAACTATTTCCGTGACAAGATGATTGCCGCCGGCTTCGACATAAAGCCTACGCAGAGTGCCATTTGCGCCGTGATGCTTTACGATGCAAAGCTCTCGCAGGAGTTTGCTGCAAAGATGCAGGACGAGGGTATTTATGTCACAGGTTTCTATTATCCTGTCGTTCCAAAGGGGCAGGCCCGCATCCGCGTACAGCTGTCGGCCGGGCACGAGCGTGAGCACCTTGACAGGGCCATCGCTGCGTTTGTGAAGGTAGGCAAGGAACTTGACGTCATCAAGTGACTCCGCTTCAGGCAAACCGGGCTTGCATCAGCCCGGTTCGTTTGAACCGTTGGCAACATCCCCAATACATTCCATCCTGTTGTCGCCACGACGCCTGCTCGCAATGGCCGGGCCAAATGTGCAGGCCCGTATGCCAGGCAACAGGATGGAACCGCATTTTGCCGTGTCGACAGGGTAGGGGAAAAAGCATACAGGTTGTTGTCGTTTTCGGTTGGCGCAAGGCGGTTCAAGGCAGCTGGCTCGCTTTGGGTTCGTTTCATGAAATGGCCGGATGGATAGCTGATAGTCATGTTATGATGTTTCCCATTTCAAATAAGCATAAATGGGAAAGGCCCGTGCCACCGGCAGTTGGTGTCGTTTAGCTCGTTCATGTCAATTCTTTTGGCCATTCGGCGTGAATGGCCCTTTCGGTGTGTCTTGGCCAAAGGGCGATACACCGTGATGAGGACAGTTGCAGGATGAGAGTTCCGTGGCGCCCATCGTGCAACTGCCCTGTTTTTATGTCAGAACGCCGGTCCCTCGCCCGGTGGCAGCATTCCGCCGAACGGGTCGTAGTCGTTGGGCAGTTCGGGTGCAGGGCCGAGGTCGCCGTTGATGCGCGACCCCAGTATCTCGCCTCCGGCCGCCGGCGTCGACTTGCCCAGGCGTGTGTCCTCAGGGTTCTCGAATCGTGTGAACTCTCCGCGGAATGTGAGCAGCACGTCGCCCGTGGCACCCTTACGGTGCTTGGCGATGATGATTTGCGCCATGCCGTGCAGGTCGCGCCCGTTTTCGTCTTCGTATATGTGATAGTATTCCGGCCTGTGTACGAAGAGCACCATGTCGGCGTCTTGCTCGATGGCTCCCGACTCGCGCAGGTCGCTCAGTTGCGGGCGCTTGCCCTCCAGTCCCTCGCGCGACTCCACGCCACGGTTCAGCTGCGACAGTGCCAGTATTGGTATGTCGAGCTCTTTGGCCAGTCCTTTCAGCGAACGCGAGATGGTAGAAACCTCTTCCTGTCGGCTGCTGAACCGCATGCCGTTGGCGTTCATCAGCTGCAGGTAGTCAATCATGATGAGCTTCACTCCGTGCTCGCGCACCAGTCGGCGGGCCTTTGTTCGCAGCTCGAATACCGACAGGCCCGGTGTGTCGTCCACATAGAGCGGTGCTCCTATCAGGTTGTTCATGCGCTTGTCGAGCCGGTCCCACTCGTCGGGCTGCAGCTGTCCGTTTAGTATTTTGCTTCCCTGTATCTCGCAGCAGTTGGATATCAGTCGGTTTACGAGCTGCACGTTGCTCATTTCGAGCGAGAAGAAAGCCATCGGAACCTTGTAGTCGGCGGCAATGTTCTTGGCCATCGACAGGGCGAACGACGTCTTTCCCATGGCCGGGCGCCCGGCAATGATGACAAGGTCGCTGGCCTGCCATCCGCTGGTTATGTCGTCCAGCTTGTGGTATCCGGTGGGCACGCCCGTCAGTCCGTCCTTGTTGGCGGCCGCTTTCTGTATCACCTCGACAGCGTTCTTTATCACAGGGTCTATCTGCGTATAGTCTTTCTTCATGTTGCGCTGCGAGAGCTCAAACAGCGAACCCTCGGCCTCCTGCATCAGGTCGTCGATGTCGGTGGTGTCGTCGAAGGCCTTGGTCTCTATGACGCTGGCAAACGATATGAGCTGCCTGGCAAGGTATTTCTGGGCGATGATGCGAGCGTGATACTCGATGTTGGCCGACGAGGCCACGCGCGAGCTCAGCTCGGCCACATATACCGGGCCGCCCACTTCGTCGAGGTCGCCGTTCTTGGCCAGCTGTTCGGTGACGGTGAGCACGTCGACCGGGCGCTCGGCCATGCTCAGGTCGCGCACGGCGGCATACACCTTCTGGTTGCGCGGCTCATAGAAACTCTCTGGGTAGAGCATCTCGCAGACCACTGCGTAGGCGTCTTTGTCAATCATTAGTGCCCCGAGCACAGCCTTCTCCACGTCGGTGGCCTGTGGTTGCAGGTGGCCGTAGGTATTGTCGACGGCCGCCGGTTTTCGTTGCCGTCGCGGCCTGTTGTTGTCTTGTTCTGCCATTGTTTTTTTTTCGGTTTTGGCTGCAAAGGTACAAAAAAGCGCGCAATGTGCCCAGCGTAGGTGCCTAAAAAACACCTGCGGCAGGTTGCCTCGCCGGCAGGCTGGCTTGCCGCCGTGGTGACGGCAATGCCGGGGTGGCTTTTTGTCTGGAAGGATATTTAGACATGCTGGTTGACCTGCTGCTGCCCAGCAGGCAGTTTTTTCTGAAAATAATAGGATAAAACGCAGAATAAAGCGAATTTGAGCATTCTCACTGACGGTCAGAGGGTTTGGCTTCGGGTGGCACGGAATGACATAAGGGCGGAAAAACGGATTTGGGCGGATTACAGCAATAGATGCACTTCCAAATCATTACCCAACACCTGATGCACATTTAACACTAACGGTCTCTATTTCTGCGTTCTGCGTAGGTTTACATTCTGCCT
>ENA-ORSA01000126-ORSA01000126.1-human-gut-metagenome-genome-assembly--contig:-NODE-126-length-89626-cov-17.996360_pt1 | contig 89626 bp, 82 predicted proteins | sample MGYA00242179_ERZ509142 | MGnify/ENA primary metagenome ERZ509142 (study PRJEB26280, sample SAMEA2338659) | human gut metagenome | biome: human gut; feature: human-associated habitat; material: faeces... | reverse complement strand
AACGTGAAGGTGCTTGGTACTCCTGTTCAGGCTATCATGGACACTGAGGATCGTGAGCTCTTCGTTCAGAAGCTCGACGAGATTAATGTCAAGACTATCAAGAGCGAGGCTTGCGAGACAATGGAGCAGACACGTAAGGCTGCTGCTGAGCTTGGCTATCCGGTTATTATACGTGCTGCTTACGCTCTTGGTGGACTCGGTTCAGGTTTCGCTGACAATGAGGAGGAACTCGACAAACTTGCCGAGAAGGCATTCTCATTCTCACCGCAGGTGTTGGTAGAGAAGAGCTTGAAGGGATGGAAGGAGATTGAGTATGAGGTAGTGCGCGACCGCTACGACAACTGTATCACCGTATGTAACATGGAGAACTTCGACCCTCTGGGTATCCACACCGGCGAGTCAATCGTTATTGCTCCTTCACAGACTCTTACCAATTCAGAGTATCATAAGCTTCGTGCTCTCGCCATCAAGATTATCCGTCACATCGGTATCGTAGGTGAGTGTAACGTGCAGTATGCTTTTGACCCACAGTCAGAGGATTATCGTGTTATTGAGGTTAACGCTCGCTTGAGCCGTTCGTCAGCTCTTGCTTCTAAAGCTACCGGTTATCCTCTCGCCTTCGTTGCTGCTAAGCTCGGTATGGGCTACGGTTTGTTCGAGTTGAAGAACTCTGTAACCAAGACCACATCAGCATTCTTTGAGCCTGCGCTCGACTATGTAGTCTGCAAGATTCCACGTTGGGACCTCTCTAAATTCCGTGGTGTAGATAAGGAGCTTGGTTCGTCAATGAAGTCTGTAGGTGAGGTTATGGCTATCGGCCGCAATTTTGAGGAAGCTATCCAGAAGGGTCTGCGTATGATAGGCCAGGGCATGCATGGTTTCGTTGAGAACAAGGAACTTGAGATTGAAGATATTGACGCAGCTTTGCGCGAGCCTACCGACAAGCGTGTGTTTGTCATCTCTAAGGCTATGCACAAGGGTTATACAGTCGACCAGATTCACGACCTTACCAAGATTGACAAGTGGTTCCTTGAGAAGTTGCAGCACATCATCGACATCGATGAGGCTATGAAGAAGTGCAACATCAACACACTCGACAAGGAACTTCTCCGCACAGCTAAGGTATACGGTTTCACCGACTTCCAGATAGCACGTGCCGTTGGCTTGGAGGACGAACTTAAGTCAATGCGTAAGGCTTCGCTTGTAGTTCGCTCACGTCGTAAGAACTATGGCATCCTGCCTGTTGTAAAGCAGATCGACACACTTGCTGCCGAGTATCCTGCACAGACCAACTATCTGTATGTGACATACGCTGGCGTGAAGAGCGACATCACATTCGAGAACGACAAGCGTTCTATCATCGTTCTCGGTTCGGGTGCTTATCGTATCGGTTCTTCAGTAGAGTTCGACTGGTGTGGTGTTCAGGCTCTTAACACAATCCGCAAGGAGGGCTATCGCTCGGTTATGATCAACTATAACCCAGAGACCGTGTCTACCGACTATGACATGTGCGATCGTCTCTACTTCGACGAACTTACATTCGAGCGTGTAATGGATATCATAGACCTGGAGACACCTTATGGCGTTATCGTTTCTACCGGTGGTCAGATTCCTAACAACCTTGCCATGCTCCTCGACGAGCAGCACGTGCCTATCCTCGGTACCAAGGCTCAGGACATCGACAACGCTGAAGACCGTGCAAAGTTCTCGCAGATGCTTACCAACAATGGTATCAACCAGCCTGAATGGAGCGCACTTACAAGCATGGAGGACATCGATCGCTTCATTGAGCGTGTAGGATTCCCGGTACTTGTACGTCCGTCGTATGTGCTTTCAGGTGCTGCCATGAACGTTTGCTCTAACGAGGACGAACTTAAGCGATTCCTTCAGTTGGCTGCCAACGTTAGCGAGGACCATCCAGTTGTAGTTAGCAAGTTCATCGAGCATGCCAAGGAGATTGAGATGGATGCCGTTGCCAAGAATGGTGAGGTTATCGCATACGCTATCTCTGAGCACATCGAGTTTGCCGGTGTACACTCAGGTGACGCTACAATCCAGTTCCCACCGCAGAAGCTCTATGTTGAGACCGTACGCCGTTGTAAGCGTGTAGGCCGTCAGATTGCCAAGGAGCTTCACATCAACGGTCCGTTCAACATCCAGTTCATGGCACGCGACAACGATATCCTCGTTATCGAGTGTAACCTCCGTGCATCACGTTCGTTCCCGTTCGTAAGCAAGGTTCTGAAGATAAACTTTATCGAGCTTGCAACTCGTGTAATGCTTGGTCTGCCGGTAGAGAAGCCGAGCAAGAACCTCTTCGACCTCGACTATGTAGGTATCAAGGCATCGCAGTTCTCATTCAACCGTCTGCAGAAGGCCGACCCAGTACTTGGTGTAGACATGAGTTCTACTGGTGAGGTAGGTTGCTTGGGCGACGACACCAACACAGCATTGCTTAAGAGTATGCTCTCTGTAGGCCATCGCATCCCGAAGAAGAACATTCTTCTTTCTACAGGTAGTGCAAAGCAGAAGGTTGCTATGCTCGATGCTGCCAAGATGCTCCTTGAGAACGGCTACAACCTCTATGCTACCGGCGGTACAAGCAAGTTCCTCACTGAGAACGGCATAAAGAACACACTCGTACTTTGGCCTTCAGAGGAAGGTGACGAGCCTAAGGCTCTCGACCTGTTGCACAACCATACAATCGATATGGTAGTCAACATACCGAAGAACCTTACAAGTTCAGAGCTCAGCAACGGCTACAAGATTCGTCGTGCAGCTATCGACCTCAACGTGCCTCTTATCACCAACGCTCGTCTTGCAAGTGCTTTCATCTACGCATTCTGCACAACCAAGCTTGAGGATATCGACATCAAGGCTTGGGGTGAGTACTAATATTCGAGTTGAGAATTAATAATTGAGAGTTGAGAGTTATGAAATCCTAACTCTCAATAACATAAAAACGACAATAGAGACAATGACAGACAACCGCTATAGAGTTGTCCACATTGTCTCTATTGTCGTTTTTTTTATAGCTTAATACTACTTGTACATTTATATTGACTTTGACTGATTTTATGATGATGTAACCTACGCCCAATCGAAATTATCCTTTCCAGCACCAATCTCGAAGTGCAGTCTGGCTATGCCTATATCCATCTTGGTATATCCCACCATTGAGAAGCCTCGATTGGCAAGAATCTTTGGTTTCTCTCTTGTACCTTGCTCGTTAGGCAACAGCGTGAAAGAAAACTTCTGTTGATTGATGGCAGTAGGAGCCAGGAGTGCAGCTTCCACACCATTGCGAAACCATTCGGGCGAGTCATTACAGATGTTGCTCACTTCTTCGGCTTTCTTAATCTTATGGCTTACACCTTGTGTAGCTCCATATCCCAAGGCAATCATACACGTTAGTTTCTCGTCATCGCCCACTATGTAAGCCTCATACACCTTACGATAACTCAGTCCTGCCCAACAAGTATTTAGCCCGAGCGTTTGTGCCAGCAGTACAAGCTGTTCTCCGTAATAGCCCACACGCTCGTCAAGGTCGTCAGCCTTCTTGCCAACCATAACCAGATAATTCTCCACGCCCGAAAACTTGCCATACGAGAAGATGCCCGTAAATGCCTTTGTCTCATTAGTAACAAGCTGAATGTGCAGTCCGCCCTCAGCGTTGCACTCCTCAATCTTCTTCTGTAACGTCTCAATGATGTCTGCCGACAGAGGCTTATGAACGTACCTGCGCACACTATGTCGTTGCTTTATAGCTTCAAGTAATGTCATAATCATATATATATTAATGTTTATTTGTGCACAAAGATACACATTTTTTTCTTTATGAAAGATATCAGAGGAATATTTGTACACAGGTAAATTCACTGCAACCAATACAATATTTGCATTTATGACCGCTCAAAACTGTGATCTGAACGCACAAAGAAATCTTTGGCTCAGAATTCTTTAGTTTTGCGCGGTTTTTGTTATGTTGCTTGTATACAGCGAGTTATAGCGATTGTGAAGCTTTGGCGCAGATTTCAGTTACAAAAAAGAGGTCCTTTTTATGTCAAAAGGACCTCTTTTGCTATACATTTGGGCTACATTTACAAAGCAAATGTACTCCTATTGCCATGCAAAAGGACAACTTTTGCAAGGTAAAGAAGCCCCAAATGACGAGTTGGAATGTCTTCGTAGCTCCAAAAAACTATAAAACCTACCTTTGAAATCTCTAGAATCAATTTTTCATTTGTAACAGATTTTTACCGCTTGTACGATATTTGTAAGAAAGAATTCCTCTATAATACATTGTATGGTTGCTTTAACTTTAGAATCGTTAGGAGAATTCTTATTGTTGTCATTAAGAATGCCGAATTCGTATGCTTTTTCTTCCTCCCAGATGTTATTGTTTTCTACAAATTCTATTCGATACTGAACGCCATAATCTGTTAAGAACTTATATGAACCATTATCTATTATCCATCCAGACTTTGTAAGGAGAATGAAAATTGAAGTGAGTTAAGTTAAAGGCATTGTATTATAGACTTATAACACACCCTCTTCTTGTTCAGTAGCAAACGCCTGCATATAATTTATCTATTGGGAATATCAAATCCCAATTCTTTCCCCAAACGATATTGCCACACTCTATCTTGAACTTTTTGAATTTGTTTTCATTCAAGTAAGAGTTGTATTGCGGATGTGGATGTTTTCTGATAAAAGCACCAACATCTACCGTCTTAATGATGCCATCATTGAAGTGCAATTCCACTTTTAATGGCGCCACATATTTTGCAGAAACAATACTTAAGTTCATAATTTCTTTGTTATTTTAGTTGAACGTATTCTTTTCTTATAAATAAAGAAGTTTACCCATTTATCAACTATATTCTTATAGTACTTCTTAACAAAGGCCTCAGCAGTAGCTGCATCCTTTTCACTTAATGGTGGAATCTTGTTAGAAGTTCTTCTGTGAATATCAACAAGTTCGCCATTCTCTAACATTATCTCGAATATAGCTTCATGTCCATCCTTCATAACATGAACATGTATAGGTTCATGTTCATTCGAATAGAATAGAAAGATAAATCCGAAGTATTCAAATATCTTTGGCATTGCAACCTCCTTTTTTAATCAGTCTCGCTTACAAAGCTAAGCTTTTATTTTGAAAGCGCAAAGAAAACAGAAGAAAAGTTTTGGTAAATATTGTGGTAGCTTTTGAAGAGTAAGGGTCTATACGCCACCTTTTCATCGTGGCATATAGACCCTTGTCGTTTCCCGTGAGGTGCGGGGGATATGTTTGCTGGGCAACTTATACTCCTGCCCAGCTTAGGAGTTAAACCAATCTGTATTTATTATTCAACCTTATATCTACACGTTATGGACTTAAATTCACGCCCAAGGAAATTTTTGCTGTTATGTTCATCACTACCAGCATAATCTATATCGTTATTAGCTGTATATAAATAATCGTCAGTTTCAATCATCTCTTTTTGATAGTCTGACAAAATTAAATCTATATTTGGGGTAATGTATTCAAATATTGGCCAATTTCGTGCATCAGCATAGTTTATAGGGCCAAAAGTCAGCTTTGAAAGCTGATCACATTTTTTAAATGCACCAGAACAAAGTTTATTAAGACTCGGCGCTTCTACTACAGTGAGATATTTGCACTCTTTAAAAGCATATTTCTTAATTTCTTTTACGTCAGACATTTTGACTGACTTAAGTTGCAACATATTATAGAATGCCTCTTCTGGAATAGTTTCTACACCAATAACGGTCAACTCAATTGTACCCAAGTCGTTAGGGGCGGCACCTTTGATGGCTTCTCTTATTGCCATAAATTCATCAGTGCCAGCATTGGGAGCGAGGTTGAGTCTTATAGTAGTCTTGCCATCTGCTACTTTTTGCTCAATAGCTGACTTTATTTCTTCTGCACTATTTGCCGAAATGACAGTAGCATCCAGAGCATAACTCTTAGCATTTTCTGTTGCTTGCGAGAATGTATAAGTTGTCAAAGCTGCTTCTCTATATTTCACTGTAACTTCGGAATTATTTTCAAAAGTACCATATAAATAGGCATTGCCCTTTTCATCCGAAGTAAGTGTATAATTTCCTTTCTGTTCCATATCGCTGCTGCCCGCAGGAGTGAAATATTCGGTATCAACTGTTATTTGCTCATTGGGTAGAGTTGCAATACGCAAACGTGAATATTTGCGTGTTGCCTCGGCAAAAGATACATTTATACCATTACCAGTGATTCTAGCATTTCCCTCGATATATTCATCTGTTCCAGGATCCTTACCTTCTTTCAAAACTAATTTGCCGGCTTCCCATTTGTAGTTAGGGGCATAATATACATGAGGAAAGGTTGGCACTTCGTCTTCTTTATAAGACAGCTCGCCACTTGTCAATTCCCAGCTACTGCCATTATATGTAAAAGCAGCATACTTGGTTCCTAAAGTCTTACTGGTCATCTCCAGAAGCAACTCATCTCCTTCTGCCCATGAAGTCTTGCCCGGATCAGGTGTACCTATAGCACGAGTCTGTGAATCTCCGAATGTCGGAAATTCACCAACAACCAACTGTACGTTGTTCTTGCCTGTTGTTGCGGTTGTTTCTTCTATATCACTTGTGCATGACGCCATTACTATAGTAACGACAGCCAGCATGATGTATTGAAATATCTTTTTCATATTCTTTCCTCCAATTATTTGAGTTCATCTTCGTTTGTCCAACCAGTCATATTATCTATGCTGATTCTGGTCAGTTCCACTTTGTCTTTTCCTACATCGAGTTTGTAGGTGTAGCGATGGCCCTCTTGAAACTCCGTATTTGACTTCATTTTTGCATGGAAGTTTTGGTCGCCAATCTTGAATTTCACGAAAATCTCGCCAGTTTTGTATGAACCAGGGATAACGATTGCTGAAAACATATCGCCGTCATGCTTACAGGCTTTTACCCAATCAGGATTACCAGAAGGTGTACCCATTACTAATTGCCCATGGTCAGGGGCTCTAAAAAATCTAACACTGTTGTTTTTTGAATACACTTGTGGTTCACTAATATCCTTATCAGGATAATCCGCAGTACCAACATGATATACTATCGTAACCAGCGACATGCGATGCTTCATAGGAATATCTACATAATCTTTAGGGACATCGTACCAACATCCGTTTATTAAATCTGCAGCTTTCAACTGAGTCTCATCACTTTGGTCTGTATGCAAATTATAGATAGGAAAATTGGTCATATCAGAAGGATACCAAGCAATCAATTCGCATCTTCCCACTTTTTCCCAGCGAAGTCTTACGATAGGTTCCCAATGGTATAACCCATTTTCTTCCACATATTTATATTCACCAGTTCTAGTAGTTTCATCACCGAAAATTTGCAGTACACTTATTAGGTCCTCATTCTCCCAATTGTTACCGTCTCCCAATGTATTGACACGAGTCTGCATACCTCCAACAGAGAAAGTGGCATTGATTTCCTGCCCTTTCAGCGTAGGAGCCATATCTTCATTTTGCGTACATGCTGTAAAGCCAATAGCCATAAGGCCCATTACCGCATAGGAAATTCTTTGTTTTATCGTCTTCATAATCTTCAGTTTTTTATTGTTAGTGAGTTAGTGAGCGGCCAAGCTCACTAACCCTGTATTCCCTATTTTCAGTACCTTATTTATCATTACAAAGCTATATCTGCGTCTAAATCACTTGAATCACCATTTTCCCAAGGAACTATATTAGCTTTTTCTATAGTAATCCCCGTATTTTTAACAGTTATGTTGTATGTATATTTTTTGCCACCTTCAAATTGTCCATTGGTGGATGGTGTTATAGGGGTTGTGTATTTTACTTCGCTATCATTCAACAACAAGTAAATCTCTATATCCATCTTATTGCTTTCAAGGCTTTGCGGCAACATGATATAAGCAAAACTTTCTTCGCTTTCAAAAGGTACATCAACAAAATTACGCACAATAGACATTCTGTCACCAACATTTTCAACCAAACCTGTTCTTGTGTCAAATTTACCGCTTGTAAATATTCCTTTCAACTCTAAGCGATTGAATTTATAATTGTTATATTTGACACCCTGCCCTGGTTTAATTTTGAATTCAACCAAACTCATACAATGCTTAAAGCGATGTTCGAGATCTGTAAAATTCACAGTTGGAGATGCTTTGCTTGCAGTAGCTCCTGAGGCAAAAAGTACATCAGCCTTACAAGGTTGGTTTTCTTCTACCTCAGCCATATTCCAATCCATTTTACCATCAGTTAAGGATTCGCTATAAGGATAGTATGCACTAAATGTTGTCTCTTTGTTGTCCTTGAAATAGATGATGTTGTTATTGTCAGCAGCTTCAAAAGTACCATCCCCATTTGTTGTTACATACTTTTTGTTGTCTCCTGTTGTATAGCTATATGATGTGACATATACGCCAATAGCATCGCCTGCTGTCCAGCTGTCGTTGTCTGCAGTTCCACGGGTTTTGATATTGTTGGAAATATCCGCCTGTACGGTAGCAGCAACAGGACCATTGTTGCCGATACCGTCTTCTTCGTTAGCGCAAGCTGCAAACAGCAATGCTGCGGCAGCGATGTACAAGAATCTAAATTTCTTCATATCTCTTGCTTTTTAAGAGTTGTTATTGTGCTATATGTTCATTGTCGTCTCCAGCCTTTATCCAAGGCTCAATGTTTCCAGAAATATCTACGGCAGAACGACTCAATTTTACTACTGTATAGTGGTATCTTTTGCCACCCTCAAGTTTTACAGGCATTGTCCATACGAAAGGAGCGTCGTAACCATTCTTGAGGTCAAACTCTATCACTCGGCTTTCTTCTTCTGTAGGGAGCAGGATTGCCTCATACAGCTTGCCAGCTTCGGTAGTTTTCATCGTGATGTCCGCAGGATTTTCTTCACCAGAGATGGTCCCATCCGCAAGATTGAAAGTGGCTTTGGTATTCTGACCTTTCACTGTCACAGTCATTTTCTTAAGGTCTTCTTGCGTGAGACCGTTACCTGGTTGAACTTCCAAAACAAGATTGCTTAATTTATGGTAGAACTTCAAGAATACCTGTGGCGTAGCTTTGTTGCAGCCTTCTGTCTTGGCATACATAAAGTCGATAGTTTCTTGTTTCGTTTGGTCTGTTACATCAAGTGCTACCTTGTAGTCATTGACAGTGGTTTGTGGATAGTAAGAATAGAAGTCCACATCTCCATCTATCGGGAAGAAAACAGTCTTACCACCAGAAACAGGTGAAAAGCCTATATTTCCATTTGACTGATAGCAAACATTGTCAACTCCCTCTCTGATTGCATCTGCAGAGAGAGGCTGTTTGGTAGCTGTCATGAAGATACCAATCTTGTCACCTTCAGCCCAGGCTAAACCGGAAGCACGGGTGTTTACGCTGATACCACCAGTAAACTGCACGGCTACCTTACCATTTGCTGTTGTAGGAGCTGTATCTTCTGTACTGCATGAAACCATTGCACCTGCCAAGAGTGCAAGGGCAAAAAACTTCGTCATCTTTTTCATCTTATCAATATTTTAAAAGTTATTATTATTATTTGATTTCTACTTCATTGTTGAGGTTCGTCCAACCGTTGATGGTAGCTTCCAGATTCATCTTTGGCTGCATTTGGTTGTAGTTGAGTCGCAACTCATACTTTCCTCCAACCTTCATCGCAGGGGCGGTGATGTCATACTCTTGTAAAATCTCGTTAGGGAGCAAGAGGCGGAGATAAACATGAGAGGCGGAACTTCCCTGTATGGTCGGCATCAGCCGGATGACTTCTGATTGCAAAGTTGACTCAGTAGCCAAGATAGTAGGTATTTCCACTTCCGTTGGCTTTATGCTCGGCAACCCATAGTCGCCATCACTATTCTTCTGTGTAGGGAACAGACAACAAGCACAATCCAACGCCTTGCCACTCATCTCTGTGCCTTTCGGTATGTTCTCGATGATGATGGTCAGTTCCGAAAGCACGCTCTTCATAGGGTTTTGCACCACATAGCTGCTTTCCTTGTTGTCTATCTTCACATCGGTCACTCCGAAATAGGCATTGTTCCTTACATCCTTAGGATTGGTCAAACCTATCTGAATATTGTTCCAGTTAGTCAAAGCCCTGGTCTGGTCAGTGGTGAAGAATGGCTCTATAAGATTGGTAATAGCCAATATCTGATAATGCCCTTCAGGAAGAGCGAAGCGTTGGCTTGCTACCTCCTGCGCACTACCATAATGTTTTTCCTCAACTAAGGAACCGTCATCGGCATTGAATATCCAGAGCTTCACATCCTTCACTTCCGTACCTTGGTCGGCTTCATCTGCCCAAGTGAGCGATACTGACAAGCCACCCTCATCCTCACCGTCATGAACATTATGGTCGCAACTTGCCAACAGGCATGGGACGCATAACAGCACCCATAACCAAATATTAAATCTTCTTTTTGCTTTCATTTTCTATCTTGTTTTATGGGTTACTTATGATTGTCTTTAGTCTCTACTCGGCGAGCCTTATCCGCATCTTGGGTGTCATCGCTGCCATTTCCTATTGCAGTAATGCGACTTGCCTCTATGCCATTCTTCACAAGCCAAGTTTTTACGGTTTCTGCACGCTGGCGAGATATACGTTTATTGACAGCCACGCTGCCTTTTGTGTCGCACCAACCTGTTACCGTCACCTTCATGTTTGGATTCTCTTTCAATGTTTTGAGAATAGCATTCAATTTAGTCTCTTCATTTTGTTGGATGTCGATACTATTGAAGGTGAAATATATGACAGGGAAAGTCACCTTTGCAGATTCTTTTATGTCTTGTTTAGCAACTCTTGTTTCTGCCTTATCCACAGTTTCTTTCTGATTGACATTCTCCGAAGAAGTTGGTTCTTGTTGTAGAACTTCCTTTTGAGGAACTGATGGAGTTTCTGTTATCTTGTTCTTCTTTTTAGAGAGGTTTATCCCCAATCTTACTCCACTTTCCCAAACAAAGTTGTTCTTATGCAGATGCTCAGGCATTCCGTCCATACGTTCGCCAGTAAGACGGGTCAGACCGGAATAGATGCCCAATTTCAGACATGAGGTCAGTTGGTAGCCCACCTGCAAGTCTGCGCCATAACCCAAATGCCAGTTGGTAGAACCTTTCATTACCTTGGCATCATCGGCTATAGTCTGAATATCAGCCTTAGTCGTTACTGCATATATATGAGGTGAAACTGCCAAATTCCATCGGCTGTTAGCTGTCTTATGGAACAGTCCAAGGAGATTAACGTTCACTCTTGCTCCGTATCTGCCCATCTGGACATGGCTTTTCAGATTGGCATATTCCCAACTGTCCATGCCTAAGACACCTGCGTTGTAAAGCACGCCGTCGCTACCCAACCAATAGTTACGTTCTACGCAACAATCTTGTGCAGACAAGTTCATCTCTCCATACTTGGCAGATAACTCAGCCGAGAATATGGAGTTGGAACGATAGCCACCATATAAGCCAGCAGCCCAACCGAGGTGCGTCTTGTCATGTCCGAAACTTGAGAAAGTAGAGAAACCGAAAGGCATTCCACCCTCAATACCGACGTACCAGCCTTGCTGACCGGTCTTTCCATCTTCTTTTACTTCTGCTTTCGCGAAAGAAAATGGAAGAATAAAAGCAAGTGCTGCGACCAGCAACCGATTTTTTGTTGTCAAATAATTTTCCATATCATTCATTTATTTTTTATCGTAAAAGTAAGGATCTGTCTCCAATTACAAGACAGGTATCCACCATAAAGCTAATTCATCCATTCTATCCGAAAATCACTCCAGGAAATACAAGAGGTTTGTCAGCAAGATAAATATGGATGCCAACAGCAAAAAGATATAAAAGCGTTCTCTCTTGATGAAGTCACGAAAGCTATAGCGAGCCTTCCAATGATTCTCAAGATACATCCTGTACTCATATATCATGGCATATCCGAAGATAATACATAATATGAGTACAAACACCCCGATGATGATCAGGGCTAACTCTATCCTTGGCATAGTTTCTATTATTCCCTTCATGTTGCAAAAATAGTTTTTTTCATTTGAAAGGAGTTTCCACTTGCCATGTTCATGTGTCGCATTCATACCAAAAAGGTGTCGCATTCCTACGAATGCGACACCTTTTTGGCTGTTTGACGATAAAAATTCTACTTTTTCTTTGGTATTTTATAAAGAAACATTTTGTGCTACATCAGTATGTCGGGAGCCCCTCCATTCTGTAGGAGAACAGCCTTCTTTTGTTTTGAAGATTCGGTAAAGATGAGTGCGACAAGAGAATCCACACTCAGCTGAAATGATGTCGTTGCTATAATCAGGATATTCCAACATCATCTTTTTTGCAGCGTTGAGACGTATTTCGCTGAGCCATATTCGAAAGTTGGAGTGCAAGCATTGGTCGAAAAACTGGCTCAATTCGTTCTTTGATATACAAAGTGTACGAGAAAGCGTCAACATGTTTACATTACAATCTTTATAGCCCAAATCCATACACCATTGGTCAAGACTGTTTTGGATAAAGTTTCTGCGCTCCTCAGATAATTGCTGTAAAGTTTTTTTTCTATCCCCCCGCTTCGTTGATTTTCCTCTTCTTTATCCAATAGCTCTTCTGTTGGAATATAACTGCTGCCGAGAGCGATAAACGTAAGATTGAAGAACAACAAGGCAAGCAATACAGCTGGACCTACTATATATAATAAGGTAGTAGAAAATATGGCAACTGGCATGGCGAGAACTGCGAGCCATAGAATGATTACACTTGCACGCGAATATCTTACGTAAGGCAACAAATCCGTTGCCGCCATTGTCTCCAACATATTTTTACGCCTGATCATCTCCTGAATAATCATGTATATGCAATAGAAAACACTTACGCAAAACAGAGTCAGCATCAGATAAAGCCCCTCTCTGATATACAGGCTATGATGAAGACTGATACCCACGCAAAAGACCACAATGATGGCAGCATAAATGCCACTACACATCAGTATCATCTTTCTGAGGTTGGAACGTGTGGCCTCTATGTTGTAGATTCCCATGGAGATAAGTGAAAAACATGGGGTATAAACGAGGATATTGATGACCGCGCCTAAATTATCGTTCATGGCACGGAATCCGAAAAGCATCTGCACGGCATATTGTATCGCCAATCCTATCAAGGCGACAACAATCATCCATCGTGAACGCTCATACCGCTTGTTTTCCCATCTAACATGCAGATATATCTTACGTAAGGCAACAAATCCGTTGCCGCCATTGTCTCCAACATATTTTTACGCCTGATCATCTCCTGAATAATCATGTATATGCAATAGAAAACACTTACGCAAAACAGAGTCAGCATCAGATAAAGCCCCTCTCTGATATACAGGCTATGATGAAGACTGATACCCACGCAAAAGACCACAATGATGGCAGCATAAATGCCACTACACATCAGTATCATCTTTCTGAGGTTGGAACGTGTGGCCTCTATGTTGTAGATTCCCATGGAGATAAGTGAAAAACATGGGGTATAAACGAGGATATTGATGACCGCGCCTAAATTATCGTTCATGGCACGGAATCCGAAAAGCATCTGCACGGCATATTGTATCGCCAATCCTATCAAGGCGACAACAATCATCCATCGTGAACGCTCATACCGCTTGTTTTCCCATCTAACATGCAGATGAGAGAGTGCCACGATGAAGGCATTGACGAGCATGAATATAAAACATGCAAACTGAAGTAGAAATAATGAATCCATTCTTATCTTATGTTTACTTTCTTGTATTTTTGATTACTTGCTGTAGGATTATCCGGATTAGTCATCTGCAAATATCCTGCTGCAACAAGGGAGGTGATGTAATGTTCACGATTCTCCATTCTCCGATCGTTCGTTTAAGGCTGTCGTAGTTTACACCAACCTTTATCAGTCGCTTGCCTTCTGCCGAATACGGAATAAGATAACCCTTGTCGTTGATTTGTTTCAGGGCAGCGTCGGCAGAACCGTCATACTTTAGCTCTATCACGTATATGGCGTCTGGCAAGTGCAGCACGGCATCTGCTCAGCCTATTGCGCTACATTCCTCCACCTTGATATAAGCTCCCATAAGATTGAAGATGAGATAGAACACGGTTTGGAAGTTGCGCTCGTTCTTTTTCTTATCTCTTGCATCTCCATAGCCTTGTGGTTTTGTAATTTCGTTGTGAAGTTACAAATAAATGGCCGAACTTGCAACTTTATATTTAGATTTTTATTAATTTCTCAAGCGAAACAATAACTCATGTGTTACTGTTAATGTAAAAACAAATAGAAAGAAATGACGTGTAAATTAATACTAATATAAAACACAATCAACGTATGAAGAAGATTTTATTTCTGCTGTGTTTGTTGTTGTGTGTCGCATCTCAGATGATAGCACAGGACAAGATAGTGACAATGTATAGAATTGGAGGACATTATTTCTCTAAGGAATTGCCGATGGATGAGGCTTTTAAGATTAGCAGTTCGATAATGGCACTTGCCGACAAGGATGGTATTGTAAGATATTGCAAGCATGGCGCTAATGACAATAATGTCAGAAGCGAGATATTGCAATTGATATGCGGTTCCTATTTTGGGTACCATTCGAATTAGTTTTGCGTAGCGAAATAATAACCCTTGCATTTGGACAGTTCGTAAAAATAAAGTATATTTGTAAATCAAAACAACTGATTATAAAATATCCTATAGGAATGACACTAAATCGCACTTGGCTTGCCTTTGCCAACAGAAAAAGGTGTAGACATGCTGACGCAATCCACAGTCTTGGATTTATCAACTGGAGAATAGGAAGCGCACGTTTTTCTATCGGAGACATTGTGTATCTTTTTATGTCTGATGAGCGTTGTGTACGCTTCAAGATGGTGGTGACCGCAGAGAATTGCAAACGTGAAGACCAAGCGTTTTGGGTAGAAACACCACCTAATGATATTACCTATAAACTGGAACTTCTTGAAGAATATGAAGGCACAAAGCTTTCTGAAAAAGAGCTGTGTATGCATGGCTTGAAGGGAGGCGGATCTCTTGAGGTTCCTAATTGCAACAATACAGAACTTATTGGCTACATTAAATCTATATTCTAACGAGAGCTATTGGTAGGTGAAACAGAATCATAATTATTTGAGGGATGCCAAAGATTATTTGGTATCCCTCATAGTTTTCACCCTTCCTTTATTCTCCATTCTCCAATCGTTCGTTTAAGGCTGTCGTAGTTCACGCCGACCTTTATCAGTCGCTTGCCCTCTGCCGAATACGGAATAAGATAACCTTTGTCGTTGATTTGTTGCAGGGCAGCGTCGGCAGAACCGTCATACTTTAGCTCCATCACGTATATGGCGTCTGGCAAGTGCAGTACGGCATCTGCTCTGCCTATTGCGCTACATTCCTCCACCTTGATATAGGCTCCCATAAGATTGAAGATGAGATAGAACACGGTTTGGAAGTTGCGCTCGTTCTTTTTCTTATCTCTTGCATCTCCATAGCCTTGTGGTTTCGTTATTTCGATGTGAAGTTACAAATAAATAGCCGAACTTACAACTTAATCTTCCGAATTTATTAGTTTTGTGTAGTGAAATAATAACTCATGCGCTGTTTAAATAAGTATCCGGTAGGGTTCTGCGCCTTGAAATGATCGTATCATGCCTTGAAATGACCGTTTCATGGCTTGATACGACCGTTTCATGGCATGATACGAAGTCTTTTTACTCTTTATTGTCTTCTTTTTAATTATTCAGCTGTTCAATATCATGTATCTCCAGCCCGGTAACTTTGGCAATGTCTTCTAATGTCATACCTATGCTTAATAGATTTCTTGCCACATCAGCACGACCCCCTTTTACTCCTTCTTTGCGTCCTTCTTCTCTTCCCTCTTTGCGTCCTTCCTCTCTGCCTTCCTCCATACTTCTCCTATTGGAATCAACAAACAGCAGGCGTTCTGCGCCAAGTTTATCCCAAAAGTCCTCGTAGGCAAGCAGCTCGTCTTTCGAAATAGCAGATTCCTCTACAGTTTTCAATGCCTTTGAGGTTTCAGGATTGTCCAAGAGTTCTTGCGGCACTTCCTTTGTCTGTTCGTCAATCTCTGTAAGGAACCTAAGCCACAGCACAGCCATTTTCTTTTCTTTGATGGAATGAGCCTGAAACTTGGGAAGCTCTACGAATGTGAAATGCAGTCCGTCGATAATCTCGTTGCTATGCAACTCGTGCACAACGTTATAGTTGTGGATAAACTCATCGGGGTATTCCTTTATGAAGATTTCGTTTACAAGATTGAGCGAGTAGACAGGTTGAAGCAATTCATACTTGCGCTTTTTGTCAAGTTGGCGCACAAAGGCCTTGGAAGCGTTAAACAGCACGCGCTGCTTGAAAGCTTCTGTCCACAGCATCTGCATCTCGACAATAAACTGACGGTTCTTCACGTCGCGGCATCTCACATCTACTATACTGTTCTTGCCTACATAAGTGTCGGGCACAAGTTCGGGCGAGAGATACTCCACACTCTCGATCTGCTCGTCGTCAGCCAATGGCAACAGAGCATTAAGAAGACTGATGAGCAAATCCTTATGCTCGCCGAATATCTTTTTGAAAGTAAGGTCGGCTTTGGGGTCAAGATATCTCATAATGGAAAAGTATTTACGGGTTGACGACTGTGACTATATATTATATGTGGCAAATTTACTAATAATAATCGAGATTTATGATAAAAAATATTAGTTTTGCGTAGCGAAATAATAACTCTTGTGTTATTATTAATGTAAAAACAAATAGAAAGAAATGACGTGGAAATACAAGAGTTTGTGAATGGTGCTGAGAGTCTGCGCTATGGTTTGCTCAAGCAGGCTATGCACTATCTTAAGGATGGCTCTGACGCTGAGGATGCTGTTCAGGAAACTCTCTTGAAACTGTGGACTGTACGTGAGCGTATAGCGGATGCTACAAAGATGCAGCACATGGCTTCGGTTGTGTGTAGGAATGTATCGCTTAACATGCTTCGTGACGCAAGATGTAATGTGCAGATAGAGAAGGTTGGGTATATGGCTAATGCTGACAATCCGCATAACCAACTGGAAATTAAAGAGAGTGACCGTATGCTGAAACAGAGTATCAGAGCACTTAGCGACAGGCATCGTGCCATTATACGGATGCGCAACGTCGAGAATATGCCGTATGCAGATATTGCACGTATACTCGGCACTACGGAAAGCTCGGTGCGTGGAATGATAAGCAAGGCACGAATGGAACTTATTAAGAATCTTAAAAAGGCAAAACAATGAAATACTCAAGAGAATATATAGAACGACTGTTGGGCAAGTTTGTTGATGGTCTGACTACAGAACTTGAGGAACAGCAGCTTGCAGAATACTTCGATACAGCTGATGATATTCCTGCGGAATGGCAGGTATATAAGGAGATGTTTCGTAGCTTCAAGACCGATGATTACAACTTCAGCAATGCGGAACTTGATGCAATGCTCACATCTGATGTGGCTGTTGAACCCTCTGCAGCGCATATACTGCCAAAGCATACATCACATGTATGGCGTTGGGTGGCTGTTGCGGCATGTGCAGCAGTAGTAGTGGCATTTGTTGCTATCCGACCATGGACAGCTTTTACAGACAATACTTCTGCTGTAGACAAAATTGTTGCTGTAGAAAAGCCTAAAAAGGCAGACGAGGTAAAATATGATGTGGGCATTGTCAAGACACATGATACTGACACAATAGAAAAATCTACAGAGGAAAGGCTTTATAATAACACTCAAAGGAAGACTCAATCCAAGCGATTGACCAAAAAGCGATTGCCTACAGTCGAACCAAGTGTAGTCAATAGTGTTGATAATATCATCGCTACAGTAACATTACCAAACGAACAGGTGGAAAGTTATGAAATAAGAAAAGTGGGTGAGGCAAACATTGTGACCAAATGTTATGATGATGGAACGTCTGCCTCCTTCATTGTCTCATGTTCTGACGATGAGTTGAGCAGTCAGCTTATTGCACTCAATTAAAACCTATAGCTCTCGATAGAAATAATAAACAACTTAAAATATTATACTTATGAAAAAGTTTTTTGTCATTACATTTATTGCGCTCTTTGTGGCAGCAGCATCGTATGCGCAAGAAAACGTCTTTATCATTAATGGCGAGAAGATAGAGAATTTCGACGGTTCGCAACTAACTGGAAAGAAGATTCTCTCGTTTAATGTTATCAAGAATGAAAAAGGTGATATTTATAATGTACATACTGACGACATATTGCCTGATAGTTTGAAAAACCGACCATTGAAAGTGACGTCTAAAGTGCAGCACATCACATCAAAGGCTTTGTTTGTTGTGGATGGTAAGGAATACAGTGGCTCTATCAACTATATCAAACCTGGCGACATTAGTTCGATAAATGTGTACAAGCCTGGGTCAGACGTAGCCAACGCCTACGGAGAGAAAGGGAAGAACGGTGTGCTGAAAATCTTCACCAAGGCAAGCAAGGATAATGTCCAGTATGTAGTAGATGGCAAGTCGGCAACGTCTCAGGAAGTGAAAGACATTGCACCATCGAAAATCTCAAATATCGTTGTGCTGAAGCGTGGCTCAAAGGCTGCTATGGACTATGGGGAAGTGGGCAAGACGCATGATATCTGTATTATCAAGACAAAGTGATGCTTGTGTAATGAATTACTATGATAAGAAATAATCAATATATGAAAAAACTATTGTTACTATTCGGCTTTTTATGTGTCGCATCTCAGATGATAGCACAGGACAAGATTGTTCCAATGTATAGAATTGGAGGCCATTATTTCTCTAAGGAATTGCCGATGGACGAGGCTTTTAAGATTAGCAGTTCGATAATGGCACTTGCTGACAAGGATGGTAATCGGGTTGTCAATCTCTTGGTAGGCGATGACTTCAAGGTGCCGCAGTCGATAAAGAAGTATGAGATTCCTTTTGAAAATGTGCTTAATGGTGAGCAATTTGAGGAAGGAGCGCAGAACTTTGCCAAGATGAAAAAGCTTATCAGTTCAACTGGTGTCGAAAAGTTTATAGTTGGCAAAGCTCTGCCGGATGATTTCGTAGAGAAAGATATTGATGGCAAGACATGGACCAAGGATGCACTTAAAGGTCGTGTAACGGTTGTAAATGTGTGGTATTCTGGTTGCGGACCGTGCCGTAGGGAGATGCCAATCCTATCGACGTGGAAAGACAAATATCCTGATGTACAGTTCGTTTCAGCCAATTTCGAGAATGTCGACAAGGTGAAGCAAATCACGGAGAAGGAAGGCTTTAATTGGACGCATATTGCCAATGACACGTATTTCACCAAAAGAGTGGGCAATGAGGGCTATCCATTGACCATTGTTGTAGATAAGGATGGCATTGTAAGATATTGCAAGCATGGCGTTAATAATAATGCCAGCAGTGATATATTACAACAGATAGAAACATTAGCTGGTTGCTGTTAATGCATGTTAATGCTGTTCAAAAATAATGCTTTAATACGTTATATAATCAAAACGTCAGAATTGGCACCATATTTAAAATAATCAGCGTATGGAAAACGTATTAAAGAAACTTTTTGTTGTGTTATTGCTCTGCCTTGTGCACTCGGCTGTGTGTCATGCCGACACGTTCAAGGGTAAGATAGTTAATGCCGAGACGGGCGAGATACTTATTGGAGCGACAATACGAAGCGAGATTAATCCACAGCCAGGATGGTCGATGCAGAATCAGGCTGAGACCGACAGTACTGGCTGCTTCTTTCTCAATGCAAGTTGGGAGGGCCGCATCATGTTCACGTTCAGTATGATTGGATATAAGAATGCGCGCAAGGTGGACTATGCTTACGGTAAAGAAGTGAATGACACTACCGATCTTGGCATCATAAAGCTTCAGCCTACTGCCCTTATGCTGAAGGATGTGGAGGTGACGGCAAAGATGCCTCGCATCACTATGTCGGGCGACACCATTGTTTTCAATCCCGAAGCATTCAAGCTGAAGGAGGGGGCACGTCTCGACGAACTCATCAAAAAGTTGCCAGGAGTGGAGAACCGTGACGGCAAACTCTACTGGAACAACAAACCCATACGCTTGATGATGAATGGCAAGAATTTGTTTGGCGGCGACCAGATTATAGGTCAGTTGCCAGCTGAGGTGGCAGGCAAGCTGAAGCTGTACGACCGCAAGTCGGAACTGGCTCGACATACCGGCAAGGATGAAGGCGATGAAGACCATGTGCTCGACATTCAGGTGAAGCCAGGTTTTCTTGACAAGTGGTATGGCAATGTTGAGGCGCAATATCAGACAAAGAAGCGCTACATGTTTAATGTCACCGCCAGCAAGCTGAGCGACCACGACCCGCAGATGGTTTATGCACAGGCAAACAATGCCAATCGCTATATTGACAGAACCATGAATTCTTCAATGAACGCTAATATCGACGGCGACGGCAAGAGCCAATACGGGTCGTACAATTATCAGCACAACTGGCAGACTAAGGGTGCTGACAAATTCGACAACAATAGCTTTGACATTAGTGCAAATATGGGACATAGCGACGGTTGGAACACAACAGGTCAGTCTACCGAGACCTTCTTCCCCAACCAGGAACGCACGTTTGCCGTATCGGAAAACTATCGTTACAAACATAAGATAGCCCCACAGATGCAGGCACGTCTCTTCGCCTACACCGACTCGCTGAACACTATCAGTGTGAACGTGAAGGCTGAATATGGGAAAATCCGAAACACTGATGAGAACAAGGGTGCCTCGTATGGCTATGAGCCAAACCAGTTTGAATATCATTCGCTCAGTGCTGCTCTTGCCGCCAAGCCCGGCGACGCACTCTACGAACGACTCATCACACGCAACCGCAACTATCAGTCTTCCGAACAGCAGACACGTGGCATCAACATCGATTATACGTGGAAGCACTTCCTCGGCAAGAAAGGCTCGTTCTCTCTGCAAGGCTACACCTACATCAATGGAGCCAATGAGGACACATACATCAACCGCAATCTGGAGTATCTTCGCGAAAAGCAAAGCGAGACAGTATGGCAGTATTACGACCGCAGCAACAATGATCTTAGCACACGTCTTGGTGCTTCGTTCGACTATTGGTTTGGCAAGAAGGTGTATGTCAACATTCTCGACAACGTGACCTATTCACGCACACGCACTACACGCGATTTCTTCACCGACAACAACGAGCAGAACGTAGTAGACGGCACACCTACAACGCTTGATCCTACAAATGCTCTGAGCAATCTTATGCACAAGTGGACCAACCAGTTGACGCTGAAGTCGACCATCACACCGGTGAAGGCCCTGATGATTATGCCTAAGTTCAGCTGGAATGTCTATCGTGAGAATACCGACTACCGCTACGGACCGCTCGACACTACAGCCGTGCGTACAAGTCAAACCTACGAGCCGTCGATATTCCTGAAGTGGAAGATGAGCCGTATGCGCAATATGGACTTCTCGTTTGCATACACCACCACAGTGCCCGACCTCGTCAGTACTCTCGGCTACCGCAATACCATCGACCCGCTCGCTATATCTACGGGCAACCCTTTGTTGCGCAATTCGCACAGCCACACCACTACGTACAACTATCATCGCATGTGGCTGCGCAAGCAGATAGTGATGGGACTGAGTGCATCGTACATCAAGAACATCAACCCCGTTGCCACACTCTATCGCTACAACTCATCTACGGGTGTGTATGAGTCGAAGCCGATGAACGTGAAGGGTGGCGACATGTGGAAGTTCGGATTCAACTACGACCAGGGTTTGGGCGTATACTTCCGACTGATGAACAAGTTTGCGTTGCTCCCGTCGAAGTCGTACGGATTCCTCACGATTGTTGACAATGTCGACCCTAATGCCATTCCCGACCTCAACCTGCAGAAGCGCCTTGGTATAGACGAGAACATGGAGTTTTCGTATGAGGCAGAGAAGGTTCAGCTGACGCTGTTCAATCGTTTGCAGTGGAACCGCTATCGCTACGAAGACGCTTCGTACAACACCAGTCCGCTATATAACAGCGCTGGAATAGAAGCTACGCTCCATCTCTCGCCGTTCGAACTGTATATACGATTGTCTGACGATTATCGTTCGGGCTATGCCACTTCAGCAATGAACGGACACAAACTTATGTCGCAAGCAAGCGTCAGCTATGGTTTCTGCAAGAACAAATGTAGGCTGTCGTTATATGTTGATGACATCTTCAACAAGGACATCTGGTACGAGAGCGACTACTCGGCATATCAGCGCAGCGAATCTTCGGTAAATTATATTCACCACTATGCAAACCTGAGATTTACATACACATTTGATGCCAAGGCTAAGAAGAAAAAATAAATGACTGTATACGAAATACGGGAACAGCAGACATTTGATTGTCTGTTGTTCCCGTTGTTTTTTAGAGTTCAGAAAGGTTTCTTTTACTTCTTAGTCAGCACATACAACTTAGCCATTTCGCCTTCTGCCTCATTGCCAAGCGAGTCGGTCATAACGACGCTGTTGCTGTCCTTAACCTTATAGAAGGTATGTTCGCCGCTTGACGGACGTACAAGCATCAGGACTTTTCCGTCAAGTACTTGCAGCACGCCGCTTGCTTCGTCGTGTCCGTCTTTACGGTCGATGTAGTCCTGCTTCAGCTCGTATGTGCTGTCGGCATTGATAGTGAGTACGGTCTTAATGCCCGGGCAGTCGGCAGCGGGCAGTGTGCCTTCGTAAGTGCCGGCAACAGTAGCCAAGTCAACATTCTCATCGGCAACGGTTGTGTCAGCTATGCTTGTTGAATCGTTGTTTGCTTCGTTCTGTGCGGTCTTCTTGCCATTGCAAGAAACCATGATAGCTGCAGCCATTACTGCAATGTAAATTAGTTTTCTTTTCATACTCTTTAGTGTGTTTGTTGTTATTATCCTTTTATTAGTTGTTCTCTACTGTTTATATCTTGTTCTCAACATCTTATTTCTTGTTTTCTACAGCAGCAGGAGTCCAGTTGTTGAAGAATCGTAGCACCTTCTTTTCGCTGTAGCTCTTTTCTTCTTCAAGAAAACTTGAGTCTTGTGTGTGCAGCACCTTGCCATTGGCATCAAGCACAACGAATACGGGGAATCCGAAACGTGCCGGATTGTCAAGACGCTGCATCAGACGGGCGTCTCTCTTTGCAGCCTCTTCGCCACCTGCCTTGCGCGGATTGTAGTTGACGTGCAGGTAAACGAAGTTATCGTTAATCACCTTGTTGACAGCCTGGTCTTTCTCGGCAAAGTCGGCAAATCGCAGACACCATGGACACCAGTTGCCACCTACCTGGCATACTACATACTTGCCTTCGGCTTGGGCCTTGACAAGAGCTTTGTCAATCTGTTCCATCGGGTCGATGTTTTCGTCGTACACCTTCTTCAATGCTGTTTGGGCATTGATGGTAAGCACCGCCATTAGCATGAGTGCTGCTGTTAATATTCTTTTCATCAGTCTTTCTTTTTTGTTTATATTTCTTCTACTATCTCTTCCATAGCCTTGCGCTTCTTCTCAGCACGTGGGCAGTCGTCGGCTATATGTCCAATGGGTATGATAGCCACTGCTTCGAAATCGGTCGATGGCAACAGCTCGCTCATAACGTTGGTGTCGTAGTTGCACACCCAGCAAGTACCCAGTCCGCGTTCAGCAGCAGCGAGACACAGGTGCTCAGTAGCTATAGCTACATCAACGTCTCCATGTTTCTTGTCGTCATAGCGTCGTGTCCAGCATTCGTCATTGTTCTTCATACATACAATGTAGAGTGGGGCGGTGCGAAACCATTCGCGGTCGTATGCACGCCAAAGACTTTCTCTTGCCTTCTGGTTGCGTACAATTACAAACTTCCACGGCTGGCGGTTGACTGCCGAAGGAGCCATACGTACACACTCCATGATATAGTTAAGGTCGTCATCGCTTACCGGCTCGTCAGTATACTTGCGTGCCGAGAAGCGTGTCTGTGATAGTTCAAGTATGTTCATATATGTTATGCTTAATCTGTTAATTATAGTAACGCAAAATTACGTATTTAAAATCAAAATATATTTATTGCCATATATAAAAGTTCTAAATTTGTGCATTTATTATTTTTTTTATACTTTTGTACAGTTAACAATATACAATGTATGCGAAAGATTTGCATCAATAATCGTGACGAGCTTGTCATGCTGTTTGTAGACAACATTGCCTACATTATGGCAGACGGCAATTGTACCAAGATAAAGTACATTGGAGGACTTCAGACTACGCTCTCGCTTGGTATCTCAAAAGTAGAGGCTATGCTCTCCGACTCATGGCGTCAGGGTGGTGTTTGCCCATTTGTACGATTGGGCAGAAGTCTGATAGTCAATCAGATGTTTCTATATGGAATTAACCTTTTGACACAGCGGCTTACGCTTTCCGACGGAATGGGTGCTACAATTAGTTTGCAAGTGCCCAAGCAACTGTTGAAGACATACAAGGGAATGATTGCCGGTGCGGTTGTAAAGAAAGATACAAAACAGAAAACTTAACAAAATCTATATGAAAGAATTTATAATAGGTAAGGAGGGAACACAGAAATTCCTTATACCGTTGACAAAGACGAGAGTCAGCAGACAACATGCGCGCATCACCATTGATGACAATGGTGTGTGGACACTCGAAGACTTGAACTCTACAAACGGCACGTTCATCATTGACGATGAAGGCGAACTGCGTCAGATACGACGTATGGTGATAGGCGAGTTTACACGCATTGTGCTTGCCGACCAGACCCAGATGGGTTTCTCGTTCATTGCCCACCATGTCATAGAGGATGATCCTAACGATTATCGTGCTGAGTTTCGTCATGTGCTGGAGATACATCAGAAAGCCCTGTCGGATAAGGCTGCTATGGATTTGCGCTTAAAGCGCAGGGGATACATTAAGTATGTGCCGTCTATGCTTGCTGCATGTATCGGACTTATACTTACGCTTTTCCTTCCATCCGAAATCAAGGTGTATGGCGTTTCGGTGACGGCTGTGTTTACTACCATTCTTACTGCAGTCATCAATATATTCCAGGGCAATGACAAGAGCAAGCAACGCTTCTCTGATTATTACGGTAAGTTTCTTGTATGTCCGCATTGCGGGAAGATATTGACAGAAAAAGAGTTTCAAATGCAGATGTGTGCCGTATGCAAGGCACATTCATAAAAACAAACAAAAACAACATAATTATGAAAAAGCTTTTATCTTTACTGTTTTGTGTAGCGCTTGCCTTGTCGGCCAATGCGCAGAAAACATATGCTATCATAACCGGAGTGTCAAACTATGAGGGCAACGACCACGACCTCGCCCAATCGTCTAAGGATGCCAAGAGTATTGCGGCTCTTTATAAGGAGAAGAACGCTTCGGTTACATTGTTTACGTCGAAGTATGCAACGCGCGACAATATCATAGCCCAGATACGCAAGGTGGCTAAGGTGGCTACTGCTTCCGACCGTGTAGTGTTCTCGTATAGCGGACACGGCGCTCCCAATATTCTCTGCACATACACTACTGGCAATATGAAGATGCTGTCGTATGCCGAACTCTTCAAGGAACTCAACAAGTGTCTTACTAAGGATATTGTAGTGTATATTGATGCTTGTTTCTCAGGATCGGCAGCCTCGTCTGCAGTTGGTACAAAGGCATTGCCTGTTGAGATGAACTGGAGAAACATGGTGAAGTCAAACCCTCGTTACATACTTTTCCTTTCATCGCGCGAGTCGGAGACTTCGGCTGAGTCGGGACTTGTAGGTGCCGGCTTCTTTATACGTGCCTTGATAAAGGGCTTGCGTGGCAAGAGTGATGTCAATGCCGACCGCAATGTCACGGTTATGGAGCTGTTCAGATATATCTATAAGGATGTGTTGCTGCATTCAGACAAGAAGCAGCATCCGCAGCTCGTTGCTCCTAAGACTTTGCACGACACTGTACTTATGAAGTGGTAATGACAGAATAGCGTCAAAACTGGTTAATAATATATATTTAAATCAGAAAAAATGGATTCTACCGAGCAAAAACCAAAGCGACCTATTGTAAATGCTGCATGTCCGTATTGTGGCAATTCCGTTAAATTCTATATGCCTCTCAAGCCGGGAGTGTTGTCATTCACGTGTCCGGCAGCAGGTTGTGGCAAGCAGTTTAGAGTGCAAGTGACTGAGGCTATGTTGCTTCAGGCTAATTCTGCAGCTACTAAACCGCAACAGCCGAACCCGCAGCCACAGCAATCTCAGCCACATCAACCGCAACCTCAAACACAATCTCTATCTCAACAGCCTCAAGCTCAGCCTAAGCAACAATCTCAGCCTAAAGTTCAGCAAGCCCAAGCTCAACCACAGCAGCAAGTTCAAGCCCAGCAGGCTCAAGCCCAGCAGCAGAAGCGAAGCATTAAACCGACTGATAGTATAGAGAACTGGACGGCAGAAGGAAAGGCTGGCGGACGTATAGCAAAGGTTGTTGTCACTCGCACCAAGATGATATTCATGAAGGAGCACAAGGAATACGACCTTAAGATAGGAGTCAATGTAATAGGTCGTGCCGATGCTATGTCGCCATCAGACATAATGATTGAGGACGATATGACGGTAAGTCGCCGTTCAGTATCTATTACGGTTGAGGCAAGTGGTGGAAGCTATCGCTATTGGTTTGAGGTGCTCAAATCTACCAATCCCGTCCTTGTCAATGGCAAGCGTCATGCAGTAGGCGAGTCGTTTGTTGTAGAACCGGGAACAAAGTTTGTTCTTGGAAGAACCAAGTTGAGCATTGAATTATAGTGTTGAGCATTGAATTATAGTATAGTTCGGCTTAATACAATCAGAATAGTAACAAAACAGAAAAACATACAGAGTTAATATGAGCAATTTTCTGCCTGTTGGCACCGTTCTTAACGGTAAACGTAAATATACAATAGAGAGTACACTCCATAGTGGCGGTTTCGGTAATACCTATCTTGTCAAAGGCATTGTCATGGACGAGAACATCGCCCAGGAGGCAACATATACCATCAAGGAATTCTACTTTGCCAAGTACTGTACGCGTGCTGCAGACGGTAGCGTTACTGTAGCCGACGCTTCCAATGCTTCACGTTTCAATGCTGCCAAGGCTGATTTCTATACTGAGGCTAATATATTGCACGGATTGAAGCACGAGGGTATAGTGCCGGTCAATGAAGTGTTCGAGCAGAACAACACGGTTTATTATGTCATGAAGCATCTTGGCAACACTTCGCTCGACCAGTATGTGATGGAGCGTGGCGGTATGCTTGCTGAGCAGGAAGCTCTCCGCATAATACGCCTTGTGGCAGGAGCGCTTGCCTATCTGCACAATCAGCAGATACTTCATCTCGATGTAAAGCCCAACAACATAATGATGTGTCCAGGACGTGACGGCAAGATGGTGCCCGTGCTGATAGATTTCGGTCAGGCCATGTTCTACAACAATGGCAAGGCTAAGACAAATCATGTGGTTGGCGGATATACCGAAGGTTATTCGGCTCTTGAACTCAAGCAGCATGGTGCCGACAGGACATTCGTTCCGTCGTACGATGTCTACTCGCTTAGTGCCACATTGTTCTTTATGCTTACGGGCAAGGACCCCGACGATGCTTCGCAGATAAGCAAACGTTCGGTATATCTCGCAATGCCATCTAACGTAACCGAACGCACTATAGACACTATTGTGTCGGGAATGGCGCAGAATGCACAACAGCGTACTCCGTCAATCAATGCTTTCCTTGCTCAGTTGAGTGGTTCTGCCAATGCTGGCAATGCTGCTGGAATGCAGGGAATGAATGGAGGTCGTGTTACCGACCCTACAATTGACGACGAAAGTACCGACCATAGCAAGACGATTCGTCTTGCCGGCATAGCCGTGGCAGTGGTTGTTGTCATCGTTCTTGTAGTGATGGCTGTAGGTAAATTGGGAAATGGCGGTCAGCAGTCGTCTCCTTCAAATCCTACTGTAGCGCAAAACGACTCTACTCTTGCTGATACTGCACATATATATAATAAGGTGTCGGCTGATGCCAATGCCGATAACGTGAAGACTGATGAGCAGAAGGCAGGTGCAAAGCCAACTGTTGAGCCTACAACAGCAGACAAGCAACCGAAGAAGGAGTCTGCTAAGAAACCATCAACATCTTCTGCTGATGCTTCAACGGCTTCTATGCCAACCAACGGTACTGTAAATCTTGGTTACGCTACATGGACCGGTGGCTTGCGTGCAGGCAAACCTCATGGCAATGGTACAATGCGTTTTCGCAGCAGTCATTCTATTTCCGGATGTTCTACTACAGCTCAGTCGGGCGACTATGTAGTAGGTTTTTGTGAGAACGGTGTGCTTCAGAGTGGTGCATTGTATCACGATGGCGAGAAAGTAGAGACATTTGTGAGATAACGAAAACCTGATATGAGACACCTTTTGTTTATAATAGTATTCTTATCAAGCATATTGACGGCTGGCGCGCAGGAATTGCGCGTCAAGTCGTTCACACCCCTACCTATGGATCTTACAGCACGCAAGCAGCAACGTCTTGACTTGAACGGCAAGCCTTGCGCAATGCTTAAGATAATGGTAATGGATGACATTACCGATTGCAATAAGTCAAACATCGGAGACATTGCGACAAGTGGCGTTATGAAACTCGTGTATTTGCCGAGTGTTGTAAGAAGCGTAACGCTCAATTTCAAGTATCATTATCCGCTCACCATAACCTTTGCTGATTATGGCGTGACTAAGCTCGAGGGCTGCGCAACCTACGAGTTGCGCCTTGTTGATGCCCTGCAGATGATGATGGAGAATGGAAATGCAGCGCAGCCAGTAGGTGTACGTCAACCTTCACAGCATCAGACTGTTAATACACAATCTGCTTCCACGACAACCACAACAACACAGACCTCAGGTAACCAGAACGATAAGAAAGATGATGCTTCTAATCCTTTTTTGTTAAAATATTGGGAAAAGAGGGTGGCAGATAACAATAAGAAAAAAGAAGATGAACGAAACCAGGCTGATGTGCTATATGAAAAAAAACAATATGGCGATGCCTTCAAACATTATATGTCTGCGGCTGAACTGAATGACATTTATTCTCAATACAAAGTTGGGTTCATGTATTATAATGGAGAAGGCGTTGCTAAGGATTTAGGCAAGGCTTCTGAATGGTTTCTTAAAGCTGCGAAACAAGGAAATTTAGATGCTCAGTATTCTGTAGGTGTTATGTACCATGAAGGAAAAGGACTGGCACAAGATTATCAGGAAGCATTAAAATGGTTAAACAAGGCTGCGGATAGTGGTTCTGCTGATGCACAATATAACCTTGGCTTTATGTATTCGCAAGGCCAAGGTGTAACGGCAGATTATGACATTGCATTTAAATGGTTTAGTAGGGCTGCTGAACAAGGCCAAACAGAAGCGCAATTTAGTGTCGGACTATCTTATTATGTAGGACTTGGTGTGGAGCAGGATTTCTCTAAGGCTCTCCAATGGTTTACCAAGGCTGCAAACAGTGGACATTCTGCTGCACAGAATAATGTAGGCTTTATGTATTATAAAGGCCAAGGTGTAAAATCTGACTATGTCGAGGCTTTAAAATGGTATCAAAAGGCTGTAGCCCAGAATAATCCGAACGGAATGGTAGGTATTGGCGATTGCTATATGTATGGCCATGGAGTGAAGATGAACAAGGAAGAAGCTGTTAAATGGTATAGTAAGGCTGCCGACTTGGGTAGTTATGAAGCAATATATAATCTGGGACAATGTTACGAGAATGGTTATGGTGTGGAAAAGAATGTTACCGCTGCTATATTTATGTATAAAAGGGGCATAGGTAATGATGAGTATTCCGACAAGTGCCGTGAAGCCTTAAAACGTCTTGGTTATTAATCATTACATCTGAAACTCAATAATAATAAGAATATGAACAAGCTAAAGCTAACAATACTGTTCCTCTTTATTTCGTTGGCAGCATCAGCCCAGCGCCTTGCCGTTGAGTCGTTGAAGCTTCGACCCAACGATTTGAGTGCTCGTAATGTCAAGAACCAGCGCCATGACCTTAACGGCAAGCCGTGTGCATTGCTGAAGGTGATGGTGCTCGACGACATTACGAAGTGCAGTAGTGGCAATATTGGTGATATTGTGACCGAAGGACCGGTGAAGCTGATATACATAACATCAGCAACTCCCTCTATCGAACTGTCCTTCCAGTATCATTATCCCCTCACTATTAACTTCGCCGACTACGGATACAAGCATCTCGAAGGCAACTCCACCTACGAGCTTAACCTCGTTGATGCCATGCAGATGATGATGGGGAATGGCGTACAAAAGATAGAATCTACAACTGAAACTAAAGTAGAGGCAAAGACAGAACCTAAGCCGGAAGTCAAGACAGAACCTGATACAGAAGTAAAAACGGAGCCCAGTTCGACTCCAAATGTTTCACATCGTAATAGTATCTATACGCCAGCGGAAGATATATTTGAGCATTCTGTTGAGGCAGAAAAAGCTAAAGACTATGACAAGGCTTTTAAGTTATGCAAGAAGGCAGCAGTTGCTGGTAATCCTCGTGCACAATATAATCTTGCCTATTATTATGAAAAAGGCAGAGGTTGTAAGGCTGATGTTAAGAAAGCATTTGAATGGTATGAAAAAGCTATTGTTAGCGGTTATGGACCAGCTGCTTTTACTTTGGGGTACTATTATGAAGAAGGCAATGGTATAACAGTAAAGGATGCAGCGTCTGCTTATAAGTATTACAAGATAGGTGCTGATTTAGGAGACAGAAATGCAATGTCGGCTTTGGCGGATTGCTACCTAAACGGAAAAGGAACAGCATATGATATAGACAAGGGTTTGGCTATACGTAAGGCATTGGCTGAGGATGAAACGGATGGATTTCAAGCATATCTTATTGGTTCTTATTATTGTTATACTGCTGATGTTGATTATTATTTTATAAATCGTAAATTTCCAGATAAGAGTCTGCTTGATCCCGTTGAGGGAATTAAATGGTTTCGTAAATCAGCTCAACAAAACAATCCTGATGCTATGAATTATATTGGTAAATTATACAAGGATGGTAAAGGTGTAGCAATGAATAAGCAGGAAGCTGTGAAATGGTTTCGTAAAGCTGCCGACTTAGGTAATGGTAATGCTATGTGGAATTTAGGACGCTGCTACGAAGAAGGTGAAGGCGTAGAAAAGAGCATTGATCAAGCCGTTTACTGGTACAAGAAAGGTGCAGACAAGGACATTAATTGCAAGGACGCCTTAAAACGCCTTGGTTATTAATCATTACATCTGAAACTCTATAATAATAAGAATATGGACAAGCTAAAGCTAACAATACTGTTCCTCTTTATGTCGTTGGCAGCATCAGCCCAGCGCCTTGCCGTCGAGTCGTTGAAGCTTCGACCTAACGATTTGAGTGCCCGTAAGAGTCCGCGTGTAGACCTTAACGGCAAACAGTGTGCATTGATTAAGGTGATGGTAATGGACGACATAACTGCATGCAGTTGGAAGATAGGTAATGTAGAAAACAAAGGTATCGTAAAGTTTATTTATGTTACAACAACAACGTCTTCTATAGAATTGTCTTTCAGTAAACACAATTCTATAGTTGTTGATTTTGCCAAATATGGAATACCAAAACTTGACGAAGCGAGCACATACGACCTGATGTTGGTTGAGGATGTGTTGTCTGCCAAGCAAAGCGATAAGCAGAGTGTAAAGGAAGAGGAAGTGCTTATAGATGGTAAAGACAGACATTATACCCAGTCTGAACTTGCCAGTATGAAGTTGAAATTTGAAATAGCCAAAAAAAGGAGCTATAATAATCAAAGAGCCTTAGCTGATGCTTCATTCAAGAATCTTGCTGCCAAGGGATATGTGCCGGCATATAGTTATGCTGCAAATGCTTGTGCAGATAATGATTCGTTGTACGAGTATTATGGAATGAAAGCTTTGTCTAATTCTGAAGGAAAATGGCTTGGTATAGCACTGGGTGATCGTTATAAGAAGAAAGGTGATTATAAGAAAGCGTTCGTCTGTTATGATGCGGCTAAAGGATCAAGGACTGAAGAATCGTATTACAATATGGGTGTTCTCTACGAGAATGGTTTGGGTGTAGATAAAGACATTGAGAAAGCGAAGGAGTATTATAGACAATCTTTTATGGCAGCACTAGGCGGTATGGAATATTCTGACGGCTATAGAGCCTACAAGCGCCTTGCTGGTGGTAATGTTTTTGATGCCTCGCTTTTTAAGGATGCTGATGAGGCTGATTTGGCTGGCCTTTCACCAGAGGAAATTCATAGAAAGGGACGCCATTATGAAGATGGCTTTATAGAGAAAAGAGATCCATACAAGGCATTTGCCTTTTATAAGGCAGCAGCCGATAGGGGAGTGCCAGATGCCATGGAAAGCATAGCAAAGATGTATAAGAACCCGCTTTATGGATTAAAAGATACTGTCAAGGCAAACTATTATTTGACTAAGCGATTTGAGTATTACGAGGCTAAGGTCGCTCAAAATGAAGTTGAGGCTTTTAGTACTTTGGCTGGTTTGTATGAATATGGGAATGGTGTAGCCAAAGATATGGCAAAGGCAAAGGACCTTTATCTGCGTGGTGCAAATCTCGGTAGCAGTCATTGTCACTATTGTTTGGCTGAGATATTAAAGCGTGAAGACAAACCGAAGGAAGCCTTCCAACACTATAAGACAGCAGCCGAGATGGGGCATGGAAATGCTATGTACAGTCTTGCGCATTGTTATAAGGATGCATACGGTACAGAGGCAGATGATAATATGTATGTTTATTGGCTGAAGGAAACATGCAAAACCTCATATTATCTGAAAGACAAAGCAAAGAGTGAACTCCGGAAGTTAGGTGTTTCCATTGATGGAAAATAAAAGAAATGACAAAAAGTAATATTTGAAGTTTATGTCAAAACAAACGTTATTTATAATATTGTTTCTGTTTGAGACGTTGATGCTCAATGCACAGAAACTCACAGTGGAGTCGTTGAGAAAGTCGCCGGCTGGAAATAGTGCTCATACCGAAATGAGAACCGACCTGAACGGCAAGGCGTGTGCTTTGCTGAGAGTTTCCGTGTCAGACGATATCGTATCTTGCAGCAATGGCAATATAGGTGATGTCGTTGTTGAAGGTCAAACCAAACTGTTGTATATCACATCGGTGACCCCATTTATTGAATTGTCGTTTAAGAATCATTTTCCACTGTCAATCAACTTCATTGATTACGGATTCAAGCACCTTGAAAGTGGTGCTACCTTTGATTTGGTGCTTGTTGAGCCAAAACTGGCTGCCGGTCTAAATAGTAACGGTGGACTTAACATACAGGACGAAAAGACAATAGCTCTGAAGAAAAAGGTGGACAATATCCTTGCTGGTGCAATCAGGTATTCGGCAGTAGAACTGAATAAGATGAAGACAAGGTATGAAAATGTCAAGCAAAAAAGTATTAGCAATTGGACTGAGGAGGATGAAGTGACAATCAAGGATTTGGCTTCAAAGGGTTATGTCCCGTCCTTTGCTTATGCTGCATTAGTCTATAGTAGAGATGGAAATCTGGATTTGTTTGAATATTTCGGTCTTAAGGCGTTGTCTGAAGCTGGAGGAAGCTGGATAGGCTATAATCTTGGCAACCATTACAAGAAAAAGAATGATTTTGAAAAGGCCCGTATCTGCTATGAGGCATCAGTCAATTCCAATTGGAGAGAGCATTCCTGCTATGAACTCGCCCTTTTGTACGAAAATGGCAATGGCGTAACAAAGGATTTGGAAAAGGCAAAAGAGTATTTAAAGAAATCGTTTCTCTCAGCCTCCTTTTCCATCGAGTATTCCGAAGCCTACCGTGAGTATAAGCGGTTGGGTGGCAGGAGCATATATGACCCTACACTCTTTAAGGATGCCGAGGCAAAAGACCTTGTAGGTTTGACTCCACAGAAAATGTATGAAGAGGGGAATAAGTATTTTGAGAATGCTGCATACAAGAAATCTCCATACAAAGGCTTCGGACTGTTGAAGGCTGCAGCGCAGCGTGGCGTGCCTGAAGCTATGTTTCGTCTTAGTTCTATTTACAAGAATGAAATTTATGGATTGAATGATACGGTGATGGCAAACAAATATCTTGCAGAACGTGTTCGTTGTTATGAAGACAGAGTGGCTAAGGGAGATGTCGGGGCATATGGCGACCTTGCCTATATCTATAGCTATGGAGTAGGTGTTAGTGCAAATAAAGAAAAATCAAATGATTTGTATCGTCAGGGTGCTGAGCATGGCAACAGTTATTGCTGCTTTAAATATGCTGAAATCTTAAGTTCTGAAAAAAAGGACGCTGAAGCCTTTGCTTATTATAAGATAGCTGCAGAGAAAGGAAATGTAGATGCTATGTATGAACTGTCTCATTGCTATCTATATGGAAAAGGTACCGATGCCGACGACGAACAATATCTGTATTGGCTGAAGAAAGTGGTAAAGGGAAACTATCACTTTATAGATAAAGACCCTAAAAGAGAACTTGAGGATTTGGGCATTTCTGTCAACGATTTGTAGAGTCAATTCCTTCGCTTTCCAAAAGGACTCCTTTTGCCCTCCAAAAGTACCCCTTTTGCCTTGTAAAAGGACTCCTTTTGCTCTCCAAAACGAATCCTTTTGCAAGCCAAAAGGACTACATTTAGAAATTAACTGTTATTTTTATGAAGATAAGTATAAATCAACCATACGGCTACACGCAGATTGGACAGCGTAAAGGCCAGCAGGATTCGATAGCTCCGCAGGCTGCCGATACAGCTACGCGGTGCTTCGTTGTGTGTGATGGAGTAGGCGGACTGGAGCGTGGCGAGGTAGCGAGTGCTCTTGTAGCCGAGACCGTTGAGCGGATGGTTGAGGAGACTCTTGCCGATGGCGGCACATTCGGTGTAGCCGAACTGCAGCGAGTATTGTGCCGAGCCTACGACTGTCTGTACGACAACCGCAGCGTGAGCCACCGCATGGCTACCACGCTTGCCATGATGGTAATGACCGGTAGGGGAGTGCTTGTGGCTCATATAGGCGACAGTCCGATACTGCAATTGCGACCTCACGAGGGAACAATTTTCCGCACGTCCGACCACTCGCTTGTGGCTGAAATGGTGGCACGTGGCGACATAACTGCCGAGGATGCTCTGCAACATCCGCAACGCAACATCATAACACGCTGCATGTTTGTGCCCGACCGCCAACGTCGCATATCTCAGGCTACTGTCGATATGATTGCCGACGTGCGTCCTGGCGATGTGTTCCTATTGTGCAGCGACGGCGTTAACGGTGCCGTGAGCGAGGAATACTTGGCCCGACTGCTTATTGCCGACGACCTTACGCTGCAGCAGAAGGGCGAACTCTTGCAGCAGCAGACTGCCGACAGCCACGACAACAATACGGCGTGGATAGTGGAGGTGGCTGATGTGGAGCACGAGGAGGGCGACCCTACGGTCAATTCTACGTGCGAGACGGCTATAGAGAGCGTCTTCGATGACAACGATTCAATTGCCGACAGAATCAGACGCTGGTGGAAAGACGTCACGTCGAAGTGGTAGACTGTGGATAAAGGGCAGTTCGTCAGCTAAACTTATGGTTTCGTCAGCAAACCTGCCCACTTCGTTTATCCGACCCGAAAACGTTTGGCGACATCAAAAAATAAAACTAACTTTGCAATCGTAAACATAATATTAACCATCAAAAAACATAACGATTATGAGTACACAACCTATCGAGGATAATAAGAAAGGTAAGAAGGAAGGCTTGAAGACTGCTGCTACTATGGCAGGTGCAGCCGTTGCAGGTGCCGGAACCGCATTTGCTGCAGGCGTAGTAATCAATGGCGATGCTGATGATGACGCTCCTATTGTTGAACCTACTGTAGTGAAGCCTGACGAAGTAAAGCCCGAAGACGAACAGAAGGAACCCGAAAAGACAGCAGAGCCTGCTGCCGAAACTCAGAATGAGGACAATACAACCCAGCAGAACGAGCAGCACGGACCTCAGGCTGGTGGACATGAGGAGCCTATAGAGCCTACTCCGGTAGAGCCGGAACCTGTTAATCCAGAGCCAGCACCCGTCAATCCGGAACCTACACCAAATCCCGACCCTAACCCAATTGAATCCGATCCGATAGAGCCGGACCCAATTGCTCCGGGCGAGATTGATATCGACGGACTTCCTGATGTTGCCCCTGACGTCGTAGCCAACAATATTCTGACGGGCGAATATGTTGATCCCAGCGACATCGAAGCCCAGAATCTTGCCATTACAAATGTCGGAACGATTGAGACCGTAGACGGTCAGGTGCTCAATGCAGCCCAGTTTACCGGTGAGAACGGCGAACAGCTGTATATGATTGACGTGGACGGCAACAACCAGTATAATCTCGTTGCCGACGCTTCAGGCAATATCGTAGGCGAGATACCGGGTACTCTCACCGTCAGCGACAGCGAGAGTCTGCTGGCAGAGAACTCTGGCGAGGGTGGATATATGGCACATGGCGATACCGACAATACGCCCGACGATGGCGACATGAACGATATCGACCAGGACATTCTGACCACCTAAACCTTCAACATTCATCACAACCAACTAAACAGTATGAAAAAGTTAATGACACTGGCGCTGCTCATGGCATGCTCGACAGCCATGATGGCGCAAAAGACTAAGCCGACAAAGCCGACCAAACCAGCCACTCAGGTGGCTGCGGCTGTTGCCGACACGCTCGATATAAAGAAGCTTGCGGCGGCTGCTTCGGCTGGCAAGGCCGATGCGCAGAACCTGCTTGGCGTGTGCTACTACACGGGTCGTAAGGTGAAGAAGGACTATACTGCCGCCCTTAAGTGGTGGAGTCTGGCTGCCAAGCAGAACCATTCGGAGGCTGTAGCCAATATGGCACTGTGCTATCAGTATGGCAATGGCATAAAGCAGGACTCGCTCATGTCGGTGAAACTGTACAAGCAGTCGGTCAAGATGGGCAATGTGGCTCTTGTTAAGAATCGTGAGAAGGCTTTCATCAAGAAGCCAAATGTATACGACGCTTGTCTGCTTGCCGACATCTATTCATATGGTGTGGGTAGCATCAAGAAGGATGCAGCCAAGTCGATAGCCTACTATGTGAAGGCTTCGGATGCCGGTTCGCTCGACGCTACGCTTGGAGCGGCACGCATGTATGAGTCGGCTGAGAAATATCCCGAGGCAATGAAGCGTTGGACTATGGCTTCGCCGAAGAGCGACTTCGCCTCGTATAAGTGTGGCGAGTATCTGTGCAAGGGACTTGGCACGGCTGTAGACAAGACCAAGGCTGCCGCCATGCTCAAGAAGGCAGCCAACGCCAATATTCCAAATGCCCAGCTTCTGCTCGGCGACCTATATTATAAAGGTGACGGCGTAGACCGCAATGTGGCTGAGGCTGTAAAGTTGTACAAGGCAGTAGCATTGAATGGCAATCCCGCTGCGATGTGGAATCTCGGCGTGATATACTGCAACGGCACCGAGGTCAAGGCCGACTATAATGTCGGACTGACATGGATTGCTCTGGCAGCACGCAAGGGTATGATGAACAATGTACAGGACAAGCTCGACGCTACTTCTGACAACGGTCAGAACGGATGGCACGGTACGCCGCTGTATCACTACATGAACGGCATCAATATGCTTAACGGCAACAACAAGGACGTTGATGCTGCGCTGAAATGCTTCACCGCTTTGGAGAAACGCGGCAACAAGCATGTGGCTGTGGCTATTGCTGCCTGCTACAACGACGCTGCGTGGAAGAAGGCAAACGGAAAAAAGAAGATTAAGTATCTGGAAGAGGCGGCTGCCGAAGGCGATGCTGCCGGATTGTACGGACTGGCTCTGTGCTGTGAGAAGGGAACTGATGTGGCTGCCGATAAGGAGCGTGCGCTGAAGCTGTTCAAGCAGTCGGCTGACTACGGATATGTGCCTGCATTGTGTCATCTGGGCAACCTTTATAATGAAGGCAAGGCTGTAAACCGAAATCTTACTACCGCCATCGACTATTATCAGCGTGCCATGTGCGGTGGCTATCTCACACGTGAGGCTGCCGTAGTGCTTGCCGATGCTTACGAGAAGGGACTCGGCGGACTGCAACGCAATGCCGATATGGCAAAGAAGGTGAAGGCTATGGTGTGGACGTCCGACCCCGTTACTTATCTGTGTACGTCAGTAATATATCGATAAAATGAGAAAATTGTTTTTGTCGCTGGCTTTTCTTGCCGTCGTAGCCGTGCCAATGAGTGCTGCTACCGATGGCGGATACAGCTCCGACCATATTCGTGCGGCTGCCCAACGCCTGAATGTGTCGGCTGATTCGCTTGCCGTAGGCGACACCCGTATGAAGGTGAAAGGCAGCACCATATTGGTGCGCAAGATTGACAATGGGGATATTGACTTCATCGGTATTCCGCTGTTCAATCCTGCCATGCGTCGCGATCAGCCTCTGCCCATATACGACTTTCTGGAGTATGCTTGTCTCGACCGCAAGTTCGGCATATCTTCCAATCGTCTGCTTTATAAGGATGTGACGTTTGTCAAGGGCGACTGGAACGTGCTGTTGCAGCTTGGCGACTCTGCCGACTGTTCGGTGCGGAGTGTCAACGACCGTATATACGAGGTGCAATGGAGCCGTGGCGGTAAGGTGATGGCTGATGTCAAGGTGCCTATAAGGTACGATGTGCTGTCGCTTTCGTCGCGTGGCGAGATGGAACGCCGATTCCTCAGCGGACTGAAGAGCTTTGCCGACAAGCGTGTTGCTGCCGATGTTCTGCCTAAAGATACTGCGGGACTGGAGGAAGTTGCCGACAATGGCAAGCGGTTGTATATGCGCAAGGGTGGCACTTATGCCGACAGCCGCATCTCCAATTCCACCTATTATATATATACAGGCTCGAATGCGTTGCAACCGGTGTTCAGTCGGCAGTTTCCCGTACAGAGTATCGGCAACCTGATTGTGCTGCCTGCGTGGGAAGGCGTAGCCGATGTTCCTATGAAGATACGCTTCGTATGTGCCAATCGCAAGGTGGAGGAGCTGACTACTACGGTGCGCCAGCTTGTAGGCTACGCCGTTAGCAAGGGTTGCAAACCTTATTATGGTGTTGAGTCAAACAAGGACGGCCGTCTTGTAGTGTCGCTCTTTCTGTATGATGCAAAGTCGGGCTACGACCATGTGTTGAATGTTGAGTGCAAAACGGCAGACATAGCTACCGACAAGCTGGTGCTTACGGGTCGTGGCTATCTGTATTCGCCAACCACAAATGTCAAGAGAAGATGAAGTGTAAGTGTCGATTTTTGATGACTTTGGTGCTCTGCCTGGCTGGTATTGTGGGGCTAAGGGCACAGTCGGGAGCCGATCGTATGAACGAGATAAAGCTCTCGGGCAAGTACTATACGGCTGAGGCTACCGATCACGACCAGGACAAGGCGTTTGTGTCGGCTTTCAGTATGCTGCTCGGCAGCATCAATATGGCGTTGATGGAGGAGGAACAGCCTACTATAACATCGCTTCAACTCGAAAGTCATGTCAAGAGTATTGACATTCAGCGTGGTGCCGACGTTATGGTGTTTGTGTATGTGGAGAAGTCGCGACTGGCTCTGATGCAGACCAATGGTGGTGGCAATGCTGCTCAGCCGTCGGCTCCTAAGGTGCAGAATCATAGTGAGTCGCAGCCTACCAAGGTGCAGACTGAGGTGCGACCTGCTGCTCCGGGTGTTACGCCCGAAGTGATTAGCAGGCTCGTTGGTGTGGAAACATTCATGTCGGCACGCTGGATTCTGGACAATGCGCGCAACATGGGCGAGGTGAGCGACTATGGTTCGCCACGCACAATGGGCAATGTCGAAGGCTGCTACATACTCGCTGTCAATGAGGACAAAGACGTTGTGGGTGTGCTTTCGCCAAAGACCGACGGCAAGCGTACCGACTTGCGCACCGGCGCTGTGGCTGATATGTCGCGCTTCAAGGGGTGTGCAGCCGTGTGTGTCAGACTGAATAGTAAATAGTGAACATATCGAACTAATATTAATGAAACGATTATCTACAATAGTATTAATGTCGCTTGTGGGTGTGGCGTTGCTGCATGCACAGGTGACTTTCCGCTTTAGCGGTGGCATTTCCAACGAACAGCTGAAGCAAAACGTAGAGCGCAATGTGTCGGCTCTGCTTTCTGAAATCAATAATGCTGAGTCGGCTGGACGCAGTCTTGACTTCTCGGGCATTAGAATTACTGAGACTGCACGTGGCGGACTGAGCAGTTTGTGGGCCAATCTGCGCTTCCGTTGCGAGTGGAAGACAAATGTGCAGAACTGTCTGCGTGATGTGCAGGAGTTTGAGATACGCCAGATTCCGGTAGAGATGAAGCCGCTTGACAATACGTATAAGGGCGAAATACATAAGGAACTGACCGTAAGCTTCAATCGCAACGGCATGATTACGGGTGTGCGCACGGCTATGGACAACAACTCTTATATGAGTCTGATGGCTGGCGGAATGTCGGTCAAGGATGTGCGTATGCGTCGCGAGATACTCAAGTTTGTTGAGGATTTCCGCAGCTATTACGATGAAAAGAATCTTAGTGCTATTGACGAGATTTTCAGCGACAACGCTCTCATCATCACCGGACGCGTGTTGCGGAAAGACCTTACGTCGCAATCTAATGCCGACATTCGCATTCCTGGCAAGAACATAATATTCAACAAGCAGACCAAGACGCAGTATATAAACAATCTGCGCAATGTGTTCAGGGTGAACAGATATATCAAGGTCGACTTCTCCGACATCGAACTGATTCGTCATTCGTCGCGCGAGAATATCTATGGAGTACGTTTGCGCCAGCGCTGGAACAGCCAACGCTACAACGGCGGTACCTATATGGACGACGGATATGTGTTCCTGCTATGGGATTTCAATGACGAGGAGCATCCGAAGATTTACGTGCGTAGCTGGTCGCCGGTTTCTGGCGAGGTGTCGTCAGACAACTTGTTGGCTCCTGATGATTTCGATGGCTTGTAAAAACGTGTGCGCTCTGATTTACTGATTGATATAGCTTTTAATCTCCATGAAGCATAATAGAAACGTCGCTGTTCTCGTTGCCTTGCTCTGTACTGTTGCCGTTTTGGCTGTACCGGCAAAGCGCTGTAAGACACAGGTGCGCCAACCCGATGGCAGTATGGTTACTGTCATGGTGCGTGGCGACGAGAACTTCCACTTTATGTCTACCGAAGACGGTATGCCGATAGCCATGAACGCAGACAAGGCTTATTGTTATGCGTACATGGCTGATGACGGTGTGCTGCGTGCTTCGGCACAGGTGGCGCATGATGCAGAGCGACGTTCGCTGAAGGAGAAGGCTTTTCTTGCAGGACATAAGACTGAGGTGGAGCGCATTACCGGCTTTGCTTCCAAGCTTGCAGCAAAGCGCAACAAGGCTCGTCTGCAACGCTTTGCCAAGCGACAGAATGTAATGGCTGCTGCTGAACCTGCGCTTACACGTATGGCTGGTGCAACGGGTGGCGACGGCATTGGCATCATAGGTAAGCGAAAGGGTCTGGTCATTCTTGTTGATTTTCAAGATGTGAAGATGCAGTCGGCTCATGACAATGCCGAATGGAACGACTTCTTCAATAAGTCGGGCTATAACACGCTCGGCAACTCTGGTTCGGTGCATGACTATTTTTATAGTCAGAGCTATGGACAGTTCGACTTGTCGTTTGACGTTGTCGGACCGGTGACTGTATCGAAGAATATGGCTGATTATGGTGGCAATGACGATAGTGGCAATGATAAGGATCCTGGTGGTATGGTGTACGAGGCTTGTCGGCTTGTAGCCGATAAGGTCAACTTTGCCGATTATGATTGGGATGGCGACGGCGAGGTCGATCAGGTGTTCGTTATATACGCTGGTTATGGCGAAGCTTCACGTCCGGCATTGCTCCCTAATACCATTTGGCCGCATGAGTGGACTCTGAAGGCTGCCGGCTATAGCCTCACTCTCAATAAGGTGAAGATAAATACCTATGGATGTACTGCCGAACTGAACGACTATGGCAGTAATAATATGGCTGGTATAGGTACGGCTTGCCATGAGTTCAGCCATTGTCTGGGTTTGCCCGATATATACGACACGTCTGGTGGCGATTGTTTTGGCATGGACTTGTGGGATGTCATGGACTATGGTTCGTATGCTGGCAATGGCTATTGTCCCGTTGGCTATAACACATACCAGCGTTGGGTGAGCGGATGGATGCAACCAGAGGTGCTGGACAAGCCTACTGATGTGTACGACTTGCCTGCTTTGAGCGAGTCGCCTAAATCGTATGTGGTATATAACGACAATAAACCACGTGAATATTACATCTTTGAGAATCGTCAACAACGCGGGTTTGACAAGCAGTTGCCTTCGCATGGTTTGCTTGTCATCCATGTTGATTATTATAGTTCGATTTGGGAATACAATGAGGTGAATACGGATGTGTCGCATCCGCGCTTCGGCATAGTGGCAGCCGACAACGATAGAAGCCGCAAATCGCTTAAAGGCGACACCTATCCGGGTACGTCGGGCAATACTAAGTTGACTGACAACTCGTCGCCTGCGGCTACTTTGTTCAATAATAACAGTTCGGGAACAAAGTTGCTTGGCAAGCCTGTGACTGAAATCAAGGAGAGTTCAGATGGATTGATTTCGTTCTTGTTTATGGGTGGCGCTCCTTCGGTGGCTACAAAGTTGCATTCTGAACAGACTGGTTCTGATTCATTCCGTGCTACGTGGAATGAAGTGGAGTTTGCCGATTGCTATAATGTTCAATTAGAGAAGGTTGGCAAGGTTTCACCCGAAGATAAATTGCTCTTGGCTGAAGACTTCACTGGTTGGGGAAGTGGAAACAAGAGTGACGGAACTACGGATTTGTCGTCACGACTTGATGCCCATACGAGTAATGAAGGGTGGACTGGCGATAATGTGTTTAAGGGTGTGGGATGTCTTAAACTTGGAACTTCCACTCCTCAAAACAGTTTCCTCATATCGCCACATATCAAGAACTGTAAGTATGGAAAGGTCACGATAAGTTTTGTTTCAGCCGCTTATAAGGATGATAAGCCGAATATCATGTTGTCGCTTATTGATTATGAAGGAAATGTTATTGATAGAACAAATATTGTAGCTGATGGGAAACGGCAGCTGATAGTATTTGACAATCAGTATTGCAAGCCTTTCAACCTTTATGTTGCGCCTACTGCACGATGCTATATATATTCAATTGGTATATATGATGGCGCTTTCTCGGAGAGCGACTTTGCAGCAACGCGTGCCGCGGGCGATGTGCTATATATATATAATGTGTATGACACAGAATATGAATTCACTTCGCTACAGCCCAATGTGGTGTATCGATGGCGTGTTCAGGCTGTAAAGCGAGGAGTGGAAAAGCCCTGGAGCGATTGGCGCAATGTGGAACTGAATGACGCAACTAATGGAATAAGCGGTGTTTATGACAGTCATGATGCTATTGAACCGTTGGCTATGGTGTCTGTCTATTCCATTAGCGGAGTCATGCTCGGACGTATGCCTTATGCCTCGTTTGTGAATAACAAGGCATATGTGGGCGTGTATATAGTGAAGTACGGGGCAAAGACATTCAAGATAGCTAAGGGTGGGGTTAGGTAAGAATATATAGACAGCTGTCATTTCTCGAAGTGCTGGTAGTCTTTCAGCGAACGCCAGCCGCCTCCCCATGTAAATCCGTGCTGCGTAAACAGGCGGTAGGCAAGGTCGTTGCGGTCAATCTTGTATTCGAATTGTTTGCTTCGGTTGGCATATTGGCGTCCTTTCTCGGGGTTGACAATTGTCTTTCCGTTGGGGCAGTGCTTTACGTAGGGGTTGTAAAGTGGATTTATGTCTACTGCTTTGCCCATACTGTGCTTTGACAGTTTCTTTGAGCCGGCTACAGCTCTGTAGTTGAAGCACGATGTGTTGTTGTTGTTCATTGATGTCACGTCGTCGGCGCCGAAGTCGTCAATAAGCTGCATACGCTCAATAGGGTAGTGAGCGTCATACAATTTGCGGAATATCTCAATCAGATCGTTGGCTATGTCCTTATGGCAAATCATCTCGCCAGTCATTATCCGTCCGTCAACTGTGTAGTGCAACAGCTGCAGATAGCGCAGCTCGGTGCGAGGCAGTGTGCAGTTGGTTTTGTACGACTTTCCGTATATGCGTGCAAATATTGGGTTGTTTATATTTCTCTTGCAGAAATAATGTTCAAGTCCGTTTTTCTTGATTTCTGCCATGCTGACAATTCTTCCGGCTTGCCATTGTTTTGTTGTTGCAGTGACTAATGTAATGTCAGCACCCTTATTCTCACTATTTGTACCGATAGCGTATGTTGTGGTACTTGTTATATTGGCTAATGTTATGCCGATGATTGATAGAATTGTCTTGGTGTTCATACTGATTCAGATGGTTGTAGCGGTAAGGACATAAAAAAACCGCCGACCCTGAGGGTCAGCGGTTAATCTCTCATTTCTTCTGTTCGAGCTAACTATTACTCAGCTACAGTTGTATCAGCAGCAACAGCAGTTGTGTCAACAGTTGTGTCAGCTACCTGAACGGTATCGCTGTCAGCGTTAGCAGCAGGAGCTGCAGTCTTGTTACCACATGATGCGAAAGAGATAGCTGCGATAGCTACGAACATTAAAACCAATTTCTTCATTTTCTTTGCTTTTTTAAATCTGTAAAACAATCATTTGTTTATTAAAACATTGCAAAGGTATATATTTTTTTGATACAACGTTCAACTTTTTAGGTTTTTTTTTTGAGAATTTTGTAACCCATTTGGAATGTATTGAAAATCAACAAGATACAGACTGTAAACGAATGTTAATCTTTTTGACAGGTCTCTCTGATACCACTTTTGACGTCATTTTGTTGTTTTGTGTGCGTACAAAACATCATTCATAAAATCTTTTTACTATCTTTGCACCTGTTAAGCCACAGTTGGCTTTTATATATTATATATAATGTGAAATGATAAATACTTCAGTTTTTCAGAATAAGAGGGCAGCTTACTATACGCTTGGCTGCAAACTCAACTTCTCCGAGACATCTACATTCGGCCAGATGTTGCAGGAGTTGGGCGTGGTTGCGGCAAAAGAGGGCGAGAAGGCCGACTTGTGTCTTATCAATACATGTTCGGTGACAGAAGTTGCCGACCATAAGTGCCGACAGGCAATTAATCGTATGGTGCGTAATAATCCCGGTGCTTTTGTGGCTGTAACGGGATGTTACGCTCAGTTGGAGTCGGAGAGAGTGAGTAAGATTGATGGTGTTGACCTGGTGCTTGGCTCCAATGAGAAAGCCGACCTTATACAGTTTTTGAGCGATGCTTGGACTGCTAAGGAGTCGGATGCCGAACATATGCAGCAGACAGGACAGGATTCGCTTCACCGTTATTACTCGGTTAAGACCAAGAACATCAAGTCGTTTGCTCCGTCATGCTCGCGTGGCAACCGTACACGTTATTTCTTGAAGGTACAGGATGGTTGCGACTACTATTGTACATATTGTACTATACCATATGCCCGAGGCAATTCGCGCAACCCGACTATCAGTTCGCTGGTGGCACAGGCTGAGCAGGCTGCTGCTGAAGGAGGCAAGGAGATAGTGCTTACAGGTGTGAATATCGGTGACTTCGGCAAGACTACAGGCGAGAGCTTTGTTGATCTTGTTAAGGCTCTTGACCGTGTTGAAGGCATCGAGCGCTATCGCATCAGCAGTATGGAGCCCGATCTTTTGACTGATGAGCTTATCGACTACTGTGCTCAGAGTCGTGCCTTTATGCCACATTTCCATGTTCCGTTGCAGAGTGGTAGCGATGAGGTTCTGCGTCTGATGCACCGCCGTTATGACAAAGCATTGTTTGCGCGCAAGATAGCGCTGATAAAGGAGCGTATGCCCGACTCATTTATTGGTGTAGACGTGATGGTGGGATGTCGTGGCGAGACACCGGAGTGTTTTGAAGAGTGCTACGATTTCCTTGATGGTGTTGACGTAACACAGCTCCATGTGTTCCCGTACAGCGAGCGTCCTGGCACAGCAGCATTGCGTATTCCTTATATTGTTAGCGATGCCGACAAGAAGTTGCGCAGCAAGCTATTGCTCGAAATGAGCGAGCAGAAGCGTATCGACTTTTATGCACGCTATAAAGGTACGGAACAGGAAGTGCTCTTTGAAAAGGCTTCGCGTGGACGTGCTATGCATGGCTTCACCAAGAACTATGTGCGTGTAGAACTTTCGCCACGCGATGCTAAGGAGGAATATGACAACCAGCTAATTCGTGTTCGTCTTGGCGACTTCAATCACGATAAGTCGGCATTGAAGGCGGAAATCGTTTAAGTGAAAATGTGAAGAGTGAAAAGTGATCATGAAGAAAGTTGCAATCGTAATACTTAACTGGAATGGAGCGGCAATGATGCGCCGCTTCCTTCCTTCGGTAATTGAGCACTCGTCTGATGTTGCCGATATAATCGTAGCCGACAATGATTCAAAGGACGACTCGCTTGCCTTTCTCAAGACTGAGTTTCCTACTGTTCGTACAATTATACTTGACAAGAACTATGGCTTTGCCGGTGGCTACAATCGTGCATTGGAGCAGGTGGACTATGAATACTATATGCTCCTCAACAGTGACGTTGAGGTGACTGAAGGCTGGATGGAGCGTCTCATTGATTTTATGGATGCTAATCCGGAGGTTGCAGCATGCCAGCCAAAGCTTCGTGCCGAGCATTCGCGCGACATGTTTGAATATGCAGGTGCAAGCGGTGGATACATCGACCGCTATGGCTATCCGTTCTGCCGTGGACGTGTGTTCGATACCGTAGAGAAGGATCAAGGGCAATACGATGACCCGTGCGAGGTGATGTGGGCAACTGGTGCAGCGCTGATGATACGCCGTGAGGACTACTGGCGTGTTGGCGGACTTGACGCTCGGTTCTTTGCGCACTGTGAAGAGATTGACCTTTGTTGGCGATTGTGCAATCTCGGCAGAAAGATATATTGCGTTCCGCAGAGTGTTGTGTATCATGTTGGAGGTGGAACTTTGCCCAAGGGTAATCCGATGAAGACATTTCTCAACTTCCGCAACAATCTGACGATGCTCTACAAGAACTTGCCTGAAGCCGAACTGGTACATGTTATGCGCATTAGAAGAGTGCTCGACTATGTGGCAGCATTCAAGTCGTTGCTGCTCGACCGTAATCTTGGCGAGTTCAAGGCGGTGGTCAATGGTCGCAAGGCTTTTAAGGCGTGGCGTAAGGATTTTGATGCCGACCGTAGGCAGATACAGGCTTCGCGCACATCGGCTACAGACGCTATGCGCAAACCGTATTCTATATTGTGGCAGTATTATGTACATGGATGTTGCACGTATAGAAATATTAAAGAATAGGCTAAAATTCGACAAATTTTGTGTTTTTTAATGGTTAAACGGCAGAAATATATCTGCTGTTTAATCTTTTTTAGCTGAAAAGTTGCTTAGAAAGAACTTTTTTAGTATTTTTGCATTGTGTTAATGAACACTTTTATAGAATAACAAGAAGCCTATTGTGAGAAAGATTTATATTATTATAGTAACAGCCATCATTTTAGTTTCAACTGCTTGCGAGTTTAAGTTGAAACAGTTTGGTGAAGAAGGTCATCCGACGCTTGTACAGGTGCAGCGTTATGATCGTCTTGAAAGCCGTTATCTCACTACGGGCGATTTCTCGGCTCTTCAGCAGATGAACATCGACTATCCCAAACAGACGCGTATGCTTATTGAGGATATACTGCAGTTGGGCGAGGTGAATGATGCTGGCATTAACACAAAGCTTCTGAATTTCTATCAGGATACAATCCTTCAGACTATCATAGCCGAGACAGATATGCAGTATGCCAATATGAGCGACATCAATACTCAATTGAGCGATGCGTTTAAGAAACTCCAGAAGATATGTCCTGAGATAAAAATACCCACAATATATACCCAGATAAGTGCTCTCAATCAAAGCATTGTGATAGGCGACAACACCATTGGCATATCACTTGACAAATATTTAGGCAAGGACTTTGAGCCATACCGTCGCTTCTATACTAAAGAGCAGCGTCAGCAGATGACTCGCGAGCAGATAGTGCCCGACTGTATGAGTTTCTACTTGTTGAGCCTTTACCCGATGCGCAACTTCGAGAATAGTACGCAGCAGGAGCGCGACATGCACATGGGCAAAATAATGTGGACGGTAAATAGATTGTTGGGACGCAAGGTTTTCAACACCAAGTACACAGCAATTGTAGACCGACAGGCTAAGCAAAACCCTAAATTGTCGGTAAGAAACATCCTTGAACAGGACTGTAAGTAATGATGTGTAGATTTGACTGATGATTTTCTTTAAATTATGCTTTAAAGCATATATTTTAATTTGCACATTCAATTCGAAAGCCCTACCTTTGTGGAGTTATCCTGAATACAATCTTTTTACCTTAAGAAAAAAAGACTAATGCCTATTGATAAAAATGCCGGCCGCTGTGAAGCAACCGGCATTTGATGTTTTATAATGTTTCCTTATTTTTTTCCTTTACTTGTTATTTTTCTTTTCCTCTTATTTAATTCCTCTCTGATTCAGAGCTTGGCTGTAACGTTTGGCGTTTTGCAGGTGTTCCTGATAAGTACGTGCAAAGTTGTGAGTGCCGCTGAAGTCTTCCTTGGCGCACATGTATATATAGTCGTGGTGTACGTGGTTCAGTACAGCGTCAATACCTGCGATAGACGGAATACGGATTGGTCCAGGGGGCAGTCCGGGATTTTTGTAGGTGTTGTAAGGGCTCTTGATGTAGAGTAGATTGTTGTATATGCGCTTTATATCGAATCGTTTCCATGCAAATTTAATCGTTGGGTCAGCCTGCAGTGGCATTCCGTTGGGATACTCAGCGTTGCGCAGCATCAGTCGGTTGTAGTACATTCCGGCTACCATTGGCTTCTCACCATCATTGGCGGTTTCTTCATCAATGATACTTGCCAGTGTACTTACTTCGATAGGCGACAACTTCATAGCGTTGGCTTTCTCTTTGCGCTCAGCATTCCAGAACCTGTTGCATTCCTTGTGCATACGGTCGAGCAATTTCTCTGTACTTACGTTCCAGTAAATATCGTAAGTGTTAGGTATGAACATGGCTGCTATTGTAGTGGTGTCGTATCCATATTTCTGACATGTCGCTTCATCAGCAAGTGCGTGATATATGGTAGCGCTATCAAGCATAAGTTTCTTTGAGAACTCGGCAGCCAAGCGGTCCACAGTGCGTACCGACGGTACAACAAGATTCACCGGAGTCTGCAATCCGTTCTTCAGATGGCGGAACACAACAAACGAGCCTTCACCGGGACGAAGAGCATAACGTCCTGTGCGAATGTTATCTGCATACTTGCTGTTGTTGACAAGCATCTTGAAGCCTGTCATCTGTGTACCCTTTTTAGAGAACTCAGACATCTTTGTGTAAACCGAGTCGATAGTGTCGTCGTTGTCAATGTATACGTATTTAGTGTCATTGCCAACAAGCAAGGCAGAGAAGAAGAACATGTAGGCAGCACCTAATATGATGCCCATACATACGCACGCCAATATAATGACGTTTCGCTTCGTGTTGTTTTTTCTTTTCATGATGTGTTTGGTATTTAATCGTTGGCGCAAAGGTACAACAAAAAAATGTCAGGACAAAACAATGACTTATTAACTTTGCGGGCTTAAAATTATTTGTATTTTCCTTACGTTTTTAGATAAAATATATGTAATTTCGCTGTATTAAATACATTAATATATATGTACAATACTTATATTTTTGATCTTGACGGTACGTTGCTGTCTACTCTTGGCGATTTGGCTGCGAGTTGCAACTACGCCTTGCGCACCAACGGCTTGCCTGAGCGTACTGTTGATGAGGTAAGACAATTTGTAGGCAATGGCGTGAAGAAACTTATGGAACGCGCCATTCCCGGCGGACTTGATAACGATAAGTTTGACAAGACTTATGCCGATTTCCGTCAGCATTACATGCAGCACAATCTTGATACAACCAAGCCATACGATGGTGTGATGGAAATGCTTGAGGAGTTGCGTAAGCAAGGAAAAAAGGTGGCAGTAGTAAGCAATAAGTTCTATGCAGCTACTCAGGAATTGTGCCGCCACTTCTTTGGCGACCTCGTGCCGGTAGCGATTGGCGAACGTGAAGACATTCGCAAGAAACCTGCCCCGGATACAGTATTGGAAGCAATGCGCCAACTTGGAGTTACTGCCGAAGGTGCTGTGTATATAGGCGACAGCGATGTGGATATTGACACGGCACGCAATTCTGGTATGCCTTGTATCAGTGTGCTGTGGGGATTCCGTGACAAGAAATTCCTATTGGAACATGGAGCAACAACGTTGGTGAGCAAGCCGGAAGAAATCTTAGAAAAGTAAAAAAAGTAAAAGAGTAAAAAAGTAAAAAAGTAAAAAGTCTTACCCTATACTTTTTACTTTTTTATTCTTTATCCTTATACTTTTTTTTTTACCCTTTTTACTTTTTTACCCTTTTACTCTTTTACTTTTTTCCATTTTTACTCTTTCACTTTTAAACTATTCGTATCTAATCGCTTCAATCGGGTCGAGCTGTGCAGCCTTCTTTGCAGGATACCATCCGAAGAATACGCCAGTGAATGTACATACGGCGAAGCTCATGATGATGCTCCAGGGCTGTATGTAGATAGGCCAATGAGCTATGAGTTTAACGGCGTATGACGCGCCAACTCCTATTCCTACACCTATAAGTCCGCCTGTGACACTGAGTAGTATAGCCTCGATGAGGAATTGGTTGAGGATGTCGATGCCACGTGCGCCGACCGACATACGCAGACCAATCTCGCGTGTACGCTCAGTGACACTCACATACATGATGTTCATAATACCAATACCACCCACGATGAGCGATATGCCAGCCACACAACCCAAGAGTATGGTCATCATGTCGGTTGTAGAGTTCATCATGCTGGCAAGTTCCTCTTGCGAACGGATGTTGAAATCGTCGTCATCGGCAGCTTGTGTGTCTGTGGCATCCTTCAGTTTGTGGTTGCGACGCAACACTTTTGTTATTTCATCAATAGCCTTGCTTGTAAGGTCTTCGGTTATGGCCGAGCAGGTGATACCGCCGAGAAAGGTTTGTGCCTTGATGCGTTTCATTACCGTTGTGTATGGGGCCAGCACCAAGTCGTCCTGGTCCATACCCATAGAGTTGTAACCCTTCTTCTTCAATACGCCGATAACACGAAACGGAATAGAATTGAATCGAACAACCATGCCTACAGGGTCGGAGCCGTCGGGGAACAGATTGTCCACAACAGTCTGTCCGAGTATGCACACTTTGGCACTCGACTTGATGTCGGCATCGGTGAACATCTCGCCTTCGTCAACCGACAACTGTCTAATCTCCAGATAATCCTGATTGACACCATAGATGCTCGACGGCGTGTTGTTGTTGCCGTAAATCCATTGTCCGCTACTGTTCACGGTAGGGCTTATGCCCTTGATGAAGTTGCACTCGTCCTTAATCGACTGGTAGTCGGTGAGCTTTAGTGTTTCCATCGATGAAGCATCTTGCCTTACACCACCCGGACCGCGGTCGGCACCCGGGCTGATCATTATCATGTTTGAGCCCATTTCGGCAATATTTGCCTGAATGCTCTTCTTCGAACCCTGACCTATGGCAAGCATCGTGATGACCGAAGCCACACCGATGATGATGCCAAGGGCGGTGAGGAAGGAGCGCAATTTGTTGGCAGCGATTGCGCGGAGGGCTATCTTTAAAAGATTGCTATAATTCATTTTTTGTTAATTATTAGTTGTTAATTATTAAGTAACAGTTCAAAATTATCTTTACATATGAGGGTGTATTAAAACCCAAACAAATTGCCACTCATATATAAAGATAAATATGACCACATACTTATTATATACCTCTTATATATTATACTCCTTTTTGTCTATTATATATCCTTCAAATGTAATCATAACTCTCAATTCTAAACTCTCAATTATCAAATTGAACGAAGCCGTTATTCGTCCGAGTTGGCTGGCAAGGCAGCCAACCCTTCGGCTGCCGACTGTATCTTGTGGTTGTACTCGTCGCTTATCACATGTCCGTCGCGCAGCATGATGTTGCGTGAGGAGTAGTTGGCAATGTCGGGATTATGAGTCACGAAGATAATCGTTCTGCCTGCGGCGTGTAGCTTTTGGAAGAGTACAAGAATCTCGAATGATGTACGTGTATCGAGATTGCCCGTTGCCTCATCCGCCAGAATCACCGCAGGATCGTTTACCAAGGCGCGGGCTATGGCAACGCGCTGCATCTGTCCACCCGACATCTGGTTTGACTTATGGTAGAGACGTTCGCCCAGTCCCACAGCCTGCAATGCCTTGATGGCACGCTCTTCGCGCTCTTTTGCACCTACTTCTGCGTTGTACATTAGTGGCAGTTCGACATTTTCCACGCTTGTAGTCTTCGGCAGAAGGTTGTAGTTTTGGAATATGAATCCAATTTTGCGGTTGCGCAGCACGGCACGTTGCGACTTCGACATCTTTCTGACCGACACCCCGTCGAGATAGTATTCACCCGAACTTGGCGTGTCGAGGCATCCGAGCTGATTGAGCAGTGTCGACTTGCCCGAGCCCGACTTACCCATGATTGTGACGAATTCGCCCTCGTATATCTTGAACGACACTCCGCGCAGCGCATGCACCGTCTCGTCGCCCACGAGGAAGTCGCGCTTCACGTTGTCGAGTTGTATTACTACTTTCTTTTCGTCCATATAAAAATGTATTTATTTCTTCTTACCTCGTGGTCCGGGAGCAAACGGACTCCTTTCGCTGCTGGCATTAGGCTGGGCATCATCCTGCTCTCCGCCCGTGACATTAAGGCCTGTAACCACCTTAACGCCAGCAGAAATGCCATTAAGAATCTGAGTGTTAGTGCCGTCGGTCATGCCGATGTTCACATTATGTGCTACGATAGAGTTGCCCTCTATGGTCCAAACCTTGTTCTTGGCATTGCCAGTCTGGTCAACAATCTTCATCTTGCCTACAGTCTCCTTCTGTGGAGTGAAGCGCAGAGCCTTTGACTGAACAGAGAGTACGCCTTTGCGTTCGGCTGTGTATATGGTGACATTGGCGGTCAGACCTGGTTTGAGTTTGAGGTCGGCATTGGGAGCCGAGATAACCACCTCGTATGTCACAACATTATTGGTAGTGGTTGCTTCCTGGCGCACCTGCTTCACGGTACCCTCGAATGTATCGTCGGGATAAGCGTCGACGGTGAACGAAACGCGTTCACCTTCCTTAACGTCGCCTATGTCAGCCTCGTCGACATCTGCCACAACCTGCATGTTGGTAAGATCCTGGGCGATAGTGAACAGCTCAGGAGTAGAGAAGCTGGCTGCTACAGTCTGTCCTTCCTCAACCGACTTAGACAGCACAATACCGTCGATAGGCGATGTGATGGTAGCATAGCCGAGGTTGGTCTGGGCGCGCTGCACCTCTTCCTTAGCCGCTGCCACCTGCTCCTTAGCCTGAGTGTATGAGAGCTTGGCGCTGTCGAAATCGTCGGCAGCAACAAGTCCTTTTTGGTAGAGAGTCTTATAGCGGTTGAAGTTTGTGGTCTGATAGTTGAGCTGGCTCTGTGCCGTAGCGAGTTGTGTCTTTGCCGAATTGAGTTGGCTCATAAGGTTTGTCTTGTCGAGTTCGGCAATCACCTGTCCCTTCTTCACTACGGAATTGTAGTCGACATAGAGCTTGCTCACAATACCGCTCACCTGAGTACCCACCGTAACCGAAGTCACCGGCTCGATAGTACCCGTAGCGGTGATACTGTTCATGATGTTAGCCGGTGCCACAGCAGCCGTTTCAAACGAAATCTGTTCTTCCTTCTTGCTGCCCGACAATGCCCAAGCGACAATGGCTACAATAATGACAACCGCCACTACCAGCCATACTTTACTTAATTTTTTCATAAATCTCTATTCTTGTCTCTAATTAATATTACATACCATTCCCCTCCCTACGGGGAGGGGTTAGGGGAGGGGCTTTCCCTTTTTTACTTTATCTCTCCAGTCTTGTAGAACTCCAGCATATTAAGATTTAGAATAGCAAGATATTTGCTCTGCAATTCGTTCTGCTGTGCTTGCAGCAGGTTGTTCTTGCCAGTCATCAGTTCTACGATGTTCTTCAGTCCCTGCTTAAACTGTTCCGACAGCAGTTCGTAGCTTGCCTGGGCACTCTCGGTCGAAATGCGAGCTGCCCTGAACTTGTTCTGATTTGTCACAGCCTGCAACCAGTAGTTCTCAACCGTAGAGTATAGAGTAGTCTGCTTGTCCTGCAAGTCGAGCATATAGTTCTGCTTCTGAATCATAGCCTTATTGACGGCAGTCTTGGTCTGACGGTTGTCAAACAGCGGAATGCTAACAGTCACGCCGCCACCCACGGTGAAGTTGTTCTTGAGCTGCGAGCCCCAAGCGTTGTTGCTCATTGACGAGGTGTTGGTAGAGAGTCCGGCACTCAGTCCGATAGTAGGCAGCTTGCCAGCCTTGGCTATCTTCACGCTGAGGTCGCTGCTCTCAATGCCCAACATGGCATTCTTTATCTCCGGACGCTGCTCTACCGATGCTGTGTACACGTCGTTGAGAGCCGGCACCGTGGCAAGAGCCATCTCGTCGGTAGTAGAAGGAATGGCAATATCAAACTCCTCGTCGTTGGTAATCTGCAGCAACTGTTTGAGCTGTCGCTTATAGTTGCGCAGGTTGCTCTCAGCCTCAACTATGCTGTACTCGTCTTGTGCTCGCTGGGCTGTTAGCTGTGCGAGGTCGGCCTTGCTCATCTTGCCTACATTCACCATAGTCTTGCCACGCTCCTCGTTGGTCTGACTCGTTTTCAGGCTCTCCTTGCTAACGTTTATCGCCTCGTTAGAGTAGAGAATCTGGACATACAGTTGCGCTATCTGCTCCAGCACGCTGTTGGCAGTCACGGCAGAGTCGAGCTTGGCCTGCTCGGCAGCAAGCTTGTTTAGCTTGACGGTGTTCTGGTTCTTGTTGCCGTTCCATACGGTCCAGTTGCCCATAAGCGAGTACGAACCGTTATAGTATACCTTGTCTACCTTCGCCTGCACCTTGTTGCCGGCAATCATAGCCGACCCCTTCTCGGGCCACGGATTGTACGACACGTTCTGCGATGTCGACAGACTGAGCGACGGCAGCAGTGCCGACTGGCTCTGCTTCACATCCTCAAGGGCGGAATATTGCTGGAGTTTGGCTTTCTGTAGCTGAATGTTGTTGGCAATGGCATAGTCGACACAATCCTTAAGCGACCATTGTCGTGCCGCACATTCTGTAGACATTGACAGCAGGAAAAGTCCTGCCAGGCAAGTCATCCCGATCTTTCTCATAATAAATGTCGTTTTGTTAATGTTTTCTGAAACTTGATTTCTATATTAAGAAGTTATAGAATTTAAAGCCGTATGTCTTATAGCTGAATATTCAGCAAAAAGAGTAATAGCTATAAATTCTAGCGACCGTAGGGAGCGCTAACTTCTTTAACTTCTGAATTCTATGTACTTGCTAAAGTTCAGTAATCTGATTATAGGATGTGAAAAGTTGGTTAATAGTTTATTTGGAGTGCGGATTATTAACATTTATTGGGGATAAAAGCCTCTCCCACTGCCCCTCCCCCCGTAGGGAGGGGAGTGATATGAACTGAACACTTGTACATTTAACAAATAACCTAACAGGCAATTATCCTCTAATTTCCCCTCAAAATCACATAACTCCCCTCCCTACGGGGGAGGGGTCGGGGGTAGGGCCTCTCCCTCTATTTCAGCTGCTGCAATCGTGCAATGTACTTGCCCAGAATATCGAATTCGATATTTACCGTAGTGCCTACGCCGATGTTGCAGAAGTTGGTGTTGTCGTGAGTGTAGGGGATGATAGCCACGGTGAAAGAGTTGGCTGTAGGATTGCAAACGGTCAGCGAGACGCCGTTTACCGTAACCGAGCCTTTGTCAACGGTGAAGTATCCGCGCTCAGCCATAGCCTTGTCAAACTCATACTCGAATGTGTAATAGGTCGAACCGTCGGCATCGCGCATGTCGATACACTTGGCTGTGCCGTCTACATGTCCCTGCACGATGTGTCCGTCCAGTCGGCCGTTCATTATCATCGAGCGCTCCACGTTCACCTTGTCGCCCACCTTAAGCAGTCCGAGATTGGAGCGGTCGAGCGTCTCCTTCATAGCCGTCACCGTGTAGTTGTCGCCTTCGATAGACACAACGGTCAGGCAAACGCCGTTATGAGCTACGCTTTGGTCGATTTTCAGTTCGTTAGTGAACGAGCATGTCAGCGTGAAGTCCACATTCTCCTTGTCGTTTTTGATGGCAACGACAGTAGCCATTTCTTCTACTATACCGGAAAACATTTGTCAGAATATTTTAATTTGTTAATATTTATGTATACGGGGCGGATTGTTCAGCAAAGTAACTAAATATTTTCTTTCCCTCCAAATTTTTTGTAGTGCTATTAAACCCTTCAATTGCTATAGCTTCGCAAAAGGACTCCTTTTCCACGCTAAAAGGATTCGTTTTGATATGTAAAAGGACTCCTTTTGACTTGCAAAAGGACTCGTTTTGAAGAGCAAAAGGACTACATTTTCGAAACGATGGCTTAAAAACGAAAGCAGGGTGTGTCAAAATAGAAGTCCTATTTTGACACACCCTCCTCCTGTATTATTTTAAAAACAGGTCGCCCAGTGATGTGATGAAACTCCGAGTATACAAGATTTGAGAGCTCTCCGCCTTTGTAATCCACCGGCTTTGCAGCTTAGTCCACTGAGGTTTTATATGGCCCGCCATTGGCAAAAGAAGTCTTCTCGGTTTCGATTTTTTTATTGATGAGTATCCCGATCAAACTGGCACGACCCGTATGTCTTTCTGTTTCTTTGTGCAAAGTTAATATTTTCATGCGATACGACAAAATGTTTAAGACATAAGTTTGTTGTAGGTGCATTTTTTCGTCGAATAGATGAACGTTCAATTGAATTATTTTATATCTTTGCAATTGATTACTAATCTGTAAATATTTCAACCTTTAACTCTGATTGTTATGACAGATACCAGCATATTATATAAGGTGTACCATATATTATATAAGGTGTACCGCTTCTATATAGACGGATTTCGCAGTATGACCGTAGGGCGTGTGCTTTGGACGGTCATACTCATCAAGCTCGTTGTCATATTCCTTGTGCTCAAGCTGTTCTTCTTTCCTGACGTGCTCAAGCTGAAGGCGGCAGACGGCGACCGTGCCGGATATGTGGCACGCGAACTCATAGAGCGTTGACACAAACCGTACGTATTGAAATGTTCAATTTAATAATACCAATAACCATTAACTGTTTAAGCTTATGAATCATCTGCTTGCTATCGACCCTACGCTTATCGACTGGTCGCGTGCGCAATTTGCGCTCACAGCCATCTATCATTGGCTGTTTGTGCCGCTCACGCTGGGACTTGCCGTAATAATGGGCATTATCGAGACTATCTATTATCGCACCGGCAAACCTTTCTGGCTGGAGGCTTCCAAGTTCTGGCAACGTCTGTTCGGTGTAAACTTTGCCATGGGTGTGGCTACGGGCATCATTCTGGAGTTTGAGTTTGGCACCAACTGGAGCAACTATTCATGGTTTGTAGGTGATATATTCGGTGCTCCGCTTGCTGTTGAAGGCATAGTCGCATTCTTCATGGAGAGCACGTTTGTGGCTGTGATGTTCTTCGGATGGCAGAAGGTGTCGCGCGGATTCCATCTTGCCTCAACATGGCTCACGGGCATAGGAGCCACTATTTCGGCTTGGTGGATACTCGTTGCCAATTCATGGATGCAGTATCCTGTAGGTTGCGAGTTCAATCCCGACACCGTGCGCAATGAGATGACGAGCTTTGCCGAAGTGGCGTTGTCGCCCATGGCTATCGACAAGTTTTTCCATACGGTCATATCGTCGTGGATAGTAGGTGCAGTGTTTGTGTGTGCAGTCAGCTGCTGGTATCTGTTGCGAGGTCGTGAGCAGCAGCTGGCACGTCAGAGCATCAAGATAGCAAGCATCGTCGGCATCGTAGCCTCGCTGTTGGCAATACATACGGGCCATTCGTCGGCTGTGAAGGTGGCAGAGGTGCAACCCATGAAACTTGCTGCTATGGAGGGTCTGTACGATGGAGGCAATGGTGTAGGGCTGACCATGGTGGCAGCCATCAATCCTTTCTCACAGCCCGATTATGCCAAGGGCGGTGAGGCTCCGCTGCGCATAGCTATGCCTGGCGGGCTGTCGCTGCTTGCTACAGGTACGCTCGACGGTTATGTACCTGGCATAAACGATATACTCAATGGCTACACACGCCCCGACGGAAAGCGCGAACTTTCGGCTGAGGAGAAGATGCAGCGTGGACGCAAGGCCATAACGGCTCTTGCCGAGTATCGCAAGCTGAAGGCTGCCGATGCCGACGACAAGCGTCTGCCCCAACTTGCCCGTCAGTTGCAGAAGGACATGCCTTACTTCGGATATGGCTACATAAAGGACCGTGCCGAACTGGTGCCTTACATCCCCGTCAACTTCTATGCTTTCCGCGTCATGGTTGGTGTTGGCATGTTGCTGCTGCTGTTCTTCCTCGTCATTGGTCATGTGGCATGGCGTCAGGACATCACCAGGCGTGGACGCAGCCTATGGACGGCTGCCTTGCTGATGCTTCCGCTTGCATATATAGCAAGTGAGGCAGGATGGATAGTTGCCGAACTCGGCCGTCAGCCATGGGCCATTCAGGACATGTTGCCAACAGTAGCAGCCGTATCCGACCTTAAGTCGGGCAGCGTGGCGCTCACGTTCTTCATCTTCCTCATTCTGTTCACACTACTGCTCATAGCCGAGATAAGGATTATGTGCCGTGTGATAAAGAACTATAAGTCGCAAACAGTTAACATTTAACATTTAACATTCACCATTCACCATTCTTATGAGTTATACATTTCTTCAACAATACTGGTGGTTTGTAGTGTCGCTGCTCGGCGCATTGCTCGTGTTTCTGCTCTTCGTTCAGGGTGCCAACTCGCTTGTGTACAGTCTTGGTCGCACAGAGGAGGGACACTTGAAGGTGATAGAATCCACCGGTCGCAAGTGGGAGATAACCTTCACCACACTCGTAACCTTCGGCGGAGCCTTCTTCGCCTCGTTCCCATTGTTCTACAGCACCAGCTTTGGCGGAGCCTACTGGCTGTGGATGATAATACTCTTCTCGTTTGTGCTTCAGGCGGTGAGCTATGAGTTCCAGCATCGCAAGGGCAATCTGCTCGGCACGCGCACCTATCGTTGGTTTCTTCTACTGAACGGCATTGTAGGCCCGTTGCTGTTGGGTGGGGCAGTAGCCACATTCTTCGACGGTTCCAACTTCATAGTCGAGAAGGCATCGCTCACCGACATTGGCGCTCCCGTCATAAGCCGTTGGGCCAATGCCTCGGCAGGACTCGATGCTTTGCTCGACCCGTGGAATCTTGTATTCGGATTTGCCGTGATGTTCTTGGCACGTATGCTTGGCATACTGTATATAATGAATAACATGGACGATGAGGACATTCGCTCGCGTGGCTCTGTAAGACTCATTGGTTGCACGGTGCCGTTCCTCGTGTTGTTTCTGGCGTTCTTTGTGCGTACATTGCTCAAGGACGGCTATGCAGTCGACCCGGCTACGGGACTGGTGTTTATGCAACCGATGAAGTATCTGCACAACTATCTCGACATTTGGCCCTTGGCTGTGCTCACCGTGACAGGCGTTGTGCTGTTGCTTTATGGTGTAGTGCGCACCATTATCAGCTCTACATATATACGTGGTATATGGCCTGCAGGAATAGGAGTGGTGTTGGTAGTACTGTCGCTGTTGCTTGTGGCAGGGTGGGGCGATACTGCCTACTATCCTTCAAATGCCGATCTGCAATGCTCGTTGACAATAGCCAACAGTTGCAGTAGCGAGTTCACGCTGCGCACTATGTTCTACGTCTCGCTGCTCGTACCATTCGTGTTCGGTTATATAGCCTATGTGTGGCGTGTGATGGACAGAAAATAAACAGATAAGGGACGAAGCTGCAATATCAATGCCTATAATTGTAGGCAATGTAGATATTGCGGCTTCGCCCCTTTTATTGATATCGTTTCTGCTCTTGCTTAATTGTTTAGAGTTCCGGTGTTGACAACGGGCTGAGCCGAATCGTCGCCACAAAGCACTACGAGCAGGTTACTCACCATGGCAGCCTTCTTGTCGTCGTCGAGTTCGACAATATCCTCGCTACTCAGTTTGTTGAGAGCCATCTTAACCATAGATACAGCACCCTCTACAATCTTCTCGCGAGCTGAGATGATAGCGTCTGCCTGCTGGCGACGTAGCATAACGGCAGCTATCTCTGGGGCATAAGCCAGATAGTTGATGCGAGCCTCTACCACCTCTATGCCAGCCATGCTAAGACGCTCGTCGAGCTTTTCCTCAAGCTGCTTGTTTATTTCGTCGGCACCATCGCGAAGTGTAAGTTCCTTATTGCCCGACTCATTATTGTCGTAAGCATACAGACCTGCCACCTGACGAAGTGCGGCGTCGCTCTGCGTCTTGACAAAATTCTCGAAGGCAAGCATTACATTAGACACGCTTGTGCCAATCTGAACTCCATTCTGTTGTGCCGCTCCGCTCTGTGCCATAGTCTGCGAGTCGATTTCAAACATTGCTTTATAGGTGTCCTTAAGTTTCCACACAAGCACCAAGCCTATCATAACGGGGTTGCCCGTCTTGTCGTTCACCTTTATAGGTTCGGCATCGAGGTTGCGCGCACGAAGCGACAACTTCTTGGTATTGATAAATGGATTGACCCATGAGTAGCCCACCTTGGTGAACGTGCCTTTATATTTTCCGAAGAACATCATTACACGTGCCTCGCCTGGCTCGAGCATAACAAAGCCGCCCCAAACAAAGAATGTAGACACAAGTACTACTGCACCCATACCTATAAGCAGCCCCATCAACACCTCATTAGGCTCATGAAGTATGCCCATTACTATCAATGCTATACTTAACAACGTCAACAGAATGTTTGCAAAAAGCATTGGGAAGCCACCAAGTGTAGCACCTTTAAACTGAAATTCCTTGTTCTCCATAATTGTAGTTTTTTATTATTAGATATTGTACAAATGATTAATTACATCGTTTAGACATGACAAATGTAAAGAAAAGAAATGATATAACTATATAAAATCATATTTTTTCTTATATGTTTAACACATTCTACAAACAACATACCTTCTTAAACATTCTGTAATCTTATTGCAACAAGCGTTGCCTACCTTTGCACCGCGTAAGACATTAAAACAGGTATAACATATTATAAAAGTATTACAGAATGAATTTTATCAAAACTCTCGGTAAGCGCACAGCTACCGTTCTGGCAGCGACCTTCATGTTGCTTGGCTGCTTGCAGTTGCAAGCACAAACCCCTAAGGAATGGAAACGACTTAAAGGTGACGTTACGCTCTACATGGCAAACGACCTTGGACGCAACGGCTACTACGATCAGAAGCCCATAGCCGAGCTGATGGGACACATGGCTGAGACAACGGGTATGGAGTGTGTGCTTGCCGTTGGCGACATTCACCACTTCAACGGTGTAGCTTCGGTCAACGACCCTCTGTGGACTACCAACTACGAGCTGGTCTATTCGCATCCCGAACTCATGCTCGACTGGTTTCCGGTGCTTGGCAATCATGAGTATCGTGGCAACACACAGGCTGTGCTCGACTACGGCAAGGTGAGCCGCCGCTGGGTGATGCCAGCCCGCTATTATACTAAGGTGTTTGAGAGCAAGGGCACAACCATTCGCATAGTCTTCCTCGACACAACTCCACTGATAGACCGCTATCGTGAGAACAGCACTAAATATCCCGATGCTTGCAAGCAAGACCCGCAGGCGCAGCTCGACTGGCTTGACCGCACATTGAAGTCGGCGAAGGAGGATTGGGTTGTCGTAGTGGGCCATCATCCTATCTATGCCTACACCACAAAGGCTGAATATGAGCGTACCGACATGCAGAAGACCGTGATGCCGATACTTCATAAATACAATAATGTGGCTATATATGCTTGCGGACACATCCACAACTTCCAGCACATACGTATGCCCAACGACAGCATCGACTACGTTGTCAACTCATCAGCCTCGTTGGCTCGTCCCGTAAAGCAGACCACTGGAACCGTGTTCTGCTCGTCGGCCGACGGATTCTCTATCATCTCTGCTACAAAGGATAAGTTGAGAATGTCGATGATCGACAAGGACGGAAAGGTGATACATACTATCGAAAAGCTAAAGAAGTAAAAGTCTCAACGACTCCATAATTCAATAACATATATGAAACAGTTTATACTAAGTGCTGTTCTCATTGCTGCCTCAGCCACTGTTGTCTCAGCCCATACCCTCGACGGCATTGTCAAGGACAACCGTACGGGCGAGCCTCTCGTTGGTTCGGTGGTAGAGGTGAAGGAGTTGCCAAGCGTCAAGACTACTACGGGTCTTGACGGATCGTTCACCTTGCATGAGTTGCCCGACAAGGGTCGTTACACACTCGTTGTGAGATACATATCGTATAAGACACGTGAGATTCCGGTGGAGGTTTCGGACAAGGGCGTTGTCACCATTACTCTCGATGAAGACCTGCACCAACTTGGCGAGGTGGTGATCAAAGGACATAAGGAATATCATTCCGACCGCAGTGCCATAGACATGGAGAAGACTGCCGGCAACGTGCTTAATGTAATGAGCCAGCAGAGCATACAGCTCTCGCCCGACGTGAATGTGGCAAGTGTGCTGCAACGTGTGTCGGGCGTTACAATGGAGCGTGACGCTTCGGGTGAGGCTTCGTACGCTATACTGCGTGGCATGGACAAGCGCTACAACTATACGCTTGTAAATGGTGTGAAGATACCAAGCCCTGATGACAAGAACCGCTATATCCCCCTTAACATTTTCCCGTCCGACCTTATGGACCGACTCGTGGTGTCCAAATCATTAACTGCCGATATGGAGGGCGATGCAGCTGGTGGCGTGGTGGATATGGTGATGAAGGACGCACCGTCGCACTTCCAGATTCAGGCCAATGCAGCTGTAGGCACAAGCGACTATTTCTGGAAAGACAGCCGCGACTATCTGACATCTAACCGAAGCGACTATACGCACAAAGCTCCATACGAAGTAAATGGTCCTGAATATAAGGCTGCTACATCCGACTTCAGTAACGGACCTACACAGATAAGCCGCCACTCGATGCCAGCACCCAACTTTGTAGGTGGACTTTCGATAGGCAACCGCTTCTGGAAGGACCGCATTGGTGTGATGCTTGCGGGCAGCATACAGAACACATTCCGTGGAACAGAACGCACATACAATTCCGTGAAGATGGCATCGGGCGAACAGTCCATGTACATCTCATCGCTCCAGCACCGCTATTATTCTATACACGACTTTACGGCAGGCGTTCACGCCAAGGTAGATTTGCAGTTGGAGAACAACAAACTTGAGTGGTACAACATGTATGTGTGCACCAACTCGAAGAGCGTGCGCTACAACAACTCTGTCAATACAGAGTATATTTCAAGCGACAGTTACACCCAGGACGATGAGACTCGTTCGCTCTCGCAGACGCAGAGCATCTTTGCTACACACCTTAAGGGTACCCATCATCTTACGAAAGACTTCACTGCTGACTGGGCTGGAATCTTCTCGCAAGCTAAGGCCGAAGACCCCGACCGTGTGTATCTGAGCCTCACCAACACCGTTCAGTCGGCAGATGGAGTGGACGGATCGCTTTGGAGCGGCAACAAGAACATACTGAAGACGCTGCCTAAGAATATGGAACGACGTTTTCAGCACAACACCGATAAGGATTGGGCTGGATACATCAACCTCGCTTACAACTCACAGCTCGGCAACGACATAAATGCTCTGTGGAAAGCCGGTGCACAGTATCGTCGCAAGGAGCGTGGCAACAGATATTACTCATACATCTTCAATCCTAGCGATATATCGCAGAAACTCGACGGCAACGGCTTCGACCAGTTTGCAGCTATCGACTGGACTTGCAAGACACCATACTCGCAGGCATCACAGCTCAACTACGACTCGAAGGAACACATAGGCGCTGCCTACATCATGACAACTCTTAAGAGTAGATGGGGCGAACTGAACGCTGGCGTACGTGCCGAGCATACCAACCAGATATACACCATGCTTCAGAAGTTCCGCAACATGGGACAGGTGGGCGAGCAAAGCTATTGGGACTGGTTGCCGTCGGCATCCATAAAATGGACTCCAACAAAGAAGATGAACGTGCGCCTTTCTTACTACCGCTCAATCAACCGTCCGGGCTTCTACGAGATTGTGCCTTACCAGATTATGGGCGAGGAATATCAGGAGAAGGGTAATCCTAACCTGAAGCGTGCACGCATCGACAATGTCGACTTGCGTTGGGAGTGGTTCCCATCTGCTACCGAGCAGGTGTTGGCTGGCGTGTTCTACAAGTATCTGCAAGACCCAATCGAGCAGGTGTTTGTGGCTGCCGACGGCAAGTTGGGCAGTGGAGCCGATGCTTACTATATGCCCGACAATCTTGGCAACGCCAAGAACTATGGTTTTGAGATTGACGTGGTGAAGTACATACGCCACTTCGGCATCAAGGCCAACTACACCTATACCCACTCAACGATTACCACCACCAAGCGTGAGTATAAGGAAGGCAGCGCCGAGTATAAAACTGGCGTAACGCAGACACGTCCGCTCGTAAATCAGGCTCCACACACAGCCAATCTCTCCCTGCTGTACAAGGACACCAACTACGGATGGAACGCACAGCTTGCTGCATCCTACACAGGTACCAAGCTTGCACTTGTGTCGCCGTTTAAGGATGCCGACCAGTGGGATAAGGCTATGTTCGGACTCGACTTCAGTATGGAGAAGAAGTTCCCTTGCGGCGTATCAGTATTCCTCAAGGCAAATAACCTGCTCGACGCAAAGCGCGAGCGTTATCTCAAGACTGTGAACCAGAGCAACCTTGAATATGAAGGACAGCGCTCTGACAAGACTATTGTAGGAACATATAAATATGGTAGAACATTCCTTATTGGAGTGAGAGTGAAAATGTAAGAAATATGAAATTAATAAAAAAAATCGCCTGTTTGCTTGCCGTTGCAGCAACAGCCCTCGTTTCAGCATCGTGCGAGAACGACAACATCAATCCTTATGAGTATAACAACAATGGCGGCAACCAGAACCAAGGTTCTACCGAGGTATTGACGACCAAGATTGCCGAATATCCCGTTGGCTCACTTGTATGGACCAAGGACACAACGCTAACAGAAAGCGTGGAGATACCCGTAGGCACATCGCTCTATATTGAGCCTGGTGTAACCGTAACATGCAAGTCGGATGTGCAGGTGCCTATTGAGATTGTGGTGCTTGGCAATCTCTACTGCATGGGAACTGCCGAGCATCCCGTGACATTCACTTCCGACACAAAGAAGCCTGAGGATTGGGGCGGCATTATCTGCGGATACAACAGCGAGGAGGTTGTGCTCAACCACGTTGATTTGGCTTATGCCGGAGCGACACCTACAGAATCGTCGGCGTCATTCCAAAACCACCTCTTCAAGAGCACCATCGACGGCGGCGTGCCTGCCTTCCACTTCTGCAACGTCAACGGCAAGTTTGTAATGGCAAACTGCTTCATACATGACAACTACAACGACCAGACTTATTTCACAGGAGGTCAGGGCGTGATATACAACTGCATATTTGCCGACAGTGGCAATGCCACAGACGGTGGCGAGGCTATCAACGTTAAGGCGGGTTGCGAACTCGACATTGCCAACAACATAATATACAATGCTTGCACCAATGCCTTCAAATTGTCCAATGCCGGCAACAGCGAGATTATTCCGCTTACACAGCTCGCTGCCTACAACAACACTATCGTAAACTGCGGTTGGCGTCGCGCCAAGAACAAGAAGGGTGGAAGTATCTGGCTTGAGAAGGCTATTGCTCCGACATTTGTCAACAACCTTGTATACGACTGCCGTTTCGGCTTGAAGCAACCTAAAAAGGACGGTGCCGACCTCGAACACTCTACTATAGCTCCCAACTACTATTTCGCTTCTACCGAAACTGGCGTGAAGCAGATGTCGAAGGATGCCGACATGATTATCTGGAACGACAACGACATCAAGAGCAACGTAGCCGGACAGTTTAATCCGCTGTTCAGAAACTTCAAGCAGAGCGATGTGATGAACATCAACTGCGAGATAGACAACGTGCAGAAGGGTGCTCCTCTTCCATTCGACCGCTCGTGGAACTTCAACTTTCAGCAGGGCAGTCAGGCTCTGTCGAATGGCATCACCAACTTCCAGCGCATCTTCCCCAACGGTCTTGCATTCTTCGGGATGAAGAAAGTGATGTTCCTCGACAACAGCAACGATCAGAACTACTATTTTGCAGCACCAGCACCGACAACACGGTTCGGTGCGGCGCTGTAATCAGGCGGCGAGCATACGCAATCATTCGCCCATCAGCAACCTCTTGAAGTCGCCGAACTCCCTTGACATTGCTATGCTCCGCTTCTCGCCCTTCATGAAGGCAGCAAGACGTTCGGGCATTGCAACCTCGGCATTGACAGCCGACTCTACGGTTTCCTTGAACTTGGCAGGATGGGCAGTCTCGCCAAACACGCCCACTTCGCCGTCGAGCAGGAGGTCTTTCAGGGCCTGATAGCCGCATGCGCCGTGCGGGTCGAGGATGTAGTGATTCTGGTCGTAGCACCGGCGCATGGCCTGGCGTATCTGCCCGTCGCTGTACGTGGCACCGCTCATCAGACTCGAAATCTTCCGCCAGTCGCCCTTGAAGAGGTCGTTGATACGGGCGAAGTTGCTCGGGTCGCCCACGTCCATGGCGTTGGCAATGGTCTGGATGCTTGGGCGCGGACAGTATTCGCCGGTCAGCAGATACCTGTAAACGATGTCGTTGGCATTGTTGGCAGCGATGAAGCGCTTCACGGGCAATCCCATTTCTCTGCCGAATATGGCTGCTGTGATGTTGCCGAAGTTGCCGCTCGGTACGCATATTACGTATCCGTGCTCCTTGCCGATGCGCTTCAGCTGTGCGTAGGCGTAGAAATAGTAGAACGCCTGCGGAAGGAAGCGTGCCACGTTGATGGAGTTGGCTGAAGTAAGCTTCATGTGTCTGTTAAGCTCGTCGTCCATGAATGCCTGCTTGACGAGAGTCTGGCAGTCGTCAAACACGCCGTCCACTTCGATGGCGGTGATGTTCTGTCCGAGAGTGGTGAACTGGCTCTCCTGAATCTTGCTGACCTTGCCCTTAGGATAGAGCACGTATACATGTATGCCGTCAACGCCAAGGAAACCGTTGGCTACAGCCGAACCCGTGTCGCCACTTGTGGCAACCAGCACATTGACGTTGCGGGTTCCCTCTTCGCGTATGAAGTATTGCAGCATACGCGCCATGAAGCGTGCGCCTACGTCCTTGAAGGCGAGAGTAGGTCCGTGGAAGAGTTCGAGCGAATAGATGTTCTGTTCGACTTCCTTTATGGGGCAGTCGAACGCCAGGGTGTCGTATACGATGCGCTTGAGGTCGTCTGCCTTGATGTCTTCGCCGAAGAAGGCGTCTGCCACCCTGTATGCTATCTCCTGAAACGTGAGCCTGTCGATGTTCTCAAAAAACTCCTTAGGCAACTTCTTGATGCGTTGGGGCATGTATAGACCGCGGTCGGGTGCAAGTCCTTTTACTACTGCTTCGTGCAGTGATGCGAGTGGGGCTGTATGGTTGGTGCTGTAATATTTCATAGAATTTAAATGTTAAGTGTTGATTGTTAGGTGTTAAATTGCAGGAACGTCTATGCTCATGAACATGTCCATGAATTCGGTGAGGTGAAGCATGCCGTAGCTGCCGCTTACGCAACTCACTTCGCTGTATGTAGCAACGTTGTCGGGCTGGATGCCGGGATGCCATACGGCGAAGGGCACGGGCTCCTTCATGTGCGTGCGTATCTCCACAGGAGTGGGATGGTCGGGCATCAGGGCTATGCATACAGGCTCGTCCCACTTGGACACCTCGTCAAATATAGGGCCGACCATACGGCTGTCGAGGTTTTCGATGGTGCGGAGCTTCAGTTGCAGGTCGCCGTCGTGTCCGGCTTCGTCGCTTGCCTCGACGTGTACGAATACGAAGTCGTCATTGCGCAGGGCGTCTATAGCGGCTTGGGCTTTCCCCTCGTAATTGGTGTCAGCAAGTCCGGTAGCGCCCGGCACGATGATGTTGTGCAGTCCGGCGTAGCGGCCGATGCCACGTATCAGGTCGACAGCCGAAATCACGTCGCCCCGCTTTATCTGCGGATACATCTCCTGAAGCGTCTTCATCTGCGGACGATAGCCACCGCCCCAAGGCCATATGCAGTCAGCCTCGTCTTTGCCTTCGGCACGTCGGGCTATGTTGAGCGGAGCATTGGCAAGCACTTGCTGCGACTTCAGAATCAGGTCGTTCAGAAGGTCGGCGGTCTGTTGTGCCGTCATTCTGCCGGACGGTGCATCCTCGTTGAATTTGCAGTCATTGTCTTCATATCCAGGTTCGGGAGTGACGAGCAGCTTGCGCCACGGTTCGTTGGGATGGTCGTGGGGTGGGGCGCATGTCACGTGCTTGTTGCCACCTCTTATTATAAGCAAGTGTCGGTATTGTATGCCCTTGATGAACATCACACGGTCGTTGCCCAGCTTCTCGTTCAACAGGTCGATGAGTTGCTGGCTGTCGTCGGTAGTAAGGTGTCCGCCGTGGTGGTTCTTTATCTTGCCGTCGGCAATGCAGATGATGTTGCAGCGCAAGGCGAAGTCGTCGGGTCTCATGTCGTAGCCTATAGAAGCGGCTTCCAATGGTCCGCGACCTTCATATACCTTGTTCATGTCATAGCCAAGTATGGTGGCATTAGCCACCTCGCTGCCAGGTAGAAAACCGTCGGGTACGGTATTGAGTCGTCCGGTTCGTCCTATGCGAGCCAGATGGTCCATGTTAGGTGTGTTGGCATACTCAAGGAGGGTTTTGCCTCCGAGTCGGTCGACAGCATGGTCTGCCATGCCGTCGCCGAGGATTATAATGTGTTTCATGGGATATGCTTTTTAGACGTTAGCGATAGACATGATGTTGGCGAATACGCCTGCAGCCGTCACGCTTGCTCCGGCTCCGTAACCCTGTATGAGCATCGGGTATTCGCGATAGCGCTCAGTGGTGAGCGATACCACGTTGTTGCTGCCCTCAAGGTTGTAGAACGGGTGGCGCATGTCGACCTCTTTGAGTGCCACGTTGGTCTTGCCGTGGTCGAATGTTGCTACGAAACGCCAGCGCTTGCCTTCGGCTTCGAGTCGCTTGCGACGCTCTTCAAAGTCGGCATCAAGCTGTGGCAGATTCTTCCAGAAGTCGTCTATAGTACCCTCGAAGAACGAGTCGGGTATGAACAGATGCTTCTCAACATCAGCTTTCTCTACCTTGTATCCTGCCTCACGGGCGAGAATTACGAGTTTGCGGATTACGTCCTTGCCCGAGAGGTCGATGCGTGGGTCGGGTTCGCTATATCCCTGTTCTTTGGCGCGGCGTACAGCCTCCGACAATGGAACGTCGGCTGAAATCTCGTTGAAAATGAAGTTGAGCGTACCGCTGAGCACCGCCTCAATCTTCAATATCACGTCGCCCGAGTTGCGCAGGTCGTTGATGGTTCCGATGATAGGCAGTCCGGCTCCAACGTTGGTTTCGTAGCGGAACTTAACGCCACGTGCCAGAGCCGTTTCCTTCAGTTGGATGTAGTTGTCGTACGATGACGAGGCTGCAATCTTGTTGGCAGCAATCACCGAGATGTTATGTTCGAGGAACGACTGGTAGAGTTGCGCCACGTCCTTGCTTGCTGTACAGTCGACAAACACGCTGTTGAAGATGTTCATACGGATAATCTCGTCGCGCAAGGCATTGTCGTTGCATAAGGGTGCCTGCTCAAGCAGTTCGCGGTATGTAGTGAGGTCGATGCCGTCGCGGTTGAATATTGCCTTCTTCGACGATGCTATGCCTACCACATTAAGTTTCAGACGCTTGGTGCGTTTCAGTTCTTCATATTGGTCGTGAATTTGCTCCAGGAGCTGTCCGCCCACCGTGCCCACACCGCATACAAAGAGGTTAAGCACCTTGTATTCCGAAAGGAAGAACGAGTCGTGTATTACGTTGAGTGCCTTGCGCAGATATTTGCTGTCTACTACAAACGAGATGTTGGTCTCCGATGCACCCTGCGCACATGCTATCACGCTGATACCGCTTCTGCCAAGAGTGCCGAAGAGTTTGCCGGCAATACCAGGTGTGTGCTTCATGTTCTCGCCTACGATGGCTATTGTGGCAAGTCCGCTCTCGGCGTGCATTGGGAACATGGCACCCGTCTCTATCTCCTTGGCAAACTCGTTGTTGAGCACCTTTACGGCAGCCTGCGAGTCCTGATCGCGCACACCGATAGACGTAGAGTTCTCTGACGAAGCCTGCGACACCATAAATACGCTTATGCCATTGTCGGCAAGAGCGGTAAAGATGCGTCGGTTGACACCGATAACACCCACCATCGACAGGCCTGTTACGGTGATGAGGGTGGTGCCGTTGATGCTCGAAATACCCTTGATGGGTTTGGAATCGTTGGCTATTTTGGCCTTGATGATGGTTCCCTCAGCGTCAGGATTGAATGTGTTCTTGACGCGTATAGGTATATTCTTAACACAAACGGGGTATATTGTAGGCGGATAAATCACCTTTGCACCAAAGTTGCAAAGCTCCATAGCCTCGATATAGCTCAGTTCATTGATGGTGTATGCTGTCTTGATTACTCGTGGATCGGCGGTCATGAAGCCGTCTACATCGGTCCATATTTCGAGTATGTCGGCATCGAGTGCTGCCGCAATGATAGCCGCTGTATAGTCTGAACCACCGCGTCCGAGATTGGTAATCTCGTCGGTGTCGCGGTCCATACTGATAAAACCAGGAACAAGCGAAATGCGTGGCAGGTCGCTGAATGTGCGACGCACCAGACGGTTGGTGAGTTCTGAATCGAGAGTGTTCTTATGGTTCTTCTGTACGGTCTTGATGAAGTCGCGCGAGTCAAACCACTTGGCACCATGCACAAGCGTAGCTACAATGTTAGAGCTAAGGCGTTCGCCGTAGCTTACGATAGCGTCTTGTGTCTTCTTGGAAAGGTCGTGGATAAGGAACACGCCAAAATATATAGAGCGCAACTGTTCAAACAGCGAATCGACAATCTTGAACAGGTTCTCGCGCTTGCGTGTATCGGTGATGATGGTGTCAATCATCTTGTGGTGGCGGTCCACCATAGCCTGAAACTCTTCCTTCCATGCTTCGTCGCCCTTAAGTGCAAGCTGCGAAGTGGCAAGGAGCTTGTCGGTGATGCCACCAAGAGCACTGACTACAATGATGACTGGCTGTTTCTGGGCCTCTTTCTCTACAATAGCCTTCAGGCTGAGAATACTCTCTACGGAACCTACCGAGGTTCCGCCAAATTTCAATACTTTCATTCTTCTTGTTCTTTGGTTAATGCCTCCATACAAAGGAGGCGGATTGTGTTTCGATGCCGTGGCTTGCCGGCGCAGCGAGACTGGCTTCTGCATCATGCCTCAATACGAGAGAGGAATGCGCAAGACTCCTTGGTCTGCTTTTCTATACTGCGCGACAGCGGGGCGTGACAGCACCGTGTCGTGACATAAAGTTTTAATAAAGTGTCGGCAAATTTACGAAAAATAAATGTTATGTCAATAAAAAACAAAAGAAAAAATTACAATTTTATTTTAGTTGGGGTGTTTACCGAACAGATAGTCTACGTCATATGGCGTGTGGAATAGGGTTGTAGTACTGCTATTATAAGATAGTAGAACTGATGGCATTAGTAATGGGTCTTGTTGTAATACTATAATATAATCCGCTTCTTACGTATATATAAGCATTCTGATACCGTATTAAATAGTCGTATCGTGCCATGAAATGGTCGTATCGTGCCATGAAATGGTCGTATCAAGCCATGAAACGACCATATCGCGGCTTGAAACGAAACAATTATCTCGTAAGAGAAGTCTTTTTGGGGATATAATCATTATCTTTGCATATTATCACTAAAAATATAAATCTATGATTGAATCTGCTAAAAGTGCCTATTCGCAATACTTTTCTATATCCGGACGGGCTTCCCGTTATGAATTTTGGTCGTTCATGCTTTACCAATTTGTTGGATTAATTCTTATTGGTTGTATTTGTGTTCTTGCTTCTTATGTGTTTGATGATAAGCGTGGGTTGTCCTTTACCTTGATGGCACTGTGGTATCTTTTTCATCTTATTCCAAACTTCACTATTCTTGTGCGTCGTTTGCATGATACCTCAAGGTCTGGTTGGTGGCTTCTGTTAGTATGTCTGCATGGGTTAGGTGTCTTAATCTTATTTATTTTTACATTATCACGAAGTTCTGAAGATAATGAATACGGGCCAAAGCGAGATTTAAAATATTGATATTTAAACAGGGCCTTTTGTTTGCTCAGGCTACGGTGGTGACGCCATAGTCTCCTATGGCGCATAAACAAAAAAAGAGGACTTTACTTTCGTAAAATCCTCTTTAAATATGTTTGTGACTCCGGCAGGATTCAAACCTGCAACCTTCTGATCCGTAGTCAGATGCTCTATTCAGTTGAGCTACGGAGCCAAACCTTATTGCTTTGCGGAAACGTTGTTCCTTAAAAGCGATTGCAAAGGTATAGCTTTTTATTTAAACCTCCAAATGTTTTTGAAAGTTTTTTCTGTTTTTGTCGAAATTTCTTGGATTTGCACTACCTTTGCATAAGGTAGGCTGCACCTCGGCAATTGAAGCAAGCTTCATTGCGCTCGGTTTGCACTACCTTTGCATGTGAAAAAAACTAATTAAAAACCATTTTATGTTACGTTTCAGATCTAATTTATTTATTGTTCTGACCATTGCTTCTATGGGATGTGATAGGGCTTTGGCGCAGAATGCCGATATCATTCCGCTGGTTGAGATACCTGCGGGAAGTTACTATATGGGTAGTAATGGTGAGGGTGAGAACTTTGATGAGGCTCCCGTTCATAAGGTGAATATAACTCATGCGTTCAAGATGGGACGTACGGAAGTGACCAATGCCCAATATGAGATGTTTCGTCCTGAGCATCGCAAGCTTCGTGGCAAGAACAATGTTTCGCTTAATGACGATGATGCAGTAGTAAATGTTAGCTATCAGGATGCTGTCGATTTCTGCAAGTGGCTTTCGGTAAAGGAGGGCAAGCAGTATCGTTTGCCTACTGAGGCGGAGTGGGAGTATGCCTGTCGTGCAGGTACGTACACCTTATATTATACAGGCGATGGGTTGCCTGCCTCGATGTGTCGCAATCAGGTAGTGGCTCGCGATTATAAGCCGGTGTCGCTTCGTGTTGGTCAGACCGAGCCTAATTCTTTCGGTCTGTATGATATGCATGGCAATGTGGAGGAGTGGTGTAGTGATTGGTATGGACGCTATAGTGCAGTCGAGCAGACTGACCCAGTCGGTCCTATGGATGGATTGTATAGGGTGACACGTGGTGGCAGTCATCATACTCCGGTAGAATATCTGCGCAGCGCCAACCGTATGGCCATGATACCCGAAGACCGTCAGTCGCTTACAGGATTCAGAGTGGTTCAGTCCGATTATCCTTTACTGTCGACCACGATAGACAAGAACAGTCCGCAGTTTCTCGAACCGATACCTTTTGTCATAAAGCCAGAGCTTTCTACTGTTCCGTTCTATCGCCATAATCATCAGCCTTCTGTCACATGGTGTGCCAATGGTGACTTGGTTGCAGCGTGGTTTTCGGCTAATGTAGAGAATGGTCGTGGCATGGTTGTGCTGTCTTCAAGGCTGAAGAAAGGTGCCGACGAATGGACTCCTGCCGAACTCTTCTTCTCTGTGCCTGACCGTAATGTCACCGGAACCTCGCTTTTCAATGATGGCAAAGGACACATTTTCCATTTCAATGGTGTTGAGGCTGCCGGCGATTGGCAGAATCTTGCATTGGTAATGCGCGAGAGTGTTGACGACGGAATGTCATGGAGCCGACCGCGTATTATCGAACCCGAACATGCCAAGCGTCATCAGGTGATTTCGGGTACGATTAGCGACAGTCGCGGATGGATGTATCAGTTGTGCGATGCAGGTCCTGGCGGCAATGACGGAGCCTCTATTCATATCTCTAAAGACGGTGGCAAGACATGGTATGACCCATGGGACGGCAAGCCTCTGCCTGATTTTGCTGAAGGAAAGAAGGGTTCTACCATTGCTGGTATTCATGCCGGACTTGTAGCGCGTCGCGACGGTTCGCTTATGGCACTGGGTCGTGGCAACAGTATTGTAGGCAAGGATGGAAAGAAGCATATGCCAATGTCGGTTTCTTACGACAATGGCAAGTCATGGACTTATTCTGCTTCTGTGTTTCCGCCTATAGATGGCGGACAAAGACTTGTGCTGATGCGATTGCATGAAGGTCCGCTTATGCTTGTATCGTTTACCGATCATCCGCAACGCACACCTGAATCCGACCGTGGAATGGTGTTCACGGATAATGAAGGTGAGCAGCATAAGGGCTATGGCATGTATGTAGCCGTGTCGTACGATGAAGGAAAGACATGGCCCGTTAAGCGTCTGATGACCGATGGCAAGCAGCGCCATCTTGACGGAGGAGCATGGACGGGATTCTTTGATATGGATGCTACGCATGCTGAACCGCGTGGCTATCTGGCTGGAACGCAATCGCCCGACGGCATGATACATATATTGAGCAGCAGGATACATTATCGGTTCAATCTGAAATGGATTGAACAGTGTAAGGCGGTTGGTGATTAATCAATAAATTATTGTAGAAACAAATCTATCTGTTATGAATATATTCTTGTCGATAGTTGTTGGCATCGTGTCGTTTGGGGCGGTGCCGAACAACGAGTCGGTGAATAATGCCGACGCAATCAATAGTGCTATAGAGCAATGTAGCAGCAGGGGTGGAGGAGTAGTAACCGTGCCTGCCGGTGTTTTTACTACAGGAACGGTGTATATGAAATCTGGTGTTACTGTGCGTCTTGAACGTGGTGCTACACTTAAGGGCACGGCATGCTTGGACGATTATGCATCGTTGAAGACCGCTGATGACTTGTCGATGTATGAAAGCGGTCGCGGTACTGTCAATTATAATTCGGCTACTGACCCGCAATGGTCGAAAGCTATGATCATGGCAGTAGGTATAAGCAATGCCGGCATTGAAGGTGAAGGCTGTATAGACGGAGCTGATGTGCGAAATCCGCTTGGCGAGGAACATATGCGTGGTCCGCATACTATACTGATGGCTGGATGTCGCAACATGCGTTTTACAGGTTTCTCGGTAAAGCATTCAGCCAACTATGCCTTCTTGGGCTATAAGGTTGACAAGTCGGTGTTCAGCAATCTGCACATAGATGGCGGATGGGACGGTATTCATATTCGTGGAGGACGCGACTTGAAGATTGTACGTTGTGAAATGCATACCGGCGACGATGCTATTGCGGGTGGATACTGGCAGAATATGCTTATAAATAAATGTGTATTGAACTCGTCGTGCAATGGTGTGCGTATGATTATGCCTTCTGTAGGACTTGAGATTTCCGATTGTGATATTTACGGTCCGGGCAAGTGCGAGCATATCACGTCGCACCGTACACGTTCGGAGGCTGCCATAAATCTCGAACCGGGTGGTTGGGGTAAAGCACCTGGACGTATGGACCGTATCGTGATAAAGCGCAATCGTGTGCGCGAGGTGCTTACTCCTTTGTGTGTAACGCTCAGCGAAGACAATACCTGCGGACGTATTGTTATAGAGGATATGGTGGCTCGTGGCATAACGCGTATGGCTATGTCGGTAAAGAGTTGGGGCAATGCACCTACTGAGAAGGTGGTGATGCGTCGTTGCGACTTGGAGTTTGACGGCATTGACGACCCTAATCTGTCTGCTTGGTTTGAAGGACGTCCTACAAGCGAGTGGCCGGTATTCCCATGTTGGGGAATGTATTTCCGCAATGTAGGGCTGGTATATATAAATAATGTGACGCTGCGCTTGAAGGGCGTCGACTATCGGGTGCCATACATGTGTCACAATGTGGGTGAAATGAAAAAAAGGAAACTCAAATATTGAGTTTCCTTTTTTAATAGTTGGGTGGCAGGTGGGACTCGAACCCACGACATTCAGAACCACAATCTGACGCTCTAACCAACTGAACTACGGCCACCATATATGTTTTGCTTATCTATCTCTATTCCCTCACCCTGACTGAGGGTGGCAGGTGGGACTCGAACCCACGACATTCAGAACCACAATCTGACGCTCTAACCAACTGAACTACGGCCACCATGTGAATGGGCTTTGATTTTTAAGCGAGTGCAAAGGTAGTGAATTATTGCTAAACTACCAAATGCTTTTGCTACTTTTTTTAGTCTTTATGTGCGATTTTTGTAGAATTAGCAAAAAAAAGAGTTCAGCAAACTGTTTGCGCTTGCTGAACTCTTATGTAGTTTTAATCAAACTGTCTTGTTGGTATTACTTTGCGGGCTGAGCAGGAGTCTGCTGAGTGCCTGCTGCTGGAGCCTGCTGAGCACCAGTAGCAGGAGCTTGCTGCTGCTGGCTTGCACCGAAACCAGGAGTTGTGTTCGGGTTTGTGTTCTGTGTTTCAGTAGCTGCCTTCTCCATAACGCTGCTTTCGGTAGTAGAAACCGGAGCTACATAGGCGCATACGATGCTGAAGAATACCATAGCAATGGCAAGACCCCATGTTGCCTTCTCGATGAAGTCGGTAGTTTTGCGAACGCCCATGATGGCGTTTGATGAAGAGAAGTTTGAGGCCAGTCCGCCGCCCTTAGATTCTTGGATAAGAACGATGCCGATCATCAGCAGCGATGCTATCACAATGAAAATTACGAATAAAAAGTAAATCATTTTCTTATTTGTTATTTATTATTTATTATTTATTTCTTGTTTTTTGTGGCTTTGCCACTTTGCTACGAATGTGTGCAAACTGCGTTTTTACTGCTTTTTGCCCTTCTCGTTTATGATAAGTTTCTTCAAGAAACGTATTTGGTCTGCAAAGTAAGCACTTTTTTTTGGATAATTCAAATTTAAGCGTTGAATAATTTCAAGTGCCTTTGAATATCTGCCTTGTTTTATATAAATTTTGGCCAAAGTCTCTGTGAAATACCCTTCGTCGCTGTCGTTTGACGTATTGTCCTCGTTGTTTATTTCTGGTTTGTATGTGGGCTTGTCTTGCAGTTGTATCTTGCCACCGTCGTTGTTGATGAAGTCGTCGATAAGTTCCTGCCCCTTCAGTTGCGGACTGTCGTTATCGGTCTTCTCTTCTTCGTCGTTCTCTTGCTTGAGCAGATATGCCACATAGTCGATAGCGGCATCGGCAGGAGTGGGTTTGCTTTTTGATTGCTGTGCTTCGTTGTCGTTGTCGGGCTGTGCTGTTTCAAGATAGCTGTCTATAAGCGAGATGGTACGGTTGCCTGCCGTGGCGTTGTCTCGCTGTGCTGCGGAGATGGCTGATTTCTCGTCGGCCAGCTCTTGTGCTGTCTTTATCTTATAATGTGCCCCCTCTACAAGTTCGAAGAGTAGTGAACGGTCGGATACGTATAGTGCAGCCCGATGCAGTTCGTCGTCGAAAGCCGAGTCGTGCATCAGGTACATGTTCTGCAACATCAGCAGCCTGGCTGTCTGATAGTAAGGATAGAGCGCGACAAGGCTTCGGAGTTCGTACAGAGTCTCCTTGTTCATTAGCTCGGGATGTTGTATGAGGCGCACTAAGTCCACGTTGTCGTTATGTTAAATGTTAATTGATAGTTGTTGAATGTTTGATTACCAGTTTGCCACGGTGGCGTTGAATATCTGTTCGGTCAGGTCCTTCACCATTTGTGTCACGAGCTCTTCCTGTACCGCAGCGAGGCTTTGTGTGGTTTCGTACGACTTTGATGCGGTGAACTGTCGTTCGAAGTCCTCGTTGTGATTGGCGTTGTTGGTGAATCGTACGTTGACCGTAATAGACAGTTCGGTCTGTGCTGAACTACCGTCAGCCGATACCGACTTGTTGCGTTGTGAGTATTGGGTTATCTCGCCCTCAATCTTCAGGTCGCCGTTGCGCTTCACCTGGCTAAGCTTGGTATGGTTGGCAAACTCGTCCTTTAGCTGATTGTTGAACATCGGTCCCATAGGTCCCCATACATAGCTTGAGCGTATGGGGAAGTCGGCTATCTGTATAGTCTTGGTCTTGGTGTAGTCGATGCTGGCTCCGTTGAACTTGTATCCGGAGAAAGCGCACGAAACCCATGTCATTGCCATCAAGGCAAAAGCCACCATTCTAATGGTCAGGTGTTTATGTTTGTTTATCATTTTAGATATGCTTTATTGTTTATCCAGTCCATACTGCTTGATGCGTCGGTAGAGTGTACGGTCGGAGATGCCGAGTTCTTGTGCCGCTTTCTTGCGGTTGCCGCCATTACGCTCAAGAGCTTTCTCCACGACATGACGTCCTATGTCGTTGAGGTTGAGGCTGTCGTTTTCGGACAGTCCGGCATTCTCGTTGTCGTTTATCTCTTCGGCTTCAACATCCTGGAAGGCATTGAAGCGGTTTTGCGGATTACGATACTGCTGTATTGATGCTGCGGGATTGCCGTAACCGTGAGTCTCTGGTCCGCCAAGCGAGTGCATACCGTTCAGCGCCGACAGATTGTCGAGTGCGTGAGTGGTGTCCATCTTCTTGCGCATGTCTGCCATCTCGCGTCGCAAGTCGCTCACGTTGCCACGCAGTTCGTACAATATCTTATATAGTATTTCGCGTTCGCTCTCGTAGGAGTGGCTTCCCGGAGCTGTGGTTGTGGTAAGCTGTGTGCTTTCCTGGTTCTCAGGTATGAACTTGCTCAATGTCTCGGCATCAATCTCGCGCTTCTGGCTTAATATCGACATCTGCTCGGTGATATTCTTGAGCTGGCGCACATTGCCCGGCCACTTGTACTTGAGCATTATCTGCTTGGCGTCGTCGGTGAGTGTGATGCGAGGAATGCGATACTTCTCAGCCATCTGCATTGTGAAGAGTCTGAACAACAGCAGTATGTCTTCACCTCTATCGCGCAATGGCGGAATCTGTATAGGTATGGTGTTGAGACGATAGAACAGATCCTCGCGGAAGCGTCCCTCGCTTATTGCCTTGTGCATATTGACATTGGTGGCAGCCACGATGCGCACATCGGTCTTCATTATTTTCTGACCGCCTACACGTATGTATTCGCCGGTTTCGAGTACACGCAGCAATCTTGCCTGTGTGGCAATGGGCAGTTCGCCCACTTCATCGAGGAATATCGTACCCTTGTTGGCTGTACCGAAATAGCCCTCACTCTCGCCTATAGCACCCGTGAACGAACCCTTTTCGTGTCCGAACAGTTCGCTGTCGATAGTGCCTTCGGGGATGGAGCCGCAGTTGATGGCGAAGTATTTTTCGCGCTTTCGTGTTGAGTTGTCGTGTATCAGGCGTGGTATAATCTCCTTGCCCACGCCACTTTCGCCTACGATAAGCACACTAAGATCGGTCGGCGCAACCTGAAGAGCTACGTCGAGTGCGTGATTGAGGGCTTCGCAGTTGCCCACAATATTGTATCTTTGTTTTATTCTTTGCAGTTCTGATGTGTCCATTTGCTAACAAAATTACACATTATAATTGATATATAGGCAACGGGCTTTCTGTTTTTTTAGTGAATTTAAAGGTTTGGTGCCCGTTGCTGTTTACATCCGTTATTCAGCAGCCTGCTGCTTGTTGGCATCAGTCTTTTGTGGAGTTGCGCTGTTTCGGTTGTCTGTCTGTCCGGGGTGTTGTGCCGGACGGCGGTCGTTATGTTCGTTGCGGTTGAACGGTTCGCGCTTCTTGGGTATGGCAAATCTTACCTTCTCGCTGTCGTCGCGTTTCTCGTGATAGAGTTTCTGCAATGGATTGGCAAGTGGCAAGTCGTGCTCGTCGCGGTTGCGTACTATATCGATGGCTCTGAATATGGCATGGCGTAGTGCGCTCTCATCGTTCTCGCCGCTGCCGGCATTGGCGAAGTCGGGAGTCAGGGCGGGTGCCGTGCATACTAGCGGTAGCGATGCTATGTAGCATATGCCGTCGTTCTGCATGAGTGTGGTGAACGGTATGTTGGCCTGGTCGTCGTACATTGCCAGAACGCAGTCGAAGGCTTCGTAGAGGTTTTGTCCGAAGAATTCGTCGGCGGCATAAGGTCCGTATGTGTTGATGCCGTCCTCTTCCGATTTCTTGATGGCCGGAATGATAGTGTCTTTCTCTTCAGTGCCATTGGCATTAGGGTTGAGTGCCAATACGGCTATGCGCGGATTTGAGATACGGAAGTCGCGCTGTATGCTTGTGTGCACAGCCTTGATTTTGGCTATGAGACGCTCTTCGGTGAGGCTTGCCGGCACATCCTTGATAGCGAGTCCGTCGGTGGCGAGTGCTATGCGCAGCGATTCGTTAATCATTATCTTCACGCCCTTGGCGCCGTCGCCGATGCTTGTCTCCGAGTATTCCTTCAGATTCTTGTAGCTGTAGTTGTCGGCTGACATGTTGGTGTTGTCTACCGGACATGCCACAAGTACATCGTACAGTTGGCTGCGGAAGTCGGTCATGGCACGGTCGAGAGCCTTCAGGGCAGCTTCGCCCGACTCCTTGGTAGGTGTGCCAATCTCTACTTTCACCTCATCGTCGAAGCATGTGAGCAGATTGACACGTCCGTCTTGTGCGTCTTCTGCACGGTTGATGATGCTGAAGCTGGCCTGGATGTTCATAGCTTTGCGATGATAGGCAGCAATCTTAGGCGAACCGTAGATGATGGGAGTGCACAGTTCCAGCATCTCAGGCTCAGCAAAGGTTTTAAAAATGAGTTCGTATCCGATACCGTTGGTATCGCCGTGCGTTATGGCAACGCGTATTTTTCTATCTTCCATTGTATATTATATATTGTGTATAAATAATTAGTCTGTATGTGTTTTGCCCGACAGATGCCTTGTCGGCTCCTGCTTCTTCTTTGCCCGTTGTTTATGCGTAGCATACACGATGGCTTCGAGCTGCATCATGAGGTTGCGCTTTTTCATGCCGGGGGCATAGACGAATCCCTCTACCGTTACTGCCTCACGAGGATAATATCCCCATATCGAACGAGCCACAAGCGGTCCGCCCATAGCATCGCCTTTCATCTCCCACAGTCCGCGCCACTCTTGCGTATGGATGTTTTCCCGCTCGTCGTGCTTATGTATAACGCTGCATGCGTCATGCACAGTTGTCATGTACATCGAGTCGGTCTCTCCCTTTATGTTTATCTGCATCACGCTGTCGCGGTTGCGAAACTGCTGCTTGTAAATGCAGATGTTCTGCATGGCCGTGGGCGAATCGTTTGAAATCCACAGAAAGTCCTTGCCACGTTTGCACGACTTCATGTCGGCAGGAATCGGTATGTCAAACCCGAACATGCGCTTCACCTCTGCCTCCATCTTCGGGTTGTGCTTGCGCTGTAAAGTTTCGATGTAGGCTTTCGACTCGTGGGCTTTCAACAGTTCAACCAATGTGTGTGCATTGCCTTGCAGGGCTGTGTCTTGGGCAGACATGCTGCGCAAGCAGTCGGCAGTAGGGGCGCATACTCGCACAATCAGTTGCGGTTTGGCGTACATATTGCGCTTGCATGCAATGCTCAGCTTGTCGTATTTCTTCGGGTTGATGTCCACCACAACCAGCGACCTTGCGTATCGCAACACTCCCTTCAATGCTTCCGCCGGCTTTATGTCAGGCTCGCTCACGTCAAACATCGGTTCGCTCTGCGGCAATCCTTCAACGTCTATGCTCAGCGCCTTGTACAATATGCTGTCAACATCGCCCACTACAGTCACCTCATACGGACTGCCTCCGCTCGTAGGCAGCATGCCATTACGGTCGTTGCAGGCTGCAATGAGCAGACAGCAGAAGCTAAGCAGGAGGCGTGTTACGTACTTATACATATGGTATTTGTATATAGATATATTTGAGCAATCGTTGCATATTGCTCCCCTCCCTGCGGGGGAGGGGCAAGGGGGGAGGGGCTTTATCTTCTTATGTCCTCTATCGTCTTTGCCGTAGACAGCAGTCCGCATGCTGCGAAGATGTCCTGTCCTCGGCTTGCGCGTATAGTGGTGATGATGCCGTGATTGTTGAGATAGTCGCGGAAAGCCTCCATCTTCTGCTCGTCGCATCCTTCGAGGTCAACGTTAGGAATCTTGTGGAAGCGTATGAGATTGATACGGCAGAAGAGTCCCTTTGTCAGCTTCACAATCTCGCGGGCGTGAGTCATCGAGTCGTTTACGCCACGGAACATGATGTATTCGAACGAAAGGCGGCGCTGATGAGTGAAGTCATACTGGTGCATGAGGTCGATAATCTCCGTTATGGACATGCCGCGTTCGGCAGGCATGAGCATGGCTCGCTGCTCGGGAATGGGCGAGTGCATGCTGATGGCAACATGGCATTCGCTCTCGTCGAGAAATCTCTTCAGCTTGTTCTTCACGCCCACGCTGCTCACAGTTATGCGCTTGGGGCTCCATGCGTAGCCATAATCAGACGTAAGTACCTCTGTTGCCTTAAGCACATTGTCAAGATTGTCCATAGGCTCGCCCTGTCCCATAAACACAATGTTGGTCAATTTGTCACGTTCGGGCAATGCGTATATCTGGTTGAGAATGTCAGTAACGGTAAGATAGCCCTCAAAGCCCTGCTTGCCGGTCTGGCAGAACAGGCAGTTCATCTTGCATCCCACCTCGCACGAAACACATAGTGTGGCGCGGTCGTGGTCGGGTATATACACAGTCTCTACATGCTTGCCCGATGCTGTTGGGAAGAGATACTTGATAGTGCCGTCCTTCGACTTCTGGCATTCTATGTGCGGCATGCAGCCTATGGTGTATTCGGCGGCGAGCTTCTCGCGGTTTGCCTTTGATATATTTGTCATTTCGTCAATCGACTCTACATGCTGTGTGTACAGCCACTTTGCCATCTGTCCGCCAGTGAAGGCAGGCATGCCGAGCGACTTAGCCACTTCTTTCAGTTCATAGAGCGATAGTCCGAGTAGGGGTTTCTTATTGTCTGTCATATAATTTTCGTTGTCGAATTGTTTCATATATATTTCTGCAAAATTAATGTTTTATTCGCAGAATACCAAATGTTTGGGGGTGTAATTCAAAAGGAGTCCTTTTGAATTGTAAATGTAGTCCTTTTACATTCCAAAAGGAGTCCTTTTGCCTTCCAAAACGAGTCCTTTTGCAAGCTAAAACGAGTCCTTTTGCAAGCCATAGTGACAATTAGGGTCAAACAGACCCGTAATAATGCCGTTTTTGTAGGGTTTTTATGGACGCAAGTGAGGCTTATTCGGAAAATATCTGTTACCTTTGTGCGTGATAATTTGAATTTTGTGATTGACAATTGAACCAAGATAACAATAACGATTATGATAAAGAATCTGATTTTCGACTTCGGCAAGGTGCTTGTCGATTATGATTATATGCTGGTGCTCGACCAGGTTTTCAGTACACACGAGCAGTCGGTCGACTTCTACAATCGTCTTATGGCCGACGGATGGAACAAGCGTCTCGACCGCGAAGACAAGCCTTTCGGTGCTGTCATCGATGACATGGCGGAGGCAATGCCGCAATATGCCGACGAGATACGCCAGTTTGGCAGTCGCTATACGGAGTTTGTCATTGGCGAGATGGAGGGGATGCGTTCGTTGCTCGGGCAGTTGAAGCAGGAGGGTTATAGGCTCTTCGGGCTGACCAACTGGTGCAGCAAGGTGCATGTCACAATGAAGCAGTATCCTATATTTGAGCTGTTGGAGGGGCGTCTGGTGTCGTCAGAAGAACATCTGATAAAGCCCGAACGTGCCATATATGAGCGTATGTGCGAGAAGTTCGCGTTGAAGCCCGAAGAGTGCGTGTTCGCCGACGACAGAATGGACAATATCGAGGCTGCACGTGATTACGGTATGCGCGGCATAGTGTTCAGAAATGCGCGCCAGTATGAGGCCGACTTGCGACGTATACTCGACATAGAGAGTAGGGTAGAGCGTGCTGTCGACAACTTCATGCAGGGTTATGGATGCTGCCAGTCGGTAGTGGCAGCATTCGGAGATATGTACGGACTCGACGACAATCTTGCCAAACGTATAGGTGCCGGTTTTGGCGGAGGCGTGGGACGTATGCGTATGATGTGCGGAGCCGTGTCGGGTATAGTCACATGTGTAGGACTTGACTGTGGTCAGACCGATGGTGCCGACCGTGAGGGCAAGTCGGCTTGCTACAAGGTAGTGCAGGATTTGCTTGCCAAGTCGAAAGAGCAGAACGGCTCGCTCATCTGTGCCGAGATACTCGGACTGAAAGGTGTGGACAAGGCAAAGCCGTCATATATAGCCTCAGCACGTACAGCCGAATACTATAAGAAGCGTCCGTGTGCAGCCAAGGTGGAGAGTGCTGCCCGCATATTTGCCGACTATCTGGAGGACAAACTCTTCGCTGAGGAGTGTGCTGCCGATGACAGTAAGACGGTTTACAGATAAATTTGATGGCTAAAAATGCTGATAATGCTAAAATTGTCCGCATTTTTGGTGTCTGTAAAGATAAATTGTTGTAACTTTGCATAAACACATACAACGAATTGTAGTAAAAATAGATATTATGTCAAAATATATACTCATAGCAATGTTTATGGCTGTTGCCGGCATGTCTGTGCCATGCAGTGCCGAGACAGTTTGTTTGACGGAGATGGATATGATAGACAATAACGACATGTCGAAGATAACCATCTCGGTCAATGAGTCGGTGCTGCGTGTTACTGGGGCAGCAGGCGTGACAATGTCTGTTTATAACATCACGGGTGGAGTGCCTGTGATGAAGGTTAAGATTGACAGCCCTGACAAGCGTTTTGACCTGAACCTGCCGCGAGGCATTTATATCGTTCAGGTGGGCAAGGCTGTGCGTAAAATTGTAATAAAATAATTCTGCTTTTGAGAAATCAGCATTTTGAACCATTAAGGTTCTTTGTTTTTGTGGCTCTTGTGGCATGCGTATTGTGCTCGTGCAATGAGAGTAAGGTCAATATGCACGTTTCTCTTGATGCGTTTGCCGAATTGCGCAAACCATATTTACAGATAGACGAGGACAAGGTTGGAGAGAATTTACGTCGTTTGGCATTTGCCGACCGATCGCTAACAACTGCCGACCGACATACGCGCACCTATTATCTTGAGGGCGGACGGCCTATGTGGCTCTCGCGAAAAGGTGCCGACAGCAGGGTGGACAGCGTGCTGGCGTATGTAGCAAGGGTCGATTCTTTCGGCTTTTCGCGCGAAGGCTTCTGTTATTCCACTATTATCAGCGACGTTGCACGTGTGCAAAACCTCGACTTCGACACTTTGCCCGATGCAGCTAACAGCATCAATCGTGTGTATGCCCGACTGGAATACAGTCTGACCAAGGCTTTCCTGCGCTATTGCGAAGGTCAGCGCTTCGGCTTCACCAATCCCTACGACTTGTTCAACCGCCTTGATGTGCGCGACAGCGACTCTGTCCACGTGTCGTATCGCTCGCTATATGGCGTGCCTACAAAATTGGCTCGTAGCGAATTTCTTGATGAGGCTTACGGCGCAATAGCCTCAGGCAGCGAGAAGGTGGGGGCTTTCATGCAAGCCTCTTATCCCGAAAATCCTCTTTATCCCGAATTCTGCAAGATGTTGTCGCGTACGTTGTCGGCTGCCGAACGACGTCGGGTGTTCTGCAATATAGAGCGTAGCCGCTGGCGTCATGGCGACTATCCGCAGCTGCACGACAAGTATGTGCTGGTCAACGTGCCTACGCAGCAGCTTGAGGCGGTTGAAAAGAACGATAGGATTACTATGCGCATAGCGCTTGGCAGTATGAAGACGAAGACCCCATTGCTCAACGGACGCATCAAGCGCATTGACTTCAATCCGCAATGGATTATACCCAAGAGCATCATCAAGACATCGGTGCGCCATCATGCAGGTGATGTGGGCTACTTCGAACGTCACAACTATTTTGTGCGTGAGCGCAAGTCGGGCAAGATAATCAGTCCCGCGTTCGTAACAGCCGACATGATGATGAGCCACGACTATCATGTCGTGCAGCGTGGAGGCAAAGGCAATGCCCTGGGACGCATCATCTTCCGATTCGACAACGACTACAGCATATATCTGCACGATACATCAAGCCCTGCGGTTTTTGCCAATCGCAACCGCATAGTATCGCATGGCTGCATACGTGTGGAGCGTCCTTACGACCTCGCAGTGTTTATGCTTGCCGATAAGGACGAGCGCGTTATGGAAAAGATGAAATACTCCATAGCCGTCGATCTGAGCAACGAAGGTGGCGAAGCTGACGACCGTCCTGCAATAGACAAGAGCAAGTTGCTGCACAGTCTGAGCGTCAAGCCTACCGTTCCGCTGTTCATCACCTATTACACATTATATCCAAATGCCGACGGCGTAATGACAGGCTATGACGACATATATGGTTTCGACCCGGTGATATATGCAAAAATACAGAATTTCATAAAACAATAACAATAATGTCAACCACCTTGCCGACGACCGAAGCAGAAAAACAAGCGTTTTTCGCCAATATCGTTGCCCAGTACAGCGAGCGGCTGTATTGGACGGTTCGTCGTATAGTGATTGACCATGACGATGCCGACGATGTGCTGCAGAATGTCTTTGTGAAGGCGTGGAGCAATATGGACGACTTTCAGAACCGCTCAAAAATATCCACATGGCTGTATCGTATAGCGGTGAACGAGTCGCTCGACTTTATAAGACGTAAGAAGGATATAGCCTCGCTTGGTGACGAAGCTAATGTGGCAGTAGCCAACCGGCTTATGTCTGACGACTATTTCGATGGCGATAGGGCGCAGGCTCTGCTGCAAGCAGCTATAGCATCGCTACCCGATGTGCAACGCGTGGTGTTCAATCTGCGCTACTACGACGAAATGAAATATTCAGACATCAGTCGGCTACTCAATACTTCAGAGGGTGCATTGAAGGCAAGCTATCACATAGCGGTGAAGAAGATAACGGCATTTGTAAAGAGTCACGAGTAAACCGACGCTTGCCGTGATTTGGCTAGATATATAAATATGTGTATAAAATAAATGTAATGATTAAACCTTTTCCGCTTTTGTGAGTCAAATACATAAAATTATTGAAGGAATATGGAATCTGATGAGAAATATTTAGAGAGAAAATTCGGAAGACAGAATCATTTCGCTGTCCCTGAAGGATACTTGCAGAACTTGACCGCATCTGTAATGGCCAATGTCGGCAAGCAGCCCGAATGTGATGCGTCTGAAAATGAAACTGCTTTGACTGAAAATGTAACTGCCAATACAAGAGATTTACTCATGCAACCGTGGTGGCGTCGCACACGTGTGCGTATAGCTGCTGCTGCCGCTTGTCTGTTGTTGGCTGGCGGTACGGCTTTCTATACTTATTCGGCGCATCATGCCGAGCCGGCTTCCAATATGGCAGCGTCAGCTCCGAGCCATAACGTAGATGTCAGCACATCGACATCCTACAATGAGATTGCCGACTATACGATGCTCGACAATGACGATATTTATTCGCTCCTGGCAAGTAATTGATTAAATCATAAGAAATGAGAATAAGCAAATGTTTTATAATTGCGCTCATGACGCTTGTCGTGTCATTGGCGCAAGCTCAGAAGCCTAAGAACTTTGATCCGGAACGCTTCCAGCGCGAACTGGAGCAGTTCATTGCCACACAGGCATGTCTGTCGCCGGCTGAGTCTGCTGAGTTTTTCCCCATTTATCGTGAGATGCGCAACAAGCAATGGGCGTATTTTGCAACCGAGCGTCGCCTGCGTCATATTGATACAAGCGACAATCAGGCGTGTGCTGAGGCTATCCGTAAGCGCGATGCGGGCGATTTGGAGTTGAAACGCATTCAACAGACTTATCACGAGAAGTTTATGACCATCCTGCCTGCATCAAAGGTTTATCTGATTATTAAGGCTGAGGACAATTTCCATCGCCGATTGTTCAAGCAAAGCAATGGCACCAAGAAGAAAACCAATTAATTTATACAGGACATATTTCAGATGCAACGCTACTTTATAACATTTGCCTACGACGGTACGGCTTATCATGGCTGGCAGATACAGCCCAATGGCAATTCTGTTCAAGAAGAACTGCAGAAAGCTCTTTCTACAATATTGCGTGAGAATATAGAGGTGGTCGGTGCAGGACGTACAGATGCCGGTGTGCATGCGCGACGCATGACTGCGCATTTCGAGACCGAAGCCAATTTCGATTATGCACAGTTGGCTTACAAACTCAACAGATTGGTGCCACGCGATATTTCTGTTTATGATGTATATCCGGTTGATGCCGATATGCATGCACGTTTCAGTGCCACATTACGAACATACCATTATTATATACATACACGCAAGAATCCTTTCTTGCGACATTATTCTTGCGAACTTCATTATCAGCTCGACTTCGATCTTATGAACCAAGCTGCTGCCCGTTTGCTTGCGGTTGACGACTTCGGAGCTTTCTGCAAGGCGCATGCCGATGTCAAAACCACATTGTGCAATGTCACAGAAGCTGTATGGGTGCGCGATGCTGACGATGCCTGGCATTTCCGTATCTCTGCCAACCGATTCCTACGCAATATGGTGCGCGCCGTGGTCGGTACGCTTATTGAGGTGGGGCGCCATCGTATGACATTGCAGCAGTTTGACGATGTCATTGCAAGTGGAAGCCGCTCCAAAGCTGGCGAGAGTATGCCAGGCAATGCTCTGTTCTTGGAGGATGTGAAGTATTGACAGTAAAGTGTGAAACGTATATATAATAAGGTGTAAAGTATATTAATAATAAAGCACGAAGTATATTAATGCTAAAGTACGAAGTATATATAATATAAACTACACCTTATATATAATATGCTCCACCTTATATATATAATATGTATAGTATTGACAAATTATAGTTTTGTTTTATGTGGCTGATATTGGCTTTTTGCTCAGCGGCTTTGCTGGGCTTTTATGATGTTTTCAAGAAGTTGGCGTTGTCTGGCAATGCCGTTCTGCCGGTTCTTTTTCTT
>ENA-ORSA01000114-ORSA01000114.1-human-gut-metagenome-genome-assembly--contig:-NODE-114-length-94466-cov-37.063033_pt1 | contig 94466 bp, 110 predicted proteins | sample MGYA00242179_ERZ509142 | MGnify/ENA primary metagenome ERZ509142 (study PRJEB26280, sample SAMEA2338659) | human gut metagenome | biome: human gut; feature: human-associated habitat; material: faeces... | reverse complement strand
GGAACTATGGGGATAGCTCGGAGATACTGTATTCGTTAGAATACTTGACCGAGAACCCTGCGACTTTAGTCGTGGGAGGTTCAGAAAACTTTATCACCTAAAGATATGCAAGCTCAAGGCTTTATTCAAGATATAGGCTATGATGTAAATAATTTCTGGGAAGAATCAAATGCTTTAGCCACAGCTAATGATATGGATACAAATTTAGCTTATATGTATAAAATGGTAGAAAAATCTCAAGGAAATTTCCGTTTAGATAAAAAAATACTTGCTGATTATGGAGCCAAAGTTGAACTTTTTCCTGGTGTAAAAACATGGTTCAAACGCATTCGCGATTATGGTCAAAAACATAATATCATCATTGAGCATTATATTATCTCAAGTGGCTTAAAAGAGATGATTGAAGGTACTGTTATGGCTCAAGCTGGTGAATTTGAAAAAATCTATGCCAGCTCATTTTATTTTGATGATAATGGCATAGCTAAATGGCCCGCTCAAGCTGTTAATTATACAAATAAAACACAATTTCTCTTTCGCATTGAAAAAGGTTTTTTAGATATAAATGACCCTGCGGTAAACGATTCTATACCTGAAGAAAAAATTCGTGTGCCTTTTAGAAATATAGTCTATATTGGCGATAGTGAAACAGATATTCCTTGTATGAAACTAGTAAATAGCTATGGTGGTCATTCTATCTGCGTATATAATTCTCAATTATCCAATATGGATAAAGTCATTAAACTATTTACTGAAAATCGTATCAAATATTTTGCTTCTGCCGATTATAATGAAAATAGTAAACTTGACTTACTCATAAAAACAATTATTGATAAAACTGTTGCCTTTGAAAAATTAAATCAATGCTATTTAAACGATAAAAAAATATTAACTACAAAATAAAAAGAGGCTATACGCCTCTTTTTATTTACACTGCCACATTTTCTTTTCGAGATTTTATAATCATACCTATATAAAATAAAAATGCTAATAAAGCCGCTATTGCTGAACACATATAAACTGCTCTAAAGCCATATATAGGCACAACCATACCCAAAATATATGGCCCTATGCCATTTCCTAAATCCAACGCTATATATAATGTTGAAGTTGCTAAACTAAATTTATTTAACTTAACTTTTTGTACAGCAATAGTTTGACCTGCTGAAGGAATAGAACCATATCCTATACCTACTAAAACAGCACCTAACAATAATACTAAATTAGAATGAGCTAAAGCCCTAGCAACAAACCCTAAAATCATAGCGAATAAAATAGGTACCATTACCACATGATTACCATATCTATCGATCATTACACCAGATATAGGTCTAAAAATTAAACAAGCTATAGAATATGCTATATAAAATAAACTAAACTTCCACCTAATAATAAACCAATAGTTTCACTATATGTACCAATATAAATCATTACGGCAGAATAACCAATCGCACCTAACAATGCTACGATAGAAATTGGAATAGCTGTAGGTTCAAAGAAAGTTATTAAACGAAAAGATTTAACTTCTACACGTTGACGGAAACCTACTTTTATTTCTGTTATATTCAAAATAAAAGCCAAAACAATTAAACTAATTGATAAAACATCACATAAAACAAGTGCATATAAAGGATTTATCTGTGGTAAACTAATTCCTAAAAACGGACCAATTGCAGAGCCTAAAGTAATGCTCAAAGTGAAATAACCAATACCTTCACCACGTCTACTTTCTGGAACAATAGATGCTACTGTAGTAGCAATAACAGTAGAAGCCATACCATAAGTCATACCCTGTACAAAACGCAATGTACATAAAAACAACATACCATCAATAAAATGATAACCAAATGTACATATAGCATGAATTACTACTGCAATGATTAACATTCTTTTTCTACCAATGAAACCATATATCTACTAATAACTAAACGTGCTATTAATGCGCCCACAATGAAAATCCCTGAGGCTAATCCCGCTTCACTGACGGAAACATTAAATTCTGTAATAGCCAATTTAGTTGTATAAACCATCAATAAATAAAATACTACAAATAATAACAAATTGCCTACAATGTTTAATACATAATCCTTTGACCAAAGCTTCTCCATAAAAAACTCTCTTTCTTAAATTTATTCCCTGACATAGATATTAATTCTATCATCTTTTTTATTTTTTACAATACTATTTAACTAGTATAAAAAAAAAGAATAGATTTTTATATAATCATATAAAAACCTATTCTTTAATTCAACTACTTATTTAACTTATAAAAATACAATTATTGTTGAGCACTTTCTTGAGCTTGTTGATTTTGTTGTATAGGTAATAAACCAAATTCTACTAATTTATTATTTTTATCAAAAATAAAAACTATAGCTACAACATTTTCTTGGCTAAAAGAAGTTAGATATGTTACTTTGTCTTGATTATTATGACGTTCAAAAGAATAAAATTTACTTTCTTTCAAATCGCCAAATTTAGTTTGTATTTCATTTTTTAATGCATCATATGCTTTTGCATCAAAATTCTTTTTTAATCCATTATCAATATTTGCTCCTAATTTATCATATGGAACTTTTTCTGTTGTAATACCACTGATAAATGTTTCAGCAACTTTTTGATCTTTATTTAAATCTCCGCCATCATCTGCCATACACACACTAGAAAATGCCATCATCATAACAGCTACAAAAATCAATACTATTTTTTTCATTATAAAACCTCCCTTAGTTTTATTTATTTTTCTCTTAATATAACATTTAATTTGTATTACTACAATAAATTTTATACTAAATAGATATTATTTTTTCATGAAACTAAATAATTTTTTCATTACAGCCATTTTTCTTTCAGCTGCTAATTCATGAGATATATTTATATCTTTTGCACTATAAAGAGGATTTAATACATCTTTAAACGCTAACCATTCATCAGAAAATAATGGACATTCCATAGCAATATCTACGGCTTGTTGTCTTACTTCTTCAATAATTGCCATATCATCAATATTTTTCAATACCTTAGCCATCATTTTACCAATGTGTTCCATCTGCACTTCTTTAAGCCCTCTAGTTGTTAAAATCAAACTAGATAATCTCAAGATTTCAAAATTAAGATTCTCATCACAAGTAGATAATACGGTTGGTTTTACGATAAAACCTGCACTTTGTAAAGCATTATGCGCTTTTTTACAGCTAATACCTAATTTAGTAAGGTTCACTAAAACTAAATTTGTATCAGTTCCTTTACATAAAATTGTAATGCCTTCTTCTTCTAATCCTTTTTGAAGTGCTTTTGCATTTAATACAACTTGTTTAGTATACTGTTTGAATTTTTCTGTAGTCGCTTCTTTAAATATAACAGCTAAACTAGCTAAAATATTTTTTTTCAAAGAAAAATGTCCTGTAGTGATAACTGTTTTATCAATGATATCAGCTAATTCTTTTTTACATAAAATTACTGAACTTTGTGGTCCTCTTAAAGAATCATGTGTTGAAAAAGTTACTACATCTGCATAAGGTACAGGTGAAGGTATTTGCCCTGTTGCTACAAGACCTACATTTTGACAAATATCAAACCACATATAAGCACCTATATCATGTGCAATTTTAGCTAATCTTTCATAATCTATAACTCTTGGATAATTAACTGGTGAAAAAATTATCACTTTAGGTTTATGTTCTTTAGCTATCTGTTCAACTCTATCTAGATTTAATAATTGTGTTTTAGGGTCAATACTAAATCTAACAAAATTAAATTCTAAATTTTTACTATTACAATGGTCGCTTTTTCTATTATCTAAAGATAATATAGTATCGCCTTTTTTAGCTAAGCTATAAAAAACAACGCGAGAAGCGGCTGCTATACTTTCTAAGCGAATAACTGCATGTTCACTGCCAAATAATTTATTAATGCGATTAATAGTGATTTCTTCTAAGCCTGTAGGTTTAGCTTCATCATGGTGTGTTGTCAATGTATTTGACAAAATACTACCTTCAAGATATGTGCTTAAAGGTGATGAATAATTTTCCTCTGGCATAAAAGATAAGGTATATTTTTGTCTTTGTACCTCTTCTTGAAAGAATGTATATAATTCTGTATCAAATGAAGCAATCGTACTAAGAGCATTTTCTCTATCCATAAAATCAATCCTTTAACTATAAATAAAATCTAAAATAAAACTCTCTTATACTATCTGATATTCATCATGGGAAAAATGGCCAGAAGAACGGAATTACAATCATGCAAACAACTAGAGAAACTACAACAAGTGGCAAACCGACTTTTACATAATCAATAAATTTAAAATGACCTGGTATCAGTACCAAAGTATTTGGTGGCGTTGCAACTGGTGTTGTAAATGCACAAGAAGCAGCAATACCTATTGCCATAAGCACAGGGTAAGGTGATGCACCTATAGATTGTGCTATAGATATACCAATTGGTGCTAATAATGCTGCAGCAGCCGTATTTGACATAAATTGTGTAAGCCCACAAGATAAAATAAACATTGCTACAACTATTAACATTGGCGATGGATTATCCCCAATAATTCCTACTACACCATCTGCTATCATTTTACCTGCACCACTTTTATCCATAGCTGAAGCAAGTGGTAACATACCTGCAAATAAGAAAATAGTAACCCAGTCAATACCTAAATAAGCTTGTTTTTCAGATAAACAACCTGTTAATACGCAAGCCAACGCTCCTATTATCGCAGTAGTTTGCATTGGTATACCAATATTTTTTTCAAAAGCCATACCTAATACAACTAAAATTAAGATAACAGTACATATCATCATTTTCTTTGGGTCTTTAACTTCATCTGAAGCTTTATCATTTTCTACAGTTTCTACATAACGTCTAGGGCAGAATTTTCTACCTATACTTAACATATAAACCATACCAGCTATAGATAAAGGTACACCAATATACGCAAATTCAAAAAATCCAAAAGGTTCTAAACCTGTTGCCTGAAGTGTTGCACTCATTAAAATATTTGGTGGGGTACCAACCATGGTGATTGTTCCACCAACATTCGCAGCTACTGCTAATGCCATCAATTGTGGGGATACAGGTATTTTTGCTACCGCACAAATTTGAATTACTACTGGCATCAAACAAGCTACTGTAGCTGTATTTGATGATACTGCTGATAATAAAATAGTAATACACATCAAAGCTGCCATCAAACGATTTTCACTAGTTCCAGCGCTTTTTACTACTTTTATACCAATTTTTTGTGCCAATCCAGTCTGAAACATCGCTGCTCCAATGACAAACATACCAGCAAATAAAACTACTGTGGAATCAGAAAGACCAGAAAACACTTGTTGTGGAGTAAGTACTCCTAAAAGACCTAATGCAATAGATGCACCTATAGCCGTAACAGCCAATGGAATAAGCTCTGTTACAAAGAAAAATGCTGCTACAGCTAAAACGCATAAAGTTATTACTGCAGGGCTCATAAAATTCCTCCTATCAAATATTTTTTTATTTCTGCAACAGTAATTTTTATTATATCATAATTATTCATAAATTTTAAGACAATACGAAAAAAGATTACATATTTTTAAGTTTTACTATTGAAAATTATTTATTTATTAAATTTTGTAACATTTTAGTCATATGAAAAAAATTATAAAAAAGTATTGCAAAATACATAAATGAGCAGTATAATAATTTTTGTTATTAATGACTCACTAGCTCAATTGGTAGAGCATCTGACTCTTAATCAGCAGGTTCCGGGTTCGAGTCCCGGGTGGGTCACCATATGATTTAACACGCGAACATTTAGCATTTATTAAAAATAAATTAGTTTTATTTTTCTATATACCTAAATTTTGAAATAACAGCAGCTATCCTTGATAGTTGCTTTTTTTATAAATAAATCCCCTATTACTTGAATTTTTTTCTTCATAATAATAGGGGATTTATTTATCCAATTTTTATTATTATTCTATGTTCATCATACGTTCAACCCTTTTAGGATCTTTCTTTAAAATTTTGGCGAATTCTTTTATTATTTCCCATTCTTTTTCAGTTGCTCTTAACTGTCTTTGTTTTCTTACTTCTCCCGCTGTTAAAGGGCGACCTGCGCCCTCTCTTTTTCCTCCCCATTTTGCTTTATCCGTCATATAATCACCTTCTAACAAAAAATAATACTAACCAAATAATAGCAACAATAAGAATAAGCCAATCTAAAATACCATTAGACGTATTAACATCTTTTATTGCTACCACCACAAGAATAAACATTAAAATATCTAAAGTTTTCATAGTGTTTTTAATATGCTATAATTGTGGTAGAGGGAAAACCCTCTACCATGTTAAAAATCGTTGGCTTAATCGAAAAGCTCTTTGAGCGTCTTAACAATTTCCAGGATTGCTAAGATTATGCCAACGATTTTTGCTATTTTATCTAGCATATTTTTTTCCTCCTTTTCTCAATTTCTATATTTATTATATCATTTATTTTTGATTTTGTCAATACGTTTTCAAAATAATATAAAAAAATAAACCCTATTATTAGCATTTTATCTAATAATAGGGCTATTATATTTTCATATAGAATTTTTAAAATTTAAAAGAAAATTTTAAATAAAAAATGAGCTGTACTACAAAAGATACAGCTCTATACATAAATTTATTATTTTAATCTTTCCATCGCAATTTTATAATAGATTTCTGATTTTTCTATACCGATAAAATTGCGATTATGTTTTTTAGCAGCAACTGCCGTTGTACCGCTACCGATGAATGGGTCTAAGATAATATTTTCTTCTGGCACAATTTTAATAAGCTCTTCTCTAAGAGCTGTTGGTTTGCCAGTTAAATGAAATTTATCTTTTTGAAGTACTGGAAATTTTAAACAACCTGGATATGGACCAGAATGAATAGCCTTTTTACATTGACCTTTAGTACCCCAAATAATATACTCGCACTGATGTCTGAAGTATCCCTTATGCGGAGCACGGCTTCCCAGTCCTTTATCCCATGCAATAATGCCACGCCATATTAAATCTGCCATTTGTATTGCATCTGTTGCAGTCGGAAGTTGACGCCAATCCGTAAACATTAAAAAATATCCGCTATCTTTCAAAATCCTTTGACATTCTGAAATCCACATAACGCACCAGTGAAGCCATGAACGACTATCTTTTGTATCCCCAAAAAAGTCTGGACGATGAACAATTTTATTGTCTGATTGCTCATATTTCTTTGAAGGTGGTAATGTCTTTTCTGAAAGACTTCTGCCACCGCTTGCATATGGTGGGTCTGTTATAACAGCATCTATACTGTTACTAGGTATTTGTTTTAATATTTCCAAACAGTCTCCTAAAAATATTTTGTTTAATTCCATAATAAAGCCCTCCATTAATCATTTTTATTAAAATTAAACGTATATTATCGGAGGACTTCTGTCTTTTATGGGGGGGGTAAAACTATTAAATATTTTAATGTTTAGATATAGTTTTTTCAATTTCATCAAGAATTTTATTATTAGCACTATCTATAAGAGCTAGAAATCCTGTATTTCTAGCTTTTACCCATTCACTAGTAGTTGTAGAGATTTCTTTTTCTAACTTAGCTTTTATTTCTTGTTTACGTTGTTCAATCTTTGATTTTATAAAAATACCTAATACTGTTTTTATTAAATTTTTCATTTTGTGCAAATTCCTTCCTATTATATATATTATTGCTGTTGATAAAATACTGCTTTACCTCTAATTGTTTGTAAAATTTTATAAAGATTATATCCAGGACAAGCAGTTGCCATTAAATTTCTATGTCCTACTACATGTGTAGTATCAATTGGCAATCCATAATCTGTACAAATATTAGCAAGAAGCATTGCTAAACTTTCAATTTGTTTTGATGTTGGCTCTCCAATTTCAAAATTTCCACATACATGAATACCAATTGTATGAGAATTTTCACCATAGGCATGTGCTCCTATTGTCCAATGTGGTCGACCGATTTCTATTGTTCCATCTTTACGAATTACATAATGATAACCTATACAGGTCCAACCTTGAGCTTGATGGCTAGCATTAATTTCTTTAGCAGATAAATCATCATCTGTTGGATTTTCTGTATGATGAATAACAATCATATCCGTTTTATTTCTATTTTCTAATTCTGAATAATTATATTGAAGACCTAAATCTTTTAAGTAAACTCTTTCCATTAAAATACACTCCTCTTAATTTGAATAATTTATTTTTTTGCTTTTATTTCTGTGAATTGAGCCAAAGTATCTTTTAGTTTTTTTGGAACTGGTAAGCCACAATTGCTAGCATTTTCTAAAATACTTAAGCCTTCATTTCCAATAAAAAAGAGCAAGACAACATTTTTTATCAATGTGTCCTGTCCAATTAATACATCCATTTGATGTGCTAATATTACCAAGCAAAGAATAACCATTTTCTTGATAATACCTTTGAAACCTTTCCTACTATCTAAGTAAACATTAGACATTATATATGCAGCACTTAGACCTGTAATATAATCAATAATCATAAAAATTAACAATATTTCTATCTGATTGTTCCATTGCCCTATAAAGTGCTGCAATAAAACTCCCACAAAGGCAACACCTCCTCCAATATACACTTCTAGCCTTGTTGGAATTAAAGAACTAATAAAACTTAAGATTTGCTCATACATAAGCTTCTCCTTTAAACTCCTAATAAAAGGAGTGATTTATTTGAATAATAAAAGATTAAAATTACCTAATGGTTTTGGTAGTATTACCAAAAAAAGTGGTCGACGCCGTAAACCTTTTGAAATCCGTAAATGGATAGATGGAAAACAAAAAGTAATAGGCTATGAGGTTACTTACGAATCTGCACTTGCTTTTCTTTGCGAATACAATAAAAATCCACTGTTATTTAGTCCTAGTGAAATTACTTTTGATGAACTATTCTGCTTAGTAAAAGCTTATTTATATCCACGTATTAAAGAACGTACACAATCTAGCTATAATTGTGCTTATAAACATCTAAATCGTTTATACGATAAACAGTTTGCTAAAATTCGTATTGGTGATTTACAATCTGCAATACGTGATATACATGATAATGGTGTTGGATATAGCACACAAAAGAAAGCTAGACAGGTTCTTCATCACATGTATAGCTATGCCGTAAAATACGAAATAATTCCACCAGAAAAAGATATTAGTCGATATGTTGATATAGACAAAGATAAAAAAGTTTATAAAAAAACAATCTTTAATACTAGACAAAATTATAAACTTTTTAGAGCATCTAATAACAGATATGCCAAAATGATATTAATGCATATGATGTTAGGAACTCGTCCCAGTGAATTTCTAGCCATAGAAAAAACTGATGTAAAACTTAGACAACGTTATTTAATAATTCGAGAAAGCAAAACAGAGGCTGGTAGAAATAGAATTATTCCATTGCATAAACAAACGTTACCTTTTTGGATAGAATTTTTAGCAGAAAATAATAAATTTATAGCTTGTGATAAACATGGTATACATTTGAATTACAGCAGATTTAGAACCAAATTTGATAAAACACTAATTGAATTAAATATTAAATATCACACACCTCATGAGTGTCGACATACTTTAGCTAGTTTATTGAATAATGTCGGTGCTAATATAACAGCAAGTAAACGCATTTTAGGTCATGCCAGCAATGACATAACCGAAAAACACTATACACATAAGGACCTACATCAGTTAAAAAAAGCTATGGATTTAATAGTTTTTAAATATTAAATTTTGGCACTAATACGGCGTTAATGTTAATCTATATAAATTGCTATATTCCTTTATTTTCTAAGGTGGAACATGGCACAAATACGGTAATATAATTTTTGACATAATAAAAGCACCCTCTAAGCCTTATTATTATTAGCTTCTTGGGTGCTTTTTGCTTTTTCTGCTAACACTTTCTTTTCTGTTTCTATAAGTTCTTTTCGTTTGTAATCAGGACACTTTTTATTAGTGCAAAAGCCTTCTGTATCAAGTTTTCTTCCACAAAATGTACAAAATTTAAGCATTTGTCAATTCCTCCAATTTTTTTGCATATTCATCTAATATATTTTGTCTTTCCTGTTGCAATTCACTAACATATTCATCATCATTGTTATTTTTGGCAATCTGTATTGCCTCATCAATTGCTTTAACATTAGCTTCATATTCTGCTTTAAGAGCATTTGCTTGCTCCTCTAATGTAATAACTCTAGCAGGTGCAGAAATAGGTTTTCCAGTAATACTATCCCTTATATATCCTGTATCATTATCACCATCTCCACAATTACCAGTATAGTAATTCCAATCTTCATCAGATACTTCAATATATCCTTCATTTTTCAATTTTTCTACACCTCCCCAATCATCAGCTAAAATCAAAGGAACAGCAGATATTTTTTTACCTTCTTCATCAAATTTTATTAAATACATAAAATCAACCTTTCTTCTATAAATCTTCATTTTTTACATCAGATATATTTATAAACTCATTTTTTCAACTCCTTTAACAATGGGGAACATTTACAAATAGAACTTGTGTATTTCCTATACAATTTACAGAATCTTGTTTTTGTGCGTTACATCAGCCTATAAATTTAAGCAATGACCATTTAAGCGCAACAAATTGGGCTGTATATAACTTAAATACAAAAGGATTTTCACATGGTGACTTATCGTCTAATCATTTCTTTATGGTTATTGGAAAATAACAATGGGGAACTTATCCTGGTAGTGGAGGAACTATCAGATATCCAGTTTCTTTTACAAGCAAAGTGTTTGCTGTTATAAGTTCATCAAGTTTAAATTTTAATGCTACAGATATTAACAATTTAGCTTACTGGACAACCACTGACACAAATATAGGAAATAACTGGAAAACTAGCGGTTGGTATCTTGCGATGGGTAAGTAACAATGGGGATATTATGCTCAAGCAAATAACACATATAATTTTCCAATTACTTTTCCTAATAAATGTTTTAATGTAATTTTACAATATACAGATTCTGCAAATGAAATATGTTTAGCTGTTATATCATTATCAGATAAACAGTTTAAATCTGTTTGTAAAGGATATAACGGCGTTTATAGAAATTCACCAATTTATATGTTTTCTATAGGCTTTTAAACAATGGGGAAAAGCAGTAGGAACTAATGTTTCAGTAGTTAATTTTCCTATTACTTTTACTTCTACCCCATATGTGGGTTATTTAACAAGAACAGCTTCTGGCAACAGCGGTAATAATACTGTTATTGTAAGAAATATAACAACAACTCAATTATACGGAGAATTTGCTTATGGTGGCTCAGATAAAGGTGTATATTGGCTAGTAATAGGAAAATAATTATGTTAAATTTTAATTTCCTATTGCTATATATCCTAAATGTACTCGTTGGGTATTACTAGCCCACTCTTCAAATTTTACAGTACAATTAGTTAATGTTTTAGAATAAACCCAAACTACACAAGCACCCCAATTACCATATAAGACAGGTAATACGATAAAACAATTTTTTGGAAAAGTAGTGGGGAAATTAAAAATTTTAGATAATGATGGGCTTATATCATAATCTGAATTAGTATCATATCCCCATTGTACAATGGGGAAGTGGTGCGCCAGGGACTATAACTTATCCTATAGAATTTACATCAGCTTTTATAGCTATAGCTACTCCTGCTAATGGATCACCCAATGAGATTGGTATAACTAATTTAAAAACTAATTCATTCCATGTAGAAAACTGGAGCAGTAGTCGTCCGGCTTATAATGATTATTGGATAGCTATTGGAATTTAATTATATTCCTATTGATACCCAAAAACTCCCTACAAGGTTTCCACTACCACATTGCCAACGAGAATAATAAAAACCTTTTAAATTTATATTATATGGAGGAAATTCACCTGCGCTCCCACCTGCATTTTGAGCACCGCCAGATTTACCACAAGTAGTAACATTGAAACAAGTGGAATTAAATGATATAGGGAACGTACAATATCCATTACTTCCAGAATTGAATGTTCCCCATTGTTACTTTGAACAATGGGGATTATCGTCTAATAGTTCTAGTGGAGATAGTAATATAGAGGTAGTATATCCAATAACTTTTTCAAATATATATTGTGTAGTTCCTAATTTATTTTCTACAACAGCTTCTTACAATAATGCAGGTGGTGGCGCTGATAATATTATTTCTTCTAATTCAAAAAGTTTTATATTTCATCATGGATCAGATGTAGCAAATTGTAAATTATATTGGATAGCAATAGGTACTTAGTATCCAATAACTATATAGTTTACATTAGGTGAACCATCGTCTCCATAAGCATAAAAACTGGTTTTATTTATTAATTCTATTCCAGCACTATTGCCATCAGCAGAACCATATCCACCTCTCCAATTTTTATTTGTAGCAGCTCCTAAAATATTATTTATAAAAGATATTGGGAAGTTATATTGTTTCCCATTAGCAACACCTTTTACAGTTCCCCATTGTAGAATTAGACCATTACTAAATTTAACCCAACCATTTTGTGTTAAGCTACCACCAACAATGCCACCAAGTGTACCATCATTTTTAAATTGATTGATGAGGTTTCTAACAAATTCAGTTGTAGCAACTCTAGTTGAATTATCTGTTGTTGCAGGTGTGGCACTATACATTGCTCCATTTGCTATTACATTTCCTGTTGTTTTTATATTCCCATTTCTGTGATTTATTGCTACACGTATAGGATTTCCAGTACTACACAAATCTCTAAATCCTGTACTAAACCAACTACCAATTAGAAGATTAACTTTATTTTGACTTATAGCAGTATTTTCATCTACATCTCCACCACCATATTTTATATGCGCAAGTGTTCCATCAGTCAAAACTAAATTATTCGCAGTTGTAGCATTAGCAACGTTATTAACTGTTACTGTACTTGTAGAACCGTTACCTTTGGTTACTGTAAGCGTGGCATTGCTTCCCGTAACTCCTTTTATATAAGTTGTATCTATCTGTTGTCCACGACTGTCCTGCGTTGCTTTAGTGGCACTTGTTATATTATCGGATGTTCTCGCTAAGGTTACCCAACTCGACCAAGCATCAGTATTTACTCTTTGTCTCATGCGGATTGTATTATCTGTAGGAAATGCTAGTTGTACTAGATACGTACCGCTTATTCCACTACCACCGTTATATTGGTTATTTAAAACTAATAGTGTGCCCCAACTTGTACCTGTCCCCCCACCAGTTAACGTACCCGAAAAACGATAAATTCCTTCAACAGTACAGGAATTTAAATCATTTTTATTATTGTTATCACGCTTTAAATAACTGCTATCATGATTATGCGTACTAGGCGGAAATGTTGATGGTTTTCCTGTGATTAAATTCCATGCAAGGCTTTTCCAAACGCCGTCTCCTGTAAAGATATAACTTGCATTGCCGTTTCTTTTCGGCATTAATCCGTTTGCCGTGGTGGATACGACAGCCGTGCTTGCTTTTGCGTTCCATGTATTTTTTTCATTATCCGTTACAAATCTATGTGTTGCGTCCTGAGTAATCATGGTCGCCGGATGTGTACTCGGATGTACATAGTTATTCGCACCCGTTGCTATACCGTCCAGCTTTTTCTTCAGCTCCGGCGTCATGTAGCCTTTTAGGCTGTCCGTAACAACACGCCAGTCTTGCGCGCTTACTACGTTTTGCAATGTATCGTGCCATTGCTTCAATAGTTTATCATTAGATAAAATTACACTAAAAATCAAATTCATTGTAGAATAAAGCACTGGGTCCTTTGAAATAAGTTGCGGAATTTCTAAAAAGAAATCATTACTACTAGATATTGATTCATCTGGTCTTTTAAACCCATTTATCTCACTTGGCATTAATAACCCAAATTCTTTTTTTAATTCTTCACTATTCATCTAATCACCTCAAAACTCTACAGTCCATTTAAATATTGCTCCACTTTCTGCATCTACACCTTTAGATGTTAAGAGTCGCATTTTAGCAGCAGTTTGTTCTTCTTCATCTATCAAAGCTACTTCATTTATTGCACCAGTATACTCACCAGCTTCAATTTCTGCTTCAAAACAAACAGAAGTTTCAACCGGATAAGTTACAGAAGTAATATCTTTAGTTAAAACAACATTGTTTAAGTTACCGTTATCGCTCGGCGGTGCAGGGTTTCCCTGTCCGTCCACCTCTCCCGCTGTACCGAATGCCATTTTTACAATTTTTGCAATAGTACCTGTCGTCCCGATTGCTTGTGCAAATGCCGCTCTGTAATCAGTTGTAGTCTTTTTGTTGGATTGTAGAAATGTGTCCTGATTAAATTCTGCCAGCGGTGCCGGTTCACCGTTTATTTCAAGTGTTTGTGTAGGATTAATATTCTGTGTATCGCTCATAATCTTTCAAATGTTCCTTTCTTAATGTTTCCGTTTTTATCCGTGCTGTAACAGGTGCATAGGTTTTCCATTTGTGCATTTTGCAGGGTATAATCACCCTCCCATGCGTGGCTGCCGTCCCAACAAAAAGAGCCGTCCCATAGGTTTTTTGCGTTCCCTGTGGTTCGGCTCTGCATAGCATTAATTTTACCTGTATTTAATGCCCTGTGTTCAATGTTTTGTTTTAAGTCTATATCTACATAATAAATACTGCCTGCTTTATGGCTTGTTAAAAGTCTGTGCTTAGATGTTATTTTATACGTTATATCTGCGCTTTGTCCTGTCTTAAAAGTCTGTGCAGAATTAACTTTAGTTAAAATGTCTATAATATGGGACTGCCTTTCTTTGTATTTTGCATCCGGTTTTATGCCACTCCAGTCGATACTGCCGTCCCAGCACCAGACACCATCCCAATAAGTCTTTTCTGCCGCGCCTAAATTCCAGAAATTGTGGTTGGCATTTACATATTGGGTAATGTTTGCTTTATGGCTTGTTAAAATTTTACTCAATATATAAAAAACAATTTTAAATCCTAAATGTGCCGGTTTATATAGTTCTATAGCCGCTCTTAAATCTCCTAAAGATATAAGCCCGTCTATATTAAAAAACACTTCAAACCAGTATTCTGAATTGTGTTCTATTATCTGCGCTGATTTATCTGAAATAAATTTATTTGCTAAATCGGTCATGAATTTAATTGTAGATACATCATGCGCATTTAATAAAATTTTGATGCGTGTACGGCGCGTCTGATAATCGTCATTGGCTTTCGGAATAATATTTAAAAATTCCTCGAAATAATCAAGTCCCCATGTTGCCGTATCTATAAATAACTGGTCCAATAAATCATTTAATATTAAGCGTATGTTTTCATGTTCTCGGCTTTCTGCTGTGTTTACAGTATAAAATTTGTAATCTTTTTGTAGTTTATACGGCAAATATCGTAATATATCTATTTTACTTTTCCGAAGCCAGATATCATCACTCAATCAAATTCACCTGCCCTACAGTCGGAAGCTGTTCATCGGTAAGCGCAATATTTTCTATCTGATTATTCAGCGTCAAATCGCTATAATCTTGTACGCCTGTCGCTGTTTTTTCCAATATAACTTTACCGACCTGTGCATAAGATACGTATTCATTTTTAAATGCAGTTGTTTTAAAAAAATCATTTACAGCATTTTTAATGCCATCGATATTGCCGCTACCTTTCGTTACTTTTAAACTTATATCTATATTCAGCGGTTTCGGGCTGACCACAGTTACGGTCGCGCCTATAGGTCTTTGCTCATCAATATAGTTTTGTACTTTCGCTATTAAGTCTTCACTAGCTATTTCATTTTCAGCATCCGTTATTATTACTTTAACCGTACCGTTACCGTTCCAAAGCGGCAAGACTTTAACTCCACCTACGCCGTCAACATTTGTTGCCCATATAATGTAATGGTTTTTATTTCCACTTGTTGCCGGTTGTCTAACTTTAAATAACAGACGTTCCAAAAGTTCGGCATCTGTTTCCTCATCGAAGCCATCATAAGCCGGTTTGTTATTCGTAACGGCGGATACTCCGTAAATACTCACGGGGATTTTCGTTATTGTTTCGGCATCTACATTGCACGAGGTGCCAATATCCTGAGACTGTGCCTTTACGTCAACTTTGCCGTCTTGTCCGATTTGTCCTGTTTCTATAGTCAGAAAGTTTTTCCCGTAATTGGTGCCGAACAAAGAGCCTTCCTGTACTGTAGTTCCCGCCTGCCCCGTTACAGTCAGAATAACGCTGGAATTTGTCGCTTCTTGCCGGATAACGCCATGTTCTTCTGCCTTTTTTGTTAGCCAATCCCCCCCAAGAAGTTTGCGGAAAAGAGGCTTCAACAATTAATGCCCTTTCCGCATATGCTTTTTCAAATTCTTTGGCATTAGCAGACAGCGTATCCCATGCAAAACCGCCTTCGACAAGATTTACTTTGTCGCCTGCCGTTTCGGTGTAATACTGTTTCAGCCTTTCCAGTATATTTTTTCTCGTTTCCATTTCAAACATACATAAATCACACCTCGATTTTTTGCGTTGATTTGCCGTATACCGTGGTAAGCTCCAGATTTAAAGTTATCTTTTTGTTCATTTGCTCGACAGATATATTATTTACTGCCAAAATATACGGATTTACAAGCAATGTTTCCTTCACCGCATTATACAATTCATTCGCATTTATTTCATTGTTCGGCACTTTACCGATAAATTTTCCCAAATCCAGCCCGTAATCATCGTAATATGCCCCGTATCGGAAACGTTCTGTCTGCAATACCTTATATACCCATACTTTTATTGCTTCATTTCGTGTAACTATCTTCATGGAACCGTCATCATTGTAAATAAAATTGTTTTTGTTAAAGTCCCATGCGTATTCCTTAAATTCATTTTGTGTGTTGTACTGCTCGGTATTTACGGTATTTCCCGTCATAAAAGGATTTGCCATATCAATTACCGTCCAATCTTTTACCTTTGCTTAATATCCAAAACTGTTTCACTGTTTTATTATCATCTCCCATAATCGGTATCATTAAAACTTTATCGCCAATTTGCCATGTATCAGTATAAATAATAGAAGCTGTATAATCATTATTAATATCATGATTGTGGCTTTCATAGGCACTATCACCACTACCGCCACCACGATTTTGAGTAGCAGATATTATATGTCCTCGTATCTGCCTTGTATGCCCCTGTAGCCAGTAATCATCTATATAAAACCACTTTTTATTAAGCAATTTACCACTCCACTGCACTTTTATTTCCGGTGGTGGACTTACAATAGTGCCAATTTGTACAGTGGATTGTAGTCCCGCTCTACCGCCAACATTACGAAAAAGCGTTAACATTGCTTTGTACGGGTCCTCCGTTTTTTTCATTTAATCATCCTTTGCTTGCTTTTATAATTTTTGTTGGTGTCATGTTTAGGCTATTGTAATCTCTACCATGTAACACAACGTTTTTACTGCTACTATTGCCGTAATATCCGCCATTACCATCGTAGATTACTACATGGTCATTGTCACCGTAAACAATAACATCGCCTTTTTCTAAATTACCTATAGAAAAATATTCCAAAAGCCCGGCACTCTCCGCATTTGCCACCATAGAAGGTACACCAACAACACCATTATTACACTGCTCTGCTAAAAATGGGCTGTAATAACTGCCCATCTTGCCGACGGCTTCCGCACATCCGTTTCTGCCGTTATTCATCGTTGTACCACCCCAAGCGTCAAACCCCGTGGCCAGTCCTCTGTCCACTTTAAGGTTTCCGCAACCGCCGCCGGTGCTCTTTTTGCGCTTACTGCTCTTAAATACCGGCATTGCAATATCCTGTTGTTCAATTTCCGGCGCTTCCGGCGTATCCGGCAGATATTCCAGCGTCAAATCCATTGTATGCAGATTACCGCTAAAATTATGTGTATCACTCTTGATAAAAAATTTTCCTTTAAGCTGTTCTTCCTGCACTTCAATAGTATATCCAGTAATACACTGGATATTGCCGATTGCCTTGACTGAGCTTTCGTCCTGCAACCGTTTCAACCGCGATTTTGCCATTTTCACATTGTCGACCGTTTCGCCCTCTTTCGGCGGTTGCATTTTATAAATATCCTGTATCATGCCGTAACGTGTAACATCGTCATTGTTTGTAAAAACTTGACAGATATTACCGTTGTCATCAACGCTTTTTATGCGGTTTACCATGCTTTCGATGCTTTCGGAGTGCTCAGAACTGTCAACATTCGTTAAATCGGTGGCAATATAATTTTCGATAAGCTCGCCTTTTTTCACTATGGTTACATCGCCGTTTAAGCAAATTACCGTATAATCTTCACCGTTAGGATTATTTGTTGTATCAGCTTTTGTATACTCAAACAGCATACGAAAAATTTCCGTACAACTTTTGCCGTCTGCGATGAAGCTGACCACAGTATTAATCTGCGGCATATCCGCCGCCGTACTTATGCCGATTTCTGCGCATACCTGTTTTATGGCATCCGTTACGGTAATTCCGTCAAACAGCATTTGCACTTTCGATTTTGCCAGATAAACCATGTCATCATAACAGGTAAAAGAGAATGTAAAGGTATTGGAATTTCTTTTTCGGTAAAATATCCTGCCTTCAAAAATTTCAATCGATTCTGATTCGTCCGTTTCGGCATAAGACAAATAGACAAACCCGCCCACTTTTAAATCCAAGGCGGTAAATGCGCTGTCTTTATCTACGGTATTATAAACAATTTCAAACTCAAGTTTTCGTGCCGCCTGCTCGCTGTCGCCGCTCCATGTCCATTTTGTTACAAAGTTTGTTATATCAAAATCGCTCAATGGCTCAGTATGCGGCTCGTTATTGTTTTTCTTTTCCTGTAATTCCTGTTGTTCTTTCTGTGTAAGCGGCGGGTCCGTATATTTACATATAAGCATACTATCACCCTAGAAATTTATAATCGTATCATCGGCAATTTTTACAGACTGTTTTGTCGCGTGGAGTACAGTGCCGACATTCAGATTTTTTGTTTTCGCCAGTGTTTTAAATACGGATAATTGCTTTGCGTCCTGCTCCTCAATCGGGAAAAATTGTCCCACGCTCTGCGCCGCCACGTCCATTAAATCCATACCCGGATACCAGTTAATAACCTTTTCTTTTTGTTCTTCCGCCGTCCTGCTGACAAGCCCTGTCGTATCGTTTAATTTATTCGAATTCGGCAGTATATAACGGTACTCACGTAAAGATATAGAAAAATATACGTCACTACTGCCGTCTTTTTCACTGTAATCAAAATTATCAATGCTTACGTTAAGATTTATATTCGTGCCGGATATTGCCAGTTTACACGGCTGACCTTTCTGCGCAAAGAATTTTATCTTTTCTACATAGCTGTATGGGCTGTCCGGTGCCCCGCTCACAATGCCGCTATATGCTTGTGCCGGGAAAAAACTGGAGAATTTCACTGTAGTTAATCCACGTTTCCCCAGCATATTCACATCACCTAAAGAATTTACATTTACCGTGCTGTTATTGTAGGTATTACCGACCTCGAAACTAGGCGGCGATACGGGAAAAGTTACACTTTCCCCGGCACAGCTTAAAACCAATTTACAACCCGTATTCAGTCCGCTTCCCGACTTGATAAGACTGTCCACCGCCTGATTTAAGAAAGATAAAATCGAAGCCATTACACCGCCCCCTCATTCATATTGATACTGCGTTTTTGAACCTGATAATATAGCTGTTGTGCTACTCTATAGGCTAAATCTTCAATATCGGCGTTTTTATCTGTAATTGTTACGCCATTTATATTTACATTTATATTTATATCTGTATTTTGTTTTGTATTTCCATACGTATTAACCGATTTTGTAATCGGTTGTTCTTTTTTTGCCTCATAAATTACATCATAATTGTTTATTACTGTATTATCTATTGTGTTCGTAGCAGGTAAACTGTCCCTATTAAAAGGGTTTTGGGGCATTTTATTTTGTTTAATATTTATTATCGGCTCCGATAAATTAACCGTATCAGAAACATTCTTCATCATTCCTGCTATATTTTTTATAATACTGTTTTGTCCTTGCATATAAGCAGTAACTAGGCTTTTATCGTGCGGAATAACACGTGTACCGCTCGGTAAATCGACAATTTCTGCACCTTTGTCGTGAATAATTGCAGGACCACCGGAGAAATTTTCAACTCCGTTTGCAAATAACGGGATATTTAATCCCCCAAAAGTCTTACCGCCGATACCCGGAACAATATCCGGCACGGTGAACTGAATGGAGTTTATGCTCTTTATAATGCCGTTTATTGTTTCTTTTACGCCGCCTAATATTCCATCTGCAATACCTTTAATTGCAGAAAATACGCTATCGAAGATTTTAACAATGCCTTGCCATGCCATTTCCCAGTTCCCTGTAAAAACGCCGGTAAGAAACGTGATAATTCCTTCTAAGACGCCGAGAAAACCGGTTATAATCGCCGCCGCTACATTAATAGCTGCTACCACTGTACCGACTAATACATTAGCCGCAACAATAAAAGCTCCTACCAATGCGCCACCGAAAATCCTTGCTACAATCTGCAACACTGAAATTAACGGTTCAAAGGCTCCCTGCCCGTTTATTGCCATAGTAAAAATATTATCTAAAGCTACAAGTACCGGGTTAATAGCAATTTTTAATTTCGGTATAACGTTCATCAAGCTGTCCCATGCCGGTTTTATTTTATTCCATGCGCTGATTAAAGCCGTTTCAATACGTTTCCATAGACTTATAAAATACGGACCAACCATATCCCAATTTTTATAAATAAGGTACGCCGCTCCTGCTATAGCAATTAAGGCAATTCCTAAAGGGCTTAATGCAAAAGCAAAACTTGCTTTAACTAAACCGAAAATACTTTTTGTTGCCTTTCCTATGCCATTTGCAAAACTTTCCATTGCCTTACTCATGTAAAAAGTTCTATACATTCTTGATAAAGATTCTGTTGCCAAAATCGCTGATGTTCTAATTTTCTGTAATTGTGTTATTACCGTAGTTTTTACAGAAGAAATAGGATTTTTAGGCATTACATTTACTATTGCTGTTGTAATATCAGCCCATTTTAAAGCACGTATTTTATCATACTCACTTTTTATTTTTGTAGAAATATTTGCAAAAACAGGTAAATTACTTCCGTTTTGAGTAGTATTTAATGCAATTACAGTATCTTTCAAGGTTTTATAAGCATTAGCTGTATTTAAAACAGCAAATTGTAAAGCCTTATTGTGTATACTTCCACCCATTGCAGCTCTACCTATGTCGCCATAAAGTTTTACAATACCACCACCAATACTTATAACTTTACCTGTTGCCAGCATAAAACCAGTAAATGCTACTGTCCACATTAAAATATTACCGATTAGTAATTTAGTTTCAGGTGATAACGTATTTATTAAGTCTGCTAAATTTCCTATATTATCGGTTACCATCTTTATTTGCGGTGTTAAAACACTACCAAAATTAATAGCAAGACTTTCAAGACTCCCTAACATACCATCAATACTATTTTTAAGTGTACCTTTCATTACTTCAAATTGAGCCTGTGATGAACCTGTAGCACTATCCATAGCATTTTGAAGTGCTTGATATTCTTCTGGTGCTGTTTTTACAAGTGCTAAAAGTCCACTATATGCTTCTTCACCCGCTAGCGCCTTAGCATAAGCAACCTGTTCTGTATTAGAAAGGTTTAATATTTTACCTCGCAACTGTTCTACTATTGGTTGTAATCCAAGGAAATTACCCGATGCGTCCTTTACCTGTAGTCCAAGTGCTTCAATAGCTTCTGCTGCTGGTTTTGGTGGTTCAGAAAGTCTAGAAAATACCGAACGAAGTGAAGTACCAATTGTACTTGCTTCTATACCATTATTTTTCATTATTGCCATCGCTGTAGCTAATTGTTCGATACTAACGCCCAAAGTCGCCGCCGGTGCACCTGCGTACTGCATAGCCACGCCGAAATCATTCATGCCGAGGCTGGATTTGTTGGCAGCCATCTGCACAACATCCGCCACACGCATAGCATTTGCGGCAATATCTCCTTGTTTTAAGTTCCAGATATTAAGTGCGTTACTTACAACATCGGAGGTCGTAGCCAAATCCTCACCGCTAGCTACTGCTGCTGTGATTACAGACGGCATGACGCCGACAACCTGATTAGCGTCGTAACCTGCCGCCGCCAGCCTGTCCATGCCTTCTGCCGCCTGTGTGGCACTTATCGGAAAATCTGCGCCGAACTGGCTGGCTTTCTGGCGCATCATTTCCATTTCTTCCGCCGTTGCCCCGGCTTTTGCCGCCGCACCAGTGATAATGCTGTCAAAGTCGATAAACGCCTTGCCACCAGCCACTCCGATTGCTGTAATTCCTGCCGCAACAGGCAGCATACTTTCACCTACACTGCTAAAGCCGTCACCAATACGCTGAATATCTCTGCCCATACGCTGATGAGCGCGCGCAGTGCGTTCCATTTCATTTTGAATGCGGACGAGAGGGGCTGTCATCATGTCGATTAATTTTAAAGTTACATCAATTTGTGCTGCCATTTTATCCCCTCATCTCCTTAGCTTCTTTTTTTATATCCTCCTGTTCCTGTCGTACAAACGCTTCTGTTATGGTTTGCTCACCATTACCCATATTAAAAAAATCCAACGGCTTCCAATGATGTTTTCGATAGAGCCAGTACATCATAAATACTTTGCCGTCAGATTTTATCAGTTTTTTACTTCTTCAATTTTTTCTTCCTTTTCTTCTTCATCATAACCGGATAATTTAGCAATTTTATTATAAATATTGTTTACCTCACCGGCTAAAAACAATTTTTCAAAAATATCAATCGGGGTAAATGCGTTAAAATGCTTTAACAAATCTTTATCTGCAAAATTCGGCTCTTTGATACCATCGCAGAGTGTAAGCATCTGCATTTTATACAAATCCGTTTCCGTCTTTTTGGTTTTATAATTAATTTTTACGCACGTGTTCTGAATTTCCGTATAACGTTTCGGGGGAATGGCTTTAATCACAATTTCAAACTTCTGTCCCAGTGTTTTGCTAAGGCGTTCAATTTCAATCGTCTGTGTTTCTTCCTGTAAAATTTTATTTACATCAGTGTTTAACAATACATCAACTAAACTCATTTTCACTATCTCCTTTAAAATTAAAATAATATTAAGCGTCGGCTGTAACAGGCACTTCAAAATCCGTAAAAGTAAAATCATAATCATCTTCTGTAAGTTTCTTGGCTTCCCAGTCCATAAGAGTAAGCTTATCAAAAGTTGCATCGCGAATAATAACTTCTTCGCGTCCTACTGCATCCGGGTCGTCCAGCTTTACTCTAATAGTAACAACTGTCTGACGGGCATTGCGGATATTATCCGCCATAAGATTAATAAAATAAGAAGATACATGGTTCATTTTTACGTTGCCGGAACCCTCGCACCCTGTAACTTTATATTGTTTAAAATAAGTTTTTACCTGATTAACTTCTTCTTTCACGAGCTTTATTTCCGCCTGAAAAGCGGTTACTTCCGCCATATATTTCCCGTCTATCCATATTTCGCCTTGCGTGCCGCTCATTACACGCTGTGCAATAAATTTATCCATAAAAGTAAACTCCTTTCTTAAATATCAAATGGTAGTTCAATATCTTCCATAGCGTCGATAATCTTAATCTTACCTTTTAAAAATACTTTCTTTTTAGTATCTAACTGATTAATTTCATCATCGCTCATATCTGCAAGCTCATCTTTGGTATATAAACCATTTTGGAGCTGATAATTTTTAATTGCTTCTGTATCAAGCTCTACTACAGAATAATTAGCTTGTAAAAGACCTTCTTTTTCAAGTTCTTTAAGATATCCAGTTATTGCCATGATAAGCAGGCATTTATTATCATAGGTATTTGCATATTTACCTATATAGCTATCTTGCGCTGTAGTTCTAATATCATCATAAATCATATCCATAATGTCTACGATTTTAATAGTTTGATAGCCTTCTTGTTTTCCTTCTGTCGTGGTAACAAGACTATTTACTGCACGACTCATTTTATATTTTGTGCCATCATACCAAATAAAAAATTCACCATTATTAACTTTCTCATCGTTTTCATCAAGGTCGTATTTATCACAGTCGATAACCTCGGAAAGTGGCGCATATGTCGCACTTATAGTCATCGGTGTTCCGGCAATAAGTCCTGCGATACGTGCTGTATATTCTGCTGGTGTATACGTCTTTGTTGCTGTCTTGGTAGTTTTATTACTAAAATTAATAATCCCTTCATAGTCGCCATCATATCCAGGAAGTACAGCTTTTACTTTTTTATATTTATTTTCCCTATTGGTCTTAATCCATGTACCGACAGTTTCAAGCTGTTCTTCTTCAATAGTAGGTATTGCCAGATAATCCCAGCGTTCTGCTGCAATTTTCTTTAAAGATTCCTGCCATTTATCCGCTCCTGTTTTACCTTTAGCTTGTAAATAAACTTTAACTCGGTACGGTGCGGTTACATATCCAAGCAAGCACTTAGTAATATAATCCTTATTATTCTCACTAAGTTCGCTAGGAATATCATCTGTCGTATAAATAACAAATGAATTTTCAATAACTTCCTGTTTTTCTATATTTCCTGTTATTGCTTGTCCTGTAATAGCCTTACCACAAATAGCACTTGTATTTACAGTTAATTTATCAATAACTTCTTGTTCTTCTTCTAAAATAAGAAACACAATGCCACGTTGACTACGTTCAATTGCTGCAATGCCTGCTTCTTTAAAAGATATAATCACACTTGGCATTCCTAACTTTGCCATATTGCTTTCTCTCCTTCGTTTATTCTCATTTTTAATTGCATATCTTCCATGATTTCATGGTGTTTATGTGGTCTAATAATTCGTTCCAAATAATCCAGTCTTATTGTCGTCTGGATAATATCCTGTTCTTCCCCCACTCTGTCAATTAGAAATTCATTTATGTGCAGATATCGCTCTTTTACAGGTATTCCCCTTTGAAAAAGTGTCTGAAGCCTATCCATAACATCAGCATAATGGATTTCATTTTTATCGGCATTTCGTGGGAAATACGTTGCAATAATGGACAATCTTTTCTTTGTTATATTTTTTGTCTGTGGGATATTAGTACATAAACATTTAATAAAAAAACACGGTTTAGCGAAATCTTCTAAGATTTCATCACTATAAACCGTGCTTTTAAATTCTGCTTTTAACATTATGCCAATTTGATTTAAAATATCTATCTGTTTTACTACATTAGCCATCTAATTTATCTTTTACCCGCTTATATACACCTTTCCACATATATTCTTGTAAATCATCTTGCTGTTCATCTATAGTTTTTTGTAAAAAATGCTTTCCTTGTATAAAACCTTTTTCTTGTCCTTTCTTATCCACTATTTTATGACCACGATCAATAAGATGAAAATGTGGTGCTGTAGAATAAATATTGGCATGAATGCCCTTGCCATAGCCTTCAATTTTCTTTTTCCAACTTTTATTTAATTTCCCTTTATGGTCGTTTCCACTATCTGGACTATTTGTTTTTAAAGCCCTAACCATGCGATTAGCACCACGATTTAAAACAATTTCAACATCATCTGAAAAATCTTTTTGCACAGTTTCCAATCTACCAATAAATTCTTCAAAACTAATTCCCATCACTAACACCTGATTTCTTTATGCTACACATTAATTCTAGTTTTATATGCGATTCATAAGGATCTATGACATTTTTTATTTCATATAGATTATTTCTATATTTAACTAACATAGAATTATCTATATTTTTTCGATAGCGAATAGTTATTTTACTTAAATCTTCGGTTTTTTCTTTGTATTGCTCATAATAAGCTCTACCTCTAAGAGGTTCAATTCTTGCCCATATTTTCAAAAATGGCATTAATTTTTTCTGCGTCAAATTATACGGTGTTTCAACATCTTCATATTTTAAAATTGTTACACGTTTATCTAATGTACCAATTTCTTCAATATTAATCATGATGTTTCACTTCCTAATGGTTTATAATACTGTGCCAGAGAAATATGCGTAATTATAGCTTCTATAGAGTGTGGTAGATTGTTTACATTGGTTTTTGTAGAAAAAACACTTCTATTTTCATACCAGTGTGCTACCAGCATTTTAACAGCCAAGACAAAAAGCTGGCTGTTATCACTATACTTTTTTCCGGTAGTCTGCTCTAAATAATCAGTAGCAGCTTCGATTAAACTTCCTATGAGTTCATCATCTTCAGTTAAATCTTCATCAATTCGCAAATAATCTTTTGTTTGTTTTAGTGTAACAGCCATATTAAATTACTCCTTAACTAGCAGAATAAGTACCTGTAATAGAAGCTGTACTTTCATCGTCAAGATGAGCTGTACCTGTAATAGTTCCGCCAGTGATAGTAAGTTCTATACTTGTTATCTTTGCACCAGTATCTCCTTTTGCTCCTGCTGTTCCTTGCTCACCTGTCTCCCCTTTTGGACCTTGCTGTCCAACATCACCTTTTTCACCTTTTTCTCCTTGAGGACCTTGTTCTCCGTCTTTTGGTTTATCAATATAAATTAATTTTCCATCTGCTCCACGAGCTAAAATTTGATTTTCAGTACCATCTACTTCTGGTTTATCTAATTTATCTTCAATTGCATTTTCATGTGTTTCAAGTGCAGTTTCAATTTTATTCATATTTTCAGCATTTACTGGAGTTTTATTATCTACCCAATTAGTTTTTGTATACATAATTATTTACCTCACTTTTATTTAACTTTCTTTTCCTACTATTGTTTGCCCCACTATTGCCTTACCTACTATTGCAGGTGTGGGGCTATTACTCTCCCGCTTTCACCAATTTAACAAGGCTATCATAGATAATAGGTTTACCATCGCACACCATAATTGTTTTACGGATAATGTCATCAGTGTCATTATCTTCATAGGTTTTAATACCAATCTGGAAATTAGTATTAAGCGTATAATCGGCAAAATTATAAAGAAACGCAAATACTTTACCAGCACCTAAACTTTCATTAAAGGTATCAATATAGTTTGTAAGTTTTACCGTTCTACCAAGTAAAATACGTTCAGGTTTTCCGCCAATACCATAATTTACACGTGCAATAGGTTGTCCGTTTTTATCTACCATTCCTGCAAACTGCATAAAGGTTTTTTTAGTCATAACCCAAACTGCACCATTTTCATATTCCATAGGAAGTTCCGCTTCAGCATTTACAAGCGTCTGATAATCAAGTGCAGATACCTCAAGTTTTGCGCCTTTGCTATCGTCTGTAAGAATACCTGTTGGTTGACCACTTCCTGTACCAGAAATAATCGCCATTTCCAGTGCTTTTGCCATTGCTTCTACGATATTCTTAACAAGAGTTGTTTCAAAGGCACTATATGCCATATTTTCAGTTTCTAAAGTAACAGCTACAGCACAACGCAATTTAAAGTGTCCAAAAGTAATTGTGCCACTAAGAGCTTTTTTCTGTTTATCAGAGCCAGCTCCTTCTGCTACCCATGTAGCTGTAGGTTTTACACTCGCTGTTGGAATTACCATACCTGTTTTATAAGATGTACGTGTTACAAGTGGTAAAATCATGCCATAAGCTTCAATTTTTTCAATAATTTTATTTAGTGTAACTGGTGGAACTAATGCCCCAATATCTGTTGTAGCTGTTACTTCATCACTTCTAAATTCTTGAGGGATTTTTTCACCACGACAAACATAATTCATAAATGCTTGTCTATATTCTTCACTATCATAGATATTGGCTTTTACTGGTTTAGTTGTATTAGTTCTTCTCGTCATTCCACTACCAATATTATTAATAATAGTTTGTCGTCTACGGATTTCTTTTTCTTCTTCATCAAGTTCTCTAACTTCTTTTTCAAGTTCATCAAAATTTAAATTTTTATTTGTTTCATCAGCTAACAAAGAACGAATTTCTTCTTTTCTTTGTAAAATTTCTTCTAATCGTTTATTCATATTTTTTCTCCTTATATCTAAAAATCAGCATAAAAAAAGCACGTTTAAACGTGCATTATAAATAAGTCATTAATAATAATTTTTTTCGTCTTTGCTTTTCTTGTAAATCCTTTTCTAGGTCCACAAAATATTCTTTACTTCGTGCCTGTATAGATGTTCCGTCATATGCTGGAAAATCTACAACCGCCACATCATAAATTTTATCAAAAGCAGTTATTGTACGTGTATAAATCTTATTTTCTTTGTCAACTTCAGTTCGTTCACTTTTTACAGTAAAAGCAAAACTCATTTTGTTTAAATCACCACGTTTAATAAGTTTATATACATCTGTACCATTATTGGTATCAATAATATCAGCACTAATTCTAAGACCTTTATCATCAGTATTCATGGTTAATGTATTATTACTTGCTCTAGCGAGTATCATTGCTACATCGCCATGATTATACTTAAAGACAGTATCGCTCATATCTGCACCATTAAAAGCATTGCTGTCTATTACTTCCATATATTTCCAACCGCTCCACTCACTTTCCCATATTAATGCCCTTTGATTAAAAACTGCTGCATATCCTTCTACAAGTTGCTTATTTTCATCATCATTATTAGCTGGCTCTAGTAGTGCCATTCTCATTTCCATTTTCCCCATTATCTTCACCACCTTTCAATGAATTATCATTATTACCTGTTTGATATAAACTTTGGTCCTTAGCTTTTACAAAGTTTAAACTGATAAGACGTTCATCACCACCTTCAATACCAGCATAACCAAAGATTTCACGAATTTCATTGATTGTAAGTCCGCCAGTAGGAATAAGTGTTTCACAGATTTTAATTTTAGATGCTACAGACATAAAGTTTAATCTATTACTTTCTAATATTATTTCATTACCAAAGCCTCTTTCTCGTCTTGTAAAAATTTTATCTGTCATTTCTTGAGCCAGTTTAATTGCTACAGGTTCAAGTATTGATTCATAAAAAGCTATATACTCATCTTCTGTATATTTGCCCATAATAATATTTTCATTAATCCCGAAATGCTTATAAATATTGTCTCGAACATAATTCATCTGTTGACTGTTAAACGTAGTTACTTTAGTAGATAATTCATGAAATTCTACTTTATTATCTGTACTTGCCACACCAGAAGGATTATTTGTTGTATAGGTATTTACAAAATCATCATGAGCTTTTTTCATATCTTCAGGACGCATCGTTGTAAGCCATCTTAAATATCCTCGTAATGCCGTAAAACTCTTCACAGCATTAACGATAGATGCTTTAGCAGCCTTTAATGTAGATAAATCCTCAATCATTATTCTAGAATTGTCATCACCAAAAATTTCATCACGATTAAAATGACGTCTTATATGAATAATACTACTATATGGCACTACAGTTCGCTCACCGCCACCAAATGTAAAACGTGCATATAAATTATTCTCCCTATCCTCTAAGATTTCTAATAGTGGAAAATCTAAAGGATATAGCGCTTCTATTTTTTCAAGTGCCATATCCCATTTTATATAAATAAACGCATTATTATATGTGTAATATTGGGCAATAACCTTTTCAAGAAATTCACTCGCTGTCATTAGCTCATTCGGGTATGAACCGAGCAAATAATTAAGTCTATCATCAACCGTCTTAATGATTTTCCCGTTGTCTTTTATAACGTGTTTTGGGCGCATTTTACCAAAATGTCTTGCAATAGTATCTATACAGTCCCGCACTGTTGCATCGTCATATGCGTTACCACTAAAAGGAGTATAAGCATTTGTATATCCATTCAACAATTTAAGAGCTGTAACATCTTTATATTCTTTTTCTTTGCCAAAAACCTTATTGAATAAACTTCTAAACTGCAACTCTTCACCACCTTTTAAATAATATTCATATAATCATCTTTGTTTCTCTCATATACTACATATGCATCAAGTAGACTTACAAAACCATCAATGCGTTGTCTTGGATTTTGTAATTTACATGGCTGGATATTTCCATTTTTATCCATGTCTACACTAACATTTGCCATGCACCATTTAAGCACAGGATTATTATTGTAATTTATAAGTTTAGCTTCTAAATCTGCCCCTAATGCTTTCATTGGACCAGATAAAGTTTTCTTACCCTGTATTACTGGCTCCATAGTTGGCTCGCCAAAAGTATTTATCATATCCTGAACAAAGTATTTTGCAGACCAACTATCATAGCCACATTTAAACAGGTATATATCTTTTTCATTTTGCATTTCTTCAAACCATTCAACAATCAAGCGATAATCTATACTATTGCCAGGACTTAACCTAATAAATCCTCGCTTTAGCCAAATATCATAAGGCACTTTATCCTCATGTACTCGTTTTTCAATCAATTCTTCTGGTATCCAATACATCTGCTCTACATAAAAACGTTTTTCATCTTCTAGCGTTTTAAAAAGCATAGTTGCACAAGTTAAATCCGTTGTAGCAGATAAATCTATACCGCCAATGCCATATCTAGGTTTTAAAACCTCAACATCAAACGTTGCTTCATTGTTTAGTTGTTCAAAAGTCATAAAAGCTTCTGTAGCAGTTTCTCGTACATTAAAATCTTTACATAATAAATTTTTAACATAATGAGGATTAGCCTTTGCACGATTTACTTTATCTTCAAGCTGTTCACGGCTTTTAATTGTTCCAAGTGCAGGATTAGCCTTTGCCCAATATTTTGGATTAGTCCATTCACTTCTTCTATCCAGTTCATAAATCACTGGTAAAATAGTATCTACTTTATAGCCTTCTTCATCATCAAAACCATCTATAATATTTGTTGCTTCTTCATATTTTAAGTCAAAAATACCTTCACGTACTGTACCTGCCGTTGAAGTAATAATAGATAATGGTTGTTCACGTGCTGTCATACCATCAATTACTACATCATAAAGATTTTTATCTTTGATAGCATGCAACTCATCTATCAGTGCTCCATGAACATTAAGACCATCTAAACTGTCGCTATCACTTGCTAGTGCCTTAAATGTTCCATCATTAAAATTACACTGTATTTCGGACACTAATGATTTAGAGCGTTTAGCTAATGATGGCGATTTTTTTACCATTCTTTTTGATTCTAACCATATTATTTTTGCTTGGTCCCTTTTTGTCGCTACACTATAAATTTCAGGACCTGCCTCACCATCAGCAAATAACAAATAAAGACCTATTCCACTGGATAATGTAGACTTACCATTTTTACGAGCTACGATTAAAATTAATTCTCTATATTGCCTAAGTCCTGTATCTTTATCTACAAAACCAAACAGTGCCGAAAGTATAGCTTTTTGCCACACTTCCAATATAACAGGCTTACCAGCCCATTTACCTTTAGAGTGTTTGCAATATCGTTCAATGAAATCTATGGCATGATTGGCTCTTTGTTCATCAAAAATATAACGACCATTGTTATCATCAAGCTTATCATGTAAATGCTTAAATAATTTCGCTACTTTTTCTGAAACTACTACATCACCATTGTTTATCTTTCCATAGTAAACCTCAATATAATTCATATAATCACTACTTTTTCAATGTACCAACAAAAGCTTCAAAACCATCATCAACATCATCAGAAGTTTTTTGTGGCATACAAGATAGCAACGTTCGGATTAATGAATTATAATTTTTTAAAGCTGTAGAATATGCTTTACTAGCAGTAGACTCTTTTGTGCCGTATTGGTCTTTTCCATTGCAATATTCCTCGATAAAACCATCTTTATCGAGGTTTTTTTGCAGGTTATCAAGCCTAAATTCTAGGTCAATAGCAAAATCAATTGTTCTTTCGACTATTGCCATTTTATCATCATCAATATTTTTAAAATCCTCTCTATATTGCGCCAATCTTCGCTTTTTCAAAGTTTTTTCACTTGCTTTTGACACAAAAATACATCTCCTTTCTAGTAAATTTTCTGAAAAATAGACCACACCCCTCTCGGCGATATCGTGTATTTTATACGAACGTGGACCCTCCGGTCTAGGAAATTGTCAGATAATTCATCGTATATGGGGGTGTAGTTAATCATTTTAATTATTCTTTAGTTCATCAATACCAATTAGATTACCATTGTTATCAAACACCATCTGCCTATGCTCCTTAGAATGTATCTTGTTATGACATTCTAAGCATAAGAACATAAGGTTATCCCAGCCACAAGCTATGTAAGGATCATGTATGTTCTTAGGTGTTAAAGGTATCTTGTGATGAACGATGTATCGTTGGTCTCCATCAATCTTTTCAGGTGTTTGGTTATGGCACATTTCACACACAAACATCTTAGACTGTGCAAAAGCTTTAGCACACTTCCGCCATCTTGTACTGTTATAAAACTTCCTTGCGAACTCTTTTGCCATTAATACACCTCAATATAAATTACATTTATTAATTTTAGTATTTATACTTTCATTAGTTTTTCTGCTTTATATAATGTTATATATCTTATTTTAGGATTTATACGATTATTAGGTTTCCTCCTAAAAGTAAATTCACCTTCATAATTTAATTTAGGTATATACAAATTTTTTCTTTCTCCTATAATATTTGTACCCATACATATATTAATATCCCCTAATTCAATAAAAATTTTTTCATCTGTATTATTTTTAGAAAACATTTTCTTTAATTTATCTCCTATAATTTTAAAAATATTAATCATAGACAATCACTTTCTTTTTTATTTTTTCATTTATTTAAACACCTTTGCTGTATTATTTTTATATTTGCCATTGGCTTTATGACAAGTAGCTTTATGTTGTATTAAATCTCTTATGGTAAAATTTCCAGATACTGTATAACTCATACACCTTTTATATTTCATGATTATTTTTCTATGTTCACAAATACCTTCAGCATTATAAAAACATCTAAATTTATCACATTTTATAATCGTCATTTCATCACCTTCCAAACAAAAAAGACAGCTAAATTATTAACTGTCTTTTCTGCATGTAATCCACAATCATGTGCGTAACCTTATTCAGTTTTCAGACGGAAAAGCGTTTATTTTTAGAGAGGTCATTTCCTCGCTTCTTTGACCTATAAAAATTTTATCATTTTTTTTGCGGTAGTAAATTGCGATTTTTTTGCACGGTCTAGTTGCATTTATTCAAGTACATCTTTACCAAAAAACCTTATAGATAATATATCTAACAGTCTATTTCTATGCCTATATAATGTAACCTTATCACAACTCATTTTATTAGCTATATCTTCAATTTTCATCTTATCAAAATAAATCATTTTTATTATTCCGCCATAATATTCATCTTTTATTTCCTCTAAAGCACAATCTATAAAGTCTACTTCTTCTTTATCTCTATAATAAATATGTTCTATTTTTAATTTTTTTGCATGACGAATTTCATCAAGTGTACATTTTTCACCATAATACTCCATAGCATGATGAACAGCTGGACAAGCACCAAATTCTTCTTTAAATAAATCTTCAATATCTTTTTCACACTTCTCCATATTATGCTTAAGAATATTATATGCTTCTAATTTCTTTATAGTCTTTTCCCTATAATTTATAGGCTTTTGCTTTAAATTAATGCTATTATTTTGTATTATCGTCTTTATCGCTTCACTAACAACCGCCATCACATTCATTTTTATCATATCAGAAATTTTATTTAAATCTGCTTTTGTTAACGCCATTATTCTACCTCTTACCATAAATATATTTTCTTGCTTCACTTAATAACTGATTAATTAGAATCATTTCATCATCTGTATAATCCAAAATGCAATTTGAATTATATAATCTCTTTGGAAAATTTTGTGGTATTAGATTACCGTCTAACTTATAAAATCCTTTTAATATTACATATTTTAAACAATTATTTTTATAAATAAATTTTGCCCCTGTTACCACAATCCTATCTATACATAAGTCGTTATATTCTGGTTTTATAAAAGGGCATGGCTTTTTCATCAGCCAACAATTCCAAACTTCTCCGTCTAACCAAGTATGTTCACACATTGCCATATTTTATTCATCTCCCCAAAATCGTGGACGACCTTTTAACATACACTCTTTTCCTCCGCAAAACGTACTAATTTTATATTCACCTGTGTTCAAACATTCTCTTACTTTTTTATAATTTGGATTATCCATTTTTGGTAAATCTATCCATGCCCAACTTTTCCCATTTTTTAAAAATGCACAATCTTCACAATGACTTCTTTCCTTACAATATTTTTTTAATGTTTCATATGCTTTTGATGCTTCATTATCACTTATCATAATTTACCCCTTTACAAACTCTTTCATAAATTCCACTTTATTACCATTTACAAAATCTAAAAAATTTACTGCACCATTAAAACGTACTTTATATTCCTTCAAATCTTCTTTAGTGAAATATTGTCGGTCCCATTGCTCTTTACATAATCGCCACAAAGAATATGGTACAAAGTAAAAATCATTATTTAGATTTATACATATTCCCGTTATAGCTCCTAACTGATAATGTAGTTCTAATGCTTCTTCTTGATAATCAGTAAGAACCGATATTTTTATCTTATCTTTCATAGTTTGTTTTGCTTCAAAACATATTGCAGAACCGCCAAAAATCGTTCCTTTAAAGTCTGGTTGAGCATTTTTATATTTTATAAATCTTCCTGTAAATACTCCTGTAGTATGATTTTTGCTTATTACTCTAAAAGGTTCAGGTGTTTTCTCAATATATGCACGTTTTTCATTTATATAACCCATACAAGCCATAATTATTTGATTTTCAAATATTTGTGATTGAGCATTATTTACTCTGCTTATTTGACTTCTATTCTTCTGCAAATTCATCATCTCCCATTGGAATATCCAATATTTTATGATTTTTATATCGTGGCTTATATCCACCATCAATTCTTATCAGTGTATACCGTTGGACTCGACAACAATCCCATTTATGACCTTCATCAAGCCAACCATAACCATCATAAATACTTTCTTTATCTAGAATATATCCCTTTATTGTAGTAGGTTCTTTTTTCCACTGTTTAGCATTAATAATATTTTTTTCTAAACGTGGCATTTTTAAATTTATAGATGCACAAAAACGTTTCTTATGAATTTTATCTGTACTATAAAAAGTTTCACGACTATTCTTTATTAAATAATTAGCAATCTTTTTATAATTGACTTGCCCATAATTATTAAACTCTGTATATAAATGTCTAAAATGAACACCACCACCTGTAATATTTCTCCAAATTTTAGCAATTACAGCTGTATCAAATTTATTTAAGACCATATGAAAATGGATATTTCCTCTTTTTCCTCTACCTGCTGTATAAATATATCTAAGCTCATTACTTTCTTTTTTATATGCTCGTCTTAAATATGCTAAAAAAAGGCTTATATCTTTTCTTGCTTTTTCAGAGTCTATTACTGAAGCTTTCTGATATGTCAAAGTTATCCATAAATCATCTTCTTCAAAGTTCTCTGTTAATTTCCACTCACATACACGCTCCGCTCTTTTATCTTGATATCGAAGCTGTCTTATTGGTGTTGTTCCTTGTGCTGGTCCATTAATAATATTTTTGCCTATTCTTCCACTACAATATTTATAATTATCTATCTTATTTTTAAGTATTACTCTTAAATGTACATAAGCCATAATATCACCCATAATATTTATATTTGTTCATCTTATTAATACCTTTAACAAGGTGGTAAAAGGCTCAAATGAACCTTAAAAAATTGACTTTATGCCACATAGAGTTTATAATTTTTAGTAGTGAAATATGTGGCTTTTAAAATGTCCCATGAATTATTGCAGTAATTCATGGGACTTAGCTGTTATCTTCTAACTTTAAGCACTATGAGCTTGCTCATGGTGCTTTTCTTTTTCACTTTTTTCTATCTCTTTCATCAGTGCATCACGTCTTCCATCTACTTTCCAACGTTCAAAATCTGCTTGCACTTCAGGATTACTAAAAAATTTCTTTGCCATATCTATCAACGTTTTTCCTTGATAATAGCTTATTTCAATTTTTCTCATTTAATTCACCACCCAATTCTTTATTAAGATCAGTCATACTCTCGCCTATAGCTTCACATTATAGGCTTTTTTTACTATTTCTAGTTTGTGTTATAATCATCTTTGAAAGGAGATAATTATATGCCTAAATTTACTAAACTTGATAAAAATTGTTCTGCTCTTTTAAAAGATATTACTAAAATATATATAAGTAGTAATTTCTACACTCCAGAAGCAAGTTCTAAATTTGCCCAAAAATACATTGGATTAGATCCTACTATTCCTGATAGTTTTTCAGAAAAAACTATTAAAGAATTGAATTTACTAGCCCAATTAGGCTATATTGAAGATATCAATTCTCCTGTACCTACTCAATATGGTCTAAAATACCATCATTATAAAAAATGGTATTATCTAGAAAAATTTGTGATACCTACTATTTTAAGTTTTATTGTGTCATTAGCTATTAATCTAATTTTCAATTATGATAAAGTTTCTCACACATTAACTTCATTAATAGATTTCATTCTAAATATTTACTAAACTAAAAAAATAAAAAACTACATATATAACAGCATAGATAAACATTAAGATGTAACTTACAACTATTCCCATAATTGCACTAGTAAAAGCAAAACAACATAATGCCCATATTTTTTCATATATAGGATCAAGGTCAAATTTTTCTGATATAAATTCAATTAGCGGGAAAGTCATTTTATCTAGCCAAAAATAAAACAAAAAATTTATCACTTTAAATATAATATTCATTTTTCCTATATTTTCTCGCCTAGAGCTTTACACTCTAGGCAATTTTTCTTTCATTACCATTTGCACCAAACTTAATACCTTTAGCAAAGCTTAATACTAAAAGCATTAATATATCCGCATTTTTATCATCTCGAATTTCGTTTATAACTTCCATAGTTTCCTTTTCAACTGTATCAATAATATTTTTATCAATCATACAAATTCACCTCATTTCATTTGTGCTATAATCATCTCTGAAAGGAAGTGATTATCATGAAACGTGATTTAAATCTAATTAGAAAAATGTTATTACGAATAGAAGAATTAGATTCTACCAAACATAAAATTACAATCAGTAGCTTTTTAGATTTATGCGATAATCCAGCAATAATTTCATTGCACATTGAATTATTAGCAGATAGCTATTACATTGAAATATCTGAACCTATTTATGTTAAAAATATAAAAGATTTCTTGATTTATCGTCTTACTTCTGATGGATATGATTATCTTGATTCTATTAGAGAAGCATCCATTTGGAAAAAAACGAGTGATAAACTTATTCAAGTTGGTGGTTCAGCTGCTCTTGATGTAGTAAAATCACTTGCTATTTCTGTTGTGAAAGATCGTTTAGGAATTTAGATTCTTTATCAATAATATTGTCTAATATAGAAAATAGTTCCATATATACAGCCTTAATATTTTTAGCCTCACCTGAAAGTTTGGGCTGTATATTTTTTTCTAAATCAAATTTAGTATTTAAAATAATTTGTAGCCTTTTTTGTATAACATACTTAGATATTTCATCCAAATTATCACCGCCACATTTTCGCCTAGAGCTTTATACTCTAGGTTTTTTTATTACCTTTAATTTGTGTTATAATCATCTCTGGAAGGAGGTGATTATCATGGATTTAAAAGCCTTCGTCAATGAAGAAAAGGAGCAGTTATCTCTTCAAGAAGAAATCGTTAAGTTAAATAAACTTTTATCTGAAAAAATCAAGAAAAAAATACCCGAAATTGCTGAAAAATCATTTACTGATTTTAGAGAATACTTTTCTATCAAAGCTTTTGATATTACTGTATCCGCCAATACAATAACTGCTAAAATTAATGATAAAAAAGTTTCTTTACGACATGAAGATTTTGATAACAATTTTGCTGGAACTCATTTACCTTTTGATTTAGAAATAAATTTAAAAGGTCATCAGAAATATCGTTTAGGTATATTTAACGATAACGAAAAAAAGATATATCAAGGTATAGCATTTTCAAATACCAAAAAAGAAGATTTGTTATATTGGCTAGAAAACTTTGATACTGAAAAATGGTATTTCAAAATCTTAGAAAAAAACTACTCCTCAAAAAAATATTTATCTATTAATGAAATTCTAGATGATTTAATAGATACGTTATAATTTTTCTCGCCTAGAGCTTTACACTCTAGGCGATTTTTTTATTATTAGAATTATTTACCATTGCTTGTTCAGCTTTTTCTTCTGTTCTACCTAAAATATACTGTTGGTCTTCTAAAGATAATTTCAAAAAGTTATCAATTAATCTACCTAGCAAAATTTGTTCTTTTTCACTCAAATTTTCCATATCATCACCCCTTTTGGTTTTTAAAAAACTAATTAAACTTTATTACAAACCAATTATAGCAATATAAATGTATATCGTCAATACATTTTATTACTTTTTTGTTGCTTGACAAATCAAGAGTAGTAATAATATACTTTAATCAAGGAGGTAATATGATGCAACCATATGAACGAATAAAATATTTTAGAGAAAAAATTTTATGTATATCTCAATCAAAATTTGCTACCAAGCTAAAAATAAGTAAATCCAATTTAGCAAATATAGAAGTAGGTCGTGTTAGCTTAACAGATAGAGTAATTTCTGAAATTGCTGAAGCATACAATTTAAATGAAAATTGGATAAGAACAGGTGAAGAACCTGTCGAAAAACCACAAAGTCGTGAAGATGAAATACTTACTTTCTTTAATAAAATAAAAGATAATAATAATGTTTTTGCGAAGCGTTTTATACTTGCATTATCTAAGTTAGATATACAAGATTGGGAAGTATTAGATAAATTGATAAATAATTATCTAAACGCTTCTAAATCAGAAACTAATATAGATATTATTACTAAACGAACCAAACCCGACCATAAACTTACACCAGAAGAAAAACGTAAAATAGTAAACGACGAACTTGACATTGAAACTAAGGCGAAAACATCATAAGCTTTCATTTTTATAAATGGTATAGATTAAAATAAAAAAAGCACCATTTTAGGTGCATAAATAAATTAATGGTATAAGAGGTCATTATGTCTAATAATAAATTAAATTCTAATCCTAAAAAACAAAATAATAATACTTTTGCTTCAGAATTTCTTTGCTCTGTAACAGAAATTAATAAAACAAAAAAACCTAAAATTCCAAAAAGTAAACAAAGTGCTAATGCTTTATTTACTTTTATGGGTAAATCTGATTTCTTAAAAGATATACTACTAAAAAAAAGAATATATCCCAGATATTGTTATGAAAAACTGGACTATTTGGCTTTAAATGGATTGCCTGGTGTAGCTTTCCCTATGAAATGTTTTTGTGATATTTTTATAACTAGACTTATTGAACATACTAAAACATATGGTAAATATGGCATAGCATTTACTAAAGAATGGGGCATAAAAAATAACATACAACCTGTTCACTATATAAATCCAATAGAAAATTCCTTTGATATAGAATCAATAAAAATTTTATATGAAAAAAAATTAATTTTAGAAGCCAATTACAAAAAAAATCATACTATCTTAGAACCTGAAAAAAATATATTTCATGAATTATTATATAATAAATTAAGACTTATTAAACCTATTAATGGTACTATGATAAGAAATGGTAGTGAAACAGATACATTAAATTTTCATGATGAACATGAATGGCGTTATGTTTTAAACGTAAACTATGATACTGCTGATGCTGCACCTTATTTATCCTTAAATGATGATTTAATTCAAGCATCAAATAAATTATCTGAAAACCCCAACTATGGTTTAAAATTTAACGTAGACGATGTAAAATATATAGTTTTAGAAAACATTAGTGATAAACAACCTTTTTTTAAATACATTTGTAATAATTGTGGTTATACGGAAGATGAAGCTTATATGCTCATTTCTAAAATAAATGTATTAGAAGAACTTGAAGGAGATATGTAATATGACAACTTATATAAATCCATTAAACATAAATAAAGATACAACATTTAAACACAATAATCTTTCTGTTAAACTTAGTAAATCCAAGAATAATTTATTCAGTATAACAATAAATAATGAAACTTTTTCATTTTTATTTGGGTTTAAAACTCCCAATACTATTACTTATAATTATGAAATTTATCCAGAAAAAATAGAATCTGTAGAAAATCTAATTACTATTTGCCAGCTTTGTAAAGATTTATTATCTGGTAATTTTAAAATTAATGATGAAACTATACTAAAATATAAATTATCAAATAAAAATAAAAGAGATTTACAAACAATATCCTATTTAATAGAATATTGGTCAAAAATTTATGAGCTAGAACAAATTTTAAAATTAGACTTTATTCCTAAAAAAATACTAAACGATACTATGTTTAATATCAATTTCAATAGACTATATAAATCTTTAGTTTTAAATGAAGCCTATAAATTAAATAATATTAAATTAGATAATCTATCCGCTACTTTCGAACGCTCAATTACTGATAATGATTTAATTAAGATGAAAAGTATTTCTGATAATTTTAAACTTATTAATGAAGAAAAAATTTTTCTTGGAGGAAATCCTGTTCCTGTTTTCATCGCAACAGGAATTTTTAACTTAACAATAGATCATGTTGAACTAATAGATTCTAATAAGAATCACTATCTTTTATTCCCAGATAAAAATAATAGTAAAACATATATCTCTGAAAAAATTTTTCTTAAACAGAACGATGCTAATAATTATTTATATAGTAAAAATTCAATGCAAGAACTAGCTCTTGCAAAACCATTAATGTAAATAAAAAAGGAATTCTATTGTGAACCTATTACACGATTTAAAAATAGAATTAGTATCATTCTTTGAAAAAAACAATAAAGACTTTTCATTAAAAAAATATATTTCTTCTCTATCAAAACCTCAAAAAAATCATGAAATTAATTATTTATTAGAGAGATATATCAATATTCTAAGAAGACAATTTTCTTTTCAAAAACCTAAAAATGTATTTATTTCCAAAGAATTACAAGAAAAAATAACAAATAATATTTTATCTAAAGATATTTGTTCTACTATAAATAAAATAAAAATTGAACTTGAAGCTGGCATCGATATTTCTTCTAGATTAAGTAAATTAATAAAAAAATTTGACTATGATGACAAAATGCTAAATGATTGGAATATTTATCATTTTCATCTTAGTGATATTGATGATATTAAAAGTGGTTTTAAAAAACGTACAGGTGAATTACTTTTTGTATATGTACCTTTTAATTCAGATAATGTATATTTTTTAGATGTATCTAAAGGACATAAAAATAAAACAACATTTTGTAATCTCAATCTCCTTGACCTGATAAATAAAAATTGGTCAGAATTATTAGCCTCCTTTACTTTGCCTGATGGCATGAAACCTTATCCATATTCAATAAAAACAAACGAAGAATATTTAAACTTAAGAAAAGCTAATATCAATACTATTATTCCTTTAAACAACACAGATAAATATATTCTTTCACCTGGTTTTGGTCAAACTGCTGCTGGTACATCTACTTATAATAAAATACAAACTAACAAAATCATTAGAACAATACAATTGTTAATAAAAGAAAAAATCTCTCCTGAAAATATACCTGTTAAATTAATTTTAAAAGATAATTATATCTTTATCAAAAATTTAAAAGAAAATAATTTTTTACGTAAAATTTCTATCATTTGAAAATAAAAAAGATGCCTAGTATTAAATTACTAGGCATCTTACTTAAGACAGCATATTTTCTATATAATCTTTAAATGCTTCTAATTTAGGTAATACACTAGATGCATTTGACAGTGTTCCTAATATTGTATTTAATCCTGAACAAACCATTTTTAATTTAGACTTACTCTCTTTACGTGGATTTTTTGCAATCTCCTTTATTGTTTCTATTGCTTCATTAATTTCAGGATTTCTATCTTGTGCTTTCAAAATTTCTGCTATTAATTTTTCTGTAATATTTTTTAGTTCATTATCTGTCTTAATGTTATTAGTATTATTTATTCCAGCTTGAATAATATTATTATCACCATTTATTGAGCCAATATTATTTGTCATATTATTATTATTAATAATAACACACCCCGCTTGTAATATTATATCTTTATATGTTAAACAATCTGATATTTTGTTTCCTTTAAAACTAATGTTTTGTATATTATTTTTTTTTTTAAACTTAATAAATATTTTCTTCGCTCATCTCTATATTCAGTATCAAATTTAAAAACCGGTATTATATTTTCTTCTGTAGCTATAATATCTTCTCCACAATCTGGACAATAAATAATTTTATTTAAAATATCTTCAACTTTATCAAATTGTTTTATTTTATTAAAACAACCCTCATTAGGACAAAGAACTTCCCATTTTAATATTAGTTTTCCTTGGTGGGTTAATGAAAATAAGTATTTAAAAACAACTATTGTTTCTATTCCAACATTTTTAGCTACTAAATCAGCATAAAATGATTTATATGGACTTAAAATCAATTTATCAAGAAAAGCATCTATTTTAGCAGCATTAATTGCTTCCGACATATTAACCCTCCTTTCATAAAACTAACTATAAATTAATTCTTCTCTAATTTTACAAATAACCTCTTCTGTTATCCAGCCTTGAAAATATATACTATTTTTATTAAATGCTATATGTGCTGTATATTCTTCAGACATATTATTTATCATAACATTAAATAGTACACTTCCTATTCTATCAATTACAAAAGGTTTAACAGCTGTATATAACGGCTGTTCTTTTAAATCAGTTTCATTATTTGTAGCTAATCCTAAATTTTTTAATCCTGTTAACAATAGAGTTTCAAAATTTGTATTTGAAAATAATATTTCATTTTGACTCTTAATATTTTCTAAATAAGCTATTAACTCATCAGTTTCTATATTATTATTAAAAAAAGCATTTAATCTTGTAAAAATTTCTAATAATGTATTACTTTCTTCTATTGTCAAATTCAAATCTCCATTAGCAACAGAAGATGTACTAGTAATTTGACCATCTAAACATCTTGCAATACAATCAACATTATTATTAAATTTCTTAGATAAATTTATTTTCTCTAATGATAAATAATTTCCTAATAATGTAGTAGCTATATACGAAGAAATTTTATTTACAGAATTAAAATCTCCTCTAATTTCTAAAATTTTATTTTTTTCATTAACTAAAACAGTAATTATTTTATTTTTAGGATATGTTGTTATTTTATTTGCATAAAAAGCCTGCGTATTTCGTATTTTATACATAAATCTAAAAAAATACTCATCATCAGAAATATTTGCTGCACTAATCACAGTTGGTGACGTAGTTAATTGAGATTCATCAGGAATTTGTATATGTTCAAAAGGATTATATCCTAAATTTTTTATGATTATTTCTTTAATAGATAAATCTTTAAATTCATTATCTATTAAAGTTAATTGTTTTTGGGTATTATTCTCTATCACTTTAAACCAACTTAATGATGGAGATTTACCACAAAATAATCTATTTTTATATGGTTCCAAAACCAAATTCATGCTAGTTTTATTATTATTTATTTTTTCCCAAATAATTCTTGTTAATTCATCAGCTAATCCTTCTGAAGGCAAATTTAATTCTGTGCATATCTCTTTTAATATATCTTTAGGTAATTTCAACAAATCTTCTAATAAAACAATATCTTGTAATGTATGCTCAGTATCTGCCATATTTTCTCCTTTATTAATATGCTCTATATCATATTAATTCTAATTTGTCAATAATATATTTGTATAATTTATTATAAACTATTTCCTCTATTTAGTAAACAATAATATTTATACCTTAAATACGAAAGGATTTTTATTATGCTTAAGACAGTTATATATGCTCGTTATTCTAGTGACAAACAAAATGAACAATCTATTGAAGGTCAAATTCATGAATGTGAACAATTTGCTAAAACTCATGATATGGTTATTATTAAACATTATATTGACCGTGCTTTAAGTGGTAAAACTGACGATAGACCTTCTTTCTTACAAATGATAAAAGATAGTTCTAGTGGTCTTTTTGATGCTGTATTAGTTTATAAAACAGACCGCTTTGCTCGTAATCGTTATGATAGTGCTGTATATAAAGCAAAATTGAAGAAAAACGGCATCAAGATTTTTTATGCTAAAGAAAATATTCCTGATGGTCCTGAAGGAATTATTCTTGAGTCTATGCTTGAAGGTTTTGCTGAATATTATAGTGCTGAACTTAGCCAGAAAGTTAAACGTGGTATAAAAGAAAATATACGAAAAGGTTTATCCTTTGGTGGAGCTTGTCCTTTTGGTTATAAAATCGTAAATAAAAAATATGTAATCGATGATGAACAAGCACTTTATGTAAAAAAAATCTTTGAAGATTATGCTAAAGGTAGACGAGCTATTGATATTTTCTATGTGAACATTCTATGACTGGTAAAACAGGCACTAGCAAAACTAAAGCAAAATATCACTATTATGTTTGTAGTCATAAACATTGTAAGCAAAAAAAATATCGTAAAGAACTTCTTGAAGATATAATTATCCAATATACAGTAAAAGATATATTAAATCCTAAACATTTTAAAATGATTGCTAAAAAATGTCTTGAAATACAACAAGCAGATAATAAAATCAATGATATATTATTAATGCTAAAAAAACAATTAACCGCCACAAAAACTAAAATAAATAATCTAATGAATGCCATTGAAGCAGGTATTATCACAACTTCAACTAAAGATAGACTAGAACAATTAGAACAAGAAAAATATAAATTAGAACTTGAAATATCTACCCAACAATTAAATAGTAATAGGTTATTATCTGAAAAACAAATCATTTATATGTTAAATGTATTCTATAATAAAAGAGTTGATGTTTCTTTCTATAATCAAATTATTGATTGCTTTATCTATAAAATTTATATTTACTCCGACAAAATATGTATTGTCTATAACCTGAATAATAGTGATAAAGACGTGACTTACTCTGATATTAACGAACTATATAAAAGTTCGCACCTTAACTCATGCGGTTCACCATATGATTTATAAAATTAAAGCAACTATCAATGATAGTTGCTTTTTGTTTTTTGCTTAATAAAATTTTATTTACCATAAAATTACCAGCTAAAAATAAACAAAACTCCTCTAAAGCTTGAAAATTAAACCTTTTTTATAAAATCTCCAAAAATCCTATTATCGCTGGTAAAAAACAACTAAAATCCTTGTGTATCAATACTTTTAATAGTATAATGAAAATCATAAAGATTGATTTTTCTAGCATTTAACTTTAACAAGTGTTGTATTTGAATTCATAAACGATAGAAGAAATAATAAACCAATATATCCTATTTAACTTTAACAAGTGTTGTATTTGAATTAGATAAAAACTCTATTTATGATGGCTATGGCTGGGATTTAACTTTAACAAGTGTTGTATTTGAATTGTACGGAAGTGAAGTCATATTAAGTTGTCCTGATTAATTTAACTTTAACAAGTGTTGTATTTGAATTCAAGAAAATCAACTACTCTAGTTTCTTCATCACATTTAACTTTAACAAGTGTTGTATTTGAATTTTATATTATCTGTAGACCATGGTAACCATGGCTTTCATTTAACTTTAACAAGTGTTGTATTTGAATTTGATAAATGAACGATAACCCTTTCCACCAATAGCAATTTAACTTTAACAAGTGTTGTATTTGAATATCAATAGTATTCGCAATTAAGTTCACCGCCAAAATATTTAACTTTAACAAGTGTTGTATTTGAATTCCTTTAAATCTTCCAAAACTTCCCTAGATGAATTTATTTAACTTTAACAAGTGTTGTATTTGAATCACATTTAATTTTTCTCCTTTACTTTCCATTTATTTAATTTAACTTTAACAAGTGTTGTATTTGAATAGTTAAGATATTAATTTCTTTAGGAAATAGTACTGAATTTAACTTTAACAAGTGTTGTATTTGAATTACCTCCTTACTTTTATTTATATCTTTTTTTATAATTTAACTTTAACAAGTGTTGTATTTGAATATTGAATATTGATTTTGCAAGTAGTTTTTATTATGCATTTAACTTTAACAAGTGTTGTATTTGAATACAGATTTATCAAATAGAAATATAGAAATTAATATATTTAACTTTAACAAGTGTTGTATTTGAATAATACCGCGTGCAGATATACAACGCAGTAGCTTTAATATTTAACTTTAACAAGTGTTGTATTTGAATTTATTTCCCTAGTCAAATTACTGGTAAGTTTAGGAGATTTAACTTTAACAAGTGTTGTATTTGAATCTAAGCAACCTACTTTCAAGTACCATTTTAGCCAATGATTTAACTTTAACAAGTGTTGTATTTGAATGTAATATTATACTACCGCCCTTCGGTTGGTGAGCATTTAACTTTAACAAGTGTTGTATTTGAATTACGTGATACGGAAAGGGATTTAATCACTAGGGGAATTTAACTTTAACAAGTGTTGTATTTGAATCAAACCATATGAAATTATTGGACATATTACAGAAAAATTTAACTTTAACAAGTGTTGTATTTGAATTAAATAAACATAGATTTTATAAATCCACTTCCGTCCATTTAACTTTAACAAGTGTTGTATTTGAATTGGTTAAATTGCTAAAATCAATGTCTTCTTGGGCGATTTAACTTTAACAAGTGTTGTATTTGAATTTATAAGGCGCTTGGTTTAGACGCGGACCAATTTAATTTAACTTTAACAAGTGTTGTATTTGAATTCTGTAGCAGCTGTTTCAGGTGCAGGAAAAGCAAAAATTTAACTTTAACAAGTGTTGTATTTGAATTATTATGATAGAAGCTAATTATGATAGAAATATTATATTTAACTTTAACAAGTGTTGTATTTGAATCTGTTTTTCTGTTAGTTTTAAATCCTTAGCAAGTTGATTTAACTTTAACAAGTGTTGTATTTGAATTTCGTTCAATATCGCCTTTTGCGTTATCCATCTTTGTATTTAACTTTAACAAGTGTTGTATTTGAATTTATGTTTTTGATTGCTTTAACCAAAGGCTTAGCCATTTAACTTTAACAAGTGTTGTATTTGAATAGAATTTGAGATAAAAAAACTTAAAACATATCTAAAATTTAACTTTAACAAGTGTTGTATTTGAATTCATCAATATTATTAAATTCAGCCACAATCTTAAGCATTTAACTTTAACAAGTGTTGTATTTGAATTGTTTTTCTACTTCACAAGGTGTAGCACCGCAACAATTTAACTTTAACAAGTGTTGTATTTGAATTAAGAAAAAGCACTAAATAATATATCTAGTGCTTTTATTTAACTTTAACAAGTGTTGTATTTGAATCATCTGCATTTATGGCCACACCATTATTTCCTAGTCATTTAACTTTAACAAGTGTTGTATTTGAATTATTAAAATCAGTTTTGGGCATTGGACATATATGGTATTTAACTTTAACAAGTGTTGTATTTGAATCAGGTGTAGTTTGGGATGTTGAAATTGATAATAAATTTAACTTTAACAAGTGTTGTATTTGAATTCTAATGCATTGGGACCATCAATTATTTTTTCACAATTTAACTTTAACAAGTGTTGTATTTGAATGATAAAAAAGATCTTATAGTACTTCTTAAATCTAATTTAACTTTAACAAGTGTTGTATTTGAATGTAGTTATCAATCTATGACTATAGCCCAATTCGAATTTAACTTTAACAAGTGTTGTATTTGAATTTGCTATTATTCAAGTTTTAACACCTCTTTTAATGTATTTAACTTTAACAAGTGTTGTATTTGAATGTGTCAATTTTGACGCGGTTAATCTATTTTAAATACATTTAACTTTAACAAGTGTTGTATTTGAATTTGCCTGATAATAAAGAAACTGATGATACATTTAATTTAACTTTAACAAGTGTTGTATTTGAATAGAACACGGCTCCGCAATCCTCCCAAGCGTAATCTTATTTAACTTTAACAAGTGTTGTATTTGAATATAATAAGAATGGAGCCTTATTTGAAAGTGAAATCATATTTAACTTTAACAAGTGTTGTATTTGAATAGATTGCTTAGATAGATATGTACCACAATTAAAAAAATTTAACTTTAACAAGTGTTGTATTTGAATAATAGAATATTATAAGAATAATCCAGACGCACCAATATTTAACTTTAACAAGTGTTGTATTTGAATACTAGAAATAGTTCGCATTCCTCAGGATTTTTAGATTTAACTTTAACAAGTGTTGTATTTGAATTTGGTAAATCTCTTAAAGTATTATATCTTTCTTCTAATTTAACTTTAACAAGTGTTGTATTTGAATTTATGATTACTATTATTATAAAAAAATTTTTTTATATTTAACTTTAACAAGTGTTGTATTTGAATTTTATTAAATTTCTCATTTCTTCAACTCCATAAGCTATTTAACTTTAACAAGTGTTGTATTTGAATCATTCATACATTTTTACTCACCTCTGGAAATATTATTTAACTTTAACAAGTGTTGTATTTGAATTACAGACCATCATCAAGATTAAAGACCTTGCCATTCAATTTAACTTTAACAAGTGTTGTATTTGAATATGGTAATTACGCAACACGCAATGACCAATTTTTATTTAACTTTAACAAGTGTTGTATTTGAATTGGAGCCTTGCCAATCTGCGGAGCGGTAAGGCTCTTTATTTAACTTTAACAAGTGTTGTATTTGAATTAATAGTACGCTACCTCTCCGTAGTGCATACCAGATTTAACTTTAACAAGTGTTGTATTTGAATTTGTAATACTTTTCTACGATTGATTTAGCTTTTGCTATTTAACTTTAACAAGTGTTGTATTTGAATTTAAGCTCATTGTACATATTCTTTTTTAGAGTCTGCTATTTAACTTTAACAAGTGTTGTATTTAAATTATGTATAGGAGGTGTTAAAATGAATGAACGAATAAAATTTAACTTTAACAAGTGTTGTATTTGAATAAGATATCTACAAAACCATCACTAAAACTTTCTGCCATTTAACTTTAACAAGTGTTGTATTTGAATACAACAGACCATTTTATTAATCCCTTATTACCTTTTATTTAACTTTAACAAGTGTTGTATTTGAATTACTTAGATTTTATCCCGTACTGTTCCATTACCTCAATTTAACTTTAACAAGTGTTGTATTTGAATGACGGATTAATTTGTTTAAGTGCTTGCTTAGCATCTAATTTAACTTTAACAAGTGTTGTATTTGAATTAAATTATTTTGCAGTTTAAGATATTGCCTTGTTCAATTTAACTTTAACAAGTGTTGTATTTGAATTACATTTTAGATGGTTTTTGCCATGCTTCTAGTTTTATTTAACTTTAACAAGTGTTGTATTTGAATCTAGTACTATAGGTATCTTTAAGATACTCTACAATCTATTTAACTTTAACAAGTGTTGTATTTGAATGTAACGGAGAAAGCGATTATGAATACCAATTTTACATTTAACATTAACAAGTGTTGTATTTGAATCTTATTATTAAAAAATTATAAAAGGCTTTTAATAGATTTTGTCTTCTATTAAAAGCCTTTTTCTATTTAGAATTATTTTTCAATTCCTCTAAAAATTTCTTATCATCTTTGCTTAATTCTACTTTTTCAAGTAAGTCTGGTCTATTTGTATACGTAACACGCAAAGATTCTTGTCGACGCCATTTTGCTATTTTAGCATGGTCTCCTGAAAGTAGTACATCAGGTACGCTAAGACCTATATACTCACGTGGTTTTGTATATTGTGGATATTCTAGAAGTCCATTATAAAAAGAATCTGTTGGCGCAGACTCTCCAGAGCCTAATACACCTGGAAGCATTCTTGATACAGCATCGATTACCACCATAGCAGGAAGTTCTCCACCTGTTAATACATAATCACCAATAGAAATTACTTCATCAGCTAAATTTTGTACCACACGATTATCAAAGCCTTCATAATGACCACAGATAAATATTAACTGATCAAAATTAGCAAGTTCTTTCGCTTTTTCTTGAGTGAACACTTTTCCTGTAGGACACATCAATATAACCTTGCTATTTTCAATTTGCGTTTTAGCTTTAACGTCTTCTACAGCTCTAAATAATGGCTCTGGTTTCATCACCATGCCAGCACCACCACCATAAGCTGTATCATCAACTTGATTATGCTTATTAAAAGCAAAATCACGAGGATTTGTTATTTGTATATCTAAAATATTTTTTTCAATCGCTCTTTTAGTAATACTACAACCAAAAACTCCGCCAAACATCTCAGGAAATAACGATAATATATCTATTCTCATAATTACACTTCCTGATTTTCATCCCAAATTACTTTCATAAATCCATCTTCAACATTTATTTCAGTAACTACTTTCTTTAATGCTGGAATTAAAATTTGTCTGCCATCTTTAGCTTTAGTAATATATACATCATTGCTACCAGTTTTCAAAATTTCTGTTATTTTACCTAAAACAACATCATCTTGATTGATTACTTGAAGTCCGATTATATCAAAAGCATAATATTCTCCATCTTCAAGTGGTGGTACATCACTGCGATTTATTTTCAATAATTTATTCGTAAAACGTGCTACTTCTTCACGAGAGTTAACACCTTCTACTTTCATCACTACAAAATTTCCCTGATAGCGAGTAGAAATAATATTTATTTCTTTATCATCTACATATACTTTTTTTATAGTATTAAATCTATCCGGAAAATCTGTTAAAGGATATACTTTCATATCTCCTCTAACACCATGAGCTGCACCGATTTTACCAATAATAATCTTTTTATTAGTTGCGGATTTCAATGATTTTTTCATCCTCTACGATAATTTCAGTATTCATAACAGCTGGCATTTTATCGCCAACTTTTACATTAAATACATGTTGCATAGTACCTTGAATAATTTCAGCACCTAAACCTAAATGTTTCATATCAGCAATATCTTGTTCAATTTTAGCTTTTAATTTTAAACCTTTAGCTTTGTCTACTTCCATTTTTTGAACAATTGCTCCGACTTGTTGAATATTATCTTCAGCATGTTCTTCTAAAAATTTTTTCTTTTGAATGTCGATTTTAGATAATTTTAAATCTACTTCTGCTAATTGTTTTTCCATTTTATCTAACATTTTAGCTCTAAATTTTTCAGTAACTTTTACTTTAATTGTTACTGGACATTGTAAAGAAATGCTTTCCATAATTATAACCTCACTTTAATTATTTCATTAATCTCATGATATATACTATCATATATATATTATAATGAAAAGATTTTGGATAAAGAGAAAGCCGAAAGTCATAATCGACCTTCGGCTATTTTTATTGCAATTATTCGATGATATCAACTGTAACTTTTTTATTTTCACAGGAAGCTGCAGCTTTCACTACAGTTCTCATAGCTTTAGCTATACGGCCTTGTTTACCAATGACTTTTCCCATGTCAGCTGAAGCTACACGCAATTTTAACAAAACATGATTACCATCAACGATTTCATCAACAGTAACTTGTTCTGGATAATCAACGAGTGATTTTGCTATTACTTCAACAAGTTCCTTCATCTATTTGCCTCTTTCTTATTTCTTAGCATGTTTAGCTGCATCAAATTTAGTCATGATACCTTTTTTGCTAAGTAAAGATTTAACTGTATCTGTAGGCTGAGCACCTTTGAGCATCCAGTCTAAAGTTTTTTCTTCATCAATATTGATAATAGCAGGTTCTTTTGTGGAATCATAGTTACCTAAGATTTCGATGAAACGACCATCACGTGGAGCACGAGAATCTGCTACAACGATACGATAGAATGGACGTTTTTTAGCACCCATACGATTTAAACGAATTTTAACTGCCAATGTTTTCACCTCCTTAAAGTGATTAAGTTATATTATAGAAGGTTTATCTAAAGAAAGGAAGTTTAAAACCGCCTTTTCCTTTTTTACCTTTCTTATTTAACTGTTTCATATTAGACATTTTCTTCATCATTTTTTTCATTTCATCAAATTGCTTTAAGAGCTTATTGACTTCCTGAACTTTTGTTCCACTACCCATAGCGATACGCTTACGGCGAGAACCATTGATGATTTTTGTATTTCTTTTTTCCTCCGGTGTCATGGCTCTAATAATAGCTTCGATATGTTTGATTTCTTTACCATTCATATCGATATCCACATCACCAAGTTTTTTCTTAAGTCCACCCATACCAGGTATCATACCTAAGATATTTTCAAAAGAGCCAAGCTTTCTCACTTGATTTAATTGAGATAAGAAATCATCTAATGTAAATTCATTTTTGCGGAAAGCTTTTTCCATTTTTTTTGCTTCTTCTGCATCAAAAGCAGTCTGTGCCTTTTCAATTAAAGTAAGCACATCACCCATACCTAAGATACGAGAAGCCATTCTATCTGGATAAAATGGTTCTAAGGCTTCTAATTTTTCACCAGCACCCACAAATTTAATAGGGCAACCTGTAACAGCCTTAACGGAAAGCGCCGCACCACCGCGAGCATCCCCGTCCATTTTAGTTAAGATAACACCATCTAAACCTAAATCATTATTGAAGCTTTCTGCTACATTAACTGCATCTTGACCAGTCATTGCATCAACTACTAATAAGATTTCATGCGGTTTTACATCTTCTTTTATAGATTTCAACTCTTGCATGAGGTTTTCATCTATATGAAGTCGTCCTGCTGTATCGATGATTACAATGTCATTAGCATGAGATTTTGCATAATCTATTGCTTCATTAGCGATACGCACAGCATCTTTACAATCTTCTTTAGCAAATACTGGAATATCAATTTGACTACCGAGTACTTGTAACTGCTTGATAGCTGCTGGACGATAGATATCTGCTGCAACCATCAATGGGTGTTTGCCTTGCTTTTTAAACATCAAACCAAGTTTACCAGCAGATGTTGTTTTACCTGCCCCTTGAAGACCTACCATCATGATAATTGTAGGAGCTTTTGGTGAAATGTTTATATGACTTTGAGTCTGCCCCATCAATGCTGTTAACTCTTCGTTAACAATTTTAATAACAGCTTGTGCAGGTGTCAAGGACTCTAAAACTTCTTGTCCTACTGCACGTTCTTTTATTTTTTTAATAAAATCTTTAACTACTTTAAAGTTTACATCGGCTTCTAATAAAGCTATGCGAATTTCTCGCATGGTAGCATTAACATCATCAGCTGTTAATTTACCATGACCACGCAATTTTTTAAAAGTCTCTTGCAAACGATCAGCTAAATTTTCAAAAATCAAATTTATGCCTCCTTGCTATCATTTGTTAACACAGAAATACGTCTTATTATATTATTAAGCCTGTTATCTTCTGATTCCTGCTTTAATGCTAATAAATCAGATAAAATTGACAAAAGCTCTGTTTTTTCTTTTGTCGAACGGGCTGCCAAACCTAATTTATCTTCATATTGCTGCATGATTTGCTCACTGCGACGCAACATGTCATAAACAGCTTGACGTGAAATTCCTAACTCTGTACTTATCTCTGATAGTGAAAAATCTTCGAATAAGTGCATTTGTAGACAACGTTTCTGTTTGTCAGTTAGCAAAGCCCCATAAATATCAAATAAAGCGCTCATGTGCAAAAACTTTTCTAACATTTAAACCACCTGAGCTTTCATTATTCATCAAATTTAATTATGTCCTACGACTTTGATTATTATATATGACAAAAAACAACCTGTCAAGTATTTTTACTTGTCAGGTTGTAAAAAATTTTAACGGCTCAAAACTTCTTGTTTTACTAGCACTTTTTCTTCATATCTATTTTTTTCTACAATTTTAATTGGTTGTTTATCCACAACACTGATAATTAAAAAGCTGATTATGCAGATAATCCATTCAAAATAAATTACATGTGGCAATACATGTATCTGCGGTACAAATTGCCATAAAACCAACCCTATCAAACCTACAACAGTAGTGTAAAATGCTGAATTTTTACGACAAAGACTAGGAGCAAACACAGTAAATAAAAATACTACAGTAAACGCAGTAGTCAAACTTAAACCAATCATCATAGTTTTTAAAATTCCCACTGCATTAAACGCTAACCATAAAGTAGCAAGACCTACTAATAATATAACTAAACGATTTACTTGCAAAAATTTTGCAGTTGTTACTTGTGGATTGATAAAACGTTTATAAATATCCTGAGAAATAAGCGTACCTGCACCTAATAATATTGTACAAGCAGTGGAAACATCTGCTGCCCATAATGCTGCAAGTGTTATCCCTGAAACTACAGGATCTAAGCTCATGATGATTTGAGGAAGTGCCATAGTTGGATTAATATCTGGATATTGAACTTTAGCTGCTAAACCTAAAATAGCTGATAAAAAGCCAATTGGGAAAATCAATGCTCCACCTAAAATAAAGCCTTTTTTTGCTGTTTTAGCATCTTTTGCACCACAGGCAATCTGTACAGTTCCTTGCAAAGTGAGTGCTTGAGATATCATAATCAAAATCCAACCCAATACTACAGCTAAGCCTAAGCCACCAATAGGACTAAACCAAGAAAAATCAACTACAGGTAAATTATTATTGATATTTACAAGACCACCATTATTATCTACGACAGAAATAGTTGAATATAAAATTCCTAAATAAATTAAGCTAACACTTATCATATTAGACATACCCGAAGACCACAATCCGCCCACAACAGTAATACCGATGAAAACTATAGCACTCATTATCATGCCTGTTTTCATAGAAAATATATCTGGCATAAGTGTTGATAAAATTGCCCCACCTGCTACATATTGAAGTGAAATAATACAAATAAGAATGATTGCTAAACCAATTGCACTTATAAGGCGACCTTTTTTATCATAATAACGTTCAAATAATTCTGGTATCGTAGAGCAACCCATTTGTCTATATTTCCCTGCGGCTAAAATTCCCATAACCACAGCACCGATTGCCCATGCTCCATTGTACCAACCAGCTGCAATGCCCACCTGTGTTGCATTTTCTGCCACACCAACAGTAGAAGCAGCACCTACAGCAAGACCTGTTACATTAAAAGCAATAAGTGATGTAGATAATTTTCTTCCTGCAAATAAATACTCCATAGGATTTTTATTAGCGCGATGTTTTACATAAAAAGATATTGCAAATAATAATACTACATATAAGCAGACTATCATTAATTGAATAGACATAGTTTTCATCCTTTCTTATGATGTTAATCAAAATTTTTACTTTAACATCAATCTTTAAATTACTGCAGATTAAATTTTAATTTGTCAAAAACTTAAGTATTATTATCAGCTGATATAAGTTTAAAATAAATTCATCCAACTAAAAAAGCATACAAAAAAGCTCGCCCCTATATAGGGACGAGCTGTTATAACCCGTGGTACCACCCAATTTGCTTTTTTAGCCACTCATTCGGATACTAACATATCCTAGCCCATGATAACGGAGGCACTCCGACAAAACTTACTTAATTAATCTCAATTATTATAATTGTTCAGCCTTGCAACTCTAAGGTGTATTTCAATTTAATTCACTACTATGTCCCACCAAACCATAGCTCTCTGCAAGCTTCATAAATCTACTTTTCCTCTTCACTGTTTTTATCTGTCTATTACTATAACAATAAAATTCATATTTGTCAATGATTATTTATTGTAAACTTGTAAATCAAATGTGTAGTTGTAAATTTATTTTAATTTACTGCTCACTAACTCATGTGTGCGGAAAAAATTATATATAGATTTTGCTATTTGCTCGCTAATTCCTGGTACCGCCATCAATTCATCAACTGAAGCATTTTTTATATTTTGTATCGTTTCAAAATGGTCAAATAAACTTTTTCTTCGCTTAGCACCAATTCCAGAGATATTATCTAATATAGATATCTTATTGCGTTTTGTTCTAAGTTTACGATGATAAGTAATAGCAAAGCGATGAGCTTCATCTCTTATACTTTGCACTAAATATAAAGCATCTGATTGTCGTGGCAAAATAACAGGCTCTGATGATTGTTCTGTAAAAATATATTCAAATTGCTTAGCAAGCCCCACTACAGGAACGCTATAATGACCTGCTCCACGAATAATTTCCAAAGCTGAACTCAATTGACCTTTACCACCATCAATGATTATCAAATCTGGTAAATCATTTTTATCAATGCCTACATATCTGCGAGTAGTTACTTCCCTCATCGACATAAAATCATCTGGTTTTCCTTCAGTAGAATTTATCTTAAATCTACGATAAGAATTTTTATCTGGCTTGCCATCTTGAAATACTACCATAGAAGCTACTGTTTCTGAACCTTGAATATGTGATATATCAAAACATTCCATACGCATTGGTGGCTTAGGTAAATTTAAATATTTTTGTAAATCATAGACAGCACCTAAACTACGAGCCTTCATATCTTTTAATTTTTGCTCTTGCTCTAATAAATATTTTTCTGCATTTTCTTTTGCCATCGTCAAAATATCTTTTTTCACACCACGTTTAGGCAATAAAATTTTTGTCTTTTTCTTTTTTTCTGTCCAAAGCCATTCTTGCAATAATTCTATTTCTGCTATCTCTTCTGGTATCAATATTTCTTTAGGAATATCCACCGCATCATTATAATATTGTTTCAAAAAGGCTGTTATAAGATTTTTTTCATCATCATCTTCATCATTTAATAAAAATTGATTGCGACCTAACATTTTACCATTGCGAATAAAAAATATCTCTATACAAATTCCATAATTAGCTCTAGCGATACCAATAGCATCTATATCACCATCATCTAATAATATCTTTTGTTTTTCCATTATCTTGCGCACAGCTAATAATTGGTCTCTCAATCTAGCAGCTTTCTCAAAATCTAAATTCTGTGCTGCCATCTGCATTTTTTTCGCCAAATTCTGCTCTACAACTTCACTTTTACCTTCTAAGAATAAACATACTCCATCTACCATCTCTTTATAAGTATCTTCATCAATATAATTAGCACAAGGAGCTAAACATCTTTTTATATGATATTCTAAACAAGGTCTATCTGCTAAATGCTTGCAAGTTCGCAAAGGGAATAATTTACGCAATAAATTTAAAGTTTCCTTCATTGCTGTAGAACTTGTATATGGGCCAAAATATCTTGAGCCATCTTTGATAAGGCGACGGGTAGTTACTATTCTTGGATATTTTTCATTTAAAGTAATCTTTAAATAGGGATAAGTCTTATCATCACGAAGCATAATATTATATTTAGGATGATGTTTTTTTATCAAATTACATTCTAAAATTAATGCTTCTAATTCATTATCTGTAACTATTGTCTCAAAATCTTCTATATGCGACACCATAGCAATTGTTTTTGCTGAATGATTTCTACTCGATTGAAAATATTGTCGCACACGATTTTTTAAATTAATCGCTTTACCTACATATATAATCTGTTTTTGCTTATTTTTCATCAAATAAACACCTGATTTTGTAGGCAATAATTTTAATTTTTCTTGTAATACTTCATTAATCATCATTTTATATTCTCTTTAATCTAATTATATTTATATTAAAACTCATTGCATTTTTAATTTTAAAGCCAAAATACCCAAATATTCACGAATAGCCATACAAGATGTATTTAAACTACCATTATTAGGTAAGAAATTAAAAATACTAAAGACTAACTCATCACTCATTTGATAATCTGCTACATATGGTGTAGCTTCAATTCCTTCACGTGCAAATATTTCCATTGCTCTTAACAAATGAAAGCCTGATGTAATTACTAATGGCTTAGTAAAATTATATTCTTCCATTATAACTTTGCTATTTTGCACATTCTCTACTGTATTTCTGCTCTGATTTTCTAATATCAAAGCTTGCGAATTTACGCCCATACCTTCAAATATACGCTTTTCAATATCAGCTTCTCGTCCTGTATCTTCAAACACCTTTCCGCCAGATAAAATAATAGGAATATCCAATTCTTTTTGCAATCTCATAACTGTAATCATGCGATTAGCTACATATCCTGAAACTTGCCCTTCGCCATCAATATCTGCTACATTTATCGCACCGCCACCTAGCATAATTATCACATCATTTTTATATTGTTTTAACTGTTCAATAGTTTTATTTTGATAAAAATTCTCCAATGGCTTAACTAAATGATAAGCTATAAAATTTGTAGATAACAAATAAAACAATAAAGTAATCATGCTTAAAATATATTTACCTTTAATTTTTTTCCAGTATAAATAAATATTGAATAAAATCAGAAGTGATATAAATCCTCCTGGTGGAATTATAAAAGCATAAAAAATCTTGACTAAATAAAGCATAAATATACCTCCTATAACGCACTTTCTCCCTTAAAAATTATAAATATAACAAAATTATCGTTAATTTCTTCATTAATTTTCATTGTAAAAATATCTATTATTTGTTATAACAGTATATAAGGAGGGGATTATCATCGAAGTTTCTCTAGAAATAATTCAACAAACAGACGAATTAGTTCATCAACTATATCAAACAACACGTGCTATGTCAAAAAGTGTAAATCGTGCATTATACAGTACAAATATCTATGGTTCTGAATGGACTATCTTAAAAACAATTCACGATCAAGGCACTATGACACAGACAGCACTTGCTAACTATTTAAATATTGAACCTGCTACAATCTCTAAAACAATTCGTCAGCTAATGAAAAAAAATCTTATCATGCGTCAAAGTGGTGAGGATAAACGTGAAAAATATATTTATCTCACACCATTGGCGATTGAACAATATAATGAATGGTTTGAAGTTATCGCTCAAAATTGTCGCCGAGTATTAGAAGCTGTCAATGTAGAAGAACAAAAAATACTAATGGGTTTATTGAGCAAAATAAAAAATAAAATCAATGATGACATTTAACTTTTAAAACATAATTATCATAAATAGTATAAATAATAAAGAAGGGCATTATCTTATAAAAGTTAATGCCCTTTTTATTTATCATTTTGTAGCTGCGCGAATAATTGATTGTGCAACTTCTTTTATTGTTTTTCGTTTTGCCATACTATATTTTTGTATTCTACGATAAGCTTCACTTTCAGACAAATTATAAGCCTCCATCAAAATACCTTTTGCTCTATCTAATAATTTTCTCATTTCTAGTGAATTTTTTATATCATCTAATTCACTTTCTAATTGTTTAATTTCATTAAATCTAGATAGTGCAATTTCTATTGCTGGAAACAAATTACTTGGCTTTATTGGTTTTACCAAATAAGCTAGAACACCTGAATTCTTAGCTTTTTCTACAATGTCTTTTTGGCTAAAAGCTGTAAGCAAAATAACAGGAGCTAATTTTTGGTCAGAAATTCTCTTTGCAGCTGTAATCCCATCCATTTCTGGCATTTTTATATCCATAATCACTAAATCAGGTTTTAATCGCTGCGTTAATTCTATAGCCTTTAATCCATTAAAACATTCTCCAACGACTTCATGCCCAGCTTCTTCTAACATTTCTTTCAAATCCATACGAATGATTGATTCATTATCAGCAATCACAATTTTTAACTTAGACATCAACTTCACTCTCCATTAAAAATTTATAGGGAATAGCTATCTTGGCATGAACCCCATTATCATTATATAAGTCAAAAGAACCATTCATATCTCCTTCAATTAAAGTTCTCACAATTTGAAGTCCTAAAGATTTTGTCGGTAAATCAAAAAAAATCTCTGGTAAACCATTACCATTGTCATACAATTCTATTATATAGGCTTCATCACTTTGACTTATTTTAAGACCAATTTTACCATAATTTCTGCCTAAAAATCCATGCTCAATTGAATTTAAAATCAATTCATTTATGATCAAAGCTAAATTACTAGCTTGTTTTGATGGTAAAATTATTGTCTCTCCAATAAATTCTGTCTCCAATTTAAAATGACTATCTAACATATTTTGCTGAATTAATTGCAAAATATTTTTTGTTACTTCCATTACATCTATATTTTCATCACCTTGTTGTGATAAAAATTCATGCACAACTGATATACTTAAAATACGATTTACACTTTCCTTTAAAGCTTCTTTTACTTCCATTGAATTTGAGCGTCTAGCTTGTAATCTAAGTAAACTAGCAATAGTTTGCAAATTATTTTTTACGCGATGATGAATTTCTTGTATCACTGCTGATTTTATTTTTAATTCTTTATCCTTTTTTCTAATTTCAGTAACATCAGATAAAATCACTATACGTGTCAATAAATTGCCTGCTTCATTGATTGGAATGTCTCTTCTAATCAATACTAAATTTCCCACTTCAATTTCTTTTTCATAAGGACATCTAGGCAAAATAGTTTCTTTTCTAATATGTAAAGTCAACTGTCTATCAAAGAGATGACAACCTAACAAATTACTAACACCTAAAACATGATATATTCTTGAAGCTACCATATTAGCAAAAATAATACGTTCATTTTTATCTGTAATGATAATCCCATCTCGTGAAGAAATTGCTCTATACATTTTATTATCTGCTTTTTTAGGCGCATTTTCCAAAATAATAAAGGCAGTTTTCAAAAGACGAGTAAAACCTCTTGTTTGTGTATCTTCATAATTTATCTCAAAACAAATAACAGCTATTACTTCATAATCAACGACAATCGGTATAGTATACATTTGATAAAATTTACCAAAATCTAATTCTCTTTGACCTTCATATTTTGATTTAAATTTAATAGTTTTATCAATTAAAGGCTCTTGTACTTTAGGAATTTCCTTCCCTATCAATGATTGTTTTATAGGATTATACGTAGTATGTGGTTCAAATTCAGAAACAACAGTGAAATAATTTTCTTTTTGGGAAAATGTATACATAGCTACATGTGCATGTACCAAATCAGAAACTAAAGGTAATACTGTATTAATTCTTTGTAAAAAATTAGCTTTCATAGCGGATAAATTAGTAAATTGTCTACAATTATTCAAAAAAGACATTATTCTTCACTTCACTTTCTTTAATTTATGCTTTTATTTATTTTTATAAAGAAAAAAGGAGACCTATCGTCTCCTTTGTATTAAATTAAATTATGTTTAATTTAATTTATGTAATTATAAAACTCTACGTGCTCCAATATAGCAAGATGCCCAATAAGAACTACTTAAAGAATCGACAACTACTCCACGGCTAGAAGAAGCATTAATAAAATTACCATCACCCATATAGATACCTACATGAGATGCTCCATAAGTATAAGTAGAGAAAAATACTAAATCACCAGGCATAAGGTTATCATAAGATACTGGTGTACCTATTTCAAATTGTACATTTGCTGTACGTGGAAGAGAAATACCAGCTGTAGCAAAAACATAACGCGTAAAACCAGAACAATCAAAACCGCTTGGAGTTGTACCACCAAATACATATGGCACGCCAATATAATTCAAAGATGAATTAATGATACGTTTTGCAATGTAATTAGAACTACGGCTTACTACAGGCATGTTACGTCCCATCAATGTTTGATATGTCATAGCGCCAACTAAACCATCATTATCCAAACCATTAGCTGATTGGAATGCTGCCACTGCAGCTTGTGTAGCTGGACCGAAATCTCCATCTGCTGTTACATCATAACCCTGACTTGCCAATGCTGCTTGAATTTCAGCGATTTCTGCACCTTGGTCTCCTAAACGGAAAGAAGATGCGCTAGCAATAGCACTCATACAGATCAAACACAAAGATAAAACTAAAACACGGACAACTTTACTCAAAAAAAAGACTCCTCTCAAAATCGCCTACGAGGTTAGCTGACGGGTTAGGACAGAGAAGGAAAGACTATCCATCTAAAATTTCAGTAAATTCTACCAAAATAAATTAGATTCACCCCCAAAAATTGGTTCTCCCGCTCCTGAGCTGGATTCGGCTTTCTATTTTTATTTTTTTATTACGCTCATAATCTATATTTTACACTATTTTATTAAAAACCTCAACCTATAATCAATAATTTTTATCATTTAGTTTAGTTCCTATATAATAATTAAACTAATTTCAACTGTTTTCATTATACTTAAGAAATTTTTTATTTAATTAAACAAAAGACATTGACATTTTGTCTAAATAGTGATACATTCTTAATTAGAAGTTAGCACTCACTATTATAGAGTGCTAACAATAGGGGTGAAAGAAATGCTAGATGAAAGAAAGCAACGCATTCTCCGAGCCATTGTAGATGACTATATATCTACTGCAGAGCCAATAGGCTCCCGAACAATTGCTAAGAAATATAGTTTGGGAATTAGCCCTGCGACAATTCGTAATGAAATGGCAGATTTAGAGACACTTGGTTATATCAAGCATCTCCATACCTCATCTGGGCGTATCCCCTCATCAAAAGGTTATCGTTTTTATGTTGATGACTTATTAACATTAGAACAAATGTCGGAGAATGAGATATCTCTTATCAATAATTGGTATGCTACTAAGGTACGTTCTGTTGAAGAAATTTTCCGTGAAACTTCACGTATAATCTCTCAACTGACAAAAAATGTATCTTTAGTTTTAGCTCCACAATTAACGCAAACAGCTTTTCAGTATTTGCGATTTTTACCACTTAATGAACATCAAGTAATAGCTGTCATCATGACAGATGCTGGTTTTATTGATAACAAAATTATCGATATTCCAAGTGGTATTTCTTTTGAGGATTTTGATAATATCGCTAGTATCTTTAATCATTATCTCAAAGGTAAGCGTCTATCAGATATTAGTATGGCATCAATTCGCAAAATTCGTGGTGAAACTGTTAATTCCACAGTTTTCAATGCTATCATTAATATTATAGATGAAGCATTAGCCAAAGATAAGCAAGAACGACTTTATCTAGGTGGTGCAAGAGAATTAATGGAACAGCCTGAATTTCATAATATAGATAAAGTAAAAAAACTATTATCTATGTTTGAAGAAAAACAACTTTTATATGATATTTTACATGCACAAAAAGATGAAAGTTTAGCTGTTACCATTGGTCAAGAAAACAAATATAATGATATTAAAGATTGCAGTATTATCAGTGCCACATATCATTTAGATGGTAAACCAATTGCCACATTAGCTGTTTTAGGTCCAACACGTATGGATTATGGCAAAATAATTTCTTTATTAAAATTTATGAATGCTAATCTTGCTGATATTTTCCATAGATTTCATTTGTAATCTATAAAGATTAAACTATTTATTATTAACTAAGAAGGTGGTTGATTCATGGCTACTCCAGAAGAAACTAAAGAAACTATGCAGACTGAAACTACTTCTGATAATGAAGTTAAAGAAACAGTAGAAGAAACTACTACTGAGACTGCTGTAGAAAATGATGAAGCAACTTTTGATACAATAAAAAAAGAACTTGAAGCTCAAAAAGAATTATTACAGCAAAGCGAAGACCACTATAAAAGATTGCAAGCTGATTTTGCAAACTTCCGTCGTCGCAATGAAAAAGAACGTGAAGAATTATCTAGTGTAGTCCTTCAAGGATTAATTAAAGATTTATTACCTATCATTGATAATTTTGAACGTGCTTTAGCTGTTGAAGGAGCTGCTGGTACTCCTCTTCATGACGGAATTTCCATGGTTTACAACCAATTAATGGAATCTTTGAAGAAAAATGGTCTTGAAGTTATTAAAGCTGCTGGTGAAAAATTTGATCCTAATTTCCATCAAGCTGTAATGCGCATTCAAGACCCTGAAAAAGAAGATGATACCATCGAAGAAGAATTCCAAAAAGGTTATATGGTACAAGGTCGAGTAATTCGCCCAAGTATGGTAAAAGTTGTAGCTAATTAATCATTTAATTAACTATAATTAATATAAAATATTTTATTAAATTGCATAACACTTATATTTATATATAGATGTTTTTAGGAGGAATTTATAATGTCCAAAGTAATTGGTATTGACTTAGGTACTACTAACTCTGTAGTCGCTGTTATGGAAGGTGGCGAACCTACAGTTATTACAAACCCAGAAGGTAGCAGACTTACTCCTTCAGTTGTAGGTTTCACAAAAGATGGTGAACGTCTTGTAGGTCAACTTGCAAAACGTCAAGCCGTTTCCAATCCAGATAGAACAATCGCTTCAATCAAACGTCATATGGGCGAAGTTAATTATAAAGTAAATATTGATGGTAAATCTTATACTCCACCAGAAATTTCTGCTATGGTTCTTCAAAAATTAAAAGCTGATGCAGAAAAATATCTTGGCGAAAAAGTAACTCAAGCAGTTATCACTGTTCCTGCTTACTTCAACGATAGCCAACGTCAAGCAACTAAAGATGCTGGTAAAATTGCAGGTCTTGATGTTCTTCGTATCGTAAACGAACCAACTGCTGCTGCTCTTGCTTATGGTCTTGATAAAGGTGAAGATGGTACAATCTTAGTATTCGACTTAGGTGGCGGTACATTTGATGTATCTATCCTCGAACTTGGTGATGGCGTATTTGAAGTAAAATCCACTAATGGTAATACTCATTTAGGTGGCGATGACTTTGACCATGCAGTAATGAATTGGATGGTAGAAGAATTCAAAAAATCCAACGGCATTGACTTATCTCAAGATAAAATGAGTGCTCAACGTCTTATCGAAGCTGCTGAAAAAGCAAAAATCGAACTTTCCAGCATGACTTCTACAAATATCAACTTACCATTCATCACTGCTGATGCAACAGGTCCAAAACACTTAGATTTAACTCTTACTCGTGCAAAATTTGATGAATTAACAGCAGATCTTGTTGAAGCTACAATCGAACCAACTCGTAAAGCTATGGCTGATGCTGGTTTATCCGTTTCCGAAATCGATAAAATCATCTTAGTTGGTGGTTCTAGCCGTATCCCTGCTGTTCAAGAAGCTATTAGAAAATATCTTGGTAAAGAACCAAATCATGGTGTAAACCCTGATGAATGCGTTGCAGTAGGTGCAGCTATTCAAGCTGGTATCTTAGCTGGTGAAGTTAAAGACGTATTACTTCTTGATGTAACTCCACTTTCCTTAGGTATTGAAACATTAGGTGGTATTTGCACAAAAATCATTGAAAGAAATACTACTATTCCTACTTCTAAAAGCCAAGTATTCTCTACAGCTGCTGATAATCAGCCTGCAGTTAGCATTCATGTTCTTCAAGGTGAACGTGAAATGGCAGCAGACAATAAAACTCTCGGTCGTTTCGATTTAACAGACATTCCACCAGCTCCAAGAGGAGTTCCTCAGATCGAAGTTAAATTCGATATCGATGCTAACGGTATCGTTCATGTATCTGCAAAAGACCTCGGTACTGGTAAAGAACAAAATATCACTATTCAATCTGATAGCGGTATGAGCAAAGAAGATATCGACCGCATGGTCAAAGAAGCTCAAGCTCATGAAGCTGAAGATAAAAAACGTAAAGAAGAAGTAGAAACTAGAAATAATGCTGATTCTTTAGTATTCCAAGCTGAAAAAGTAATCAAAGATTTAGGCGATAAAGCTGATGCTAATACTGTAGCTAAAGTAAAAGATGGCATTGAAGGCGTTAAAAATGCTCTCAAAGGTACAGATATTGAAGCAATCAAAAAAGCTATGGAAGAATTACAAAAACCTCTTTATGAATTAAGCGCAGCTGCATATCAGCAGGCTCAGCAAGCTCAACAACAAGCTGGCGGAGCAGGTGCTAATGCACAGCAACAGACTCAGACAAAAGATGATGACAATGTTGTTGACGCTGATTTTAAAGATGTAACTGATAAATAATTTAAGTTTAATTAATATAAGAAATATTAATATAAGAAATTCGATGCACATAACTCCAGTTAATCCTTAGCTGGAGTTATGTCAATTAAGCATAAAATCTTTATTTAGGTTTAGGTGGTGCAAAGTGAGTACAAAACGCGATTATTATGAAGTCTTAGGCGTAAGTAAAAATGCTACAGAAGCAGAAATAAAAAAAGCCTACAAAAAAATGGCTCGAAAATATCACCCTGACCTCAATCGTGATAATCCAAAAGAAGCCGAAGAAAAATTCAAAGAAGTAAATGAAGCTTATGAAGTTTTATCCAATCCACAGAAAAAAGCTCAATATGACCAATTTGGTCATGCAGCTTTTGATGGTACTGGTGGAGCTGGCGGTGGCTTTGGCGGTTTCGGCGGTTTTGGTCAAGGTGGCTTTGGTGGAGAAGGTTTTGGCGATATCTTTGACATGTTCTTTGGCGGTGGTGGTGCTGGCGGTTCTGCTCGCCGTCGTGGCCCAGAACGTGGTTCTGATTTACGCTATAATTTATCTATTTCCTTTGAAGAAGCTGCATTTGGTAAAACAGTAGAACTCAATATTCCTCGTACAGAAAAATGTTCTAGTTGTAATGGTACAGGTGCTGCTGCTGGTACCCATCCTGAAACTTGCCCTGATTGCCATGGTACAGGTCAAGTACAATTCACTCAAAATACACCATTTGGTCGCATGGTAAATCAGCGTACTTGTTCCCGTTGCAGTGGTACAGGTGAAATCGTTAAAACACCATGTAAAGATTGTAATGGTAAAGGTGTTAAATCTGTTCGCTCTAAAGTTGAAGTTAAAATCCCTGCTGGTGTAGATACTGGAAACCGTATCCGTGTAGCTGGTGAAGGTGAAGCAGGTGTTCGTGGCGGATCTACTGGTGATTTATACGTATATATCACAGTAAAAGACCATAAATTCTTCAAACGTGAAGGCACTGAAATCATCTGCGAAGTTCCTATCACTTTTGTACAAGCTTCCTTAGGCGATACTATAGAAGTGCCAACTCTTGATGGTAAAGTAGAAATGAAAATACCAGCTGGTATCCAGTCTGGTACAATAATGCGTTTAAAAGGAAAAGGTATTCCATTCCTTCGCGGTGCTGGTCGTGGCGATCAACATGTTCGCATTAAAGTTTTAACTCCACAAAAACTTACTGACAGACAAAAAGAACTTCTTCGTGAATTTGCTGGTATTAAAAATGATAAAGCAAATCCAGAACAAGAAAGCTTCTTTAAGACTTTAAAAAATCTCTTTAAATAAAAAAATGACTCCTAGTAATTATAACTAGGAGTCATTTTTTATTATTTATTTTTATCTATAAATTCTAAAGCCATTTCCGCATTTGACCTTGCTAAACTACGCAATTTAGCCATTCGCTTCAAATTCTGATTGCGATATATTTCTTTATTATTCCATTTAGCATTAATTTCTTGCATCAAAGCTTCCACTGTTACATTCTCTAAATCGCCTACAACATCTTCATCAATGGATTTTAAAAATCTATCAATTTTAGGATCATATGATATACCTATCATTGGCGTGCCCATCACACCTGCAAAAATCAATGCATGAAGGCGAATGCCAATCATTAAATCCATATTTCCTACTAATGACATTAATTCCCTTGTTGTAAAATCTTCTTTCAAGATACATGCCGGCTGTTTCATTTTAGCTACAATTTTTTTAGCAGCCTTTACATCTTCTGGATATTGCATTGGCATAAAAACAATCTGAGCATTTAATTTCGTTACTGCTTCATCAGCCACTTCTGCTAAGACGTCTTTATAATGTTGCCATTCACGCCATTCACGCACAGATATACCAATTATCGGCTTAGTGAGTGAAATATGTGATTTCTTAAAAATCTCTCGCCCACTTTTTTTATCTACTGCATTTATTGCTAACACTGGGTCTGCTGTAGCTTTTATCGGTGGTTTTACAATCTTAAGCATATCTAGTTCTTTTAATGAATCTTTATCGCGAACTGTAATCAAAGCACTATGATTACCAAACCATCTCATCAAGCGTCTTGCGAATTTACCATAAATAGGGCCAATACCTTGAGCATATAACATTATTGGTGTATGAACTAATTTAGCTAAAAATAATACACCCATATAATAATATAAACTTCGACCGCTAGTTACATTTTGTAATAAGCTACCGCCACCACTTATAAGTAAATCCGCCTTTTTCAACACTTTCAAAATATCTACTACATTTAACCAATTAACTGCATCAACACTATGGCGTTTTCTTGTATATTCTGGGTCTGATGAAATAACTGTAATATGAAGTTTTGGATTAAGCTCTGAGAATACTTCTAACATTGCAGATAGCATAGCTTCATCGCCTGCATTTTTAGAACCATAATACCCAGAAATTACAATATTATTCATTCAAAGACTTACTCCTATCTGTTGAAGATGCAATATATTGCCATAAATACAATGCACCCATGACAACACAGCCTATGACAGCACCCCATAAAGCACCATCAAAACCTCTCATTAATGACATAAATACCGGCGTACGCATATGTGCAAAAGTTTCTACCATAGAACCTTGTCCAATAGTCGCTACTATAGATAAAATAAAGAAGATAGCTGCTGGCCACTTACGATACCATGCCATGATCATTATTATAAACGCTGGATGACCAATAAAAATTTCTTTTGAACGAGGTCTTGCATAAAACGCTTGTTCTAAGAAAGCTCTTATTTTCAATTCTATGCCAGGAACAGGAACGCCAGCTGTATGACCGGAACGACCGATAAAGATAACAGCTACAATCATAGCTATCAAAAATCCTACTAAAGCTTTTACAGATACAGTCATATTCAATATACGTTTAGCCTGTTCTTTAAAAGCTGGTGGTGTTAATAAATTATCACCGAATATATCAAAACGTTGCATAAAGGCTATAGCCACTAAAATAATTGGCAATACAAATGTTAACTTGATACCACGGAAAATACTCATTTCCAAGAAGAATTCTACATCAGATAAAATACCAGATAAGAACATTGCCCCCATCATAGAAACAACACTTGCACAGACAATAGCCTTCACTGCTTTTAATAATAATGGACCAAATTTTAATTTACCAATTAGACGATTTCTACGAATTACATCTAATTGACTTATCATACCAATAGCAGGGAAAACATTTGCCGCAGCTAAAGCAGCCATTATACGAATTGTAGAGCCCTTTCCTATCAATACTGGAACAGCTGTTATTACAAAGCAAATTGCTAATAAAATATACTGTTTTTTATTTGATAAGCTTGGGTAAACCAAAGAAATATACAATACACAAGCACTACAAATACCTAAAAGCATTATAACTTGCAAAATTGTATTGCCAAAAAATGGCTCAAAATGACTAGCAGGTCCAATAGTGAAACCTTTAGATTCAAGTTTTGCTTTTGTATCTGAAATATATTTCATATTTGTAGCTAATAAGGACATATCACCTTCAGGTTTTTCATAAATACGCATTAAATCTATACGTATATTACGTTCTTCATCAGTGTTTGCCCAACGCTCAACAGCTACATCCATTTTCAATTTTGGCTGTTCATCTTTTGGTATAGTATATAATCTAGCGACTTTATAGTCTAAACCTCTAGCAATATCATATAAACCATCTTGTGGATAAAATTGCAATTGTGTAACATGTTCAATCATACCAAGAGTGATATCTCTTTCTTTCATCAACTCAATAGTACGTTCAGTATTATGCAAACCACCTAATGTTTCAGAACCAGAAAATACTATTTCTGATATTTTGAAATCCTTTAAACGGTCAAAAACTGCATTGATATCATCATCTGTTACATTCTTATAGTTACTAGGTCTAGCCAACACATAAAAACCTGCATCATTAACAGCCTTCATTTCATCAGTTGGCATTCCTAAATTCATTTTTAATAACTCTGTATAATTAGCTTTTACTGCTAATATTTCTTGATTTCCTAAATCTAGAACATTTACTCTCTCTTTGCCTAAGCGTCTAAATAAATCTTCTTTTACTTCTGTATATGTTTGCTTATCATGTCCTACAACATATACTTCGTCAGCTTTTATAGTACCTTGCTGAACTAAAGTACGCCATGCAGGATCACTTAAAGTTCCACTATAATAATTTTCTAGTACAGAACTACCTGCAATAGCCATAGCTTTGCCATTTTTATTCAATTTTTCAAATGTAGTTTCATATACAGCAAGTGAAGAAATGCCTGCCTGTTTTGCTTGAGATAATACTTCCTCTACTGGTATTCCTTCTAACTGAGCTAATTTAACCATATCTTCATAATCAATGGCTAAATCCACTGTCATATTTGCTTTTTCTACACTATTACGTTGAATATTTACACCAATAGCAGCTATTAGGCCAATTATTATACAAACAATCAACAAACGATTATATTTAAACTTTGTCAATCTCTATTCCACCTTACTTATTACTTATTGATGCCTGCCTCAATAAGTACTTGACCATTTTGCTGTTCTACTCTAGTAAATTTTGCACCTTCTAAAGGTAATTTATCTGTTGAAACTAAGAATATATCTTTGGTGAAACTTATACCAATTTTACCAAACAATCTGTTTTCTGTATTAGCATCTGTAATGCGGAAAAGTAAATTTTTTCCTTCCACTACAATAATACCTTTTACATTGATAGTTGCTTCTTGCCCTAAGAAAGAAATTTTTCCTGTAGCTTCAACATTATCAGGTGTAATTTTTACTGCTATATCAGAAATTTTATCTACTTCTTTTGCTAATAATTGGGCTAAATTATTTTCATCAATTAGACCTGTTATTGTTAAATTATCAGCTGAGTTTATCACCAATCTACGAGCTAATAATAAATCTTGTACGCTAATCTCTATATTTTCGCCCTTTAAAGATAACTCATTTAAATTTACCTTATCTAATTTTATATTTGTAGCTTCAATATCTATATTATCTACTTGACCAAATAGCATCATAAAGCTAGGTGATGTTTCTATATTGGCATTAACAGAATCAGTTTGTAAACTTCTTTCTATACGTCCAGATATTTGATTACTTATATATGTTGGTAATATATAAGTTGCACCTGCCAATGCTATTACAACTACAAGGATTAAACCAATTAATAATTTTCGCAAATTCAAGATACCTCGTATTTTAAATTATATGATTAGCTTTTGCATGTAGATAAGATTCAATAAATTTATTGATATCTCCGTCCATTACGCCTTGTGTATCACTTGTTTCTGTATTTGTTCTATGGTCTTTTACTAAGTTATATGGGTGGAATACATAAGAGCGAATCTGACTACCCCATTCAATTTTTTGCTGGTCACCTTCAAGTGCTGCAAGTTCTTTTTCTTTCTTCTCCATTTCAAGTTCAAAGAGTCTAGCACGAAGTAAACGCAAACATTGTTCACGGTTTTGTAACTGAGAACGTTCACTTTGACATTGTGCTACAACACCTGTTGGAATATGTGTCATACGTACAGCAGAGTCAGTTTTATTGATATGCTGTCCACCTGCACCACTTGCACGATAAGTATCTACACGTACATCAGCCATATTGATATCCACTTCTACATCATCATCAATTTCTGGCATAACATCACAAGCAGAGAAAGATGTATGTCTACGAGAGTTAGCATCAAATGGAGAAATTCTAACTAAACGATGAACGCCTTTTTCTGATTTTAAATAGCCATAAGCATTATGACCTTTAATCAATAAAGTAACAGATTTTACCCCAGCTTCATCACCTGGCAATAAATCTGCTGTTTCTACGCTAAAGCCATTGCGTTCTGCCCAACGTCCATACATGCGTAATAACATCTGTGTCCAATCTTGCGCTTCTGTTCCGCCAGCACCTGCATGTAGAGTCAAAATTGCATTATTAGCATCATATTTTCCTGATAATAATAATTCTAATTCCAACTGTTCTATAGCTTCATTGATTTCTTTAATCTCTGCTTCTACATCATCGCAAACAGTTTCATCTTTATCTTCCATGCCCATTTCCCATAAAATCTGCATTTCTTCAAATTTATGGAGAATGTTTTTATATTTGTCTACACCAGCTTTGACACCATTTAATTCTTGAGTGATTTTTTGGGCTTGGTCTGGATCGTCCCAAAAAGTAGGTTCACCCATTTTATATTCTAGCTCAGCAATTTTTTCTTCTTTGCGAGCGATGTCAAAGTGAATCCCCCATTTCAGTGAGCTTTTTTTCTATCGCTACAATCGTAGTGTGTAAATCTTCTAGCATCATTTCACTTCCTTTTTTATTTTTAACTAAAATAAATAAAATTATTTATAGGCAAAAGCTCTATTAAATTAAATAAAAATAGAGCTTTTCCTTATCATTATATATTAATTATTTATTTTTGCCACAACAGTTTTTATATTTTTTACCGCTACCACAAGGACAAAGGTCATTTCTACCTATATTATTGCTTTTTGCCTGTGGGGATTTAGAAATACTTTCACCATGATTTACAGTTGCATTTTTCAAACGGTCTTCTGGCTGTGGTTGTTCACGAACAACATTTACACGATACATCAATTTTGCAATATCTTCTTGAATATTATCGATCATTGCTTGGAACATATCATGACCTTCAATTTTATATTCAACTAATGGATTTCTTTGACCATAAGCACGCAAGCTAATACCTTCACGAAGCATATCCATATGATCTAAATGTTCCATCCATTTATTATCTACAACTTTAAGCATAATGATGCGTTCTAAATCACGCATTACTTCACTACCGAATAATTTTTCACGATTATCATAATTATCTTTAGCCACTTTATATAAAGTTTCTTTTAATTCATCACGACTCATCGCTTCTAATTGTTCTTTTACTAGAGTTCCTTTTGGTGCATAAATATCTTCTGCTTCTTGGATTAAACCTTCTAATGTCCATTCTTCTGGATAAAGTTTTTCATTAGCATATCTATCCATCTGACTGTCAATTATACGTTTAACCATTTCAATGATATTTTCATAGAGATTTTCACCAAGTAAAATCTTACGACGTTGGTCATAGATAACTTCACGCTGTTGATTCATGACATCATCATATTCAATGACATGTTTACGAATATCGAAGTTACGTGCTTCAACTTTTTTCTGTGCCTGTTCAATGGAACGAGTAACTAATTTATGTTCAATAGGATCATCTTCACCCATGCCAAGTTTTTCCATGATATTGGCGATATTGTCAGAACCGAATAGACGCATTAAATCATCTTCTAAGGATAAGAAGAAACGTGATGCACCTGGGTCACCTTGACGACCAGCACGACCACGTAACTGATTATCAATACGACGAGATTCATGACGTTCTGTACCAATTACATAAAGACCGCCAACTTCTGCTACGCCTTCACCTAAGCTGATATCTGTACCACGACCAGCCATATTAGTGGCAATAGTTACAGCACCTTTTTGACCTGCATCTTTAATGATTTCAGCTTCCATTTCATGATATTTAGCATTTAATACTTTATGGTCTATACCTTGTCTTTTCAATTGTGCACTTACTTCTTCAGATTGAACGATAGAAGTTGTACCTACTAAGACTGGCTGACCTTTAGCATGACATTCTTTTATTGTATTGATTACTGCTTTCATTTTAGCTTTTTTAGTTTTATAAATAACATCAGGATAATCAATACGTTTAATAGGTTTATTTGTAGGTACTACAATTACTGGTAATTTATAAATCTTTAAGAATTCATTTTCCTCTGTTTTTGCTGTACCTGTCATACCAGCTAATTTTTCATACATACGGAAATAATTCTGGAAAGTAATTGTTGCTAAAGTTTGAGATTCACGCTGAATTTTTACACCTTCTTTAGCTTCAATAGCTTGATGTAAACCTTCAGAATAACGTCTACCAAACATCAAACGACCTGTAAATTCATCGACAATGACGATTTCACCATCACGAACAACATAATCGCGGTCGCGTTTCATCATTGCTTTGGCACGAAGTGCTTGTGTAAAGCAGTGAGACATTTCTATATTAGCACTATCATATAAGTTTTTAATATTTAATGCTTTTTCTACTTTTGCTACAGCAGAATCATTAGGAGAAACTGTTTTTTCTTTTTCATTTAAAACATAATCTTCTCCTTCTTTTAAATTTGCTACAGCTTTTGCCATGATAGCATACATATCAGTAGATTTTGCACCAGGACCAGAAATAATAAGTGGTGTTCTAGCTTCATCAATTAAAATACTATCCACTTCATCGATGATAGCATAATTTAATTCACGTTGTACCATCTGTTCTTTAGATACAACCATATTATCTCTTAAATAGTCAAAACCAAATTCATTATTTGTACCGAAAGTAATATCGCAATTATAAGCAAATTTACGAGAAGGAAAATCCATATCATGAGTAATTAAACCAACTGTTAATCCTAAAGAACGATATAATCTACCCATCCATTCGCTATCACGTTTTGCCAAGTAATCATTAACTGTAATCATATGCACGCCTTTACCAGTTAACGCATTTAAATATACAGCTAATGTAGCTACTAATGTTTTACCTTCACCTGTACGCATTTCAGCGATTTTACCTTCATGTAGGCAAATACCACCAATCATCTGTACATCAAAATGACGCATACCAAGCACACGTCTAGAAGCTTCACGAACAGTTGCGAAAGCTTCTGGCAAAATACTATCTAAAGATTCACCATTTGCTATACGGTCTTTAAAATCACTTGTTTTTCCATATAATGAGCCATCGCTCAGCTGTTTCATTTGCGGTTCTAAAGCGTTTATTTTTTCTACAATACCGCGCATACGGCGAATTTCACTTTCATTATTATCGCCTAAAAATCTTTTAATAAAGCCGAACAAAAATCTCAACCCCTAACAAAATCATATTTTAATGTAGTATAACTAAAACATCTAAATCTATTTATCCTAAAAAATCTAAGATAATTTACTATCTACAAATTAAAATATTATAGATGTAAAAATTATATACAAATAAAACTACATCAAATTTTATCAAACAATGCTTAATAAGTCAAAGATAGTCATTATTTTATTTACTTATTTATATAAAAAAATCGAGCTAATTAACTTAGCCCGATTTTATCTCAATGTATTATTGTCTACCTAAAATATATTATACACCAGACTCAATTAAACCATATTTACCATCTTTACGTTTGTAAACAACGTTAACATCTTCAGTTTTATCATCACGATATACGAAGAAATCATGGTTTAATAAATTCATCTGCATAATAGCTTCTTGAACATCCATAGGTTTTACCACAAAACGTTTTGTTTTAATAACAACTGCTTCATCTTCTTCAACAGGTTTTGCAGGTGGAGTCATCATTTCAGTTCTGATACTACCTTCACGGAAACGTTTTTCCAATTTAGTTTTATATTTACGAATCTGACGTTCAATTTTTTCGATAACTAAATCAATAGATGTATACATATCCATTGTTGCTTCCTGTCCACGTAATAAAATTCCCTGAACAGGTACAGTAACTTCTACAATATGACGGTCTTTTGATACTGTAAGAAGGACGGTAATTTCTCCAACATTATCGAAGTATTTTGTTACTTTTCCTACTTTCTTTTCTACATAATCGCGAAGTGCTGGAGTGACTTCAATGTTTTTGCCTCTAATAGTGAATGTTGCCATATGCATTCATCCCCTTTTCTGTATCTTTGATTATATATATTCTACAACTACTATTTCTATTCCTTCTATTTTTTATAAAAATTTTAAAAAATTTTTACAAATTTTATGCATTATTGATTTATACTAATTAATTATCTATATATCTCAATATTTTCTCCTAATAATTTAATAATCTTCCATTATCATTCCATTCTCCATACATAATACCTTTCTTTGTATTTTCAATTAATTTTTCTAATCTTTTTTGAAATAATTGAGGATTTTTCTTTTTTATTTGAATAGTATCTATGCGTACACGTTGATATAATGACGGAAACTTATGGAAAATTGCCCAAACTATCTCATCTTTTTTCAATGCTTCTAATATATCTATATCAATATTAAATCCCTTTTCCGATATATCTGGTAATACTTTTTTACCTGCTTGTGTCATTTTTCCTAACTTTTCCATTCTTCGACAACGTTCTTTATTCAATTCCGACCAGATAGAGCCTTTTTTTCGTGGAGATAATCTTTATTCCATTATCAAGTTTTTTTACCGTACTATCTATCCAACCAAAGCACAAAGCTTCCTCCACAGCATCTATATACCAAAATGTATCATCATTTTGTGGCTTACCTCGTTTTACTATCACCCAACATTCTTTTTGTGTTTCATAATTATTTTCTAGCCATAGTCTTAATTCTTCTTTATTTTTAGCCTTTAATATATTTATAGGTTTTACTTCTTTCATCTTATAAATACTACATTTTGATTATTTTCGATAAATTTTATTATACATCACTAGATAATAATTTATACCTAATTTTATTCTGTTCAAATTAACTAAAAAGCTTTATAATATGCTATAGAATAGGAGAGATAAAAATATGTTAGATACTGATTTATGTTGGTGTGGCAGTAATAAAGCATATAAAGACTGCCATAAACAATTTGACGAACACTTAAATTCCATTAAACTAAAGGCATTCAAAGGTCAAAAAAGACCACCTCGCAATATTATAAAAAATGAAAAAGATATTGAAGGTATTCGCAAAAGTGGCATTATAAATAATGGTGCTCTTGATTTAATAGCTTCTAAAATTTGTGCTGGCATGGATACAGAAACTATCAATTTATTAGCACATAATTATATTGTTGAACATGGCGGTATTCCTGCTTGCTTAAATTATGAAGGCTATCCAAAAAGTATCTGCATATCTATTAATAATGTAGTTTGTCATGGTATTCCTAGTCGCGACATCGTTTTAAAAGATGGCGATATTGTAAATGTAGATGTAACTACTATTCTTGATGGATATTATGCTGATGCTTCTCGTATGTTTATGATAGGCAATGTTTCTAATAAAGCAAGAAAATTAGTAGAAGTTACTAAAGAATGTATGGAAATCGGTATTAAAGCTATTAAACCATGGAGCTTTGTTGGTGATATCGGAGCTGTTGTTGAACATCATGCACATAAACATGGTTATTCTGTAGTTGAAGATTTAGGTGGTCATGGTGTTGGTAAAAAGTTCCATGAAGAACCATTCGTAGCTCATTTTGGTAAAAAAAATACAGGTATGCTTCTCGTTCCTGGTATGGTTTTAACTGTTGAACCAATGATTAATATGGGTGCTCGTCATGTAGTCTTAGACCCAGTAGATGAATGGACAATCTATACAAAAGACGGTTCTTTATCTGCACAATGGGAAAAAACTGTATTAATCACTGAAACTGGTACAGAAATACTTGCTGATTAATACTCAAATTATTAAACTAAAAATGCTTCCTGCTACAAATACAGGAAGCATTTTGTAATATTGCTTAAATTTTATTAAAGGGGTTTTGTAATGACTAATAAACCAATTATTAGTATGGAAAAAGTATTTAAAAAATATGAAAATAATGCTCTAGCTTTAAATGATATAAATGTAGAAATTTATAAAGGGGAATTTGTTTTTATCGTAGGTCCAAGTGGAGCTGGTAAATCCACCTTTATGCGCATGCTTTTACATGAAACCTTGCCTACTTCTGGAACAGTTATCATCAATGGATATAATATCACTAAAATGAAACGACAAGATATTCCTTATTTACGTCGTAGTCTAGGTATCGTTTTCCAGGATTATCGCCTTTTACCAGATAAAACGGTTTATGAAAATATTGCCTTTGCTATGCGAGTTATCGAAGCACCTCGCCGTCTAATACAACATAGCGTAAATAGTGTTTTAGATGTCGTAGGTTTGAAAGATAAATATAATTGTTTTCCTCATCAATTATCCGGTGGTGAACAGCAACGTGTAGCTATAGCTAGAGCTATCGTCAATCAACCTGCTATCGTCATTGCTGATGAGCCGACAGGAAATCTTGACCCAGAAACTACATGGGGCATCATGGAAATATTTTATCGCATCAATAAAGCTGGTACTACAATCGTCATGGCTACTCATAATAAAGAAATTGTAGATACTATGCAGCGACGTGTATTAACTATTGAAAACGGTCAAATTATTCGAGATGTTGCTCAAGGAGGTTATAGTGATGAAGCTTAGTACAAGTGAATATTTTATCAAAGAAGTCTATACCTCTTTTAAACGCAACATTTGGATGACTTTAGCTTCTATTTTTACTGTAGTTCTTTCTTTATTTATCTTAGGTTTTTTCTCTATCGTCATTTTAAATTTAAATAAAATGGCAGACACATTAGAATCACAAGTACAAATAAGCGTATATTTGAAAGATGATTTATCCCAAGAAGAAATCGATGAAACTAAAGAAACCTTGAGTAAAATAGAAGGATTACAAGATATTAAATTCACTACTCGCGAAGAAGCTATGGAAAATTTCAAAAAACGTCTAGGCGACCAACAATTTTTATTAGATGCTTTAGATGATACAAATCCTCTACCTGATTCTTTTTCTTTGACTGTTACTTCTCCTCAGCAAGTAAAAACTATAGCTGATACTGTTGTTGCTCTCGATAGCGTAGAATCTGCTTCCTATAGTCAAGATATCATCAATCATTTATTCAATCTGACTCACTTAATTCGCTTAATTGGTGTAGCTTTAATAATCCTATTGACTGGTGCTGCTATTTTTATCATTTCAAATACAATACGCCTCACTGTATTTGCTCGCAGAAAAGAAATAGCCATCATGAAATATGTTGGTGCAACTGATTGGTTTATTCGCTGGCCTTTCCTTCTTGAAGGCATTTGTCTTGGCTTTATCGGTGGGGGTTTAGCTACTATTTTTCTTTATATAGTCTACAATCAAGTTACTCAAGAAATCTATGAAGCTATGGCATTTTTCCCACTCATTCCGCAACACCCATTCATTAATTATATCAGCCTTGCTATCTTAGTTGCAGGAATTATCATTGGTGCTTTGGGAAGTACCATTTCTTTAAAAAGATTTCTAAAAGTTTAAGGAGCATATTTTAATGAAAAAATTTCTTATTTTATCTTTATTATTATGCTTTTTTATGACAAATACACCTCTTGTTTTTGCCGAAAGCCTTTCTGAAAAACAAGAACGCATTGAACAACAAGCCCAAGAAGAAAAAAATAAAATACAAGAAGCCACTGATAAATTAAACGAGGTTTCTGAAAAAATGCGTATCTTACAAGCAGAATTAGATGAAGCAAATACAGCTTATAATGAAATAAAAGTTAAATTAGACAATGCTAATGAACAGATTGCCCAAAAGGAAAAACAATTAGCAGATACTGAACAATCATTGAAAAAGAACCAGAAATATTTGCAAAAACGTGTACGTGATATCTATATACATGGACAAATTTCTTATCTAGATATTTTATTTGGTGCAAAAGATTTTTCAGATTTTTTGACTAGAATGGATTTAATCAAAAGAATTTTACGCTATGATTATGATTTAATCACTAAAATTCATCAAGAACGCAATAGCATTATACAAACTAAAGCAGAATTAGAAAAAGAAAAAACTGCTACAGAAAAATTATATGACGAAACTAAAACTAAAAAATTTGCTCTTGATGATAAAAAATCCGCTCTTGATAAAATGATAGATAGAATAAAATATGACAAAGAAACATCAGAAAAAGCATATAAAGAACTCATGAATGCATCTGAACAAATTGCTTTAATGATACAAAGACGAGGTGCTTCGGCATATGTCGGCACAGGGCAAATGATTTGGCCTTTAGGTGGCCCTATCACTTCTGAATATGGCTGGCGAACCCACCCTATTTATGGCAATGCTCGCTATCATAGCGGTATTGATATCGGTGGTGATTATGGCATGAATATCTATGCTGCTGACTCTGGTACTGTAACATATTCAGGCTGGATTAGCGGTTATGGCAATACTGTTATTATTGACCATGGAAATGGCGTTTCTACACTTTATGGTCATAATCAATCACTCACTGTAAGTGTCGGTCAAAATATCTCTCAAGGCGATGTTATAGCTCATTGCGGCTCTACAGGAAATTCCACAGGCCCTCATTGTCATTTTGAAGTTCGTGTCAATGGTGAACCTACTAACCCATATGACTATTTATAAATACTAAGTGGTGATATTTTATGAATAAAATTTTAAAAACTATAATTGCAGTATTACTCATAGCAATTATCTCCTCAATTTCTACCTTAGGTTTAATTTATTATGCTCTCGGTTTTAATGAGCAAGGATTTAGCAATCTAATGCGTTTTATTACAGCTTATCGCTTCATTGAAACAAAATATGTCAATGATACTGATGATGTAAAACTAATTGATGGTGCGATTGATGGCATGGTAAAATCCTTAAATGACCCTCATTCCAATTACCTATCACCTAAAATGTATAAAACCTTAATGGAACAAACAGAAGGCTCTTTTGCTGGTATCGGTGTTGTCATGGGTATGGATAATGAACAAAAAATTCATATAGTCGGCATCATGGAAAATTCTCCAGGGCAAAAAGCAGGTCTTCAAGAAGGTGATGAAATTTTAGCCGTTGATGGGGTACCAGTAACTCAAATGGCATTTGATGAAGTAGCTGCCCATGTTCGTGGACAAGCTGGTACCGATGTAGTTTTAACCATTATGCGCGATAATACAAATCAAGATATAACAATTACACGTGACAATATAAAATTAAAAACTGTCGGTCATAAAATGTTAGATAACAATATCGGCTATATTCAAATAGTATCTTTCTCTGAAGACACTGCCAATGAATTTAACGAAGCTTACAATGATTTAAAAAATCAAGGTATGAAGGCACTTGTATTAGATTTACGCAACAATCCTGGCGGACTTTTGACAACTTGTGTTGAAATTGCTAAAAAACTTGTACCTAAAGGAGAAATTGTTTCTATCGTTGATAAACAAGGAAATAAAGAAACATATTCTTCATCTTTAGAAGCTCCTGAATATCCTCTTGTTGTCTTAATCAATAAAAACAGTGCTAGTGCATCTGAAATACTCTCTGGTGCTATTCAAGATACAAAAGCAGGTACAATAATCGGTAATACTTCTTATGGTAAAGGCTCTGTACAGACAATCTTACCTATGTTTGAAGATGATGCTGTAAAATTAACTATTGCTAAGTACTATACACCAAGCGGACGTTCTATAGATGGCACAGGTATCACACCTGATATTGAAATAAATTTAGATGAAAATGCTACTTCAGATACACAATTAGATAAAGCATTAGAAATTTTAAAAGCTCAATTAAATAATAATTAAATATTTTATTTAGGCTATCACTAAAAAATAAATAATATTAGTGATAGTCTTTTATTTTTTTCTAAAATTATAAAAGGATTTTAAAAATTTTCAGAGAATATATTAAATATAGATTTTTAAGATTTTACACCCAGGAGGGATTTTAATATGACAGAATTTAATAGTACACAATTAAGAAACTTAGCATTAGTAGGACATGGCAAATCTGGTAAAACATCAATAGCAGAAAACTGCCTTTTCAAATGTGGTGCTACTAATCGTGTAGGCAAAACAGATGATGGCACTTCCATACTTGATTATGAACCAGAAGAAGTAAAACGCAAAATGACTATTGATTCTAGTCTAGCTTCTTGTGAATGGCAAGGTTACAAAATTAATTTCATAGATACTCCAGGGTATCCTGATTTTACAGGAGAAGTAAAATCTGCTCTTACTGCTTGTGAATCAGCAATCGTAGTAGTTTCTGCTACATCTGGTATCGAAATTGAAACAGATAGAGCATGGAAATATGCTGAAGAATTATCTCTACCACGTGCTATTTTCATCAATAAAATGGACCGTGAACATGCTGATTTTTATAAAGTAGTAGAAGAATTACGTGCTCATTTTGGTAAAGGAATTGTTCCTATTCAAATTCCTATTGGTAGCGAAGCTAGTTTCCAAGGCGTAGCTGACCTTATCACTATGAATACAAAAGTCTTAATCAAAAATAAAGATTTGATTTATGAAATTCCTGAATATATGAAAGATGAAGTAGATACTGCTCGTCATATGCTCATGGAAACTTGCGCTGAATTCAATGATGAATTATTAGAAAAATATCTTGAAGGCGAAGAAATCACTGAAACAGAAGTAGCAGCTGCTCTCATTGAAGGTATCGTAAACGCTAAAATTTTCCCTGTACTTTGCGGTAGTGCTACTAAAGGTATTGGCTTTAGACAATTAATGAACAGTATCATTGAATATATGCCAACTCCTTACTTCCGTGCTTCTATGGGTATTAATCCAAAAAATAATGAACTCATTGAACGCCGTACAGAAGATGCTTTCTCCGGATATGTATTTAAAACAGTTGTTGACCAGTTCATCGGCAGAGTTAGTTACTTAAAAATCTTATCTGGCACTTTAATTGAAAACAGTTCTGTATATAATAGCGTTAGCGAAAAAACTGAACGTATTAGCAGTCTTTATAGTGCTTGTGGTAAAAATCAACAAGCTCAAAAAATTGCTCATGCTGGTGATATCGTAATCATCACCAAACTTCAAGCAACAAAAACAGGTGATACTTTATGTAATGAAGAAGAACCTATCAAATATGAACCTGTTACTCATCCAGCTTCTATGTTTACTATGGCAATCAAAGCAGATAAAAAAGCTGACGAAGATAAAATCGGCAATGCATTAACTCGTCTAGTAGATGAAGACCCTACTTTAACAATCTATAAAAATACAGAAACTGGCGATTTAACTATCAGTGGTGTAGGTGAATTACATCTCGATGTAGCTATTGAAAAACTCTTAAATAAATTTGGCGTTACAGCTAAACTTTATCAGCCTGCTATCGCTTATCGTGAAACTATCCGTGGCACTAGCAAAGTTGAAGGAAAACATAAAAAACAAAGTGGTGGACATGGTCAATATGGCGATATTTGGTTAGAATTTAGCCCTGGTGAATTAGGCAGTGGTGTTACTTTCACTGAAACTATCGTAGGTGGTGCTGTTCCTCGTCAATATATTCCTGCTGTAGAAAAAGGTGTTCGTGAAACACTTCAAACAGGTATTTTAGCTGGTTATCCAATGGTTGATATCAAAGTTAATCTCTTTGATGGTTCTTACCATACTGTTGACTCTTCAGAAATGGCTTTCAAAACAGCAGCAGCTCTTGCTATAAAAAAAGGTATTCCTGAAGCAAAACCTGTACTTTTAGAACCATATTATACTCTAAAAATCACAATTCCAGAATATTATATGGGTGATGTAATCAGTGGTATCAATACAAAACGTGGTCGCATCATCAATACTGAAAGCCCATCTCACGATATCAGCATCATTGAAGCTCAAGTTCCTTTAGCTGAATTATATAAATATGCTACTGATTTACGTTCAGCAACTCAAGGTCGTGGTAGTTATACTATGGAATTTTCACATTATGAAGAAGTTCCTGCTAAAATCAGTGAACAAATAATTGCTGAAAATAATAAATAAAATCTCAAAATAATAAATGAAATGTGAGATAGCCTACATTTTTTGTAGGTCTATCTTGCATTTTTCAGAAAATATATAAAAAAATTAAATTTAAAAATTATACTTGACAATCAACCACAAAAGCTGCATAATATATTATATAAGATACAACTGTAGTGTAGGGATTGGGCTTTTTCCCTTTTTTATTTTGCTATTTAAAGAAAACGTTTACCAAAATGGAGGTATAAAAATGTCTAATATTATCGAATTCTTAAAATCTCAAGAAGCTAAAGAAAAACTTATGAGCCTTTACAATCTTGATGAACAAGCTGTAGATACTCAAGTTAAACGTTATCAAAAATTAGCTGATGCTTTTGCTGAAGTTTATCCTGTTGATAATGCATCTTTCTTCAGTTCTTCTGGTCGTATTGAAATCATTGGTAACCATACAGACCATCAACTTGGTCGTATCGTAGCTGCAAGTATCGACATGGATACAATCGCAATTGTTACTCCTAATGCTGACGGTAAAATTCATGTAAAAAGCTTAGAATATGATGAATTCACTATTGATGTTAATGATTTAGCTGTTAAAGAAGATGACTCTCGTACTGTTAAATTAATCAAAGGTATTCTTGAACGTTTCGTTCAAAATGGCAGAAAAATTGGTGGCTTCACTACATTCATGACAACTACAGTATTAAGTGCTGCTGGTGTTAGCTCCTCTGCTTCTTTTGAAATGCTTATCTGCGCAATTTTAAATGACCTCTACAACAATAACGAAATCTCTACTTTAGAATGTGCTAAAGCTGGTCAATGGGCTGAAAATAACAAATGGGATAAAAAATCTGGACTTTTAGACCAATTAGCATGTGCTACTGGTGGTATGATTACTATTGACTTTGCTAACTATGAAAATCCTGAAGTTGTAAAATTAGATAGTAAAGTTATTCAAGATAAATATGACTTTTTCATCACTCCTACAGGCGAAGATCACTCCGCTCTTGATGGCGAATACACTGCTATCACTGTAGAAATGAAAGCTATCTCCCAATTCTTTGGTAAAGAATACTTAAAAGATGTTAGCATGGACGATATCATGGCAAATCTTCCAGCTCTTCGTGAAAAAGCTGGCGACCGTGCAGTTCTTCGTGCTATCCACTTCATTACAGAAACAGAACGTGTTCGCAAATTAGCTGCAGAAGTTAAAGAACATGATTACACTAACTTTGAAAAAGCTGTTACTGATTCTGGTCTTTCTTCTTGGAGATTTTTACAAAACTGTGCAACACCAGACCCTAAACATCAAGGTATTGCACTCTTCCTCGCTATGAACGAAATTTACTTCCAGAATCATAAAGGTGTATGCCGTGTTCATGGTGGCGGTTTTGCTGGTTCTATTCTTTCTGTTATTCCAAAAGAAGAATCTCCTGCATTTAGAGCATTCCTCAAAGATGTTCTTAAAAATGAATATTATGAAATTCATATGCGTGATGCAGGTAGCGTTAAAGTTTTCTAATTTAGCTCTCTCTAATTCTCTTAATATACAATCTCCAAATAGCAGGCAACATATTTTTGTGTTGCCTGCTATTTATTTTACGATTATATTGATATTTAATAGGCAAATCACAGCTTTTTTGATAAAATAAAATACAACTATTTCCTCAAATATATTTCTTATATTTAATAACTAAAAAAGGAGGGATAATTTATGCAAACAGAAAAAACTCCTATAATTTCCAAAGATAAAGATGAGTTAAAAGCTGCACTAGAAGCAATTTTATTTATATCGGGTGAAGCAGTATCTCATTTTCGCTTAGCAAATACTTTAAACATTACAAGCGATGAATTAGATGAACTCATCATGTCCCTACAAGAAGATTTACAAGCTAAACATCGTGGATTAGCATTAGTCAAAATTGCTGGTGGCTATCGATTATGTACAAAAATAAAAATAGCTCCTTATCTTGAAAAATTCACTCAAGTCGTTGATAAAAAGCTCTCTCAACCTATAATGGAAACACTATCTATCATTGCTTTTAAGCAACCTGTTACTAAACAGGAAATCGAAGAAATTCGCGGTGTAAATACAGATAAAATCTTACGTCGTTTACTTGAAAGAGATTTAATTCAAGAAGTTGGCCGTAAAAAGGTCATCGGCAGACCTATATTATATGGTACTACTTCTACATTTTTACAATGTTTCGGCTTAAATGATATAAAAGATTTACCAGAATTGCCAAATATGAGTTATGAAGAACGCGAAAAACTCTACCAAGAAGCAAATTTATTTTCTAATGAAGATTTAAAAACTGATTAAAACAATTAAGGTATTTTATCATGGGACAAAAATTATTCACCAGTGGCGAATTTGCTAAATTTTGCAATACAACAAAAGATACATTATTTCACTATGATGATATTAATTTATTAAAACCTGCCAAAATAGCCCCTAATGGCTATAGATATTATTCAGCTAATCAAGCATTTTTATTTGATATGATTTCTCTATTAAAAGAAGTAGGTCTTAGCTTAGAAGAAATCAAAATATATATGGATAATCGCGACGCTAAAACTTTTTTATCCATGTTAAAAGAAAAGGATAAAAAAATCCATCAAGAAATAGAACGGTTAAAAAGATTGCGTAGCTTATTAAAAAATACAATGAATATCACACTTGATTCTTTCAATGTAGAAATTGATAAAATCACATTTACTCATAAAGAAGAAGAGTATTTTATTGTAACTGAAGGGCCTAAAACCCCTGATGATAAAGCTGTTTTTTCAGCTATTTCTCAACATGTCAATTATTGTAATAAGCATAATTTTTACTATACTTTTTCCTTAGGTGAAATCATTTCTGCTGAACATATTCAAGACAAAACTTTCCAAACTACGTATTTTTGCACGAAAATAAATCGCAAAGTAAACAATAAACAATTATTGATAAAACCTGCTGGATTATATGCCATAAAATATATTCGTGGTTCTTATGATGATTTAATCAAAGCTTATGCTCAATTCGTAGAAGAACTACATAATATGAATTACAATGTCATAGGTGCTTTATATGAAGAAGATATGCTCAATTATCTTTCTGAAACGGATTTCAACTATTATTTAATGAGAATAGAAGCTCGTATCCTTTAACAAAAAAGCTATTAATAGATATTACTATTAATAGCTTTTACTTTCTTTTAACTATTTTCTGCCTTGTAGATAAGATGATACTTATTTTCTTTAAGTTCTACAATTTGTTCGACTTCATCTTGATGAATTTGCTGTTCATCAATCAATTCACCTTCACATAAGACACAAGTCCCACAACTACTGCTCAAATCTCGTGGCACAGGCATAATTTTAGCTTTTATATTCATTTGTTCGCATAATTTTTTAAAGCGAATAGCACCAAAATGTGCATAAAAAGTTACTATATATTTCATTGTAGTTTATATTTAACTTTTACTTTGTAAAAGTCAAAGTATATTCTCCATTTTGTTCAGTAATATTGACATTATAACCTTGCTTTTTACCATAATTGCTCACGTTTTCTTTAGCTGTAGGGCTATCTACTATCATTTGATATTTATTTTCTTTGCTCATCATTGCTTTGCTAAGCATAATCACAGGTTCTGGACAAGAAAGTCCTCTTGCATCTAAAATTTCCATAAATCTAAAACTCCCTCATTATTTTGATTTAATACTAAATGTGTTAAAATATGCTATGAATATCGTTACAACTAGACCGATAACTACTGCAATTTGACCATTTACCGTTGGACCATTGCCACTAGAAGCCAAACCAAAATTATGGGCAAAAGCTGCTCCGATAATTAAGCCCAAAACTGTGATAGCACTATCAGAATTACCTTCACCTGCTAAGATTAATTGACGCAATGGACAACCGCCAAGTAATACACAGCCAAAACCAGCTAATAACATACCTAAGAAATTCCAAATTCCATCTGTATGAGCTATTGGTTGTTTATCAAAACCTAAATTAAAATATGATACATCTGTGATATTTGTGAGTATTAAATTACAAATAAATGCACTCACTAAAATAGCAATAAAACCTAATAATAATCTTGATTGACCAAATAAAATTATATCTCTTATGCCACCAACCATACATAAACGCGTACGTTGGGCCAACATACCTACAATAATACCTGCACCTAAACTAATAGCTAAGGCTGCATGTTTGCCACCTGGAGCAGAAGCACTTTCCGTAAAATGAATAAATACTGGTGCTGTAAGTAAAAATACTAATAAAACTACAGCGATAATTGGTAAAATACTACCTTCTAATTTAGGCAATTTATATGTTCTTTTTAAACTATATCCTTTATTTAAGAAAAATACTCCTGCCATAATGCCAGCGATAAATCCTACTAAACCAAAAATAGCATTTAAATCTCCACCTGCTAAACGCAATATCATTCTAAAAGGACAACCTAAGAACATCAAACAGCCAATCATCACGAAAAATGCCAATATAAAACGTGTTAATGGCGAACTGCCACCTTTAGCATTAAACTCATTTTTAGCCACAGCAATTATAAAACTACCTAAAATCAAACCGATAATCTCTGGTCGAATGTATTGAACTGTTGCTGTGGAATGTAAACCTAAACCACCTGCTGTATCACGTAAAAAACAAGCAATACAAAAACCCATATTCATAGGATTACCAAAATAAACTAAACAAGATGCTATAATACCTATAATTCCCCCTGAAAGTATAATCATCATACTTTCATTCTTTTGCATAATATATGCCTCCCTTTCTATGTATATGCACAATGCGTTTATCATAGCATCTAAACTTAAGCTATGTCTAATTTAATTTATTAATATTTTTCATCTATTTATCAAAAATCATAATAAATGAGGTTTTTATCATGCACAAAATTTATCTAGATAATGCTAGTACATCATTTCCCAAACCACCTTCAGTAGCTAAAGAAGTCTATAATTTTCTTGCTCATAATGCAGTGAATATCAATAGAGGTTCTTATAATAACGCTTATTCTGTTGAAGAAATAGTTTTTGAAACAAGAGAATTATTAAAAGATTTATTTCACGCTACAGATAGTAAAAATGTAGTCTTCACTAAAAATATAACAGAAAGTTTAAATATATTATTAAAAGGCTTTTTAAAACCAAATGATCATGTAATAATTTCTTCTATGGAACATAATGCTATTATGCGTCCTTTAACTCAATTAACTAAACAAAATATCAGTTATACTCAAGTCCCTTGCCATATAGATGGAACATTTTCTTTAGCAAAATTATCTGATTGTCTACAAGAAAACACTAAGCTTATCATTGTAACTCATGCTAGTAATGTATGTGGAACCATCTTACCCATTGAGCAAATTAGTGATTTTTGTGTCAAACATAATTTAAAATTCATGGTAGATTGCGCTCAAACTGCTGGTATTTTGCCCATTGATATGCAAAAAATGCATATTGATGCTCTAGCTTTCACAGGTCATAAAGGTTTATTAGGTCCACAAGGAATAGGTGGTTTTATTTTATCTGAAGATATGATTAAACAAATTGAACCTTTAATTAGTGGTGGTACAGGTAGTATCAGTCATACAGAAGAAATACCTCAATTTATGCCCGATAGATTTGAAGCTGGTACTTTAAATCTTCCTGGTATTATTGGATTACATGCGAGCTTACAATGGTTAAAAAAAATTACTATCGCCAAAATCCATGAACATGAAAATATGTTGACAAATTATTTTTTGCAACAGATACAACAATTAGACCCTGATGAAAAATATATTCGCCTTATTGGCAAAAAAGATACTCTTATGCGTACAGGTGTAGTTTCTATTCAAATTTTAAATCATGAATTATCACAAATTGCTTATGATTTAGATGATAAATTTCAAATTATGACTAGAGTCGGTCTTCACTGCGCCCCACAGGCACATAAAACTTTAGGTACTTTTCCTACAGGCACAATCCGTTTCTCCTTTGGTTATTTCAATACATTAAAAGAGATAGATTTAACTATAGAAGCCTTAACTAAACTCATTTTAAATAAAGATATGCAAAACATATAGGATATTAATTATGGAATTTAGACAATTAGAATCTTTTTGTGCTGTTGTTCGCTATCAAAGTTTTACTAAAGCTGCGGAAAAATTATATATTTCTCAACCTACAATCAGCACTCATATTCGTATGCTTGAACAAGAATTTAATTCACGTTTAATCATTCGCACTACTAAAAATATTGAAATCACACCACATGGGAAAGAATTATTTGCATGTGCTCAAAAAATCTTCACATTAAAAAATGATTTAATTCAAAAATGGTCTGAAGAAAATAAAAAAATCATTCGTATCGGTGCTTCTACCATTCCTGCCGATTATATATTACCTGAAGTATTACCGTTATTTTGTCAAAAATATCCCGATATCCAATTGCATATTCATCAAAATGACAGTGGTAATATCTTACAATCTATTTTGAATGGCAAATTTACCATTGGCATGGTAGGCATGAAATCCTTTGAAAAAGAGCTTGATTTTGTTCCTTTTTTTCATGATGAAATCGTGATGATTACTCCTAAACAAGAAAAATTTTTACATTTTTCCCAAAAAACATTTAATCAAGATGATTTAATCTCTTTATTAAAAAAAGAAACTATTATTTTACGTGAACAAGGTAGTGGCAGTAAAAAACGTTTAGAAAGTTACTTTGAGCAAATCAATCTATCCGAAAAAACCTTAAATATCATAGCTAGATTAAATGACCAAGAATCCATCAAAAAATTAGTAGCTAGTGGACTTGGCATCTCGTTTATTTCTGCTAAAGCAATTACTGATGCAGATAATTTGCTCACTATAAAATTACCTGAAAATAGCTTAACTCGCAGTTTATATTTTGCTTATCATAAAGACTATATCTTAAAAGAACATATCTTATCTTTTATAAAATTTGTACAAAATTTCTATGCAAAAAAATAAAATAAACGATATAATACTATACAAGATTAAATATAGAGAGGGTTAGTATATTGAAAATAAAAATATTGACAAATATGGCAATGCTTGTAGCTTTGTCTTTGATTTTAGTAATGTTGATTAATTTCCCGATTTTGCCTGCTATTCCATTTATGAAATATGACCCTGCTGATATTCCTATTCTCATTGGCAGTTTTCTCTTTGGCCCTATGGGTGGTGTAATCCTGACAGCAATTGTTTCTATCTTACAAGGTCTATTCATCAGTGGTGATGGTGGTCCAATCGGTATCGTCATGCATTTTTTAGCTACAGGTACTTTTGCTTTTATTGCCGGATTTATTTATCAACGTACAAAAACAAAACGTTCTGCTGTTGTCGGTTTAATCTGCGGAGCTTTAAGTATGACTTGCGTTATGGTCATCTGTAATTTATTATTAACACCTATTTTCTTAGGCGCACCTATGGAAAAAGTTATTGAACTACTTTTACCTGCCATCATACCTTTTAATTTGATTAAAGCAAGTATAAATGCTTTAATAACTTATTTCATTTATAAACCTATATCAAATTTTGTACATCGCAATATTTAAAAGGAGCTTTAATTTTGACTGTAATTACTACTATTCGCAAAGTAACAATTGATTTAGAAAATAAAGCTAAACAAATTGCTAAAGATTTATCCATTCCTTATGTCACAAGAAATAATCTCGGCATTGATAAAATAAAACAACAAGAGAATACAAATACTGTAATCGTTGTAAAAAAAGATAAATTAGTCTTAGATTTACCTACAGGCGAAATGTTTTTTCACCCTAATATGGCTCAAGTTCGCATGAAACGTTTACGCTGTGGTGATATTGATAATATGCTTGAAGCTATGGGAGGACGAGAATTTTTACAAAATAAAACTGTTTTAGATTGCACTTTAGGTTTTGCTTCTGATGCAATTATCAGCTCATATGGTGTAGGTCCTAAAGGTAAAGTCATCGGCCTTGAAGTCAATCCTTTAATCGCTCTAATCGTCAAAGATGGACTAAAGACTTATCTACCTACTAATTACGATTTAAAATCTGCTATGGATAATATCACTGTTATTAATCAGGATTATTTAAGTTTTCTTAAAGAACAAGAAGATAATAGTTTTGATGTCATCTATTTTGACCCTATGTTTCGCCATGCACTCACAGACAGCAAAAGTCTAAATCCACTCCGCCAATTAGCGGATATGAGAGCTGTTAGCCACGAAGCATTAAATGAAGCTAAACGCGTTGCTAAATATCGCATAGTCTTCAAAGAAAATAGTCGCAGTCTTGAATTTTCTCGCCTTGGTTTTACTAAAATCTGTGGTGGTAAATACGCTCCTATTCATTATGGAGTTATTGATTTAAACTAAAAATATAAAAGACCTAAGCTTATATGGATTTTCCCATATATCTTAGGTCTTTTTTCTATTCTTTAAACAGTTCTAATTGTTTTATCTCTTTAAAATGATATTGACGATATTTTCGTTCTGATAAAGCCCTGCTCAATCTTTTACTATCATAAATTCTAATATATTTCTGAGCAAAAATATTTGGTAATGCCACACCTACAGCTATTGCTAGAATTATCAAAGTAGCATTTACACCACTTTGAAACGCTTGTAAAAAATTACTCACATCTAAAGTATCAATATCAATTATATTAAATAACAAACGATACATCAAAATACCTGGCATCAACGGAATAACTGATGGTATCGTAAGCACATGGCTAGGCACATGAAACCAATGCACAGCCCTCAAAGCAATAATACTTACTACCATTGCTCCTAGCAATGTTCCAATCGGCAAACCAACACCTAAAAAATCCATAGATAAAGTGCGTACACAGACAGAAATCACTCCACCTAAACCGACTACCCATAATAAACGTGGCGGAACATTAAACATGGTAGAAAAACCAGCAGCTGCTATAAAAGCTGATATTACATAAACAATATATGCTTGATGATTTACTGTAGATAAATGCGTAAAATCTTCTACACTGAATAATTTTATAGCAAAAATTATACCAAAAGTCATACTACCAACCATCAGCAGAGTATTCATCGCTCTTGTTATGCCAGCTGTAATATAACAATCGAGCATATCTTCTAAAGCATTGACCATAGGCACACCTGGAACGATAAAAATAGCACATGCCAACATAGTGTACCATGAAGTATCTGTAAACGGCAAAAAATGTGTAAAATATGCTATCACTGTAGCTGTAAATGAAGATAATACAATTGCCATATAAGGATTTATACCAATTTTTAAACATTGACTGCGCACAAAAAAGCCAATAAATGCTGCTATTGCAGTATATAATGATGCCATGATATCACAGCCAAACATTTTACCTACACCGCCACAAGCCAGCGCTGCTCCAAGATTAATAATAAAAGTCGCATATTTGCTTTTCTTGCTTTCTACTTTCTTCAATTCAGCTTCAAATTGCTCAATAGTATAATCTCTTTCGATTGCCTCCCATGTCATTTTACTAACTTCTAAAATCACATTCATATCAACATTATGCTGATAACATTTTTGCAATTTCGTCATATGATAATTGCCAACGCTCACACTGACCATCAAAGTAGTATAGGTAACATGAATATGCAATTGGTCGCCAAAAATCCCTGCATAAGCGGCTGTTCGTTGCATAGTTCGCACAATCCTGCTCGTATCTGCTGAATTTTCCATCATCAAACGACCTACATGCAAAATCAAATGAACTTTTCTTGTCAGTTCTAAATAATTTTCATCTATATTATATGGTATGCTTTTAGAAATTGGTACGTTCTTCATCAGTATAAATGCCCTTCTTAATCATAAAATAAATATCCTATTCTATTATAATATCAATCTAAGATAATAGTACATACAAAATTATATTTATTTCAAATATCACTCAAATTAACATAAGACCTCAAGAAATTGCAAGGATTTTATTTAAATTCAGCGAATTATATACTAAACGATATTGTTTATTTTAAATTTAGAAAAGAGGGATTATATGCAAATCTACATTCAAGTAAAACAACTCGGCAAACGCAAAGATAGTATTGAAGCACAAAAATTTATTATCAAAGACTCCCTTTTTACTGTACATGATTTACTTTATGACATCGTAACTAAACAAGTAGATAAATTCAATCATCGTGCTATTGGCAATATAGATGATGAACCTACCTTATTAAATTATTTATCGTTAACTCAAATAGAAAATCAATCGCCTTCTGGAAAAATATCCTTTAATCTAGATTACCGCCAACAAAAACAAGACATTCAATCGGCTTTTGATAATGTTATTATGGCTTTTAATGATGGATTATTTCGTATATTTTTAAACGATAACGAACTATCTTCCCTAGAAGAAAAAATCAATTTACAAGAAAATGACAAATTAACTTTTATCCGCTTAACCATGTTATCAGGAAGAATTTGTTGACATACTCCCCATGCCTAAATGCAGGGGATTCTTGGATACAAACGATACTTGCCTACTAAAATAGCAGGTCTTACTATATCTCTCCAAAGAAGGTTGATGCCCCAACCTTCCATATATTTATAGCAGCATTTCTATCTCTATCGTGGCTGGTTTTGCACTTTGCGCAAATCCACTCACGAACTGCCAAATTTTTAGTTTCAGGATTTTTTGTACCACAAACATGGCAAATTTGCGAACTTGGATAGTATCTATCTATCTTTTGCACTATTGAGCCAATTTCTCTCGCTTTATATTCAAGAATTTTTATAAATTCACTAAATCCATAGTCAGATATTTTTCTACCCCAACGTTTTTGCATTCCTTTTATATTCAAATCTTCTATGCAGATTAAAGCATATTCACTACAAATTTTATTTGCTAATTTAAAATGAAAATCTTTACGTTGATTAGATATTTTCTTATACAATCTAGCAAGAGCTATTTTTGCTAATCTACGATGATT